>BNJU01003756.1_pt1 | contig 42067 bp, 54 predicted proteins | sample 8539281 | NCBI WGS metagenome assembly BNJU01 (sample SAMD00202456, study PRJDB9452) | human saliva metagenome | isolation source: human saliva | place: Japan
CAGCAGAATACAAACGAAAACACTTTGCATCTTGCAAGGTGTTTTTCTATGAGAACTGGCGGTGCGCAATTAGGATAGCTCTAGCGACTTTAGTCGCATAGAGATATGCTATGCACAGTTGCCTCAAAGAAAACAATGCTTCTTGGTCCACCCTGTTGAGACAAGCTTCAAAAACCAAGGAATCCAACAGATTTCTCTTGTAGTTACAGATGGCTTTAAGGGGCTTGAGCAGATTATCAGTCAGGCTCACCCATTAGCTAAACAACAATGTTGCTTAATTCATATTAGTCGAAATCTAGCTAGTAAAGTGAAACGAGCAGATAGAGCGGTTATTCTGGGGCAATTTATAATGATTTATCGTGCTGAAAATTTAGAAATGGCAGGACAAGCTTTTAGAGGACTTTTCTCGCCGAATGGAAACCAAAGTATAGGAAAGTCATGGAAAGTCTGGAGAAGACGGATAATCTTTTAACTTTTTATCAGTTTCCCTACCAGATTTGGCACAGCATGTATTCGACAAACCTCATTGAGTCTCTTAACAAAGAAATCAAACATCAAACGAAAAAGAAGGTTCTTTTTCCTAATGAGGAGGCTCTGGAACGTTACTTAGTTACGTTGTTTGAAGATTATAATTTCAAGCAAAGTCAACGAATCCATAAAGGGTTTGGTCAATGTTCTGATACACTTGAAAAGCTTATTTAATTAACACTCCGTAACTCTACTTAAGTGTTTACACATAATTATTGACAGTATCAAAAAAATAAAAGTATATTGTTTTTCATCATAATATAATTAAATATCAGTATAGAGAATTTTATCTATATATCAGATATCAGCAATTGCTTTTGCTGTCATTTTTCGCTACAATAGTTACAAGGAGGAAATAAACATGTTAAAAGAAGTATTAAACGTCGCAAAAGTTGCGAAAAAATCATCTCTCTTCTTAGGAGGGGTAGCATTTGGGACGCTTGGCTTGAAAGTCTTAGCAAGTAAAGAAGCTAAGAAAGGCTATTCTAAGGCCTTGGCTAAAGCTTACAAATTGAAAGATGGACTGGATGCATCTGTTTCTGTTGTAAAACAACACGGTGATGATGTTTTACAAGACGCTAAATATTTATACGAACAGGAAAAGAAAGAAGAACAATTAGATAGCCTGACAGGTGAATAATATGTCTTTTAAAGTGCTACACAGAGGATATCAACATATCCGATTATCGTCCTCGTTTTCACTGACCTTGGATATTCAAGATTATCTTCGTTCCTTGGCTAAAGATGAAAAAGGGATCGACTCTATTCAGTTTTATATGGATCAGCAGCACTTTACTCTACGTATGAAAGAAGGCTTCTCTGTATTAGAAAATGCAGAGGCCTTTTTTTAAAAAAATTGACAAGGGAAAGTTTCGGACTTGATGACTCTTCCCATTCGTAGAGAAGAGTGCTTATTCAATTGTATCAGGGTGCAGCGATTAAGCGTTTGCTGTTTCGAAGTTTTGTACCCTACCCTATTCGTTATATTTGGACTTGTTATCAGGCTTTTGGGTTATGTCAAAGAAGCCTATCAAACTTTAGCGCGCAAAGGAACTAACCATGGAGGTCTTGGACTGTTCGGCCATTTTGTTGTCCTTGTTTATGAACCAATCCAAGACAGCTAGCAACATCATGTTTATGCTTGATTTGGGTAATCATCTGGATCAGTGGTCTTTAAAAACAGCAACAGATTTGGAACAAAAGCCTTCTTGCTAAAAGAAAGTGATGTTTTTCTTAGTGCGGGGAGACATGGTCATCAGCATCAAGAGTTCTGATGTTCAAGTAGGTGATGTATTAGTTGTCTCCCAAGGTAATGAAATCTTGTTTGACGGCCAAGTGGTTTCAGGATTAGGCATGGTCAATGAGAGTTCCTTGACTGGAGAGAGCTTCCCTGTTGAAAAGAAAGAGGAGATTCTGTATGTGCGAATACTGTTTTTGGAAACAGGAGAGTTAAGAATTCGTGTGACTGATAATCAGATAAACAGTCGTATTTTTGCAACTCATCAATCTGATGAAAAAAATCTGAAGAGAGTAAGAAGACAAAAACAACGTCATTTTATTAGGATGGCAGACAAGGTTGTAAAATATAACTTCTTAGGTGCTGGTTTGACTTATCTGTTAACAGGTTCGTTTTCAAAAGCCATTTCCTTTTTATTGGTGGATTTTTCATGTGCTCTAAAAATATCCACACCTGTAGCCTACCTTACGGCCATAAAGGAAGGTCTAAATCGAGAAATGGTTATTAAAGATGGTGATGTATTAGAAAAAAATATCTGAAGTGGATACTTTCTTGTTTGATAAAACAGGGTACCATCACGACGAGTTATCCTTTGGTTGAAAAAGGTTCTTCCTTTCGGAGATTATACTGAGAAAGATATTTTTAAGAATAAGTGCATGTTTGGAGGAACATATCTATCATCCTATTGCCAATGCAATTGTTAAACAAGCTGAAATTGAAGGCATTGAACACGAAGAAATGCATGGCAAGCTTCAGTATGTTGCAAAGCAAAAGGGATTAAATCGCAAATTGATGGTCAATCGGTTTGTCATTGGAAATTATGTACTAATGCAAGACGAACAGGTAAGAATTAGTTCTGAGCAGCTGGCCTTGATTGAGCAATATAAGACTCATTACAATTTATTGTTTTTTTGGCTTATAAGAAAAGAATTAATTGGGATGTTTTGTATCCACACTCCCTTGAGAAGCGAGGCGAAAGTTGCATTGAAAAAAAGCTAAAGCGCCAAGGGAAAAAAACTGATTCTGGCAACTGGTGATACGTTGGCTAGAACAGAAGAGTTGGTTAAAGATCTGCCATTTGACAACGTTTATACTGATTTAAAAACCAGATGGTAAGTTTCAGTTGGTTCAGGAATTACAGAAAGCTGGCCGAACTATTTTTGATGGTTGGAGACGGGTTAAACGACTCTGCTGCCTTGACGCTTGCAGATATTGGGGTTGTGATGAATGAAAGTGCTGATATTTCTAAGCAGATGAGTGATATTTTATTATTAGATAATCGTTTAGATTTCTTCGAGGAATTGAATTCTTTATCTGAATCGTTGCAGAAATTAATTCAAAGAAATATTCAAGAAACAGTTGTAATAAATGGAAGTTTAATTGGATTTGGGTTGTTAAATTGGTTAAGCCCATCTAATCTTTCGATATTGCACAATCTGACTACTTTAAGAATCGTCCTTCGTAGTCTTTTCTATTAAAAAGTAGGTAAGAGACCGAGAAGCTGAGGTTATAAAAAAACTAAAAAGGAGTTGTCTCATTTGAGAATAACGGTTCTTTGTCAACTGTAGTGGGTTGGTGGAAAAATTATACCCTGGAGAGGACCAAATTGGTTCTCTCCTTTTAAATATTGAAAAACCATTGGCAGTGGACATACTTTAAGACTATATATTTCTGAAACTAGTTTCACAATACAAATATTGACATGCAATTATTAATTGGTGGATTTTTAAGTTGACATCTACAAAGTTTAATGTTAGAATACATTCAAAAAAATATTTGAATGAGGTGTTTTTATGATTCAAAATATTGTTACTTCAATAATCCTGTATTCTGGGACAGCCGTAGACTTACTTATTATCCTAATGTTATTTTTTTGCCAAAAGAAAAAAAGCAGAAAGGACATCATTAACATCTATTTAGGACAATTTCTAGGCTCTGTTAGTCTAATATTCCTAAGTTTGCTTTTTGCATTTGTCTTAAATTATATTCCTAGTAAAGAGATTTTTAGGTTTACTCGGTTTGATTCCAATTTTTCCTAGGGCCTCAAAGTTTTTGCTTTTAGGAGATTCTGATGGAGAAGCTATTGCAAAAGATGGTTTGCGAAAAAGACAATAAAAAAACCTGATTTTTCTAGTCGCTATGATTACTTTTTGCAAGTTGTGGCGCTGACAATATTGGTGTCTTTGTTCCCATATTTTACCACCTTAAATTTAGCGAATTTGATAGTGACTTTACTTACTTTTTCTAGTCATGATTTATCTCTTGGTTTTTTTCTGCCCAAAAAAATTAGCTTTCAAGTCCCTTCTGTTGGAGAAACTTTGGAAAAAAATATAGCAGATGGTTTATTGCCGTTGTCTATTTAGGATTGGGGATGTATATCCTGATTGAAAACAACAGCTTTGACATGCTATGGGCTGTGTTAGGCTAGGAGAAAAAATTATGAAAAAAGATAGTATCTGTCAAGTGGATGTTATAAATCAACAAAATGTTACAACCGCAACGAACTACCTTGAAAAGGAAAAAGTCCAAAAATCACTTCGCATTTTATCAAAATTTACCGATAATAAACAGATAAATATCATCTTTTATCTCCTTGCCGTCGAAGAACTCTGTGTCTGCGATATAGCCTGTTTACTAAATCTCAGTATGGCATCTGCCTCCCACCATCTTCGTAAACTAGCCAATCAAAACATCTTGGACACTAGAAGAGAGGGGAAAATTATATATTATTTTATAAAAGATGAGGAAATCAGAGATTTTTTTAATCAACTAGGATAACAACTATTTTTACTACTTTTCCATGATTATAGGGAGATTATATATGAAATTTTTTGATGAAAATTACTCACAAGAAATACCTACTCGTATTAAATGTTTAAGAAAAAAGTATAATTTAAAGCAAAGCGACCTAGGTAATGCAGGTCAAGTTAGGCAAATTGAAAAGGAGAAATTTGAAAGAATTTGTATCTTTTATTTTTTGTTTCATTTATGCCCTATGCTACTGGAATAGTTAGTAGTCATTTCATGAATCATACGGCACAGCTCTTTTATGGACTGATCGTTATTGTTTCAACGGTAGCAAACTGGTTTTTACATAAAGTAATTGATAAACCCAATATAGATCAGAAAGAATTACTTGAAGCTACCGCACAATATAGGAAGTTATTGATACCTGACCTAATAATTAAAGGAGTGGGATTGATTCTGTCCTTAATTCTCTATCCTCCGATTATGATGTATAGTGTTTTAATTGCGGCATTTTACATCATAACTTTAAAAACACTATCCGAAAAAAGAGTGAATAACTAAAAAACGGTGACCAAAGTTAGGTGTATTATTTTAATGCTTAGAGACCTAAACTATTCCCTATTTTAAAAATATTGATTCAGATTTTATGAAATTAAAAAGTAGATATTGTTCAGAAAATCCTTGATATTACGCTGTTTTTAGTCCAACTGAAATCCATACTTTCCAAACCAGGCTTGAAAAAAAGGCCCGTAAAAGCGTCACAATTTAGTAAACGTTAAAAACTTATTTACATTTATTAAAAGCATTTCGTATCAAAAAAATACGAGATGCTTTTTTTCTAACAATTTTACAAATTGGATTTTGAAGGACACAATGGACCTATTTTCAAGTTGATAACGACTACAAATTTGTTCTGGAGACCATGAAGATTGTAATCGCTCTTTAATTTCCTACTTCAATTCACAGGAGTCTAACTCGATTTTCTTCCCTTCTGCTTCGCCAATTGTTCATTGTGTGTTTGTGCTGCTTGTGCAGAGTAAGTGTCATTACCACACTTAATTCTCTTGAGAAGGTTGATTTGTGAACGCCTAATTTTCTAGCTATTTGGCAGGGTTTGAGACCTAATTCTAGGTAAGTCTCTATCTTAATTCGCTCAATTATGGTAATATGATGGTAGCTTATAGATTTCTCCCGTGTTCTGTTTAGTGTGGTTACTTACAGTTTACACGAGATTGGGCTCTATGAGTTTTTTGTTGCACTATATTTTACCATTTATCAAATATAAAAAAGTAAGCTCAGAAAATCTCTGATCTTATTCTCATATCTCTCCAAACAACTTCCGTAAAATTTTCGGTGTGATACGTTGTCCTGGCCCTACGTAAGTATAGGCGTGCAGGTACATGGCAGGATTGAAGTTGAGTTCGATACAGGTGCAATTTGGTAGCTCCTTACTAGCAGGCTTGGTGTAGTCTGGGATAATCAAATCGACTCCACAGGCCCAAGCCCCCATAGCAGTCGCCATATCGGCAGCTAGTTGTTTGTAACTCTCGCCCATCTGGTCAGTCATGTCAATGGAGTCGCCTCCAGTTGAGATATTAGAATTACCACGCAGAAAGGTTTGGCTACCTTTAGGCAAGACTGTATCAGGTGTGTAACCCTGCTGTTCCAACATGAGTAATTCAATATCACCCAGATTGATGATTTCAAGAGGTGAGCGATGGTCGCGACCACGCAGAGGGTCTTGGTTTTTTTCTTTTCGACTAATTCTCGGATGCTTGAGCTTCCGTCGCCTACGACATTGGCCGCAACGCGAGCACGACAGCCTCGCATTTTTCCATCCAAGATAAAGAAACGGTACTCGGTCCCTGCCACAAACTCCTCGACTAGCACATGGCTATCTTCCGAAAAGGCGATGTCTAGGGCTTTTTCATAGCCAGAAAGGCTTGTTGACTCTTGGAAGATGGAAATGCCCAGACCGAAGTTGGTGGATTTGGGTTTGACAACAATAGCAGAGTTGGCTATTTGTCCGTAGTACCGCAAGGCATCGTCCTTGTTAGCAAATTCTGCTCCCGCAGGTACTGGAAAAACCAGCCTTGTCCAAAAATCTTTTTGGTCACAACCTTATTAGCCATGGCCAGTGGAATTACGTAGTTATCTTTGGATGTCATGTTGCCATTTTTAATGTACTCCACATGGTCACCATGCCAGAGTTTGAGAAATTGGTCTTCCTCATCTAAAATTTCTACGTTCAAGCCCAGCTGAATGGCGTCAAAGAGAATCATTTGGGTGGAGAGTTCCATGTTTTTCCATAGCCTTTGAGGGCATAAGGTGCTGTCCAAGCATAGTCATGAAAAGGCTTGTCCTTGTTGTTGGCCAAATTTTTCAAGGGACCCTTCTTCAACCTGCTCTGCTATTTTTCCAGAAAGGGTCAAACGTGGATCAAGAAGAGAGGCCTCCACCTTAGTGATAAGCTGGCTATAATAGTCATCCAGTCCAAAGTGAGCGACGATGTCCTTCATGGCTGTCACGATAGGTTTAGGGTCAGCCTCTTTAGGAAGTGGTGTGTGGGGATGGCTGAGAGCGATTTGGTTGTTGAGAGTAGCAGCTACTGCCAATTCTTCGTCGACTTGCTCCATGTCGTCTAGCCACAAGAGTGCGAGTGCAAAGAGGTGGGTGGTGTCTAGTGTTTCTTGGCTGATTGCCAGTGGCTCAAAGGGGTTGAGGTCAAAGTTGCGGAACTCTAGATAGGAGATGCCCTTAGTCAAAAAGTCCCGGCTAGTCTTAGCACCGCGTAAACGGATGGCAGAGTAAAATTCTTTTTCAGAGGACAGTTGCCCAGATCCAACAGCGTTTTCGATGTCGGTCACGTATTGCTCCAGTGAAGAGAAGGAAATGTGAACATCGGGGGCATTGACATAGCCGTAGTTGGAGTTACGAATCGACCGCACGCAACCAATTTCATCTGTCAAAAACCCTTTTTTTCTGCTAGCGGGCTTGCTCCGTAAAAGGTAGGTCAAGAGCCAGCGATAACACAAGAAGTTCTGAGCTAACTTGAGATAGAGGGCATTCTTGAAGGTCAGTAAATCGTCATAGTCACTGACTTCAAAGAGCTGCTGGGTCAGATCTTTGCCGAGTTCAAAATTATAGTGAATTCCAGATATGGACTGGAGCAATTTGCCGTAGCGTTCTGCCAAACCAACTCGGTATTGATACTCGTAGTCACTTTCCAACTGGGCAATCTGAATCTCTTCTTCTACAATCACAGGTGGCATGGATAAAGGCCAAAGATATTCTGACTTATCCATTGAGCGAATAGCCACATCGGTGATGGCCCCTGAGGAAGCGACGAGCTTCCGTGGTCGACTATGCTACCGGTGTAATGAGCTCTAGTTGAGGTTCGCTATAATCTGTCTGGATATAGGGATGGAAACTGCGAGAACCCAATTTTTTTCAGGGTGTGGCGTTTGAGCGACACGGCCTTCAGTATTGATTCGTAGAGATTCGCTCCAGACCAAAGGTAGCTTGTAAGATGGGAGTATTTGGGGATAATTTTTTTGAAATACGTTTGATAGGTTCATGATTGGGCCTCGAAAATAACTAGTTTCTCTATTATTTTTATCAGTTTGTTAAATAAACTCAACTTTCTGCTACGGAGATGGAGAAGGAAATGCTCAGACGAATTGACTATTTACTTGCATTAAATATAAGCAAAAGCATTAGTAGAAGTATTGAAACTACACCTAATAGTTTTTTCCCCACACTCAATCTCTCATTTCTGTCTTTTTTCGTAGACAGTTATAAAGTCGATCAGAATAAACCTTGTAAGTGTATAAGTTAATTCTTACAGACCTAAACTATTCCCCTATTTTAAAAAAATAATGATTCATATTTTTATGAAATTAATTAGTAGATATAGTTCTGAAAAAGCCGTTATATTACGCTGTTTTTAGTCCAACTGAAATCCATACTTTCCAAACCAGGTCTTAAGAAAGCTCGTAAAGCATCACAATTCTCAAAACGTTAATCAATACGATTATATCAACGTTTCAAAGCACTCAAGAGTTTATCTCATGGGTGCTTTTTTCTATGCTTTCTACGAGAATTTGCCATAAAATTTGCCCTAAATTTGCACTATTCATTTTTAATGTGTTGATAGGCGACATGTCCAGCAGATAGGGGAACAACGTTTGAAGTATTGATATAAGTCTTGGTTGTAATCGTATCACTATGGGTTAATGCTTCTGAGATAGCTTCTAAGCTCATGCCAGCTTTCTTAGCAAGTGTCGCTCCTGTATGTCGCAATTTATGCGGTGTAGCGTGTTTTAACTTTGGGTGTCGCCTTTTTACGGAGTTCATTTTGTTATTGAGATAATCAACATGTAGAGGGCTATTTACATTACCTTTCGTATCTATATTTGTTATAATAAACTATATAAGTAATTGAGGTAAATATATGAAAAAAAGTAATTGAAATGTTCCCAGAATTTCACCAAGAGAAACTAGAAACAACTGATATAAAAGATGAAAATAATTTAATTGTAGTTGATACAAATTTTTATTACAGATTTTTAGAGTTGCCAATTGATATAGCTACTAAGTATGTGGATTCATTAAAATCAATAAAAGAGAAATCTTTACATACCTTATTTAGTCGCTCTTGAATTTCATTTCAATAAAAAGTAATAAAAAGAAAACTAAAAGAGAAATGCAGACTCATACTTTAAACAAGTTGAATCTGCATTGAATCAATAAAATCAAGTGTACAGAATACTGATTTAATTAAAATGGATATTGAAAATGGTAAACTAAAACATTTGGTTGGGAATTTGGAGCTTTTTACTGATGATTTTTGACTAAGGTGAGTTCATTTGTAAGAGATGAAATTACTGATAAAGAAGATGAAGTTTATAAAGAGTTACTTAATATTATTTCTGATTCTATTGGAGATATGTATGAGCAGGAATGGATATATGAAATAGAGAAAGAAGGAGAAAAACGTTTTTGCAGAAGCTATTCCACCGGGATTTGATGACGAAAATAAAGATGGAATAAGAAAATATAATGGCATATCTTATCATCAAAAATATGGTGATTTAATTATTTGGAAGGATATATTAAAAAAAGCAACGGAACAACCTCGTGGTGATAAAGTTATCTTTATTACTAATGACGGAGAATCAAATAAAAAGTGATTTAATTTATAAAACTTCAAATATGAAAGTTGGTCCAAGTATTTTTCTTGATGAATGAATTATATATGTGTAGTAGATTATATATATATTAAACAATACTACACTCGTAAACATGATTACAGAGTTATCAGAAGATGAAATTGATAGGATAGAGGCTCAGGAAGAAAAAGAAGTATGTTGTTACGTTTCCAAAATGGATTTTAGATAAAAGCAGAAAAAAAGATGTACGAGCAGAAATGAGTCAAACAACTCGAGTGTTGTATATTATATTGATTCAGAAAATAGGTTAGCTAACATTGATATTGATGAAGTTGAACCGCTTGAACTCATATCCCTACTAAAGAATCCTGATGTAGAAAAAAATGTTAAAAGAAGAAATTTTTGAAGAAAATGTTAGATGGTTATTACAGTAAATTACCAAGACATATTATTAAAGACATAATAAATAGTTATCAAGAAAAAAATATTCAATGAATTTAATAATAAAATTTCATCATTTAGAGCAAATTACTGATAAAGCTGACTCGTTTTGGTTGTTTTTGTAGAAAAATTTGCCCTATTTAGATGAAAAATAGTTGAAATTAGTTGAGAACTAGTAAATATTTGGTAGTTAAAAATGATTTGATTAAAGGCAATTGAAAGAACTTAGTTATTAGGTTAGCCAAACCAGGTCTTAAGAAAGCTCGTAAAAGCATCACAATTCTCAAAACGTTAATCAATACGATTATATCAACGTTTACAGACATTCAAGAGTATTCTCTTGGATGTCTGTCTACCTTAATTTTACAAATTAGGAATTGCATATAATTATTTGAAAAATAAAAATAGTTAGTTACAATAAAAATGTAAAAGCGCTTACTTGATTATTGGGGAGGTTAATATTGTAAAGATATCTGTGTTTCTTTCTTAAGATAGGAGGATTTTTAGGAAAGATAAAATGTCAGAATCAAGTATATGCAAAGAATCTCAGCATTTCCGCTTTAAAGTTTCAGAAAAAAATGATTAAGTGAATTAAGCAATGATTGAAATATTAATAATGGTTTATTGAGGTAGTTAAAAATGAAAGAAAAAAATATAAAGTGACTGGGCAGTTATTTTTTTACTCTCAAATTTACCGATTTGTTGTTTTTATTTTTGAAAGATATTTCATTAGTCTATGCTAGGTTGCTATTTGTACTTTTTCTTATTTTTTTACATTATATTTCTCTTATAAAATAAGCATAAAACATAATGTCATTAATCGTATTCAGAAACTAGAGTGGAACAAAGTATTTTATTGCTTTAGCATTCGCTGTTTTGTTAAGACTCATAGTTCATTTGTATGTAAGCATTTTTTTGGAGATACCCAAAATGATGCGTTATTACAAATTTTAAAAAGATATTATGGGCGTAGAGTTATTCAATTTTTTTATGCAATTTTTCGTAGGACCAGTTTTAGAGGAATTAACTTTTTCGTGGTGCAATAATGAATTATTGCTATAATATGAGCAGGAAAGGTTTCATCATATCAAATATATTGTTTGGATTTGTGCATTGTATGAACGAACCTAGTATTGGAATTTTTTTATTAGATCGATTTTTACTGTATAGTTTGTTAGGCGGTATAATGTCTTACATTTATTATAGAACTAAAAAGGATAGAATACTCTGTACTAATTCACATGCTTGCTAATTTTTTTGGCTGTAATAGATTTTTTTAATTATGTATTCTAATTGTTTTTATATTTGTAATTTTTATGTAAGGTTTTGCTCAAGAGACCACTAATAAATATGACTGGAGTAATGTTGGCAGCTAAAGAAATGTTCTTCAAAAATAGAAAATATCCTCCGTGAGCAAGGAGTACTTGAAAAAGTTTGAAGAGGAAAATGGAAAAAAATAACTGGTCATATGATGATTACGATGACGGAAATACCTTCTGAATAATGAAGTTACACTGTCTAAAACAGGGATCTTATAGATGAAAATATCGAATTATTAGTAGTAGATGGTCAGTTAAAAAGGAGTCGTGAAGGATGTCAAAGGCAGTCCGAATGCAGAAATTGTTTATAATGTTAACTTGAGTAAAGCGAACGGATGAAATGACTTTATCTAATCAAGAAATAAAAATCCAATTCCATACTAAAAATAATATTAGAAAAAAAGTAAAGATGCAAGTCTGTCAATATTTTGAACATATTTTGGGATGAAAATTCGAAGGGTAAGAGAAATCAAAAAAGGAGGTTCTTATGTGTATAGTTAACCAAGTTAGGAAAATAGCAACTTATATTTGTGAAGCTTTTGAAGACTGGGGTTTGGATGATCCTGTAGAGGAAGGATACCTAGAAGATTATCAGGAAATTTCTGGAGCATCTGAGGAGGAAATTCAGGAGTTTGAGAAGAGAATTGGAATTTCTCTCCCAAATGAGCTTAAGGAAGTCTATCGTTACAAAAACGGCAGTAAATTCTTAGCAGTCCTACCCTGTGTGATTGGCCAAAGAGAAATGGCTTTCTCTTTGATGAGCCTACAAGAGATTGAGTCGATAAAAAAATTTTTTCAAAATAGGGATGCTCTGTTGACGGAATTTCCTGACTATTTTTCAAGCCAAGATGTTGAAGAAATGCGTGATAGCAGAGTTAAACCCTATCTTTTTAATAAAAAATGGCTTCCTTTCGCGGAGTATTGCGATTCTTGTTATCTCATGCTTGATTTTGATCCAGACCAGGAAGGGCAAGAAGGGCAGATAATCTGCTACATTCATGACCCTGATGAAATTATCTATGTGGCAGAAAGTTTTACGGAGCTGATCGAAGGGATAATGGAAGTGATCGTATGAAAGAGGGCAGTATATTGTCCCAGATGTTTCAGAATGGTTTGAGAGAATGAAGTAAAATGGTTTTAGGGACCTGCAATTACTTTGCTCAATTTCAGTAAAAGCCCGAGTGTTGTTTGAATTGGATGGCAACCACTGCACTCTAAGTGTTCATTCAAAAGAATTACTATACTTACAGAGAGCACCTTTCGAGGTGCTTTTTCCTATACCCAAACTAAATCAAAGATAAACAAAAAACCACCCTATCTTCCACAGTCAAACGTGACGGTAGAAAATAGAGTAGCTTTAGAACGTTAACGATTAGTTATCGTCTTTGTGAAGGATGTTTTTTTCACGCCCTTGATAGCTCCTTCGACAGCTTCTTTTGCGTCTTCAGCAACTTCTTTTGCTTTTGATGCAACTTTTTCAGCAACGCCTTCAGCTTCTGTTTTTGTGTCGCCGGTTACTTTACCGAGACCTTCTTTAACAGAACCTTTAACTTGGTTTAATTTATCTTCTAATGACATAGTATCACCTCCGTTAAGTAAATAGTTTTATTAATCTGAATTCAAGACAGTTCATTTAAAAAAAAAAAAACTATTTAGCTCAGATTAATATAAGTATATGCCTTCTGAAATGGGAAAGTCAAATATTTCGCTACGGTATTTTGAAAGTTGGGAAGGAGTCATGACGAGATCGTGAAACAATGATGGATGAATAGGTCCTTGCCTTGTTTTTTTAATTGAAGAAACATAGATCTTCAGCTATTTCAAAACAAAATCGTCCAGGTGATTAAGGAATAATATATTGTAGAATCGTCAGGCTAGAAAAATCTAAACGGCTGTTTTTCTTCTAGCAAAGTGGAGTAAAAAAACAAAAGAAGATGACACTTTCTGTTCAAAAAAAGGGACAATTGAGGGCTACCTTGCCTACAAGTTTTTTTCCATGTGTTATACTTGTACATAATTGTACGAAAAGAATGATATTGGAGAATAGATGATATGAAATATGCCAAACATGGAGTCGCTTTACTGTTCCTGTTATATCTATTTGTTTTTTTGGGATTGAAGGTCTTGGTATCTACCTAACTGGAGTTTTCAATGGTGATGTAAGTTTTCTTTATTTCATCTATTTGATTCTCTACTCTTTGCTTCTCATTGGCATTTTATTGTGGTTCAAAAGACAGAAGATAGTCATTCGTTCCAATATACAGAAATGGAAGTGGCACTATCTGGGGTATTTTGCTCTGGTGCTCTTGTGGTTCTTTGTTGAAAGATGGGTGCTGCAAACTTTTTCAAGATTTGCTTGTTCCTGTCGTTCATCAAACCAAATTGCCATCCTCCATTTATCTAAATGGCCCTGGTATTTCGGGTACTCTGTTTTTTGTCCTAGCAACTATTACATCTCCTATGATCGAAGAATTTATTTTTAGAGGCTATCTGATGAATGTCTTCTTTAAAGAAAGTAAGTTTCATTTAGATGTTTTGCTTTCGGGCTTTCTCTTTGCGGCCTTTCATCTGATCCATCAATATCGGGATCCTGTAACTTTTCTCTTTATTTCTGTTCAGGGCTCTTCTTCGCAGCTGTCTATAAGAAATATAAAGATATCCGGTTGCCGATTTTCTTACACGCTTTTAGCAACTTTCTCACTTTTTGGAAACCAATCTGGATTTTCATCTTCAATTATATCTACTGGCATTTTCTTGTTAAATAACCTTGTTTCTGTAGCTGGGCGTGAAATGGGAGTTAGAGGTTGGAGTTGTTTAATGAAACTAGGATCACTTTTTAAAAGTGATCTTATTTTCGTTTAAGGGGTGGTATAATGAAAGTATACTCAAGGTGAGACAATTGATTTATTTACAGAAAAGAAGTTTTAAAATGAAAACGATGATAAAAACCTATCCTGTTATCAGTACGATAGTTCTAATCTGTTTGTTGCTCGGTTTATTGACTTCCTTTTATGGGGATGCTATGTATGACCTATTGGCTTTTCATTCGAAGCCGGTGTATGGTTGGCAATATGTCAGTGGGACCCTGATGCATGGCAGTAAAGGAGCCCCTGTCTGGTTTTTATGGGTCCATTTGATTTTTAAATGGCTCATGATCCTTCCCTTCGGAGGACTGCTAGAAAGAAAAAGAGGCTCCATACAAGTCTTAATCGTTTTTGTGACGGCGACAGTCCTCTCTTCCATCGTTTTTCACTTCTTAACACGCGGGCAGGACATTCAGGCAACAGGGATCTCTGCCGTCGGCTATGCCTTTGTGACCGGAGGGATTATGCTCCTGCCAAACATGTGGAAAGAATTTTCACGCACCGTAAAATGGCTTTATCTATTCTTAATTTTTCTATCTGGTCTCATGCTCTTACCAGTAATCACCGGATGGATCTCAACGCTATTGCATCTTTCAGGGATTGTGAGTTATCTATTGGTCTTTATCGGAAGTAAAAGCTTGAAGGAGAGAGGCAGCAATTAAGCCGACTATTGAGTAAGGTTTTCATCCTGCTTCCTTGACTCTTCCTCTACCAGGCCGTATAATACTCTATATCAATGAAAAAATCACCTTTTGTCATTGTGCAAAGGGTGTTTTTATAACGGTAAATGGGAGACACAATGGGATACATTTCTACAATCAAAACAGCTGTTCAGCTCTTTCCTTTCCTGGCCTTTTTGCTGACCTTGCCCTACATGATTTTGAATTATCGAAAATATGGCTCGGTCAATAAATTGCGGGTGCTGATTTTCTATTCTTTTATGCTTTACTTGATGACGGTCTATCTCTTGGTAGTCTTGCCTCTGCCAGATCCGAGTAAGATCCATACTAGCTACTCGGAAATGATCAATCTTTATCCCTTTGCTTTTGTGGTAGATTTTTTCAAGGAGAGTCCTTTTGATCTAGCGCAGACAAGCACTTGGCTTCAGGCCATCAAGCATCCAACTTTTTATGTACCAGCTTTTAATGTCCTAATGTTGATTCCTTTTGGGATGTATCTACGCTATTATTTCAAGTGTGGTTTTAAGAAAACGATTCTCCTAACAGCCCTCTTTAGTCTCTTTTTGGAGCTGACCCAGTTGTCAGGTCTCTACTTTCTGTATCCGGGTCCTTACCGCCTAGCAGATGTCGATGATATTATTCAAAATACCACTGGTGGTGGAGTGGGCTACTTGCTTGGTTGGTTCCTGGTTTGGTTATTGCCAACACGAGATGAGATTGACGAGCATTCTTTCCGAGTAGGGACGAAAGTATCTGGTTTCCGGATGGGTCTTGCTTTCTTGATTGACTTTGTGATGCTATCCTTGCTTTATGCGGTAATCGAGCGTTTAGAGATGATTCCCTATGTAGCGGTTTTGGTGCTTTACTTTAGTTTGCTTCCCTTGTGGCGGGGCAAAACCTTGGGAATGGCTTTGGTAAAATTCCGCTTGCGTTTTGACAAGCAAAAATGGCTTCGCACCATCTGGCGAGGAATCCTAGTGGTAGGCTATTTCTACTGGATTCCCCAAGGGTTGTTCTATTTGATCTCGCTTTTGAATCAGGATTTGACGGACAATTCCCTTTTGACTCTATCTATGATTTTATTGCTCTTCTTTGTGCTCTTATTGTACCTGATCCTCACCCTTGCCATCATCTTGCTCAGTCGTCGCTTTCCGTTTGACCGTCTAGCTGGAGCCGAGTATGAGAGTACCGTGCGCGTGAAGGAAGGTATCCTAAAGGATGAAACTGAATCGTCAAAATAGAGAGAGTGGGACAGAAATCGGTAATTCGTTAGAATTCGATTTCGTCGTCTCACCTCCGCACAGTTGAGTAGGGCTGTAAAAGCTGATGAAATCAGCGTAGTAGAGCCCACTCAACCACTGCGTCTTGCTCGACAATCCAAAAACAATAAAGAGGCTAGGACTTTTGTCCCAGCCTCTTTATTTTTTTATACACGTGAAAAATATCCTAACGTTCCCAGTTGAGAAGGGCGATTTTAAGGGGAATATGCTACAATGGAAGCAAATAGATAGAATGGAGCAGTGAAATGAAAGCAATTATTACAGTCGTTGGTAAAGACCAAAAAGGAATCGTAGCGGGTGTTGCAACGAAAGTGGCAGAATTAGGACTCAATATCGATGATATCTCTCAAACGGTATTGGATGAATACTTTACCATGATGGCGGTCGTATCGTCAGATGAGAAAAAAGATTTCACACAGCTCCGTTCAGAGTTGGAAGAATTCGGTCAGTCTCTTCATGTGAAAATCAATATCCAAAGCGCAGCGATTTTTGATGCCATGCACAATTTGTAAGATAGGGGTTGAGAATTTATGGACATTAGACAGGTAACAGAAACCATTGCCATGATTGAGGAGCAGAACTTCGATGTTCGGACCATCACCATGGGGATCTCGCTTCTAGATTGTATTGATCCGGATATCGAAAAGGCGGCAGAAAAAGTCTACAATAAGATTGTGACAAAGGCCAAAGATTTGGTGGCTGTTGGGGGATGAGATCGCGGCAGAACTTGGGATCCCTATTGTAAATAAACGGGTTTCGGTCACTCCGATTTCCATTATCGGGGCAGCAACCAATGCGACAGACTATGTACCCTTTGCCAAGGCGCTGGATCGTGCGGCGAAAGAAGTTGGGGTCAACTTTATCGGTGGCTTCTCAGCTCTGGTTCAAAAAGGCTACCAAAAAGGGGATGAAATCCTCATTAATTCCATTCCTCGTGCCCTTGCGGAGACAGATTTTGTCTGTTCTTCAGTCAATATCGGATCGACTAAGACAGGGATCAATATGACCGCTGTCCGAGACATGGGGCGCATCATTAAAGAAGCTTCCCAAGCAGATCCAATGGGACCAGGTAAACTCGTTGTCTTTGCTAATGCGGTAGAAGATAATCCCTTTATGGCGGGAGCCTTCCACGGTGTCGGTGAAGCAGATGTCGTCATCAACGTTGGGGTTTCAGGACCTGGTGTCGTCCAACGGGCGATTGAAAAAGTTCCCGGTGCAAGCTTTGATGTGTTGGCTGAAACAGTCAAGAAGACAGCCTTCAAGATTACCCGTGTCGGCCAATTGGTAGGTCAAATGGCTAGTGAACGTCTCGGTGTGGAGTTTGGAATTGTCGACTTGTCTCTCGCACCAACACCAGCTGTTGGGGATTCGGTTGCCCGTGTCCTTGAAGCTATGGGGCTTGAAGTGGTCGGAACTCATGGAACTACCGCAGCCCTTGCCCTGCTCAATGACCAAGTGAAAAAAGGTGGCATTATGGCTTGTAACCAAGTCGGTGGTTTGTCAGGTGCCTTCATTCCGGTCTCAGAAGATGAGGGGATGATTGCCGCGGTCCAATCCGGTCATATCAACTTGGAAAAATTGGAAGCTATGACAGCTATCTGTTCCGTCGGTTTAGATATGATTGCCATCCCAGCTGATACTCCAGATACAACCATTGCGGCCATGATTGCCGACGAAGCAGCTATCGGCGTTATCAACCAAAAGACAACAGCCGTTCGGATCATTCCTTATGGTAAGGAAGGCGATATGTTAGAGCTCGGTGGACTTCTTGGGTCTGCTCCGGTAATGAAGGTCAACAAGGCTTCCTCAGCTGATTTCATTGCCCGTGGTGGTCAAATTCCGGCCCCAGTTCATAGTTTTAAAAATTAAAAAAAGCCCTGGAGCAGGATTTTTGCTTAGGGCTTTTAATGTTGGCTGAGGAAGTGAAAGTGAATCGAGAGGTCATCGCTGCCAGTTTCCTTATAAAAAATGATATAATAGAAGGACGTAAAAGGAGATCACATGGCGAAAACAAGATTGTTTATTATTCGGCATGGAAAAACCATGTTTAATACGATAGGTCGTGCCCAAGGTTGGTCGGATACGCCTTTAACTGCTCAAGGAGAAGAAGGCATCCGTGAATTGGGGGTTGGTTTGAGAGAATCTGGTTTGGACTTTGTCCGTGCTGTTTCCAGCGATTCAGGTCGTGCTATTCAAACCATGGGAATTGTTTTAGACGAGCTTGGGCTCACAGATCAGATTCCTTATACTTTCAACAAAAAGATCCGGGAATGGTGTTTTGGAAGTTTTGATGGTGCCTACGGAGGGGAACTTTTCCGTGGAGTTGTTCCTCGGGTTTTAGATATTGAAGACTATAAGAAACTTACCCTGGAAGAACTGGCGAATGGAATCTACCAAGTAGATACAGCTGGTTGGGCTGAACCATGGGATGTGTTGAAAAAACGGATTGTAGATGGCTTTGAGGAGATTGCCAAGGAAGTTGAAGCCAAGGGTGGTGGAAATGCCTTGGTTGTTAGTCACAGCATGACCATTGGTTCCTTTGTGTGTATTTTGAATCCAGAGATTGAGCTGGATCCAAGGGTTGAAAATGGTAGTGTCACCTTGGTAGAATACGAAAATGGACAATTTTCAATCCAGACCATCGGAGATGAGTCATACCGCAAGCTGGGTGCTAACTGGTTAGCAGCCCACTCAGAAGAACTTGATGTAAAAAAATAAGATACTATATATAAGAAGAAAACAATTGCAGGAGGATAAAAATGGCAAAGACAAAATTGTATATTGCCCGTCATGGAAAAACCATGTTTAATACCATTGGTCGCGCCCAAGGTTGGTCTGATAGTCCCTTGACAGAAGCTGGCGAACGAGGGATTCATGAATTGGGGATTGGTCTACGTGAAGCCGGGATTCAGTTCCAACAAGCCGTGTCCAGCGACTCCGGTCGAACCATTCAAACCATGGGGATTGTGCTAGAAGAATTAGGGTTAACGGGTAAGATTCCTTACCGTTATGATAAGCGCATCCGCGAATGGTGTTTTGGAAGCTTTGATGGCGCCTACGATGGAGAACTCTTTTTGGGCGTTTTACCACGTGTCTTTCGGGTTGATGACTTCCATCATTTGAGCTTGATGGAGTTGGCAGAAGGGATTGTCGAAGTGGACACAGCCGGCTGGGCAGAGTCCTGGGAAACCCTTCGTGACCGCATCTTGGATGGCTTTACGACGATTGCTAAGGATGTCGAGTCTCAAGGTGGTGGGAATGCCATCGTAGTCAGTCATGGGATGACCATCAGTACCTTGATTTACCTGATTGATCCAAAAGCTTTTAAAGAATTGGTCTTGGACAATGGTAGTGTGACTGTTATTGAGTATGAAGATGGCCAATTTAAACTAGAAGCAGTTGGAGATCTGTCATACCGCCAGGTTGGAGCGAAATGGTTAGAGGGAGATCATGACTAAATATAAACTTGCCAAGAAAAGAGAAAAGAAAGTTAGCTGGATCGTACTCTGCTGTTTAGGCCTCTGTCTAATCGGAGCAGGAGTGGGTATTTTCTATTTGAAACCTCAATGGCTTCATATGGGCTCTGTTGAAGATAAAAAAGTAGAAACGACTACTCCAAAAAAGGTTGAGAAAAAGGAAGAAAAACCTAAGACAGACCTTCCGCAAGTTTCTAGCAAGGATTGGAACCTAGTCTTGGTCAACCGGGACAACAAGTTGGCTGAGCTGAATCCTCAGTTAGTCGACGTTGAAGAAATCAAGGTGGATAGTCGGATCGCAGAACAAACTAAGCAATTTTTAGCGGCGGCAAGGGCCATTGCTCCTGAGGAGTCCTTGATTTCCGGTTATCGAAGTGTAGAGGAGCAAACAGAGCTTTTACAATGAGCGGGTAGCACAGTTAGAAGCTACTGGGCTTTCCTCATGAAGAGGCAGAACGTCAGGCACAAACTCAAGTACAGGTTCCCAGGGAGCTAGTGAGCACCAGACAGGCCTTGCGATTGATATGAGTGCCCCAAATGGGCTGTCCGAAGAGGTAGTGCAACAAATTATTGCCTTGGCGCCACAATATGGGTTTGTTCTCCGTTATCCAGAAGGGAAAAATGCGATCACGGGTGTGGACTATGAAAACTGGCACTTCCGCTACGTCGGTGTAGAAAATGCCCAGTATATGGTCAAGCACCAACTGGTCTTAGAAGAATATATTCAAAGCTGAAAGAAGCAGGTTTATAGTTTTTTTGGCCTAGTATCGGTCTTAAGAATGATTTTTAGCACTCTTTAAAAAAGAGTGCTAATTTTTTGGATTTTTTTCTTGACTTTCTTTTGAGAGGGTGTATAATAGAATCATGGTTTAGCACTTGAGTGTTTAGAGTGCTAAAAATGAAAGAGAGGTGAGGTCATGGTTACAGAACGTCAAAATGAGATTTTAAATCTTGTCGTCGATATCTTTACCAAGACCCACGAACCGGTCGGTTCAAAAGCACTACAAGATGTCATTCAATCCAGTAGTGCGACCATCCGAAACGACATGGCTGCTCTCGAAAAGCAAGGGTTGCTAGAGAAAGCCCATACTTCGAGTGGCCGCATGCCTAGTCGAGCTGGTTTCCAATATTTCGTTCAGAACTCGCTCGATCTAGAGTTGATTGATGAACAAGATGTCTACCAGGTGGTGAAGGCCTTTGATTTCGAAGCCTTTAAGTTAGATGATATCTTGGATGCTACGGCCAAGTTACTAGCCCAGATGACGGGCTACACCGCAGTGATTCAGGATGTGGAGCCGACACGGCAGCGCTTGACGGGTTTTGAGATTGTTCCATTATCCAACCATGATGCCTTAGCAGTTCTGACCTTGGATGAATCAAAGCCTGTCACCGTACAGTTTGCTATTCCAAAGAATTTCTTAACCAGTGACTTGGAAATCTTCCATCAGCTGGTTCAAGAACGCTTCATTGGAAATACGGTCTTGGATATCCACTACCGCTTACGGACGGAGATTCCACAGATTGTACAGCGCTATTTCAAGACGACAGACAATGTCGTGGATCTATTCGATTACGTCTTCTCGCAACTGTTTCAAGAACTGGTCTTTGTAGAAGGAAAGGTTTCATCTTTGAGTTATGCCGATCTTCAGACCTATCAGTTCTTAGATAATCCCCAACACGTAGCCTTGGAGTTACGAGGAGGAATGCCGGAAGACCAAATGACCCAGATCCTGGTTGCGGAATCCCAAGAGAAGGCCTTGAAAAATGTGACGGTGATTAGTCACAAGTTCCTGGTTCCTTATCGTGGGATGGCCCTCATGCATGTGATTGGTCCCGTAGAGATGGATTACAGGCGGGTGATTAGTCTGGTCAATGTTATCGGCCGAGTGTTGGTCATGAAGTTGACGGATTACTACCGTTACCTCAACAGCAACCATTATGAAGTAAATTAAGACCAAATGAAAGGGGTGTATGCCTTGACAGAAGATATCAAAAAAGAAGACGTGAAAGAAGAGGAAGTTGCCGAGACAACTGAAGAAGTTGTAGAGGAAAGCAACCAACCTTCTGAGTTAGAAGAAGCACAAGCGCGTGCCGAGGAATTTGAAAACAAATACCTTCGTGCTCATGCAGAAATGCAAAACATTCAGCGCCGTGCCAATGAAGAACGTCAGCAATTACAAAAATACCGTAGCCAAGATTTGGCAAAAGCGATCTTACCATCACTAGACAACCTCGAACGTGCCCTCGCCGTCGAAGGATTGACAGATGATGTGAAGAAGGGCTTGGAAATGGTCCAAGAAAGTTTGGTACATGCTCTGAAAGAAGAAGGAATTGAAGAAATTGCAGCAGACGGAGAATTTGACCATAACTACCACATGGCTATCCAAACCTTGCCTGCAGATAATGAACATCCAGCAGACACTATCGCACAAGTCTTCCAAAAAGGCTACAAACTCCATGACCGCATCCTGCGCCCAGCCATGGTAGTTGTCTACAACTAGGCTAGAAAACTAAAAATCTTGTCCGAAACGACACTAAACTATGAAAGAAAGATAAGATGCAAGCCGGAGGCTTACAGGAAAGATATTTCCGCCGTGGTGAAAGTTTCAGTAGCTTGTGCTACTGAAACAGGGATTTTTGAGACAGTAGGCTCAAAAAAATAAGTGATGAAATCCCGAAGGGAGTTGCTCACGTCCCCACCACTTAAGGGAAATATCAAAAAAAGAAGAAAAATCAACAAGGAGAAAAACATATGTCTAAAATTATCGGTATTGACTTAGGTACAACAAACTCAGCAGTAGCAGTTCTTGAAGGAACTGAATCAAAAATCATCGCGAACCCAGAAGGAAATCGCACAACTCCATCTGTAGTGTCATTCAAAAACGGTGAAATCATCGTTGGTGACGCTGCAAAACGTCAAGCAGTTACAAACCCAGATACAGTGATCTCTATCAAATCTAAGATGGGTACTTCTGAAAAAGTTTCTGCTAACGGCAAAGAATACACTCCACAAGAAATCTCAGCAATGATCCTTCAATACTTGAAAGGTTACGCTGAAGAATACCTTGGTGAAAAAGTAACGAAGGCTGTTATCACAGTTCCAGCTTACTTTAACGATGCACAACGTCAAGCAACTAAAGACGCTGGTAAAATCGCTGGTCTTGAAGTAGAACGTATCGTCAACGAACCAACTGCAGCAGCCCTTGCTTACGGTTTGGACAAGACTGATAAAGAAGAAAAAATCTTGGTATTCGACCTTGGTGGTGGTACATTTGACGTATCTATCCTTGAATTGGGTGACGGTGTCTTTGATGTATTGGCAACTGCAGGGGATAACAAACTCGGTGGTGACGACTTTGACCAAAAAATCATCGACCACTTGGTAGCAGAATTCAAGAAAGAAAACGGCATTGATTTGTCAACAGACAAGATGGCCCTTCAACGTTTGAAAGACGCAGCTGAGAAAAAGCGAAGAAAGACCTTTCTGGTGTAACTTCAACACAAATCAGCTTGCCATTCATCACTGCTGGTGAAGCTGGACCTCTTCACTTGGAAATGACTTTGACTCGTGCCAAATTTGACGATTTGACTCGTGACCTTGTAGAACGTACTAAAGTTCCAGTTCGTCAAGCTCTTTCAGATGCAGGCTTGAGCTTGTCAGAAATCGACGAAGTGATCCTTGTTGGTGGTTCAACTCGTATCCCAGCCGTTGTTGAAGCTGTTAAAGCTGAAACTGGTAAAGAACCAAACAAATCAGTGAACCCTGACGAAGTAGTTGCGATGGGTGCTGCGATCCAAGGTGGTGTGATCACTGGTGATGTGAAAGACGTTGTCCTTCTTGACGTAACACCATTGTCACTTGGTATCGAAAACAATGGGTGGAGTCTTCACAAAAACTCATCGACCGCAACACAACTATTCCAACATCTAAATCACAAGTCTTCTCAACTGCGGCAGACAACCAACCAGCCGTTGATATCCACGTTCTTCAAGGTGAACGCCCAATGGCAGCAGATAACAAGACTCTTGGACGCTTCCAATTGACTGACATCCCAGCTGCACCTCGTGGTATCCCTACAAATCGAAGTAACATTTGACATCGATAAGAACGGTATCGTATCTGTTAAAAGCGAAAGATCTTGGAACTCAAAAAAAGAACAAAACAATTGTTATCCAATCAAACTCAGGTTTGACAGACGAAGAAATCGACCGCATGATGAAAGATGCAGAAGCAAACGCTGAAGCAGATAAGAAAACGTAAAGAAGAAGTTGACCTTCGTAACGAAGTAGACCAAGCAATCTTTGCGACTGAAAAAGACAATCAAAGAAACTGAAGGTAAAAGGCTTCGATGCAGAACGTGATGCTGCAAGCTGCCCTTGATGAGCTTAAGAAAGCCCAAGAAGATAACAACTTGGACGAAATGAAAGCGAAACTTGAAGCTTTGAACGAAAAAGCTCAAGGACTTGCTGTGAAACTCTACGAACAAGCTGCAGCAGCGCAACAAGCTCAAGCAGGAGCAGAAGGCGCACAAGCAACAGGAAACGCAGGCGATGACGTCGTAGACGGAGAGTTTACTGAAAAAGTAAAAACAGTCCAGTGGACTGTTTTTATCGGAAACTCTGAAAATCAGGGAGCGAGGCGTTAGATTTATAGAATCCTTTAATCTGATTGTCATTCACGGCAATCGCTATGGTGACTTGCCCTAAAACGCTTTAAACTAGTAAATGATAAGAAGAAATCCAGAGGTTGCAACCCAGCCTCTGTTTTTTTCGGTAAAATAGAGGATGTTGCGTATGAAAAAAAGTACTTTTGTATCATTTATCCTAATTTTTTTCTCTTTATGAGATAACCGCTTTAACGAGTACTTTAGCTCTGTCTTTTGACGTCACGATTGATTATGTCGCTTCAGATCATTCGATAGTGGTCTCTGAGGATGGTTTGCCCTGTCAACCAACGAAAACACTAGATCAAATCTCGTATAGAAGAGTATTCTTGTGTGATTTTGCCAGGAATGGTCAACATAGGACCTGCCCTACAGGATGAGAAATTGATTTCGTTCTTGAGGGACCTTGGTGAGCAAGATATCCTCATTGCAGCCATTTCTTCAGCGCCTCTTTTATTAGCGAAAGCAGGTTTGTTGAAGGATACGAAATTTACAGGTGGAATTTGGCAAAACTTCTTTGACTATTTTGAATTTCTTCCACGTGAGAATTTCCAACCGAAAGTTCTTGTGCAAGATAAACAAATCATTACGGCTATTGGTTTTGCCCATCAAGAGTTTGCAAGAAAAGTAATTCTAAGCTTAGGGTTGGCAGAGAATACGGACAACTATTTTAAAGAACAGAACGAGTATGCAGCAGAGGATTTGATATTTACTCTATCAGACCAAGAGTTTGATCAAGTGAAGCAGAGTATAGAAAAAACATCCCTCTAAAGATGTACATGATAAAATTATAGAAAAGGAACAAAGAGTGTTCGGGGAATTGAACCCGAGCTCGAAAGTTTTTCTAATAACATAGAAAAGGAACAAAAGTGTTCGCAACTGAACACGGGCTACGGACGGTGCCAAAAAGATAGTTTTTTCTAGGACGCAAGCGTCCGTCGTCAAAACTCCTATTTTGGCTGTGTCCGTTTGACGCCCTTTGTATCTTGAATTATGAACAATACTGAATTTTATGACCGTTTGGGCGTTTCAAAGAATGCATCTCAGGATGAGATCAAGAAAGCCTATCGGAAATTATCTAAAAAATATCACCCAGATATCAACAAGGAGCCTGGTGCTGAGGAAAAGTACAAGAAAGTTCAAGAAGCTTATGAGACTTTGAGCGACGAACAAAAGCGGGCGGCTTATGACCAATACGGTGCTGCAGGGGCCAACGGTGGTTTTGGCGGCTTTGGTGGCGGAGCTGGTGGTTTCGGTGGTTTTGATGGCACTGGCTTTGGTGGCTTTTGAAGACATTTTCTCAAGCTTCTTTGGAGGTGGCGGTGCAAGCCGCAATCCTAATGCTCCACGTCAGGGAGATGATCTTCAGTACCGCGTAAACCTCAAGTTTGAAGAAGCCATCTTTGGAACTGAGAAGGAAGTGAAGTACCATCGGGAAGCCAGCTGTCGGACATGTGATGGAACTGGTGCTAAGCCAGGAACAAGTCCAGTAACTTGTGGACGCTGTCATGGTTCTGGGGTTATCAATGTGGATACGCAAACCCCGCTTGGGATGATGCGCCGTCAAATCACCTGTGATGTCTGTCATGGACGCGGTAAAGAAATTAAAGATCCTTGTACAACCTGTCATGGGACTGGTCACGAGAAGCAAGCCCACAGTGTCAATGTGAAAATCCCTGCTGGGGTTGAAACAGGTCAACAAATCCGCCTCTCTGGTCAAGGAGAAGCTGGATTTAATGGAGGGCCATACGGAGATCTCTATGTGGTGGTCAACGTTGAGCCGAGCGACAAATTTGAGCGTGATGGATCAACCATCTACTATAAATTGAACTTGAACGTTGTTCAGGCTGCTCTTGGGGATACGGTCCATGTTCCAACGGTTCACGGCGATGTTGACTTGGTCATCCCTGAAGGAACCCAGACAGGTAAGAAATTCCGCCTCCGCGGTAAAGGAGCACCAAGCTTGCGTGGAGGCTCTGTAGAGATCAATATGTATCTGTTAATGTGGTGACACCAACAGGTCTAAATGACAAGCAAAAAGAAGCCCTTCGTGCATTTGCGGAAGCAAGTGATTTGAAGGTCAATCCAAAGAAAAAAGGCTTCTTTGATAAGGTTAAAGATGCCTTGGATGATTTATAAAATAAAAGAAGATTTGGTTTTTCCAATCTTCTTTTTTTATCAAGAAAAACACCTCCGAAACCAAAGGCTTCAGAGGTGTGGCAAAAGAATCAAATTAAACAAGACCTTGGGCAATCATCGCATTTGCGACATTTTCAAAGGCTGCGATATTAGCACCCGCAAGGTAATCTTTACCAAGACCGTAGGTTTCTGCAGTTGTTTTAGCAGTGTTGAAGATGTTGGTCATGATGTCTTTCAAGCGTCCATCCACTTCTTCACGTGTCCATGAAAGGCGGAGGCTGTTTTGGCTCATTTCAAGAGCAGATACAGCAACCCCACCAGCATTGGCAGCTTTAGCAGGTCCGTAAAGGATGCCGTTTTCTTTGTAGACTTTGATCGCATCAAGGTCGCTAGGCATGTTGGCTCCTTCAGAAACAACTTTTACCCCTTGAGCAACCAAGCGTTTCGCTGCTTCACCGTTGATCTCGTTTTGAGTTGCACATGGAAGAGCGATATCATAGTTACCAGCGTAAGTCCATACAGATCCTTCGTAGTAAGTAGCAGTTGGTTTTTCTGCAGCATACTCAGTCAAACGAGCACGACGTTTTTCTTTGACGTCTGTCAGAAGGTCAAAGTCAATACCGTTTTCGTCGATCACGTAACCGTTTGAGTCAGATACAGAGATAACAGTTGCACCAAGTTCAGTTGCTTTTTGAAGAGCGTATTGGGCAACGTTACCAGAACCTGAGATCACGACTTTCTTACCAGCAAAGCTGTCGCCGTTGGCTTTGAGCATTTCTTCCGTATAGTAAACCAAACCATAACCAGTTGCTTCTGGACGGATCAAGCTACCACCGAAAACCAAGAGGTTTACCAGTCAAGACACCAGCATCAAATTGGCGAAGACGTTTGTATTGTCCGTAAAGGTAACCAATCTCACGTCCACCAACCCCGATATCACCAGCTGGGACATCAAGAGAAGGACCGATGTGTTTTTGCAATTCAGTCATGAAGCTTTGGCAGAAGCGCATCACTTCAGCGTCAGTCTTGCCTTTAGGATCGAAGTCAGATCCACCTTTACCTCCACCGATTGGAAGACCAGTCAAAACGTTTTTAAAGATTTGTTCGAAGCCGAGGAATTTCAAGATCCCCTGGTTTACAGTTGGGTGGAAACGAAGTCCGCCTTTGTAAGGACCGACAGCTGAGTTGAATTGAACACGGTAACCACGGTTAACTTGAACTTTTCCGTCACGGTCAACCCAAGGAACACGGAAGCTAATCACGCGTTCTGGCTCAGTGATACGTGCCAAGATGTTTTTCTTCGATGTATTCTGGATGTTTTTCAAATACAGGTTCCAAAGTGCTGAGGAACTCTTCAACAGCTTGAAGGAATTCCGCTTCATGGCCGTTACGAGCTTTTACGGTTTCGAAAGTGCTTTGGATATATTCTTTTGCAGTTGTCATCTTGTTTCTCCTTTTTTTCATTGAAACGAATTCCAGCAGGTTAGCGAACTTACTGGTATATGGAGGCACTGCTGAAAGCAATGTCATGTTTTATTACGTCGATAATTATAGCAGACTTTTTTTGACTTGTAAAGAAAAAAGTTGAATTTTCTGAAAATTTTCACAACTGCCTATGAAGTGGGAAAAAATGGATGCGAAAGGACGATAGGATTGGAAAAATGTCTGATTTTTCCCCTCTATATAGAAAAATAAAAGGATAACGTTTGAGGTGATTTTTTCTATTTCCGTACGTTTCTTGCTCTTTTTTGGTTTTCTAGTCATGAATCCTCCTTTTCGTGCTATAATGGCTGTAAGAATTCATTTCAAGGAGAAGAAGATGGTATCGACAAAGACGCAAATTGCTGGTTTTGAATTTGACAACTGCCTGATGAATGCGGCAGGTGTGGCCTGTATGACCACTGAGGAATTAGAAGAAGTGAAGAATTCGGTTGCTGGGACCTTTGTGACCAAAACAGCTACCTTGGAGTTCCGTTCTGGAAATCCAGAGCCACGCTACCAAGATGTCCCACTGGGCTCAATAAATTCGATGGGGCTGCCTAACCAAGGCTTGGACTATTATTTGAATTACCTATTGGAGTTGCAAGAAACAGATCCCGATCGGACTTTCTTCCTATCTCTTGTCGGCATGTCTCCTGAGGAAACCCATACCATCTTGAAAAAGGTGCAAGAAAGTGATTTTAAAGGTTTGACTGAATTGAACCTTTCCTGCCCCAATGTCCCAGGAAAACCTCAGATCGCCTATGATTTTGAGACGACGGATCGGATCTTGTCAGAGGTCTTTGCCTATTTCACCAAACCTCTTGGGATCAAGTTGCCACCTTATTTTGATATCGTTCATTTTGACCAAGCAGCAGCGATCTTTAACAAATACCCGCTCAAGTTTGTCAATTGCGTCAACTCAATTGGAAATGGCCTTTACATCGAGGATGAATCCGTTGTGATCCGTCCGAAGAACGGCTTTGGTGGGATTGGTGGCGAATACATCAAACCAACGGCTCTGGCCAATGTCCATGCCTTTTACCAACGTCTGAATCCAGAAATTCAGATTGTGGGGACTGGGGGCGTCTTGACTGGTCGTGATGCCTTTGAACATATCCTTTGTGGCGCGAGTATGGTACAAATCGGAACCACGCTTCATAAAGAAGGAGTGGGGGCTTTTGACCGCATCACTGCGGAGCTCAAAGCCATCATGGAAGAAAAAGGCTACCAAAGTCTAGAAGACTTCCGTGGAAAACTGCACTACATTGACTAATTTTTTGAAAAGAACTTCCTCGAGTGGAAACTTGGGGAAGTTTTTATAGTTTCTTATCCAGAGAGAACATTCTGTTCCTAGTTTTAGAGATTTTCCATTTTTATAGAGAGAAAAAGGTGTACAATGGAGGTGAAAAGGAAGGTGATTTCGATGGGAGAAAGGGATGTGATTCAAGAGGCGAGGACGAAGATCGAAACTCTCCAAACAGCCTTTTCTAGGGAATGCAAAGCCAGTCCTGATGCCTTTCGATTTAAAGAAAATCTAGATCAGATGTTGAAAGTTTTATTGAAGGCTAGGCAGGTAGACAACCGCCTGTTGATCGAGTTGGAAAAGTTTTATCAGACCGCCAGTCTATTGATTGGTCTGGGTGGGCTAGCATTGAACGAAGAAGCCTTTCAAGCTTGGCGAGCTTATGATCACTGGCATTATGAGGTTGTGAAGTCTCAGTTACAGGTCTACGGACCGACGGTGGTTCTTTGTAGTTGATGCTAGCTTTGATGTTTATCCACAGATATTCAAAGGAGGTGTGGGACATGTCTCTCATGCATGATTTTTTCCATCAGTTTTTAGTATCTCTACGGAATCTTGGTTTCTCGCTCTTTTTCTTATTTGAAAAATAAGTGGGAATGCCTTTATCCCTTTTACTAGTATAGTAGAAGGGATTTTTGATGCAGAATCCTTGAAAATCTGAGGCTCTTGGATTATGATGGAGCTAATAGATGTTAAGCGTTCCTCTTAGGGAATGCAGGAAGCGAGGAAAAAAGATGGCAGAGATTTATCTAGCAGGTGGCTGTTTTTGGGGCTTAGAGGAGTATTTTCTCGGATCCCCGGTGTAGAAAAGACGACGGTGGGCTATGCCAATGGCCAGGTAGAAACGACCAATTACCAACTGATCAAGGAAACGGATCATGCAGAGACTGTACAAGTCATCTATGATCCAGACAAGATTACTCTACGAGCGATTCTGCTCTACTATTTTCCGGGTGATCGATCCCTTGTCCGTTAACAAAGCAGGGAAATGATCGAGGCCGCCAATACCGGACAGGTGTCTATTACCTAGACGAGGCAGATCGTCAGGTGATCGCCCAAGTGTTTGCGGAGCAAGAAGAGCAACTGGGGCACAAGATCGCGGTGGAGCTAGAGCCCTTGCGTCACTATATCTTGGCTGAGGACTACCACCAAGACTATCTCAAGAAGAATCCTGGGGGCTATTGCCATATCGATGTGACGGATGCTGAGCAGCCCTTGATTGATCCGGCAGCCTATCAGAAGCCAGATCAAGAAACCTTAAAGGCGAAACTGACAGCAGAACAGTACCAAGTCACTCAGGAGAGTGCGACGGAGCGTCCTTTCCACAATGCCTACGATCAGACCTTTGAAGAGGGCATCTATGTGGATATTACGACTGGGGAGCCTCTCTTCTTTGCTAAAGACAAGTTTGCGTCTGGCTGTGGATGGCCAAGTTTCTCCCGTCCCATTGCCAAAGATGTCATCCACTATTACCAGGACCATAGCCACGGGATGGAGCGGATCGAAGTTCGTTCCCGCTCAGGCAATGCCCATCTAGGCCATGTCTTCACCGATGGACCCAAAAGACCAAGGTGGCCTTCGCTATTGCATCAATTCGGCCTCACTGCGCTTTATTCCAAAAGAGGAAATGGAGCAAGAAGGTTATGGTTATTTGTTAAAGGCTTTGAAATAAGAGGGCCTTTCTAGTAGATCGAAAAACGGAGTTTATGATGAAAAATAGAAATTTGTGGTTAACAATTTTTTCACTTTCGGCTATGGTAACTCTGATTGGATTAGGATTTACTGCCTATAATCATTTTGTATTCCATCAACCTTTTATGAATCGGACGACAAAAGGGTTGCTTTCGGCCTTTTTTCCTAAGTCTTGTCATGGTTTCGATTAGCTTGTCCAAATCAAACGATAAGAAATGATGATCGATCATTTATATGAATTAATCAACTGTGCAGGAGCAGGACGATGAAGCGTTTCTAAACAATGGCGCTTCTGTCCTGCTCTCTTTTTTTCTCTTCTTAAAATTTGTGATACAATGAAGAGAAAGCATTTCAATGAATACTAGGTTTGATGTGGGTTTAGTGGCTCATTGTATAAACCTGAGATGAGAAAGTTGGAATGTTAGAGAAGTGTGAGAATGTAAAAGGTAGCATCAAGATGCTAGGGAGAGGCCTTTGACAAGTGCAAGAGAATTGAATAGGAAGAGAAGATGATGAAGAATTGGAAGGATCTCTTAAAGAGATGGAGCGAGCTTGGGAAAGATATCCTCAGGATGCTCAACGACTGGCTTGATATTGGCTTGGGAAAGGTGACCGCTTTTCGCCTGACCAACGAACAGTTTGTCTATGGTTTGCTGATTACAGTATTTGCGGCAGCAAATCTGGTCTTGTGGGTTCAAAAATGGAATGGTTTTCCCATTACAGCGCTAGAAATGCCGGAAGTCGTTGAAAAGCAAGAAGAAGTTCATCCGGATCAGTTACCTCATACGGCTCGGATCATGGCAAATGGAGATCAACTCTATCATGACTTGATTTATATGAGTGCCGCCAAGGAAGATGGAAGCTATGATTTTTCTGAGAATTATCACTATGCTCAGGAATGGTTAAAGCAAGGGATCTGGTCTTGGGGGATTTTGAAGGGACCATTAATCCGGATTATGGGCTTTCGGGCTATCCGATTTTCAATGCCCCTGGGGAGGTAGTTGCTTCGATTAAGGAGGCAGGCTATCAGGTGATGGATCTGGGACATAACCATATCCTCGATTCTGGCTTGGAAGGGCTGTTTTCGACTGCCAAGGCTTTTGAAGACGCGGGGATCCAAACGGTTGGTGTCTACCCACATGAGACGAGGGATCAAGCCCCTATCCTGATCAAGGAGGTAAATGGGATCAAGATTGCGATTTTGGCCTACTCCTACGGGTTTAATGGGATGGAATATAATCTAGAACAAGAGGACTATGACAACCGTCTATCGGATCTCAATGAGGAGCGGATGCGTCAAGAAATCCAAAAAGCTGAGATGGAAGCAGACATGACCATTGTCATGCCTCAGATGGGAATTGAATATGAGTTAGAGCCATCAGAGGAACAAAAGGAGCTATACCATAAGATGATTTCTTGGGGGGCGGATATCGTCTTGGGTGGTCATCCTCATGTCGTCCAGCCTGCTGAGATTGTGGATAAGGATGGGCAACAGAAATTGATTGTTTATTCTATGGGGAATTTCCTTTCCAATCAGCGGATGGAAACCATGGAAGGGATAGACAATGCCCAATGGACCGAACGGGGTGTCCTGATGGATATCACCATTGAGAAGGTAGGGCGCAAGACACGGATCAAAACGGCCACAGCTCATCCTACTTGGGTCAACCGGACGCCAAAGGACAGTTATTCTCCTGAAGGCTATGAACTCTATCATTTCCAGACCTATATCTTTGGAGGACTGGATTGAAGGTGGCAAGTATCGGGACCAATTGGATGATGAAACAAAGGCGCGTGTTGATACAGCCTACCAGGAAGTGAAGGAACATGTGAATCTGAATTGGCAATAGGAAGGGAGGATTAAGGAATGGACAAACTGGAGTGGTTACCAATTGGATTTGTTGGACTGATTATCATTATGGTTCTAACAAATCGGATATCAACGATTCGTCTGAGAAAAAATTTAGCCAAGGCTTGGGAGGGAAAACCTTTTTTTATAAAAAATGATAGTGAAGAGAGTTTAGTGGAAACGATGCTTTTGGCATCTACATTCCAGCCAACGGATAGTCAAGTAGATGGTCAAACTTGGCATGATTTAGACATGCATAGAGTCTTTGATCAGCTGAACCATACACAGTCTAGTATTGGGGCAGAGGCCTTGTATCAGAAGATGCGTTTGATAAACTTTCAACCAGATGCATCTTTGCAGGAGTTAGAAGATTTCTTTGAACATCATCCGGATCTTCGTCTGAAGGTTCAGGTTGTTATGAACCAGTTAGGAAAAAAGAACCACAATATGGCTAGAAGTATTGTGGCGAATCCAGGGAAGCAAGATTCGAGGATTTATCTTTCTCTCTATATTTTTTTAGCGTGTTTGCCAGTCCTCTCTCTTTTCTTTCTTCCGTTTTTTAAAATTCAAGCCATGTCAGTCTTGATAGCGAGTGTGACGTTTAATATCATTTTTTCGAGCATTCGGAATTGGTCGAATAAAATGCGCTTGGATCAAGTTAGTTACCTGGTTCGTATATTTGCTTCAGCGGAAAAGCTGAGCCGTCTAGCGCTACCAAAACAAGAAACCCTCAAACAGGCTATCCAACCATTTAAGAAGACGAAAGTCATTTCCAGCATCTTACAAAGTCCAACAGGAAGCTCCGAGATGGAAATTATCCTGATTTACCTTAATTTTCTTTTCTTAATTCCGCAGATTGCTCAAATCTATATCTACCAGCAAGTGAGGACTCATCAGAAAGAAGCGCAGGAAACAATCAATCTTTTGGGCGAATTGGAAGTAGCTATCAGCCTTCTACGCCATAAGCGTGATGGTGATTTGGTTTGTCATCCCAATTTTAAGGAAGAAGCTGGGATTAAAGGAAAGGGATCTACCATCCTTTACTAGCGGATCCGGTTGCTAACGACGTTAGTTTTTGAAAAAAAAATATGGTGATTAGTGGGGATAATGCCTCCGGGAAAATCCACTTATTTGAAAATGGTAGCCATTAACTGTATTTTAGCGCAGGGCTTGGGCTTCGCTTATGGTGACAGTTTGGAGCTTTCTTATGGACATGTCATGACCTCTATGGATGTCAGCGATGATATCGAGGTTGGAGATAGTTATTTTATTACAGAGAGCAAAACGATCCTCCGAATGATTGAGAGTCTGGAAAAGTCAGGTTTTCATTATTTCTTTATTGATGAACTCTTTAAGGGAACCAATACCATTGAGCGAATTGGGTCTGGCTTAGGGATTGTCCGCTGGCTATCGAGACACGATTGCCTGTATATGATTTCGAGTCATGATATTGAGCTAGTTGCGGCATCTGGTGCAGTAAATGATAATTATCATTTTGACAGTCGCTATGTTGACGGGAAAATCGTCTTTGATTATCAGATAAAGCAGGGAGCTGCAGTAACGAAGAATGCGGTCAATACATTAAAAAGCCTTCATTTTCCTTCAGAAATCACTCAAACTTCCCAAGAATTAATTGGACAATATGAAAAGACAGGGAAATGGTCTTTGAATAGAATGTTGAGTGATAAAGAGGAAGGTTGCTAGGCTTTATCAGACCTTCTGTTGTAAAAAATTAAAAGCACATAAAACGCAAACTTCACTTGTGTTTTATGTGCTTTTATTGTTTGATCTATTGGTTATAGACAAGCTTTTCGGTATTGGCTTGGAGTAACCTGATAGTATTTCTTGAACTGGCGATTAAAGTTTGAGAGGTTGTTGAAGCCGGATTGGCTCGCGATATCAATGATTGCCAGATCGGAATGCTGGAGGAGATGGGCTGCTTTTTTCAGTCGATATTGAATGATGTACTCCATACAAGAGAGTCCTAATTGTTTCTTAAAGAAATTCATGAAGTGGGTCGGGCTAAAATGGCACAGCTCTGCCAAATGCTCGATCATGAGCTCCTCTTGGTAATGGTTCGAAATATGATCGAGGACCAAACGGATTTTTTCTTCTCTCCGGTAAGCGTCCGTTGAGAACTTCTTCTCGACGATATAGTTGTGAGAGAAGAGGAGATAGAGGAGTTCATTGAGCTGGGATTTAAGTCGGAGTTCATAGTAGGGTCCTTGTTCTCTTCCGTTTGCCATACAGGTTAAGAGGCTCTGTTTGATTTCTTCGTAACCAGGGTGATTGGGCTTGAATGCGTCGGACGAATTCAAAATCCCCATTGTAGAGGGGTTGTAAATATTTTAGAGTGGCGATATTTTTATGGGTAATCCCAATCAGGTCCAGATTAAAATGCAGGACATCCATAGTATGAGAAGAACTCTGGATGGGGTGGATGGAGTGGAGGGCATTGGGGCGGATCAAAATAATATCACCAGGCTGACTATTAAAATATTCATAGTCGATATGGAACTGAGCAGTCCCTTCATTGACATAAATAATCTCAATATCGGTGTGCCAGTGAAATAAGATATCTGGCTGGCCATTTTGTGTTCTAATCTGTCTGATTGAAAAAGGGAAATCGCTATTGGGAAAGGATGTTTGGCGGTATAAGGTCTTTGTGTTCATGCCTACCTCTTAGATCTTTTTCGGGAGTAGCAGACGTTTTTACCAGGTGTGTGAAAGGGTCTGCTAGTTACTCATACAGGGAAAATCTACTATCTATATTATAATAAAATTGGACCAAAAATTAAAGAGGATTCAGTGGAATTTCTTAAATTTTAAGGAAGGAGGAGAGGGTGATTTATGGGAGAGAAGGCTCCAAAATGATGAGGGAATGGTGTATAATAGGGGAAAGATGGAAAGAGGTGGCGGTATGCTACAAATGATTGCGACAGATATGGATGGCACTCTGATGGACGAGCAAGGAGAAGTAGATCATGAGCGCTTGAGCTGCATTTCTGGATCAGCTAGACCAAAGAGGGATTCCTTTTGTCATTGCGACAGGGAATGGCTATAGCCGTATGGCTCATGTATTGGGAGACTTGAAAGATCGCGTCACCTTGGTGCTGGCCAATGGGGCACGGATATTAGAGAAGGGAAAGCTCATCCGAGAGTGCAGCTGGCCGGAAGAGCTGGTGCAGGAGGTCTTGCAGTATCTAGAAGGCCGAGAAGAAGAACTTCATCTGGTCGTTAGTAGCTTATCGGGAGGCTATGCCAAGAAAGGAACAGAGTTTCTCTTTTAGAGCAATTGATGACGCCGGAGTTAGCAGCTGCTTTTTACAAACGGATGCGCTTTGTGGATGATTTGGCCCATGAACATGGCGAGCAAGTTTTGAAGCTAAGTGTCGTCACTGAGACTGAAAAAGTCGAAGCCTTTGTGCAGGAGTTACGAGAAAAGTTTGGAGAGCGCCTGCTTCCAGCAGCTAGTGGCTATGGGGCCATTGATATTCTGCAACCGGGTGTCAATAAGGCTACAGCCATTCAATTCTTAGAAGAACGCTGGGGCGTAGATGGTGGACACCTGATGGCATTTGGCGATAGCCAAAACGATGTCGAGATGCTTGAGTTAGCGACCTATTCCTATGCAATGGAAAATGCGGATCCCCATGCGCGACAAGCAGCCCGCTATACGGCGCCTTCTCATCAGAATCATGGAGTCTACGAAGTCATCGAAGCTTACTTGGATGGAAGGATCAGCTTCGACTAGGATCTTATCCTACCTTGCACAGTTTCTACTATACGAATCGAAAGGAGCCTTTATGGCTGTACAATTATTAGAAACCTGGCTGTTGAAAGAACAGGCAAAAATACAGAAGAATTACCGAGAACTGAATCAAAATCCTTTGAGGGAACCCGATATTCTTTTTATAGGAGACTCTATCGTCGAATACTATCCCCTTCAAGAGTTGCTGCTGACGGATCAGTATATGGTGAACCGGGGGATTAGAGGCTACAAGACAGACCTCTTAAGAGAGCATCTAGATGCCCATATTTTCGGTCAAGCAGTGGATAAGGTTTTTTTGCTGATTGGAACTAATGACATTGGTAAGGAAATGCCCCTGTCGGAAACCATTGAAAACATGAGCATCATCCTGCAGGAGATGGTGCGGCTCTTGCCCTTGGCGCAAATCAAACTCGTTTCGGTTCTTCCTGTGAATGAGGGAGAGCCCTACAAGGGGACAGTTTATATCCGGACCAATCAGAAGATTCAGACCTTGAACCAGGCCTACCACGAATTGGCCCAAGGGATGATAAATGTTGAATTTATCAATGTTTTTGACCATTTGCTTGGAGAAGATGGTCAGCTCAAACCGGCTTATACAACAGATGGTCTTCATTTAACAATTGAAGGATACAGGGTCTTGAGTAAGGCTCTTCAAAGAGAAATATAACCCATCCTAGCAAGGAAAATGATTTTCCAGCTAGGATTTTTTAATGCCTTCTATAAAACAGTTCGGGAAAACACTCTATTTTGTACTAATTCTACAACAAGCAAAAACCTTGTCCTTATGCGGTTTATGACTTCTGTTATAAAATAGTTTGCGGAAACAGAACAGATTTTTGCTTTGTGTTATGTAATAGTTCCAGGCATTCAGTGAGCATATTCTTATACAAGGACAATAAAACGTGATAAATTGATATAGTAAAGTTATTTGAAACGTTTTCACTCTTTGTCGAATTCAGTTCAAAGACTGACAATTATTTTTATTGAAGGAGAGTTATATTTATGACTCAAGGAAAAATTACTGCATCTGCAGCAATGCTCAACGTATTGAAAACATGGGGCGTAGACACTATCTACGGTATCCCATCAGGAACACTTAGCTCACTTATGGACGCTTTGGCTGAAGACAAAGATATCCGTTTCTTGCAAGTTCGTCACGAAGAAACAGGTGCTCTTGCAGCGGTTATGCAAGCTAAATTTGGCGGATCTATCGGTGTTGCAGTTGGTTCAGGTGGACCAGGTGCAACTCACTTGATCAACGGTGTTTACGATGCAGCTATGGATAACACTCCATTCCTTGCTATCCTTGGATCACGTCCAGTTAACGAATTGAACATGGATGCCTTCCAAGAATTGAACCAAAACCCAATGTACAACGGTATCGCTGTTTACAACAAACGTGTAGCTTACGCTGAGCAATTGCCAAAAGTGATTGACGAAGCTTGCCGTGCTGCCGTTTCTAAAAAAGGTCCAGCTGTCGTTGAAATTCCAGTAAACTTTGGTTTCCAAGAAATCGACGAAAACTCATACTACGGATCAGGTTCTTACGAGCGTTCATTCATCGCTCCTGCTTTGAACGAAGTTGAAATTGACAAGGCTGTTGAAATTTTGAACAATGCTGAACGTCCAGTGATCTATGCTGGTTACGGTGGTGTTAAAGCTGGTGAAGTGATCACTGAATTGTCACGTAAAATCAAAGCACCAATCATCACAACTGGTAAAAACTTTGAAGCGTTCGAATGGAACTACGAAGGTTTGACAGGTTCTGCTTACCGTGTTGGTTGGAAACCAGCCAACGAAGTTGTCTTTGAAGCAGACACAGTTCTTTTCCTTGGTTCAAACTTCCCATTTGCTGAAGTATACGAAGCATTCAAGAACACTGAAAAATTCATCCAAGTCGATATCGACCCTTACAAACTTGGTAAACGTCATGCCCTAGACGCTTCAATCCTTGGTGATGCAGGTCAAGCAGCGAAAGCAATCCTTGATAAAGTGAATCCAGTTGAATCTACTCCATGGTGGCGTGCAAACGTTAAGAATAACCAAAACTGGCGTGATTACATGAACAAACTCGAAGGTAAAACTGAGGGTGAATTGCAATTGTATCAAGTTTACAATGCAATCAACAAACATGCTGATCAAGACGCTATCTATTCAATCGACGTAGGTGACACTACTCAAACATCAACTCGTCACCTTCACATGACACCTAAGAACATGTGGCGTACATCTCCACTCTTTGCGACAATGGGTATTGCCCTTCCTGGTGGTATCGCTGCTAAGAAAGACAATCCAGATCGCCAAGTATGGAACATCATGGGTGACGGTGCATTCAACATGTGCTACCCAGACGTTATCACAAACGTTCAATACGACCTTCCAGTTATCAACGTTGTCTTCTCAAATGGTAAATATGCCTTCATCAAGGACAAATACGAAGACACAAACAAACACTTGTTTGGTTGTGACTTCCCTAATGCTGACTATGCGAAAATCGCTGAAGCTCAAGGAGCTATTGGATTTACAGTTGACCGTATCGAAGACATCGACGCAGTCGTTGCTGAAGCTGTTAAATTGAACAAAGAAGGTAAAACTGTTGTTATCGATGCTCACATCACTCCACATCGTCCACTTCCAGTAGAAGTACTTGAGTTGGATCCAAAACAACACTCAGAAGAAGCTATTAAAGCCTTCAAAGAAAAATACGAAGCTGAAGAGCTTGTACCATTCCGCCTCTTCTTGGAAGAAGAAGGGTTGCAATCACGCGCAATCAAATAATCTCTTGTCGAAAAAAATCTAAAAACGTTATCTTCACCTTCCCGTACGATTCTGTATGCGTTTTTTTGATTTTTCTTAGAGCAGAACTTGAAAAAGATCGGAGCTATCCGGTCTTTTTCTGGAGGATAGTAAATGAATTTAAATCAATTAGATATTATCGTTTCAAATGTTCCCCAAGTATGTGCTAGCTTGGAGCGTATCTTGGACAAAAAGGCGGACTATGTTGACCAAAGTTTTGCTCAGTTCACGATTGGCAGTCACTGTCTCATGTTATCCCAAAAATCATTTGATACCTTTGGAAAAATTTTCAGTCAGGAATCATTCTTCACATTGAAGTTGAGGATGTAGAGCAGAACTACCAACGGTTGAAAGATCTTGGTATCCAGGTTTTTAAATGGGTCCAGCTGTAACTGATTGAGGGAACCGAATCCCTGCTAGTAAGTGGTCCAGCTGGTCTAGTGATTGATTTTTATCGTATGAAATAGGAGGCGTGGTCATTTAACGTCAACCTTAGCTATTCTTAAAATAGAATTTGAGAAAATGAACTATAGAAAAGATCGGAACCATCCGGTCTTTTTATTAAAAGACAAAATCTTCTTTGAAACTTTCCTTAGGGGTGAGTACGGACGTTAGGTGAAATTATCCAGTGGATGATTTCAGCAATCAGAAGTTCCATGACTAAATCAAGATACTAAGGGCGTCTTCGGATAAAGTCAAAATAGGAAGTTTGACGCAGAATCTTTTGATTCTAGGAAAGCTTATCTTTTGACACAATCCCAACCAGTGTTCAATAGTTTTGAACCTAAAGTTTCAAAACTCCCGAGTGCTAGAAACAATCGTGTTTCTAGCACTTTTCTCACGACGAAAGTTTCAGTAGATGATTGAATAACTCTAACGAATAAAAATTTTTCTATTTTTAACAGAATTTATTAGATTTAAGAAAGACCAATATTTATATTTGACAAAAAGTAATTGTATGCATTTTAACAGATCGGAGTCCTCCGATCTGTTTTTTGTATTGAGCGTGAGCAAAAATACAATCTTAGAATAGTATCAGTTTTTCCTAGGATGTTGTAAGATTTTCGGGTTAGAGAAGGGTATAATAGAACTATCAAATCAAGTGAGGTAGAGAGATGACCGATAAACTTCAATTTCCAGATGGTTTTCTTTGGGGTGGGGCGACGGCTGCTAACCAGTGTGAGGGAGCTTATAATGAAGATGGCCGTGGCTTGGCCAATGTGGATGTGGTACCGATTGGGCCTGATCGTCACGCCATTATCACGGGTCAGAAAAAGATGTTCGACTTTGAAGAGGGCTATTTTTATCCGGCTAAGGATGGCATTGATATGTATCATCGCTACAAGGAAGACATTGCCCTCTTTGGGGAAATGGGCTTTAAAACCTATCGTTTGTCCATTGCCTGGTCTCGGATTTTCCCCAAAGGAGATGAACTAGAGCCAAACGAAGCAGGTCTACAGTTCTATGAAGATCTCTTTAAGGAATGTCACAAGTATGGCATTGAACCCTTGGTGACCATTACCCACTTTGACTGTCCCATGCATTTGATTACCGAGTATGGAGGTTGGCGTAGTCGCAAGATGTTGGAATGTTATGAACGTCTTTGCCGGACCCTCTTCACTCGCTACAAGGGCTTGGTCAACTACTGGCTAACCTTTAATGAGATCAATATGATCCTCCATGCGCCTTTTATGGGAGCGGGTCTCTGCTTTGAAGAAGGAGAGAATGAGGAGCAAGTCAAATACCAGGCGGCTCACCATGAGTTGGTCGCTTCAGCCATTGCTACCAAGCTAGCCCATGAGATTGATCCTAACAATAAGGTCGGCTGTATGCTGGCAGCAGGGCAAAACTACCCGCATACCTGTGCTCCACGAGATGTCTGGGCTGGTCTAGAAGAAGACCGCAAGAACTATTTCTTTATCGATGTGCAGGCGCGTGGGGAATACCCTAACTATGCCAAGAAAGAGTGGGAGCGTCAGGGGATCACGGTCGAGATGACCGAGCAGGACCTTCAATTGTTGAAAGACCATACAGTTGACTTTATTTCCTTCTCCTACTATGCCAGTCGGGTCGCTTCAGGTGATCCAGCTGAAAAGGAGAAAACAGCGGGCAATATCTTTGCCTCTCTGAAGAACCCCTACCTAGAAAGCTCAGAATGGGGTTGGCAGATTGACCCTCTTGGTCTCCGCATTACCCTCAACACCATCTGGGATCGTTATCAAAAACCCCTGTTTATCGTAGAAAATGGACTAGGGTGCAGTTGATACTCCAAATGAAGCAGGGAGATTGAGGATGATTACCGGATTGACTACCTGGCTGCTCACAGTCAAGGCCATGCGGGATGCTATTCATGAAGATGGTGTTGTCCTCTGGGGCTATACGACTTGGGGCTGTATTGACCTGGTCTCTGCCGGGACTGGAGAAATGAAGAAAGCGCTACGGCTTTATCTATGTCGATCGGGACAATGGAGGCAAAAGGAAGCTTTAGCCCGCTCACGTAAGAAATCCTTCTATTGGTACAAAGAAGTCATTGCGACCAATGGAGCTTCGTCAACTAATGCAACACTCGATTAGGGAAGAAAGTTCTTCTTGATCGAGTGTTTTTCTTCATTTTTCATTGACGAAG
>BNJU01004901.1_pt1 | contig 42002 bp, 78 predicted proteins | sample 8539281 | NCBI WGS metagenome assembly BNJU01 (sample SAMD00202456, study PRJDB9452) | human saliva metagenome | isolation source: human saliva | place: Japan
TTTTCCTAATTCTAAAATTTTTCCTGTCAAATATATTTTTGCAGCTAATTTATCCATTTTTATCATCTCCTATTTTTATTCTTTTTCTTAAAATGTTTGCATATTTATTCATTATTTCCCTTTGTTCTTTTTAACAATTCTTGTTCTTCCAAATCTATTGTTTTTAAAAATATCATTTTTTTCAATGAAGTTATTCAATTTTTTTCGATTTTAAAATTCAAATCTTCCAGTTCTTTTTCTTAATCTTGATTTATAATTGACCATTTTTATTGCTCCCTTTTCCTTATTTTTTTCTTAATATCCATTATAAGCCACCTAACAAGTGTTTTTAAGACAAATTGACCTGTTAGGCAACCTATTTATCAAAAATATTTTTTTATGTTCTTGTTTGGCTTGTATTAAAAGCCGTTTTTTTAGATTGATTTTAAATAATTTTTCTTTTTCTATCCACTCTGTTGAGCCATCCTTTTTAAAAAAACTTTTTGCGATGGTCTATTCAATACTATTACTTTATAATATCGTCTCTGCAAATCGTGATATTTTTTTCCAAAATTTATTTTCATCAACTTCATTTAACGCAGCTAAGCTTTTTTTCTCCTAAAATTCGTCCACTCTTAAATCAAATCCTAGTTCATTCAGTGCAGCCTGTGCTTTCTTAGCCCCCAAGTTCCAGCATTTACTACGAAATCACATACTGATAATGCTATCTTGTCAGACTTCAAAGTATCAAGCCCATTTCTATGATAGTATTTCTTATTATAAATATCTCTCGCTATATCAAGCGACATGTCTCTCATTTCACCTTTGTATCCATATTTTTCTAGCTTCTGATTCTATAATTCCATATTTTGTTTTCCCTCCTCTATCATTTTTTTGTCGTTTGAGTATCCACCCTCAACTTTTCAATAGATAGTCAAATATTTTTCAAATCTATCCATTTATATCACTTCCTTCTCTTTTTATCAATTCCATTTCTTTCAAATACTTATATAGCTTTGATGGATTAAAATCATACCCAATTCTATCCTTTAATGATTTTTAATTTGTATGTTAGCGTAAACTGCAAAGCGTAATCTATCGCGTTTAGACAAAATTCACTACAAAAAGTATCTACCATCGTCCTGAACCTTACCCGCGTAAAAAAACTGCCTAAAATGCCTAGATAATCATACCCTTTACCTTTGTTCGCAACAAAAATTCTAAAACATCTGCTGCACTAATATTTTTTTGTCAAGCTCATAAATATCCATATTGTTTTTTTATAAATAAACGGGTTCATTCTAACTCCGCCAGGATTTGCCAAAAACATAATCGTTATAAATAAATTCAGCGTGAGTATTTCCTAGCGTCCACAAAGAAATCAGATACCCGATTGGCTGCGTAGGCTTATGAAAAACTTATGTATAAAGTATTTCTCTTTAATTTCATATTCTCTCCTTTTAGTTTTGAAAGAACTCTCTGACGTTAAGCTCTAACATCTGATCAATAGTGTATCTGCTAATTCCCACTACTGCCATTTGCTCTGCCATGTCCGCGACTTCAATTATATCTTGTATTTTTTGTTGCTAGAGCTTTTTAATTCAGTTTTATTTAACTCTATAAACTCTACTAAACCCTTGTCATTTAAAAACTTTTACTTTTCTCAATCTTATCTTGTTCTAAAGTCCACATTAGCGACATTTTTAACGATAAACTGTTTCTATTTCTTTCATTATTTTTCAAATGTGTATTTTTCCCATTTTTTTCGATTTCAAGCGGCTGATTCAAAAATTTGATTTAGCTTCTGCTAAGTCCTTTAATGCTTTTTCTCAATTCTTTTAACTTTTTTTATTTAATAAATCATTATCGACTTTTCCAAGTATGTGTTTTTCATCCCAAACGCTCCATTCGTTCGGCTTTTGCGATAGTCACAATTGTCTCGTTTTTCCTCATCCAAATAACTTCCATCTGATAAAGTTGTTTTTCCACTTTTCACTTTTTCAATTTCAGTCATTTCTCTAAGTTTTCCAGTTTTTAAATCAACAGTTGGATTGTTTAATAAAGTCTCAGAAAATTTCATTGTTTTTTTCATCCCAAAGCGGATAAAAACAGATTTGGTTTTTTCTTTGAATTCCTCTATTGTAGTAACGGTTGGTCGCGCTATGCACTCCAACGAATTTACTTCATAAATATAAACTATTGTCATTTTTATCACTTCATTTCTTTATTTTTTATGATTTTTTTATTCTGTGCTAACTTACGAATTTGTTCAGAATTTTTGAAAAATATTTATTGATTTTATTGACTTTATACGTGTTTTAGATTTTTAGTAATTTAATAAAATTTTTGAGTGGCCAAAAATAAAATTGTTTCAAAAGCCCCTAAAAACCAGTATTTAAATTTTTTAAAATATAATAACAAATCGTACAAATTCGTAAATTTCTTTACTATTTACTGTTAAAATCCAGCTTTTTTTCCGAATTTCTAACAGTTTATTTTTCTTTCTCTCGCACTTGTCTTTTTGACATAATGCTTTTTAGTTACATCTGTTCCGCTATGATTTTATTGTTGATAGTCCGTGCATTTATTTTTTTTTGACAGCAGTAATACCTTATTCAATATAAATAACTTAGAAATACAGAACTTGGATATATGAAATTATCCAGGCTGAAGGCAAACTTAGTGTAACTGTTCTGTTTTGCTGAACTAATCTAAACGTTTCATTTGTAGATGTTAGTCCCATGTGCTCAACAAAACTTAGGTTCGGGAACGTGCATATAGTTCTAGTGTTACCTTTGCTTCTCGAAATACACACTGTCATAGACAAAAAACCTTTTTCGTTTAAAACCGGAATTGTAATAGAACGCCCTAAATCCCCGTTGTAAATATTTCCTGTTTCGTACGTTTTGAACAAATTTTCTACTTTGTCCGAAATTGGCTTATTCGATATCGCTCTAAATTTTCCGCTGTCATTATACGTCAAATTAGTATTTTCCAAACATTCATAATAAAAATTTTGTTACACTATCATAGTAAAATTTACCTTTCGTTTTATTGCCGATGTCCTGTATGTTTCCACCAAATTGTAATCCTAATATTTCAGCTAATCTCGAACTAACTAAATAATTTTCATCCGCATATTTTTTAGTAATATACGTGATACTCGGATCAATAACTGCCGTTACATTTGCCACTTGATCTACAATAATCGTATCTACATATTCAATCTCTACGACATTGTTAGCTGAAAAAGGTGGCACAAAATCTGGACTAGTCGAAATATTGTAAGCATAAAGTATTTCAACGTTATCATTTCCGTGTGCGAATATTCCTAACTCTTTGATATAAAAACCCTGTTGTTACCGATTTATTTGTCAACAAAGCGTTAATTTCACAAGTTCCATTTCTTTTTACATTTATATTCAAGATTGGCAATGTTGTGATTTGATTGACTAATGCTGTCCTTTCTCTTTCAGAAGTTAATGATGTTCCATCTCCTATTGCCATTTTAGTAAATGTTATTGTTTCTCCTGCTAATCCTTTTTGCTAATAATTCTCTTCCTTTTTCTGTTAAAATAAATCCGTTAAATTTTGCCATATTTCCTCCTATCTTATTTCTCTTAATACTCTTGTTCTGTGGACTGTTCCGAAAAGTTTGTTGCTATGATTTCGTTCGGAATATTAATATCAGTCGAACCTAAATAATATTTCTTTTTTTATTTTTCCAACAAAAAGCATAATAATTTGTCTTTTTTTCTTTTTCTTAAAAGTCTTATTCCTTCAAGCCAAGAACGGATATTTTTGTATTGTTCTACAACTTCAATTATTTTTCTTATAGCCTTCGTAATCTGATCAAATTTCCATCCGTATTTACTTTAAAACATCCTGGATTACCGCCATACTTGAACCACTCTATTATTTCAACATTTTCCACTAAATAATATTTCGCAGATTTCTTTAATCCCGCCAACAGTACCTTTTATTAAAAATGTGAAAAACAGACCTTTTTATCAGTTTTATTTTTGTTTCTCTTGTTATATTTGAATCGATGTAATCAACATGATATTCCCACATCAAAAAATCTAACTCTACATCGTTTAACTCTGATAACTCCAAGAAAAATTTTCTTTTTAATCGCATCATGTTTTTTTGATAGCAAAATTTATTGATTCATAAATCAAGAGTGTTGTTTTATCATTCAAAGTTGACTTTCACTGCTATATCTGTTAAGTTCAAATTATCAATAGTTATCATATATTTTCAACTCCTAAATAATTACTTGTAACACTTGTGTTCTCTGCTATCTCATTAAAATCTAAAACTCTAAATGTTGGACTTCTTAATACAACTCTTTTTACTCCAGCTAATTTTAGTAATTTTATAAGCTCGTCTGGATTAATATCTCCCCATTTTATTTTGCTGCCAAATTTTTAAAATCTTTTACAGCTTTTTTTCAACATTATTTTTTTAATAACATTTACAAGCGTTTCATTAGACTTATCAATGTAGTAGTCAAAATCAATTGTGTATGATGTCTTTTATTGCCTGTTTTATTGTCACATTGTCTGTCAATGGTCTTATGTTGTCAGTATTCAACATTTCTTCAATTCTCTTTTTTAGTTCATTTGTAAGTGTCAAAGAATCAGTTAAAACATAAATATCCACATTTGTTGCACTTGGACTATATGCTACAACATCAACAATATTTGTACTTGTTGACTTAGCCCAAAAATTCATAAGCCCCTTTACTCCCAGCTGTTGTAAACGATTCAGGGATTTCTCTAATTCTAGCTCTATAATTGTCATCTTGCTCTATTTCGGCACCGTTATTTGATGCCGTAATGTTCTCGACTTTGTCATAATGTGGGAAAATGTCGACCATTGTGTTAATTTGTCCGACTGGAATATCATTCCCAACAGTTCCTGATGTGTTGCAAGTTGCAATTCCATCTACATATAAATCGCCTTTTTCTATTTTATATTGTTCATCTGTTGAGAAATACAATTCATTGTATTGAATCCTCGAACCCTTTTGGAATTATTATGTCTGTTGCTTGAATATCAGTAATATAAAAATCTAAATGTTGCTACAGCTGGCTGTTCTACAGTCTTTTACCTCTGTTTCCATAAAACTCTCCTTTAAGATCCAGCCGTTCATCTCTTGCAAACCTTAAATAATTCTGTTTCATTTCATCATTATATTTTTCTTCTCTCAATCCAATCATGTAAGCTACTGTTTCAAAAAATAAGCGTTTCTGGACTTGATTCTGTTAGCTTTCTTCCACTCAATTCCTGAAACTTATCAATCATATCTCTTTTAAGTTCCCACGAATCTGCATCTATAATTTCATATTCTTCATTTGATATTTCACTCAATGTTTACCACCTCAATTCCTAATTCAATGTCAAAATCATTATTATATGTATCTTTCATAATGATTCTAGTTTGTCTTAAAAACAGCCCTTGGCTCATATTCTCGTATAATTTTTAGTCAAGTGGCTTGTAATCCTATTCTGCACAACATTAATGTTCTTATCAATCAAATCACTGTCAAACGCAAAATCTCGATTGAGTGGCTGTTCTTCTTTGCAAACTCTTAAAATCATTCCTACATTTGTAACTACTTCTTCTAAAAACATTTTTTTGGATTATAATTTATTTCTTCAGAGCTATTTACTGTTATCATTATTTACAGCCTCCTTCTGCTCATTCTCGATGTCATCTTGATTTTTCTTCAGTGACTTGCTGATTTTTTTGTATTTTTTTCTTTGTTCAATTAATTGATTATATAACTTAGGATTTTCAATATACTCTTTAAGCGTAATATTCAACTTAACAACATCAAATCCACCCTCTTCTTTGTTAAAATAACTGCTTTCTTCTGATAATTCTGTTATCAAAAAAGGGTATTCACCGAATACTTGCCCCCCAAAGACTAAATTAGCATACTCTCCAAGTTCAAACATTTGCTTGATTGTATCTAGTTCTTCTTTTAAAGTAGTCTGCTGTATTAAAGACGATACCAAAGTCATTGTGAAACTAACTTCTAATAAATCTCTACCTTGAAATCTTAACATTCCAGGACCGTAAATTGCTTGATGTTCTGATATTTTAGCCTTGTATGACCTACTTATTTGATTATTAAGTGATACAATCTGATCTTCTGACGCTTCAAAAATTACATCTCCAAGACTTCCTATCATTGTGGACCTCCAGTCATATCTCCACCAGCTGTTACTCCATCGTGTTTATGTGTGTTAAGATTAATGCTTCCACCAGTTTTTGTAGTTCCGCTGACCTCTAAATCTCCATTAATCACAATTTTTTCAATATTCAAAGTCAATGTATTTTTATCATAGTTCCAACTACCCCCATCAGAAAAGGTCCTTTTTACTTCGCTTTCACTACTGGAAGCACCTCGCATAGGACAACCAAGCACCACTCCCTGTTCAGGCATTTCTGAGAAAAATAAACAATAAACAGTTTGTCCTAGTCCAAGCGTATAATTATCGCTATGACTTTCAGAGTAAGGAACCAATACATTAAGCCAGTCCGTTGTCTTATCGTCATCGCCTTTTTAATAGCACTCTCACTTTTCCAGTTTTTGAATCTATCGCACTTACTTCTCCTGCTTTTAATGTTTCAATCAATTTAACCACCTGCCTTATCACTTTTTTTGTAACAAAAAAATCACAATCAAATTAATGACTGTGATCTGTTATTACTATTTTTTTATAATAAAATTATGAATTAAGGTATAAGTTGCAATGAACTTTCTCCTGTTTCAATTTTTCTAATGGAAGTGTCAAAATTATTAGACAATTTTAGAAAATTATTTATTGTTTTAGATAATTCGTAATTAGCATTGTTTACGTTATCTATCTTTTCAAAAGTTCTTTTTATCATAGAAAGTTCACTATTTGTTCTTTTTATTTTTTATCCAATCATCCGCTGATTGAATAGGTATAAAAACTTCCGCTCTTGTATTTCTAGTTTTTAGCAATCTTTCCATTCTGTTAAATTCATTTATGTAAGCCATTTTAAAGTTATTGTGTCCTTGTATGTTAAACATGTAAAGAATAAATCCATCTTTTGTTAAGAGATATTCTTTATATTTTCTCTTTTGGTTAGAAACCCTGTATTCATTGGGAAAAATTAGAGAACCCAAATTTGGGTTTTCTAAATTTATGGGAGTTTCAAGAATATTTTCTATATCTCTTATAACGTGTGAATGTCTTTTTCTTTAATGCTCTTGCAATGACTCTACTACTTACAACTAATCCATAATTTTCATTTCTTTTCTACTTTTACTAAATCCATAATGTTTTTCCATTAAATTTCCTCCTAAAATTATTTGTTTTTTAAGAGGGTTTGTGGTAAAATACTATTGGTTAGAAGGTATTTTACCTTAGCCCTCTATGTTTTGTTTAAATCCTTAATAGAGGGCTTTTTATTTATCAAGTTCCTTTTTAAACAAATCTATTCCTTTCAAAATAATAGCTGTTCTCGTTATTTTTAAGTTTTTTTCGGATAATTTTTAATTCCAAATCTTCATTTTCCGTAAGTTTTTATTTCCAGCCTTTTATTCCTAGGATTATCACTTTTTGGGTCTACCCATTTTTCATTTTTCCACCTACTTTCTAGCCGACTATTATTATAATATAAGCCGACTAAAAAGTCAAGAACTTTTTGAAAAATTTTTTTATTTCTTATTTATATCAAAGAAATATTTTTTTCAGATTTTTTTAACTACTTCTTTACATCTTTCTTTATTTCTTCCACATAACATTGTCTGAGCCTCTTTTCTTGCGGTTTCATTATCATCTCCAAAAATCTTTAAATCCTTGATATAAGTCAAAAATATTCTTTGAAATCTTTTTCATCTTCTGCATTTATATTTTCTTTTGGTGATATTTTTTATAAAATCAGTACTCCATTTTATCAATCTCATTTGTCCATGTGTTCCCAATAAACTTTTTATACATATAATGTTCATCGCTATAAGCAACAACCATTATATTATCTCCTTGAAATCTTTTTATTTGCCACTGCTGTATCCATTAAAAATTCTTGAAATTTCCTCTTCGGTAGCATTCTCAGGCACTATGATTTGCAACACAAAATCTCCATTTTCTTTATTTTTGGTTACTCTTACCTCATTACTTGGTTTAATGCTCTCCACAGAAGTTTTTATTTTCTACTTTTTTTCTTATCTGTTACAACTTGTCTCTTCTCTTTTTCAGCTTTCTTTTTAACTTCTTTAACCTTTTTCGGCTTTCTTCTTTATCCCTGGTTCTTTTGCTTTTATTTTTTTATATTCTCAGGTGCTGTCATTCCAACTAAGATAAATGCAAATACATTACACAAAAATACAACACAAGTTTTTTACTTCTTTAGATAGTTCCTTTTTTCTTGATTGCAAAAATAAATTAATCTGATTATTTGAAATATTAGAATTAAAAATAATACTAAAAACAATACTACAAAAATTGTCATAAAATTCCTCCTAAAAATAATTTTTATTATATTATACCTTATTTTTAAGAAAAATTAAAATTGCTTGTTATCTCTCTCAAAAAAACGAATATTTTAGTTTCACAGTCATTATTCAATTGCCATTGTCCTGTTTTTTTACATAAAAATCACAGCTAAATTAATAACTGTGATTTTTAAATATTTTTAATTGCTATTCTAACAACTCTTCCATAACTTCATTATGAAACTGCTCTACTTTTTTTCCGCTATTTCTAAAAAAATAGTTCTTCGTAATCTGATTTCAAATCTCCTATTATAACACTTGTATCTATCTGCTGCATTGGTATCGAAACCATTCTATGTGTCCTAATATACGATAATCTAGTCAAGTTTATTTTAGGAAATTTTTGATGGATCTATTTCTATATCATATACTGGATTTACATTTATTCTGTTTGGAATAGTTGAAATAGGAAGAACTACATAATCATCATTTTCAGGACTTCTTAATACTAAAGCAGGTCTTGACTTTTATTGAATTTCTATGTAATCTTGTATCGTAATATTGAGTTAAACATCTGACTATTTTTCCTACCATCAAACCACCGCTTCATAGTCGTCAAATTCATCATAGTACATATCCCACATATAGTCATAAGGTCTTACTTTCTTTGCATCTTCTCTTATGTCTTCAGTTTGGATTTTAATCCTTCCGTTTTCTTCTTTTTTAAGTCCCTTTCGAGAATTGATCCAAGAAGTCTCTTTATGTGTTAATGCACTTAACTTCCACGATGCTAATGCTCCGTATTCTTGAATTACATTGTTTATTATGTATTTACTTTCACTTTTTATGTCTTCTGTTTCATAGTTTATTCCATCTGTTGTATAGAAGTTCGTACCTCTCTTGATACAGGTCCATACTTCCAGCCTTCAAACGTCTCATTAAAAAGAGGTTCATTTAAAATAGCAATTGTTTCCCTTTGGGAAAAAAATACAGCAACTTTTGCAATTTCATTTCATCAATAATTTCTCCTGTCACTCTTTTATATTCATTAAAATATATTGAGCAACATTTATTATTTTTTTCCATATTGCCACCCTCCTCTTGTTATCATTTGACAATTAAATTATATCTTAAAAAGTAGCAAAAGTGCAACAAAAAAATTTAGAGTTTTTTGACATTGTAAAGTAAAATATTACAAATCACAGTTATTATTTAATTGTCATTGTCCCTACAAAACTCTATTTCTTTTACTAGATTTCTTAGTGTTTTTTTCTTATCTCTTACTCTTTTTCTTGGCTTCTTAGTACTTTTTCTTACCCGTTCTTTTTACCGCTTCCACCTTTTTTTATTAGCCTTTTTTAGCTTGTTTTTTCAGCTTCTTTTTCTTTTGTTCTTCTTTAGTTTGGGCAATTGCATTTTTCTCTGCATTTTCTCTCGCTCCAAGTTTTCATTGCTGTGATTTCACAAGTATAATCGCCACTTATTTCGTGTGTTACCTTGTCAATTATATATTTGCCCTCAAACTTTCCCCAGCTTTCATCAAGCTCAATTATTGCTCCTGCCAAATATTTAGTGCTTCCGTCAACATTTAAAGTTATTTGATACTCTTGTTTAAGATTATCTTTCAGGGTCTTTTTGCAACTTTTTTTGGGTTCTGTTTTTTCCCCTGGTTTTAACTTTTTAAGGTTCTAGTTCTTTTAGTCCTTGTTTTTTTATTTTTCTGCTTTCTTTTTGCAATTTTTTTCTTTTGATTCTTTAACTGTTTTTCTTTTTCTTCATTTTAGCCTCTTATTTTTTTGTTGGATTTAACCTTTTTGACTGGCTTTTTACTAACCTTTTTCTGACTTTTTCTTGTTAGTTTTCTTACTGTCTTTACTTTTAGATTCTTTTTTTCTTCAGTTGTAACTTGATTACGCTTGTCAAGTTCCTCTTTTGTAATGATTTCCTTAACAACTTTTTTTCTTATCAGGATCATAGTAAGAAACTTCAACTTTATCATAAATCTCTTTATTTTTCTTTTTTAAGCTGAAACTTCTGATTCGATAATCTTTAATATTAAAAACTTCAATCGTATCATTCTTTTCCATTTCTTCGTCATCAAAAATAATTATCTTGTCATCGGATACTTTCATATTCAAGCCAATCTCTTTTTACAACTCGATTAATAAAGGCTAAATCTGTTTCCTGATTCTGGTCTAATCTCTCAAAAAACACATTCTCTGCATAAATCTCTGCATTCATTTCATGTTTATTCGCAATCTGTGTAACAAGCTCTTTCAAAGTTATATTCTCCCAAGCAACACTATTTTTCTGATCTCTAATATTCTGGTCAAGCGGTAAAGCCAAGCACTTTAAAGTAAGTTTCTGATCTTCAAAAGTCGGCTCGTCCACATAAAAAGTTCCCAAATCCAAAAAATTAGTTTCAGTTTCTAGTTCCTCATGGATTCCAACAAGCAATTGAGCGTTCTCATCAGGATACCACTCTTTAAGCCATCTATAATCTAAGTTTTCTAGTTCTATTTCTAGATCATCTATAGCATTTTTGGAATTGTCCGTGTAGTTAAGAGATGAAATAGAATGTGCTATCTCATCAGAAATATCAACTTTATTAAATATAACAATTACTCTTATATTCCTAGCAAAATCCACTTCTATTCACCTCTTTTCCAAGGTGGCAAACGCTCATCGTTATCATTTTCTTCATCAGCAATTTCAGGAATGATAATTGGAACATTTGCGTCAAAAACAGCGATGTCAATTAAAGCCAGATTACTCTTATAAGGTCGTGATAGTAGCCTTCGCTTCCATAAACCTTATACGCTATCAAGTCCCAAGTGTCGCCCGAAACTGTTTTATACACTTTTACTTTCGCCATTATCCAAACGCCGTCCTTTCTTTTTTGTTTTTAGCTTTCGCCAATGCTCTCATTACTGCTTTCTCAATTACACTTGTATCAGCATTCCCATTTACTGTTATACTAATATTAATAACATCTCCGCCACTTGAACCTTCATTACTTCTGAGTCCTGACATTCTCTCTTTTAGTCCACTAATCTTATCTCTAAAGCTATTTTTAGTTTCACGATTATTCAAGATTTGAGTACCACGAGGTAAATTCAATAACATTTCGTGTTCCGCTAAAAATGCTGGTTTGCCAGGTATTTGAATTAATTCTGCCCCACGTTCTGCTACTGTTGTAAGTCCTCCACTCCAGTAGTTAGTTCCTGCTGCATTTTTCCCAAATCCTAAAAGTCCTCCAACCGCTCCAAGTCCTTTTGAAACCATATTTTTCAAGCCGTTCCATTTATCTGTAAAAAAACTTACAACACCACTAATCGCACTTTTTAATCCTGAAACAACAGCATCAAATGCTGATTTAATACCATTCCATACTGCAACTGCAGCTGCTTTTATTCCTTCCCAGGTTGATTTAAAGAACGAACCTACCGCTGTTATTCCGGATTTTAAACCATTCCATAATGCCGTTGCAGCCGATTTTATAGCATTCCAAACTGCTACTGCCGCCGCCTTAACGGCATTCCAAATACTTTTTGCAACGTTTGCTAATGCCCTCATTTGCGCTTTCTGCGCTTCAACCCTATTTCTTATAAACGATACTATCGCATTCCAAACTGCCATTGCCACAGCCTTTATTCCGTTCCAAACTGCCTTGATTGCTGAACCTAGTGCTCTAAAAACAGCATTTACCATATTTCTAAACCATGAACATTTGTTATAAAGCACAACTAAAATCACGATGACGGCAACTATCGCTGCTATAATAAATCCAACTGGATTAGCCATAAAAGCAACTTTCAGAGCCACTCCAACAGCTCTTACTGCTCCAATAGCTTTCTGCGCTCCTGTTGCTAAAAGTTGCATTCCCTTAGCTGCCGCTTGAACTGCCATACCACCAACAGCCTTTGCTCCTGAGCCGATTGCTTTTGCACCTTTTATAGCACCACTTCCAACAAATTTAGCACCTTTGACTATTCCGCTGCCTGCTATTTTCGCAACTTTTCCTGTTGCTTGCACTCCTTTTACTAATCCTTTTCCAAGTACTTTTCCTACTTTTAAACCAGATTGACCTAATTTCTTTAGCCCACTACCAATTTTAGAAATTGTTGGAAATGCTGTTTTAAATCCTTCTGTAAAACTTCCTGCTGCTTTTAAATTTATCAAATATCGAAATTCCTTTTGATATGCCACTATATACAGGTGCAAATCCTTTTGCTAATCCTCCAAGCCCTATTTTTAAATGCTGCGAATCCAGCTACTGATTTCATAATTCCTGCTGCTAATTGTGGATTTTTCTGAATAAATTGAGAAACTTTTTCTATCAAAGGACTTAACTTTTCTAATGCTCCAGTAATTGTTGGCATTAAAGCATTACCTAAATCTCCCATTGAATTAACTACTTTATTCCTAGCTTCTAACATTTTTGTTTAAAGGTGTATCCATTCTGTTTTTATATTCAACATTGACTGCATCCGTTCCAAATCCTTTTTTAGCTTCTTTTAAATTTGCCTTAACTTTATCAAGATTATTTACCATATCTTGAACAGATGACTTCGCTTCTTCTCCAAATATTGTTGAAATTAATGCCCCTTGTTGAGTAGGATCTGATTCCTTAATTTTTTGAAGAACTCTCAAGATAGTTCCTTCTCCGTCTCTCTGCATATCTGCAGCTAATTTATTAACATCTAAACCTATGCTTTTGAAAGCATTTGTTGCTTTTTAGAGTTGCACTACTTTAGTCAAAGCTCCAAAGAAATTTTTTTAATCCCGTTGCAGCCTGTTCTGGAGTTTTGTTAAAAGATACTAAGGTTGCTGATAATCCTAATAATGCTGATTTCGATACTCCAGCTCCTTTTGCAATTCCTCCAACTCTGCCTGATATTTCTGTCAATTCAGCCGCACGTGAGGCACTATTATCTGACATATGATTGATAGCATTAGAATATGCAAACAATTCCTCTTTTCCTAAACCTAATTGTTCTTTTGTCTTAGCCAAAAAATTTCCAGCTGCAGCCGCATCTATATCAAATGCAACAGCTATTTTATTTGCCTGTTCAGTATATTCTACTAGATCTTTTTCTTGTATTCCTGACTGTGCTAATGCTCCAGCCATTTCAAATACTTTGGCTTGAGATAAAGACGATCTTTCTGAAATATCTCTAAGTTTTCCATAATATTTTTCGGCACCGTTTACCATTTTTTTTAAATCAGCTTGACTTTCTCGAGTATCAATAGCAATTTTAACAGGAATTGCTAATGCTCCAGCCACTCCCATACCTTGTGCTATTTGTTTATCCCCAAAGTCTTTCATTCTCCCAACAGTTTCTTGTCTAGCATCGTATCTTTTTTGAGCTTCTTTCAGTTTATTCATCTTCTCAATTTCTTTTTCAACTTCCTGAACTTTGCTCCTATAGTTAGATAAACTAGCACCTTCCGCTTCTATCTTACTTCTTGCAGCTTCAAACACATGTTGCTGTCGTTCTTTTTGCTTATTCATTTTCCAACATTTTTTTCTGCCTGTTCTATTTCCTTAGCCAGTTGTTTATTACTGCTTCCAGTTCTTTCATATTCGGCTTTCAATTTTTGCAAATGTTCAGCTGTTTTTTTATATTCTGAATTAATTTTATTTAATCCTTCACGAGCCTTGTCCATATTTTGAAATGCTTTTTGTGCTTTCTCCATACTTTTGATTTGTTTTTCAAATTCTTTGACAGATTTTGTCGTGTTTTTCAAAGCATTTGCAACTTGGCTCATTCCGTTAATAGCACTAGCTACTGCTGCACCCAGAACTATGTTCAGCTCCAAATTTTTTGCCACAATTTTCCTCCTTTTCTCTCAAATATGGTATAATATATTAAAGAGGTGATTTTTATGAAAATTAATAAATCAGATAAAAATATACTCCGCTAGAAATAATTTTGATAATATTATTTGGTCTAGTTGTATCTATTCCGTCATTATTTTTCCTTTTTATATTTCTATCATTTATGTTTACCATAAGTCCTGTAATTACAGTTATAGCTCTTATTGTAGTTCTGTTTAAATTTTTATCAATTTTTCATTGGCGGGGATGACTAATCCCCATTTTTTATTCACTTTCTTCTTGTCTTATCTTTTTCTTCCTCAATCAATTTATTAGCCCTTGCTATCCAGTAATCCAGCTCATCAAATGTACATTTCATAAGCGTTTCATAACTGATATTCATTTTAAAATAGTTAAGTCCGCTCAATAAATCTGTAATCAAGTCTAAAAAGTCATCCGTTATGCTTCCGTTGGAGCTTTCTCGTCCTTGTCTTCGTCCGTTCCCCAACCTTTTACTAAAAAATTCTTAGTTTGGTTTACCACTTTTAAAAAGTCTTCAGCACCTAAAAGTCATCAAATGTCCATATTTGATACCTGATACTCTTTCAGCCACAGTCAAAGCCCAAGCGTCATCAAAATCTTTAAAGTTTTTCAGCATTAGATTTCATTCTCGACTTATAATCTTTTCCGCATTCCAATAAATCTGCTCCTGTTCGATTATCCAGTTTTAAATCTATTTCTTTATATTTTTTTACTTCCTAACTCGTATTCTTTTTGTTAATTTTATAATCATTCCCATCCTCCTAAATATGTCCTAATAATTGTCTTATGATATTGTTAAAACTTCCGTTTACATTTGAAATTCCGTTCAATACATCGATTTCAATGATTGTTTTACCATTTATTGTTAATTTATAATAAGTAATGCTCAAATCAAACGAACCTTCAAATTTTTTTACCGTTTTTCAACTTTTTGGACCATCAAATTTTGTGATAAATCCCTTTAATGTTGTATCTGCACCCAGTTATTTTTTTGGTGAGTGCGTCATTCATCTAACTGTTGCAAAGCTCCCAAAGCACTCTAGTGTGATTGAGTCATTATTATTAAAATTTAACAATGTGTCGTTCATACTATCCATTTTTACTTTTGCTGACATTTTTTTGTAATGTCCAATTAATGGAGCTTCAAATTCAGCAGCCATACCAAATTGTTCAGTTGTTATTGTCGCCGATTCTACATTCGGAAGTTCTACTACTCCAACTCCTTCTAATGCGTTTGAACCGTTGACATAAAGGTCAGCGTCAACGATTCCCTAAAAGGCAGTTTCTTTTTAGCCATTCTTTATCCTCCTATTTTTCCTAAACTGTTTGCAAACTCAGTTAATGCGTCTGCATCATATTTTTTCTTAAATGTTGCTGATTTCATACCAGGAATTACTCCCAATTTAATAACCCAAGTTATATCCCCATTTATAACATTAATTGTGTCATTATCTTCAGCTGATAAAGCCGCACTTGCACTAATAAATCATTTCTAGCTACAATAGCATTTAATCTAATATTCATCGATTTTTGTTACTGTTTCAGCTAATTTTTTTAGAAAATTTCTTATCCACTTTATCAAAATAACTTATAACCAATTCATTCCCTATATGCTTAAACATTCTACGAGTGTATATAAATTTATCCTTAGGATCTGTTGCCATTGGATTAAGTGCAGTTTCAGACCCCCAGCAACGCCAACCTTTAAAATTAATAGCAGTTACCACTCCGTTTTTATTCAGTAAGTTAGCTTGTTGCTCTTTATCTAAGATTATTTCTTCAAGATTTCCACTCGAATTTTTCCAATACAAACTGTCACATTTATACGAAAAATTAGACGGAGTTTGTGATGGAACCCCACCATTTTCATTATCTACTGATAACGACAAAGCAGCATACTGAATAGACTGAATATATTTTTTACCAGCCAATCCCAATGTTCCATATAACACAATTTGGTCATTTCCGTTAACGTTATTATCATCTTTCCATTTTGGAATTTGGTCATAAGGCTTGTCTATCGGTGCATTAATCAATGCAACCGCTTCAAACATATTCCCGTTTATATTTTTAGCTTTTGTTTGCATAATCGCAGCAACTTCACTATCGCTTGAAAAATCAGGAATATCAATGAAAGCTGGTAATTCTGAATATTTCAAGTAAACTTCATCTAATAACTCTAATCCTGCTCTTTTCATTGTTGAAATATCATATCCACCTAAAGCCTGCGCTTTCGTTACTTTTGACAAGTCAATTTCTTCATATTCAATATCAATCTTAGTTCCATTTGATGGCTTAGCATATATTTCAAGTCCTTCATCTGTCCACATCGTTACAGCGTCAGAAATAACTTGTGATGTTGCATTTTCTTTAACTACTAATGTATCTGTTATCAATTTGTGATTTGGAATAACAACTTTACCATTTGTTAAGCTCAAATCATTTTTGAGTTTTTTAACTGTTTTATGTTTTTCAAGATCCAGGATATTCACAACATAAAGTGGTGCTACTTTATACAACTCAAAAAACACTTTTATAGCTTGTGAAATTGAAAAATCTAAGTCGTAAGTGTCCCCAAAATACTGAATAGCTTCTTTATAAGTTCCTAATCTTACAATCTCGTTCACTCTTCTGTTTTCTCTTTTTACTTTGTTAATCGGTGCAGTTCCTACGATAAAATGCCCATAATCAAGCACTATCGGTAGTGATATGTCACTCGATGTCTCTGTTTGATAAGTTCCATGTTTATAACCCATTATTCAGCCTCCTCCCTTATTTGGTCTTTAATTTGCTGTGTTACCGTTTCAAGCAATTTTTCGTTTTGTAATGCTTCACTAGCTTGATTAACATCCACCAAAGTTCTTTTCAAAAGTGGATATTTCTCAAATTTTTCTTCAATCACTTCATTACTGTAGTAAATAACACCTTTAGTAAATCTAATGTCTTTAAATTCAAGCGTATCTCCTAAATAAATATATTGCTTTTTTTATCTTCCATTATTCCTCCTTCAAAAATTTCAGGCTCAACAGGATAATCCCAAACTGTAAATGTAATCCTTGAAAATATAAAATCTCCAAACTCGTCACTATATAAATCACACTTAAATTCTTTATCTTCCCGTATCGCCCTAACCTCTTTTCGTCATAAACTTTAGTTAAAAGTTTACTTCTAATTTCTTCACCTTTGTAAAGATTATCAATATAATCTTCATTTTTAGTACCAACTATTATTTCAAAAGTAGCGTCACAATCATAACTATCCATTCCTTCTGTAACTTGCCTAGAACTCAAAGCCCTCAATGTCACACAAGGGAAAAACGGCTTTTTCTGTCCTGTATTTTTGTCAATTTCACCGTATCTCCTAACTGGCAACGCTCCTCGAAATATCTGATAATCAGTATCTTTAAATTCTTCACACAAAAAGTCATACAAACTTTTTTCAATCACTTTAATACTCATAAATTACATTGACAAGAGCCTATTCAACTCATGTTCAAACCTTTCATTTAATTTTTGAGACATAAATTCATCGAGATCAGGTAACCACGTTGTAGGTCCTAACATTTGCGGAGCAGACGGTCCATATTTTCTTTTGATTGGCAATCGTCCACTTCCTTCTCTTTCAAATGCCCCTAAATGACCGTCTTTATATGCTATAAATGTTTTATCATTAAGCATTATCCCGTTGCCATTCTTTACTGTAGCCGTTACCGATGTTCTGCCTGTTCTTGTACTCGGATTCAATTGGAAATGGTCTAATCCCAAATAACCTCCATTAGAATTGATTTCAGCCATAAGCTTACCAGGATTAGCTCTTTTCATAGTCAATCCGCTTAATAAATCCCCATATTTAACCGTATAGGTCTTAGTTGCATTTCTAACCATACGAGTTTTACTCATAGTCGAAACCCTATTCAAAGCACTTGCCAAAGCCCTTGGAGCTTGTTGTGGAAACTCAACAAATTTATTCTCTATGTCACTAAGGACACTTTCATCAAATTGAATCGTAAACATCTAAATCAACTCCTAATAATCAGTGAATCTATACAAATCAAGTTCATACAGGCCAAAGTTCTCTTTACAGTTTGCAACTACCCATTCTTTATTGTCAAAATCTATCCTCATATTGCCTTCAGGCTTATACTTCAAATATTTTTTGTCAATAAACACTGTAATCCCTTCCTTGTAAAATCCACTTTCTATTGTTAATTTCCCACTAATTTCCTTTTCTTGAAAACTGTCCTCATCTGTCACACAAATAACATCAATACCATTTAAATTATGTGTTTCTCCAAATTCTTCTGAATTTAAAAATGTATTTTGTATATCATTTTCTAAAAATATCTTTAAAATTCATGTTTTTTTACCTATTTTTTTCTTGTTTTTTTGTATCTTTTTGTCTGTTTTCTTCAGTGTTTTTCTGTTTCAACTGATTCTTCAAACTTTTTCAGTTTTTACCGTTTATTTCAGCGATAAGCCCTCTTTCAAGACAGCTTTTTATTACTGATTTTTTTCTTGTATATCTACTTCAGCATCTACTTCATAACTAACTCCACCATAAATCACAGGCTTTTAATGTTCTAAATTTCATCATTACCTCCTATTTAACTTTCAATATTTTTATACCTTCAATATCATACACTACTGGTAAAGGTCTTGATTCTGTTCTGATTTCTACAGTATTTGATTTTGAATCTTCATCTGTAAATACTGAACGCTCTGCTACAATAATTCCTTGTTTTACATCTGCTGCTGGTCCGTACATAATTTTATTGTTGCTTGGTGCTAATAGAACTTTCCCTTCAGGAATTAAATCCTTATCACTATAAGTTTTTCCATCAGCATTTAATACAGAGTATTGAGATTGATAAGAATAAATTGGCAACCCAAAAGGTGCTATTGTTCCAATATAAACGGCTCCTGCTGCTGTTTCTGTTGGATCTACTTTTCCTACATTATAATTTTTTACATCCAACAACTTCTGAATTTTTTCATTATCTACAAATAATTTTGCTGCACAGGATCCATTAATATCATTTCAGGTCTTAATCCTGCAACTTTCCCAATTTTTGTTATAGCTGCCTGTAAATCTCCAATTATATCGGCATTAGGTTGAGTCCATAAAACAGCTGGTGTAATTTCTTCAACTGTTCCAAACTTAATTTCCCCTTCTATTCCTTCACCTTTTACAACCACTTTTCCATTAAACAACGCTTCAGTACACATTATTTCTTCTCTTCTTGTAATTTATTCCTCAAATTCTGCAAAAGATTCTGCAAGTAAGTCTGCTTTTTCCTCAGGACTTTTTCCCACCATAAATTGTTTCCCCTGCCGTTTTATTAAAAAACAATTCAAAAGCCGAAAAAGTTCTTTTTGGTGCTACTTTTGGAGCTTGAAAAAATTTACTTTCATAAGTGTTCTTTACCATTTCTGTTCCTGGAATAAATTCAGATACAAAAGGCGCTACAAGTTGTCTTCCTTTTCTAAATTCTATTTCCATTTTTTTGATTTTTCTGATGTTTCCTATTTTTTTAAAATAACTGTCTTTTATAAATGATTTTGGTCTAATCACATTCTGATCATACAACCCAATAAATTCTATTACTGCTGGCATTATTCCTTACCTCCTAATCCTTTTTATTACAATACCTTTATCTCTAGCTGCTTTTGTAAAATCTGCTTTTTGTGTACCTGCTTTCACATTTAACCCCTCAAAAATGAATTCCCCTGAAATAGCTACAGTTGTTTTTAGTTTTCACAGTTGTTCCGTCAGCATTTTTCCATAACTATTCCAAATAAATCAGTTCCGTCTGAAAGTTCAGCAGTTGAATTTACAGCATCACCTCTTTTTACACTTTTTACCTTGTGGAACTTCAAATTCCATATATCTGTGTCCTGTTCCACTTAAAAATTGTTCACTGGTATATTCGTTACCTTTTGTTACAAAAATCCATTTATTTTTCCCTCCTCTGTTTTTTTGTTCATTTTAGAAAAAAATAGTCATAATATCAAGTCCCATAAACTTTTTTTCTTCTTTTTTTGCCGGGCGTTGTTCCATCGTTCGCAGCTGGTGGTATAAAATTATCTTGACTTTCGTTTTTAATATTCTGCAACTTTTGAGCTTTTTCTTCTTTTTGCTTTTTCAAAATATTAATAGCCAACTCACTAGCTGACATAGGATTAACATATTTAGCATTTTTCTATTAATTCAGAATAATTATTAACTCCTATATCATCAATAGCTTTTTAATCTTTCTCTTTCTTCCTCTTTTCCCAATCTTTTTTCCCTCATTTAATACATAATCATACAAATCAGAAAATTGATTTTTTTAACTCCTCTAAAGTCATTTTTTACCTCCTTAGTATTTTTATTATTAATAACTACACCTTTTTGCTTTTTCTAAAATTTTTTAAATTTTGAAATATCAAAAAGCCATGTTATTTATAATTAATTTGTTTTCTACAAATTCTTTTCCTACTTCTTCATCCACAATTTCATCAATAAATCCATACGACTTAGCTGTTTCTGCATCCATCCAAGTTTCATTATCCATTAATTCAGATAAAGTTTCCTTATTAGTTTTTGTTTTATTTAAATATGTTTCAATAATACTGTTTTTAACCTTATCAAGCATTTCAACAGTTTTTTGCATTTCTTGATTATTCCCGTAAGCAAAAGTAATTGGATTGTGAATCATAAATAAAGCATTTTTAGGCATTCTTACAGTATCACAAGCACTTGTTATAATAGTTGCAGCACTCGCTGCCAAACCATCGATATTTGCTGTCACTTTAGCTTTGTGATTTTTAAGAGTATTTGCTATTGCCACAGCACTAAATACACTTCCACCTGGACTATTTATATGTAAAGTAATGTTTTCCACATCTCCAAGGTTTTCTATATCTTGTTTAAATACCTTATCGGATATATCATCCCAATACTCATCACTTCCTATACTCCCATAAAGTATAAGTTCTGCCGTTTTTTCTTCATCATTCTTCACTAGATTCCAAATTTTTAGTTGTTTCGGCATTTATTACCACTCCTTTCTCTTTTTAACAATTTATTTTTCTTTTTGCTAAAATTCTTACATTTTGTTCGAAATCTCCACCATTAAGCTCTGCCGTTTCTCTAGTTCTAGTTGATAATCCATTATTAATTCTTATAACAGCAGCATTAGCCTCTTTTAATGGGTCAATTTGCCCTTGCGAAGGTCCGTTCCATTGTGAACCGCACCAAGCTTTATCTATAAGAAAATCAGTTCCGTAATTTTTAAGTTCTACTCTCCCTAATAAATACGCTTCATTTAGCCATTCTTCATAAATTGGTTGAGTAAAGTTTTCAGAAAACCACTCTCGTCTTTTTCTGAACATTTTCCATGCTTCCAAAAGTGCCGCACGACTTGCTGAATAACTCGCCGTGAAATGCTTAATCAAAAGTTCGTACGGAACTTCTAAAGCACTCCCTATTTGTCTTAAAATACTCGTTACAAATGGGTCAAATTGCGCATTCGGTCTTCCTGGATTAGTAGCTTTTGCTTTTTCTCCTGGATTAAGTGAAGCAATCATTCCTGGTGCAAGTTCTATAGTCGTTTCATCTTCTGAATCTACCAGCAAATCATTTTCAACCGCTTCAAGTTCTCCAACATCAGCTCCACTTGGACTATCAGCTTCACTTTCAATAAAAATTGCGTACAATCCGCTTTATAACTGCAGCCATTAATTCTGCTTCAGTATAATTCCCAAGCTGTTTTTAAATTTTCAATAACTGGTGATAATATTGGGATCCCCCTTACTTGCTCAGGTCTTTCAGTAAAAGAAGATGGATTATATTTTTTTGATTTTTCACTTCCATAAACTTTAATAAATTTTTTTCTGTTACTGCACCAGTTGCGTCCAATGGATGTTCAGATGAAACATAATAACCTTCAACTCTTCCGTTTTTTTATCTATCTTTACTCCTTCAACTACACTTTTATCCGAAATCATGTTATTAGGAGTATAAATTCTATCAGGCTCTAAAATTTCCAATTTCAAACTATACGGATTTTTTAGGTGTTTCAAAAATAGTTTAATTTTATAAAGCACTCTCCATTTAGTAGCACTGTCAAAATACAAGTTCTTGAACTTGGTAAAAATTCATAGTTCCTAAATTATCAATCTTATCTTTTGACCAGAGTTCAAATTCTTTTTCAATCAATTCTTCTACCTTAGCTGCTTCATCATCACTTATCCCTATTGTTTCACTATCAATAGCCGCTTTTAATTTCAATCCACTTCCCACAACATTTGTATTAATGGTTTTTAATGCTCCAGTTGCAACAGAAGTTCCCATATATAAATCTCTTGAACGCTCAATCAACTTCTTACGATTTTTTTATAAATATCTTTTTACACCGCCCGCAGTACTCTGCCAACCTATCATTGCTTTTTTTAGTAGTCGAAGCTCCGTGATTAGAATATCCAGTATTTAAAATTTCCAGTTTTCTTCTTGCTTTTAAATCTTTCTACTCCTTTTTGCGGATTAAATATCGCCACTAAATTGTCAATTAAATTCATATCACACCTCTCTTTCTAATTTAAAAGATTTCTAGGGACCCTCTTCTCACTCTTCTTTTTCCAATACTATTTAATTTTTTGTAATTCATTTTTCCCAATAAGCTCTCCCTTTTCTTATTTCATCTATTCCCATTCGAGTGAGTTCTCTTGTCCCAATTTTATAGCTTTTTTTCCCTGTTAAAACTGCTCGTTCAGCTTTTACCATATTCAACTATCATTTCTAAAATATATTCTCTTGAATAATTCGATTTTCCCATTTACTTAATTCCTTTCGACAGTATTTTTTTCTTTTTCTACTAACTCTCTGTGTTCTTAATCCATTTAACAAATCAGTTGAATACCTAATGTCTAAATCTGGATTAGCAATTCTTAATGCAGCTTGTGCATAATTCCGAATATCGAGTGGTTCATTCCTTTTTATCTCCTACTGTTTTCCACTCGATTTTTAGCTTGTCCTTTGCTAAATGTGACAACTTTTTATTTCAGATGTAAGCCCTTTAAAATAAATTTCATCGTATCCACGCTTAGGATTATTTGGATAGTGCATATATTTAGCTCCTGGTTCCGTTACTTTTAAGATTGCTCATTATTGTATCTTTACCAGTATTAACTCCTAAAACAAATAAGGAAATTCCTCCTTTATTATTTTTGCTAGGTCGTGAAATAAGAGGTCTCCCAGTTTCTCCACTTCCTTTTATACCAAATATATTTAGTTGTTCCCTTGCTTTTACATATCTATAAACATCATCAGTATGATGCCCACCTGTGTCAACACAAGCACAAGCAACTCTTATTTTTTCCCCGTTCTGATACGAATAGTCTTTCATCAGAACTTGATCTAATTCATTCCAAACGTAAGGTAAAGCAGGATTTCCCATAATCACTTTATAATAAATCCCCCAGCTTTCTTCACCTTTTGCCCATCCAACGATTTCAACTTCAAGCCTATTATCTTGAACATCAACACCAGCCGTAAGCACATTAACCCTATCAGGAATTTCTACTTCCTCATAAGTTCCATCTTCATGATTCAAGTATTCGCCGTAATCTTCAGCCCTTGCCTGTATTTCCTCAAAGTTAAATCTTTCAACCTTTTCTTCCCAGCATTCCCCAAGAGCTGTATTGACAAATACTTTCATCAATTGTTCGTCGCCTTTTGCTGCTCTAAATTTACGAATCATGCTAGCCCATTTGGTGAATGGACTATATAACTCTGACACATGAAATCCTCTTGAAATATGCGGGTCTACATCAGGATTGGTGCTTCTCCATTCACCTTTAATAAGGTTTCGTTTCCACTCGTACTCTGTTGAAGTTTCCATACATTTCTCACATTTATGCGACACATCTTCAAAAATAATATTTCCCCATTTTAAAGTTTGCATTTCTCCACATTTTGGGCAAGGAATATAGTATTCATCTTTAGAACTATTTTCATACTCGAGTTCTATTCTACTTCCGCCTTTAATCGTTGGTGTACTTGTTAAAACTATTTTGCTGTTTGCCCAAGTTTTTACCCTTTCAATCGCCAAATTCAATGGGTCTCCATCTTTTTTAGCGCTTCGAGGGAAACGGTCGATTTCATCTGCTAATAAAACTCTGATTGGTCTACTTGCTAATTCTGAAGCCGAATTACTCCCGGTTAAAACGATGTATCCTCCCGAAAATTCTTTTTGTCTTTTTGTATCTCTAGCATCAGAACTTTCAATAACTTTACTCCTAAGTTGTGGGGTCGATTGAATCATGTCATTAAGTCTTGTCGTCGAAAAATCAGCCGCCATGTCTTTTGTAGGCATTAAGAACATAATAGGAGACGGCTCATAATCCATGAAATATCCGACAGTATTCATCAGAATTTCTGTTTTCGATAACTGAGCGCCATACATCATCACAACTTTTTTCTGTATTCTTGCCAGAGATCGCCCTCATTACTTCTCTTTGGAATGGCACTCTATCAGTTTTCCATTTTTCCTGGAATTGCTGAACTTTTAGTTGATAAAACTCTATACATATCCGCCCAAGTATCAATGGTTAATTTTTGGTGGCGGTTTTTAAAGCTAAAGCAATTTTTTTGAATAATTTAACTGTTCTTTTTAGGTCTTCCTCTAGTTCTCTTTTCACTTTCAACTTTCACTTCCATATCTTCCTCATTTTCTATAAAAATTTTATTATTTTTAAACATATCAGGGATCATATTCACTAAGTTCTTCTAAAACCTCAAATATTTCATCTTGGATGACATCTTGAATTTCACCAAGATTATCTGCCGCAATTACTGCTGGTGCTACTTTTGCTAGATATAGAAAGTAGTTTCCCTTTTTATGTTCATGAGCATATCAGTCATCACTTTTTCAACAATAGATGCTAAATGTAATTGATTTTTAGTTTCTTTGATTTTTTTAAGTCCTTTAGTTCAACATCTTTTTTTATTCGTTTTTATCTCTTCTTTAATCTTTTTCATCTTTCAAATTCAAATCCACATCATTTTTAGATTCAATATACTCAATATATCCAAGTACATTTTCCCAAAATAGATACTTGCCTTTTTCCGTTTTTTTTATTATTCCTTCACTAGCTAAATTGCGGAGGTGCCTATCTGTTATACCTAGCAATTTTGCTAACTCGTTTGCCTTTATTATCTGATTCTCTTTTACTAACATAACACCTCCATTTCGGAACGGAAACAAAACTTAAAAAAACCATCATACATATTTTTTCTGGGGCTTCGAACCCGTTCGCTCTTTTTTGACCTCTCAGAAGTACCTTTTTAATCAAAATTTTATTTTTTCTTCGTTTCTGCTTTAACATTGACTTGATACGCTCGCTATTTTGAGTGTTTGTTCTCTATTTCTATTAACTTGTCTCTTAATCCTTTATCTTCTTCTCTCTGTTTCTTCATTCCTGCTCTACATCTATCAAGATATCTGTCATATATCATTATCTTTAATCCATCTATCTTGCTGTCTATATCTTTTTTTCAATCTCTTCTAATTTGTCCAAGAGTTCCCAAATTTCTTTTGATTCTTTCTTTTTATGTATTTTTTGTCCCATAACAAATAATTTGAAATGGTATTAATATTACTGCTATATTAATAAAAAAACTTGTAATCAAAAATATAATCAACATTTGTTATCCCTTTCTTTGAGTTTTAGACAAAAAGACCGTATGTATAAAATCAAGGCTTTTTAGTTCCTCAAATTTATAAATACGGTCATCATTTTGTGTACGTCGCTATTTATATTATATTCAATTGTTATTTGAAACTTTTTGAAAATCAGGTTGCTTTTTTTGCATACTCTGTTTTGATATTTCTCAGTTTCTGTTGTTTCTATTAATATAACCCCATTGGGTCTTTTTATCAATAAAGATTTTTTTCCAATTTTTTTCACTTTCTAGAAAAATCTTTAATTTCTTTGAGTTTTTTTATTTACATTCATTTTACCTCCTTATTATACCTTATTTTTATCAATATTTTTCAAGCATTTATAAGTAATATTCTAAAAAAATCTAAATATTGTTTCAACACTCTTTTTAGTTCTATTTCGTAATCCTCATGTTTTACAATCTAAAAATATTTTTCGTATTCTCCTCTTGCATTTAAAAACTTTTTAAAATATTTGATATTTTTCTTCATTTCGACATCTCTTAATTGTTCCTTTACTTCTATTCTTTCTCTTATTTCCTCTTCCCTTTGTATCTTTTGATTTATTTCTTTTTAATTCAAATTTTAAATGTTCTCTTTTTATTTTTTTAATTTTTAAAAATTCCCATTCATTCATTTTTTTAAAATAAACTCTGCCATTCTCAACATTCCCTTTCTCTAAATAAAAAAACAACTTTCTGCGACCGAACTTTAATCACTATGTTTCCAAACTACTGTCTTACTTGACTAGAACCAAACATTCTTTCAATCTCTGCTAAAGTTGTACTTAAACAATTTCTTTTTTTATATAAATCATTTAATTCAGAATTAATTATTACCACCGAGTTTGGATATTTTTATTTCAAAATCTCTTTTCTATTTCTTCTATTTCGCTATTAACTCGGTTCAAATTTTTTTCTTAAAATAAACACTTCATCTGCTATTAAATTATTCATTCTTTATCCTCCTTAAATACATTTTTTTATTATAATTAATTATACCGCTTTATACTCTAATCGCAAAAACTTATAATCCAAACCAATCCGTAAATCACAAATAAATTTATTATTGTAGCAACTAAAAATATTATTATATTGCTTATATTGAATCTGAATCTCTTTGCCTTGTTTTTTTATACAATAACTAATCCATATATGTATCTTACCAGCACTAAAGTAGCTGTTACTGTGATTAATCCGCTTATCATTCTCATTATTATTTCCATTTACTCTCCTCCTTAATAATCCTACTATAATACCCCTCTTTTAACCTTTTCCTAAACAGTTTAAAGTGATTAGGATAAACTTCTAGTAGTTCATAAACCAACTGTGGATTCAACCACACACCTTCAATGTGATACTTCTCTTCAAACTCCTTTTGCCCTTTTTCGTGGAACTCATTGTGATGTATCCTACACAAGCTCATAAACGGTGTTTTTAGTCCATCATCATTCTCATAAGTTCCAGCAGCACTTGCAATTGTTTTCCAATGATGTAAATCCGCCCCTTTTCTTCCGCAAATTGCACAAGTTCTTGACTTTAAGCAAGCGATAACATATCTTTGAGTTATGTTGTCAATCTCAAGGATATGTTTATACCTTTTATCGTGCTTACCTAAGATATATAAATTTATTCCAAGATCCAATGCTTGTTCTATGATAAACGATATGAAATCATTTGCTGTTTCCATATCGCATTTTGCCGTTGAAAAGTCTAATCTGTCTGTGGATATTGCAAACTGCTCTTTCATCAGTTCCTTAATCTCTATCAAGGTATATCCGATCTCATCTCCAAACTGCTTTAATAACACGTGTATAAGTCCATTTTGTGCTTGTGATAATTTCCTCACAGGAATAACCTTGATTGGAAAATGATTTAAGTATTCTTCCAGTTGCCGCTTTATTCCTGGATAAACCTTTTTCACAGGCAACGTTATTATTATTTCACCATCTAAGATTTGGGTGTCTGCCATTTCCTTTAGCCTTTCTTTTTTTATAAATTTAATATTCTTAAATAAATTGGCGTTTAATTTCATAAAGTTAAAATCGCTATCATTTACTTTTTATTCCACTTAAAAAGCCTCTGTTTTTTTATTCTTTCCAATACATTCTCATCCATTTTTTTCCTCCATTTTCTAACTTTAAAAATATAATTTTGGTATTTTCTCACACTTATAATATATTTTTGCCATTCTTATTATATAAATTTTTGCTATTTTTTTATATTTTATTTACTATTTGCATAAAAAAATCACAGCTAAATTAATAACTGTGATTTCTATTTTTTTATTTTTAGAATTGCTCCAAATTAGCTGCCCAGCCCCAACGAAACAGAACTGACTATTGTGGCATAACCACCTATTTCTTTTTCCTATAAAGACTAATGCAAATCCTCCAATAAGCATTGTGAACAGCAGTATAAAGCCTAAAACTTGTCCTCTTGTATTATGTTTTATATCAAATTCTAGCGCTTTTTTCTACACAAATGAATATTTTCTTGTTCTTTCTTATCCAGTTCTTGTTTGTTTTTTTAATTCATTTTCTGTCATCTTTAAAATTCTGTCAGTTGCTCCTGGACAGTTCCTCTCATAACCATCAATTACACTAGGTGGCGGAATTATCCCTGAATATTGTTCTATTTTCTTCTGCTGAACCAGCATTTCTTTAGTTTGCTTTTTATTTGCCTGTTTTTTCAGCTTGCCCATATTGTTCTACCGCTCCTCTTATTGCCATTCCTACATTATTCCAACCTTTTTGCAATGATTTTTTACATCTTTTTCGTAAGTAAACGGATATTTTTCTAAAATATTTGAACTTGTATCACTAAATAGGCTTGCTATTCCTGATATAACTCCATTAATTTTTTTCATATCTTCTTCTCCTTCTTAGCCTGTCCTTTCTACAACTAAATTATATCTTAAAAGTAGCAAAAGTGCAACTTTTTTTGACATTGTAAAGTAAAATATTACAAATCACAGTTATTATTCAGTTGTCATTGTCCTATCTTCTCTTAATTTAATCCAATCCTAATATTATGGATAATTTCATCCATATCAGTTTCATACAATTTCAAAGCTATATTATACAAATTATCTAAATGCCCAAATTTTTACAGCGTAATCTAATACGCTTTTACATTTATCTCCATTCTTAATTTGTTTCAAATCGTAACCTTTCCGCCTAGCTTTCAAGTCTATACCGTACGTTTTCTCTAAAAACTGTATACAATTCATTCCATCTGCTGCTGAAATTACTTCCTTTGTGCTTTTACGACTCTATTTAATATCTTTTTGTTTTTGATAAACATCTATATTTTCTGTAACTCCAGCTATAATTTCTTTTTGATAAGCTAATTCAATTTTTATACCTTGAATTTCTTTTTTTATAGTTCTCAATCATTCTGCCTTGAATCTGATTCTGCTTTCATCAAAATCATTTCAGGACTGTTCCACATATTTTCACATTCAATAAAAATATTTTTCTCAATGCTTTACCCTTTTTCGTTGTTCTCAATCATAGCTAATTCTTTTGCCATATTTATTTTCAAAAGATGATCTGTATACTCACTTGCATTCCCTTGAGCTGTTACTTTTTTTTGAGTAATAGCTACAAAGTCAATATTTTCAACGAATCCGTACTCTTTAACTCTTTTATTTACCCAGTCGTTGTATCTAGTTTTCACTTCTAAAAATTTATGCAATTCCCTGCCACTAACAACTTGTTCATTATTTTCGTTTATCTCAATCTTCACCAATTCGTTTACCATCTTCGCCTCCAATCATCATCTCTATGTATTTCTTAGCCTTTTTGAAATCCTCAATTCCGTTTTTCTTATCTGCTCTTAGCACGTATTTGATGATATTTCCGTGACAAAAGCTATTAAAATCTTTAACAGTTGCCTTTATCACATCAATCACTTCCACATCTAGCCCATCCAATTTATAATGATTTGGGCTATTTACATTATCGTTTTCTATCATTTCTCGCTCCTTTGTACTTGTGTGCTCTAACTTGTGTATGCATAAGTTTATTTAATAAATTGTTTCAAATTTGGTCTAAAATAATTTTTTCCTTTCAATATTTTTTTCCATCTTCCCTGAAAAACGGCTTCTCCATTTTTCAAGTTTTGACATATTGCTTTTTATGAACTTCTTCAAATGCTTCAGATAAAATTTCATCAAATTTATTCTTATCAATCTTAGCCCATATTTTTTTCGAATATCGTATCCCCTTCAAAAAAATATCTTTTACAACTGCATCACATCTCCGTTGTTTTTTTCGAGTAAAGTTCCAAGATATATATAACTCATATCACATACTGCATCTAGCATTTCAATCTTGTTATTTTTCTGCTTCTGCTTCAATATATTCCTCAGCTTCCTCTATTAACAACTTATTCCTCAAATTTACTCTTTCTAGAATTTCCAGTAAGTTCATTTTTTCATAGTAAAAGTATTTTTCTTGCCCAAATGCAATATAAAATTCTTTTACTAATCCAACCAATTTATTCCATTGTTCCATTATTCCTCCAGTTCCCTTCTTATTTTTTTGTCAAGTTTATAATATTTGTTATTATAAATTTCTCCTTAACTCTTTCATTTACCGCCATTTTTTGCCAATTCTAAAAAGTCTGCCTCTGTTAAATTTTTTGCTTTTAACACTTATATCAATATTCCCTTTTTCATTGACTGTCTCGTAACAAATTAAATATATCTTTTCATTCATTTTCTAATTCCTCCACTTCGATTTCTACTTTATCAAATCCGCAACCAACCATTTTTAACATTTAGTTCTTCTATCTGCGAATCATCTTCATAAATAATTTTAGTCATTGAATCCAGGATCGCTTTATTGTAATTATCTATATCTCTTTTTCTTTTATCCTTGAAATAAAGCCTTATACGTACTTTTCAAACTATTAGCCAATGGTTTACACCTAAATTGCTTTTTAAGCTCACCACAGGCTAAATTTTCAAAGATTTTACCCCTTTTAGACTTGTATCTCCCACTTGGTTTATTTATCCATAAGGAATTTACGGATGGCGGCATTGCGGATAACTCTAATCTAATCACTATAAATCACCCTCATGCACCTTCAAAATTCTTAAAGGTTCTTCAATTTTTCCAAGGACAGTCGATGTCAGCGACCAGTGTTGTCCCTTTGACAAATCTATAATAACCGTTCTGGACATCATTCCAGAACCTGTTATCTGCAATTTCTGTATTTTCATATAAATTCTCATTGTGATAGATTTTCCACCCTTTACGGTCATCAAAATCTATCACTATTACTTTCGCTTTTTGCATTTTCTTTTTAGCATTTATTCCTCCATGTTTCATTTTTTAATTCATTTCTCAAATGTTCAACAAAAAAATCAATTTCAAAATCTGTTGTATTTACAACTTTTTTTCTTCGACTTTTTTTCGCCGTTTCAAAAACTGATTTGTTTAATCAATTCCAGTCGTTCTTTTGTCATCTCTGTTTATCCCCTTGTCAATGTTTTTTTCCATTCTCTTTCATCTTGAACTTATACAACTCATCATAGGAATATTCCAAAGCCTTTTTGCAATTTGCTTCCAGAATTTTTCCAGGTAAATTGTTCTATGCTGCTTACTTTCCCACGATGCCTTTTTTATAAATTTAATCCATTCTTTTTTTATCAGTTGTAATCAATTCATTGCTGTCTACTCTTAGACAAATAAGCACTACTTTCATTTGCAGTAGCTTTCCAGTTTGCTCAAAAATTTCTGATAATTCATTATTACACTTTTTCAAACTCTGTATTTAATCTGTCGATTTCTCTGTGCAGTTCCATTTTCTTTTTCCAGATTTTGCTTTTTCTTTTTTCAATTTTCTCAATTTTTTCGTAATTACTCATCCTTCATAGCTCCTATTCTCTGTATTTTTTTATCAAATCCTAATCTAACTGTTCCCAGTTCTCCGCTTCTGTTTTTTTCGTATGATAAATTCGATTTCAGAAAAATCTTTTTGCTTTCACAACGTTTTTTTGATAATAGTCCTCACGGTGTAAAAAGCCACTACGTTGCTTGCCTGCTCTATCCCTCCGCTGTCTCTTAAATCTGCCAGCAAAGGTCGCTTATCTGCTCCCCGTGTTTCCACAGCTCTATTTAATTGAGCCAGAACTACGATACAGCAATTAAGCTCTGTCGCAAGAAGTTTTAATCTGTTTACCATGTACTCAACTTCGTAATTCTTGCTTTGGAATCCACTGGCAGTCATAAGAGTCAGGTAGTCGACTATTATTACCTTCAAGTTTTCTTTTTCGTGTTCCCGCTTGATTTTACGGATAATGAAATTTAAATCAGGGTTATTTTCACAGCTCATGCTTCTGAACTTTGAATCCTGCAATTTTTCTATTGCCAGATTTATTCTTGTCAGTTCTTCATCACTAAGCCGTTTATTTTTTATTTTGTTCAGTTCAATTCCAGTTCGGATTGATAGGAATCTTTGCATTATCTGAACGTTGCTCATCTCGAGATTTATATAAAGCACATTATGCTTCTTAGCTGTCAGTAATGCCAAATTCAAGGCAAATGCTGTTTTCCCCATTGCAGGTCTCGCTCCGACTGTTACAAGTGAGCCTGGTTCAAACGTAAAGTACCTGTTTATGTCCTCATACGGAGTTTTTATAATGCTTTTTTCATCCTCAAAGTCCTCATACCAGATATTTGATAGTTCCTTCATCCCAAATACCTTGTTTTCTTCTTTTTTCTGCGTGTTCAGCTCATTTACTTTCTGCACAATACGTTCGACTTTGTTATCAAGCGAGTAGTATTCGCTTTCAAGAATTTTTCCTATTTCGGATTTTAAATAATATTCGTTGTATGATTCGATAAGATTCTGAATAGGTACTTGAATATCTACCAGCTTGCAGTTATCCATAAGTGCATCAGCTTCGCTCCATTCCTCATCTGTCTTTGTGAGATCGGCTATGTCAACTTTCCCTTTTTCATCTAGAACATCCAGCATTTTCTGAAAAATTATTTTGTATTCAGGATCTACAAAATGTTTTGGTTTTAATCCGAGTTCAAGAAAAAATGGTAAGTCTCCTAGACTCATATATATTTTCCCTAGCACCTGTGCTTCCAGTTCGTTATATATCATTTCTAGTCCTCCCACATACTGAAATCAAAATTGTCTTTATCAGGTTCAACGAATACTGTTATCGCTTCATCAATAGCACTAGGCTTTTTATCATTGTCAGCATAAGTGTCGTTAAAAACGTTTAGGAAGTTCTCTTTTTTGCTTGAAAATAGCCAATTGAAAAATTGTCCCGTGTTTTTAGACTGTTCTTTGAGATAGGAGCTTTCATGTATTTTCTCAAATGTCTCCAGGAACTTTTCTTTGCCCAGGAATTTATAGAGCGATTGAATTTTATTTCTATATGCCATTAGTGCTGTTTCAACTGCAAATTGGTTATTGCATAGTTTTTGACATTTCTTTTTAGCTAAATTCAATACAAAAACTTGATGTTGTTGTTCTTTAGTTTCAGTTGCATTATTTTCTTTTTGTGCAGTATTAATATTATTAACAACATCTTCCTTATTGGGTTTCCTTAATTGTGTTTCCTTCGGGGTGCACTTTTGCACCTGGTGTACGTGCATTTCTGCACCTGGTGTAGGTGCACTTTTAACCCTGGTCATTTTTGCACCTACGTGCATTTCTGCACCTGGTTTGTTGCTAACATTTTTTAAAAAATAAACATTTCCTTTTCCTGACGTTTTTTTAATTTCAATTAACCCTTTCGCTTCTAAACTTCTTAAATATTTAGTTAAAGTTCTTCTGCTTCCTATTCCACTAACTTTCATAAGCCGTTCTAATCCTGGAAAGCATTTCCCTTTTGAATCAGCATATCTTGCTAAAGCCATATACAATAGTTTTTCATAAGCCTCAATATCTTCCCTATCTATCAAATTATTTTCCAGCCAGAACCAGCCTTTTTGTCTTGCATCTTTTCCTTCCATTTTCTTTCCTTTCCCTATATCTTGTGTTTTTCAGCAACTTGTGCTATAATAAACACAAGATATAGTATTTTCATATTTTTCCTGGCACTCTTCGGAGTGCTTTTTATTATTTGATGTAACAAAAATATTTTTTTATTTTACTTGGCTAAAAAGGGTTTCAACAAAACTTTCAAAAAAAGAAGTCCAAGTAAGGTATAAAATATTAAAAAGGTAGTATTTCATATATTGCCTTTTTTATTTTATCTTCATATTTGAAATATATTACAGCAACTGTTATATAGCTAATGCTTATTAATATATTTTTGAATATTCACTCCGTTTTTTTATTACTTTAAACGCTTGATAAGCACATAATGTAAGCATAAAACTGTATTTCTTTATTCCAAATTCCATTCCGCACCTCCTTTATTTCTTTTTACCCCCTTTTGAGTTATAATATTATCGCCAAATAAAATTAAATCCACAAGAAAGGAGGTGTAATTATGCGTTTAAATCCTGATTGTATACGTGACATTCTTTTTATATTGAAGACACTACCGATTATCAACTTTTGGACTTTTTTTCCGAGAAGTCCCAAAGATTTTGACATCCAACTCAAAAATAATTATTCACCAAATGAAATTTTATATCATTTAGAGTTGTGTGAAGAATATGGATACATCGTAACCCCAGATAAACAACCTATGCGTGAAATTCAAGTAAAAAGATTATCAGTATCAGGGCATGAATTTTTAGAAAACATCCGTCAAGACACAAACTGGAATAAAACCAAAGAAGTAGCCAAAAGTGCTGGTTCTACTTCAATAAAAAAATTATAAGCAATATTGCTTCTAATTTAGCAGTTGCATATATTTCTAAACATCTTGGGTTATGATTTCTAATTTATCAAAACAAATCAAAGAGAATTCTATTTGCGGAAAAAGGATTCTCACTATTGAAGTCATGGGAGTATTTAATATCTATTCTATCTACTCCCATAATTTCCTTCTCATCTATAAATATTTTTTTCAGGTATCCCTAATTTATTTTGTATAATTTTTATTTTATGCTTTTTACTCATCTCACACCTCCTCCCTCGATTTCTGGATTTTTGTAACATTAATGTTACAAATTTTGTAAAAATTAACTATTTAAATATTCAAAAACCCTCATTATACTTATTTTTTTCCTATTTTTGATAGCTTCTTTAAATCCCCGGTAACTATTATATCCAAATTTTTTTCATTACTTCATTCATATTTAATCCTCTAGAAAAATAAGGCCTTTGATTATTCTCATTCTTTTTTTCTTCTACTTTCAATTTTATCACCTCAAAACTATTATACCTTATTCGTAACATTTTTTTGCAACAAAAATTGAAATAAAAAGAAGCCAATCTCTCGACTTCCCAAAAAGTTATTTTTAAAATCCTGTTACCCTAGCATTATCAATATTGCAAGTCTCTGGTTTTTCATTTCCTGCAAATATAGCTTTTAAATTTCCACTTTCCATTTGCTTCAATGTCATTAACATTAGCTAGTGCATCTCCCTAATTTAGCACCATCTTTATCATAGCACGGAATCATAATTTGAACATATCCTTTTTTCCACCATTATTTTGTAGAACACCGGTTACATAAGTAGCAAATTGATCCGATTTTTGTTTTAACATTTGATATTTCATATTCTTTTTCTTCCTGTTTTCGGTTGTTTTTTTCAGAATTGTTTCCAGAATTTTGAGTTTGGTTATTTTTTTATCGTTTGCTTTTGACATTATCTTTTTGATCGCTAGGTATGCTACCAACCGCTAAAATTACAAATAAAAGCACATCCAATTAATAACCCCTAATTTCTTTTTCATATTTTTTCCTCCTAATTTTTTCTATAAAATACATTGCAATTAAATACAATATAAACATATATATGACATCATATATATCAAATGTTCCGGTTACAAACCAAAGTTGTAATATTTCTATTATCATACTTCCAACGAATATTGATGAAAGTATAATTTTATTTTTTTAAAATAAATGCTTAAAAACATTGTAAACGAGTATACCCATAAAAGCATCAGGCAAAGAGAACAAGATGTTTTTTTGGAATATATATCCTATATTTATAAAAACTATCTCTCAAAAAAATTTATTACAAAAGTCTAATTTTATAAACTTAAACCATTTAAAACATTAACAACCTTTTTCACGGAATAATATATAAATCATTGAGCTGATAAACATTGAAAAATGCGTGAATAATTTTTACTATTTTCTGCTTTTTAAAAAAATTATTTACTTTCACAAGCGATTCCCATCTCTATCTCTATCTAAATGTTTAGCATATCCAGGTTCACCTTTTTAATATTTTTTTGTATCCCTTCGCTTTTGCTTCTTTGCAATTTTTTTAAAATGTAGTGTTTCTGAAAATATATTAACACTAGCAAATACTAGTATTAAAACAAAAAGTAATTTTTTTCATTCTGATTCCTCCATATTTTTTTATAATATTTTTGAAACCAAAATTAACCGCCTAAGTTTTATACTTTTGTTGCTATTTTTTAAATTTATTTTTTTCAGTTCAGATAATTCAATCAATAGTTTTTTTGTTCTTCTTCTAAAATAGTGTATTTTTTTCTATCTCTATATAACCAAATAAAAACTCTGCTAAAAATAAATTAGCTTCTTTCTCTAATTCATCTGAAAAAAATATTTTTCTCATAAACAAGATTTCTTTAGTACAATGTTTTTAATACAATGTGACCTAATTCGTGTATTAAAACTGCACATTTTAAAAAAATCCGATAGTTCTTTATTAATCACGATAAAAATCTAATCCCAAATAATGCCGACTGTACCCTTTTATTTTTTTCCAAGAGAAGCAAAACTCAAATTTATTCCCATTCTTTCACAAATTTTATAAGGATTCCTTGTTTTACATCTTTTTAATTAAATTTTTAACTCTTAATCTTATATTCTTGCCCATTTTTCACTTTTTCTTTTTTTCATTTCTTTTTGCTTTTAAAAATAAATATTATTTAAAGAAGCCATTAGTTTATCTTTTATCATCTTCTGAGACTTCTTCGTTATTAAAAACAAATTAGCTCCTTTAACAAAATTGTCGTATTGAACTTTTTCATCTTTTATTCAACTGAAAAATTCTATCATCATTTTTTTCGTCCAAAGAGGCACCTGCCAAATTAAATAATTCTATCTTGTCTAAGTTAAATATTTCTGCTAAAGCTGATAAAACCTTGATCGGAACTTTTTTCATGTTCGCCATTTTCTAGCCTTTTTATACTTGTATGACTGTAATTAATATTTTTTTGCCTTTTTAACTTATTTTTCTACTTGTCGCAATGTTAGATTTCTTTGTTCTCTTTGTTGTTTTTAATAATTCCCCTAACTTCATAAGCGTTTCCTCCTGCTTTATTATTATAAGTTTACCACATTTTTTTAAAAAGTAATAATTTTGTTACAAAAAGTGTTGCATTTTTGTTACAAATGTGTTATACTAATCTTGTAGTAGAAACAAAGCTACTTTTTATGGGTTTGTTTGTAACAATTTTGTTACAAAAATATAATGGGAGATGATAAAAATGAGTTACAGTGAAGCATTAAAATTTGCGGAACAAGCAGAAAGAGCAAGAGACTTAGCTTGGGATCGTTTATGCAAGAAGAAGACAGAGCGATAGAAGAATACAACGATTTTTTGCAATCATTTAGAAAATGAATTTAAGGAATTTAAAGCAAAATATGAAAAATAAATTGCGATATATTTCGTTAGAAGAACTGCACGATTTCATAGTTTGCAGATATGAGGAAAAAGATTTTAATTTTGAACCGTTCGAAAGCCTTGTATTAGACTATATAGAAAATGCAAAGGCTTGGGAAGACTGGGAAAAAGAAAAATCCCAATTACACAGATGAGCAAGAGAAAGAGTTTGACGCCGAGTATAAAAAGATACGTGATGAAATGGCTGCTATTTTGTATAAAAATAAGATTTAGGAGAAATGTAATGGACAAGATGTGTGAACTTGCAAAAAGCCCTAAGTGACTTAAAACTCACAAGGCAGGATGTAAGAAAAGGGCTAAGTGGGTTTGAGGTTTTAACAATTTCTAAAAGATGCAAAGACAACAGTAAATGAAACTTGTAAACTTATAGATCATCTTTTTGGAAAAACATAAATTTAAAAATTTTTAAAAAAATAAAGGAGATAACAACAATGAAATTTGAAGTGTTGGAAATTGTAAATAGCAACAATGAGAAAGTGAAAAAGGAAAAGGAAGAAAAGAAACTAAGAAATAGAATCAAGAAAATTTTTCAGAAAAAAATAAAATAAAGGAGACAATTATAATGAAAACGATAAAATTATTAGAAAAATAGATTAAAAAGAAATCGAGGAGTTAATCAAAAATCTTTAATAAAGAAAAACGGTTCGAAGTTATATTTGCAAAAAAACAGATGACAAAATGATACCACAATTACGAGATAACGATTTTCATAGGAAATATCTATATCGTTGACGGCAATTTGCTGTTTCAGACATTGATGACTATAAAGAAGTTTATCGTAAATTGTTTAAAAATATAGAAAATATCATAAGCAAAACTGTAACGGTTTATTTGAAAGTTGTAGTTATATAAACGACAATATATATTCAGCAATTTTTAGATATTAATAACTTAGAAAAGTTTTAAAGTTAGTGAATTGATAGATATTTCATACAAAAGGAATAATAACTGTAAAAAAATAAAAAAATAAGTATTCACAGCCTTGAAGATGTAACAGATTTTTTTCAAACCTGCAATCGTTGTGATTAGTGAAGATTTTTAAAAAGATAAACAAAAATTATAGATAAAATTAACGAACTCTAATTAATTAATGTTTTATCAAGCTCATTAGCGATAGTTAGCGATACTTAGTTAGTGAGTTTAGATAAGATATTAATAAAATTTAGGAGGAAAATATGGAAAAAAATAAAAAAATTAAGAAAAGTTGTAGAGGAAGAATACGGAAAATGGAAACGTAACGGCTACTCTTTACAACATCAACTAGGGTTCAAAGGGGTAGCAAATTATAGTTTTTTATTAAATTTGAGTGATGAAGAAGTCTTTAAAGAAATATCGACAGATCTGGGACACCCAAACGAAGATGGATTCGCAAGATATTTACTAAAAAAAGAGCAGGTTACAAAATTGAGAAAAAAACAAAGTAATTGAATAAAAAAAAGACAGGTGCTAAAGTCTATAAAACACAAATAAAACAATGTTAATTTAATCGTGCCATCTATGTCACTGCATATTTTGCACAAGGCATGCTACTAGAATATGCAGAAGTGTCATAATGAGTCTTCTTTTTCTAATATTTATTTAATTTTTAACTATTATAGATGGCACAATTAGTTAATATAAAAATTTAAAATTTTATTTTTAGGAGGAATTTATGAAAAACAGAAGAACAAATTAGAAAAATGGCAGAGGCATTACACAAAAAGAATTGACTTGACAATGAAACAAGGGAAAACTTTTGAAAATCCTGAAGTGCAGAATTTACATACTTCATTGGGATTAATATATATTATTTTAGACAAAGAAAAAAAGGAGTGATCGAATGACAAATACGATGAAATGGGTAATTTTAATTGTAGCAACTGCGATAATGCAGATTGTAACAATTGAAACTAAAGTGCATTGGATAGCAGGAGGCAATGTGGCTTTTTCCGTTTTTTTAATGGCTATACTGCTGTGGTGGTGTCCTAGGGTGATTAAAGAGATGAAAGGATAAAGGGTATGATTATTGATGACTATATAAGAAAGCAAAATGAAAGTTTAAATTTTTTTAAAAATGCTGCTGAAAAACTTAAAAAGAACTTTGCGAAGAAATGAAAGAGGAAAATGATAAATACGATGAACAGCAGATGGAAAAAAATGTGAATATTATGAAAATGGAGGATTGATAAAATGAGTACTGTAAACATAAAAGATCTCAAAACATTTGAAGATAGATATAATTATGATGTTTCAAATTTTGTTGAAGTAAAAAAAGTAGAAGGAACAAGTAAAAACAGGGAAACAATACTCTTATTCATTAAATTATTTAAGTTGGGCTTATGCTCAAAAACTTGGGAGAATAATAGATTCTGAGTTCAAATGGAAAACTTTAAAAAATGAAAACGGTTCATTAAATCATGATGGGTTTGTGGTTGTTGAAATGACTTTTTTAGGGGAAACTCAAATACATAATTTTCCTATTTTAGATGGAGCAAACAATGCAATAGCTAGACCAAACGCTTTTGATATAAACACAGCTCAAATGCGAGGAATGGCAAAACTGTTTGCTATGATGAGCGGCTTTGGATTGTCTTTATATACTGGCGAAGATATTAGAGATTTAGAAAATACAGGAACTAGAAAAACGCAAATAAACAAAGAAGAGGAACAGAAACGTAAAGAAGAAGGTATCAAAGAAATATTAATTTTGTTAAACGATTTGAGTTATGAACAAACTAACAAAATAGATGATATAGACTTCACAAGTTTGGAAAAATTACTCATTGCAGGAATTAAGAAAAATTTACAGCAGAATAATAAAATTAAAAATGAAAGTGAGGGAAAAATAATGAACACAGTAGTATTGTCAGGAAGAATGACACGAGACCCTGAACTAAAATATACATCAAATGGAAAGGCATACACAACTTTTTACATTAGCTGTACAGAAAACAAAAGATGAAGCTGAATTTATCGACTGTGTAGCTTTGGGAAAAAGACGGCTGAGAATATAGCTGAATACTTTAGAAAAGGCAACAGAATATTAATACAAGGACGTTTAAGCGTAAACAGTTATGAGCAGAATGGAGAAAAAAAGGAAATTTACAAGAGTTTTTTAGCGAATAGTTTTGAATTTGTTGATAGTAAAAAAATTCTGGAAACAGTCAAAACAGCAACAGAAATAATTATGATTCTGATGAGGACGAAGGATTTCCTTTTTGATAAAAATAATTGTAGAAAAATATAAAACAAAAAAATATTAAAAATGAGATAGGAGAAAATAAAATGAGCAGAGAATTAAATTTATATCCGCTGAGTGCAGCAGGAAAAAAATATTGAAAGAGCATTTTTGGAAGACGAAATTGACGAGCAGACATTAAAAGATACAAGAGAGATGTTGGCAGTAGAAATTGAGAACGAAGGAGATACGATTGTCCAAATTTATAATAAATTTATAAATTATTTAGGACAAGGGACTGGAGCAAACAAAATTGTCGGAGCAATCGACAGAGAAATTGAAAGATTGAAAAATTTGAAACAATTTTTATTCAAAAAGGGTTTGATAGATTTTCAAAAAAACGTTGCTGAAACAATGCGAAGTTGCGGTATTGAAACAGGACAATCAAACGGGGTGCAGACAGAAAGCGGAAGAATAATTTTTTAAGAAAAAAAGTACCCGTGAAATAAAACCGAATCCAGAAGAAGTGCCTAGTGAATATCAAATATATAAATTTAAGCCATTTCAACTTAGTTTTGAGGAATACTCACAACTTCCTGACAGTTTGAAAGAAAAAAATTACAGATAAGTGAAATCAGTATTGATAAAAAAACCATTTCAGGAAGTATTCGGAGCTTTTTGAAAAAGAAGAATGTTACAACTTTAAAAAAATAAAATAAAAAGGAAGAATAAGAATGATAGAAAAGAAATTTATCCAAGTTGGGCATATACCGAAAAACGGATATGAAAAAAAGAGATATGAATAAAAAAACATTTGCAAGGAATTAACAGAAAAATACAAAATTAATAAATATGCTTCTGAAAAATATAGAAGAATATGATATAGCATTTAAATTTAATGGCTTTTGGTTATGCTAACAAGTCATTTAAAATTTTTATCAAACAAGGCTGGATTAAGTTCAGATGAACTGGCTCTTATAGCCGATGATGGTAATTTATGTTTTGGGTATAAAAGAACTGGAGATATAATAAAATTTATATTGATTAAGACAAGATAAAAAGGAGAT
>BNJU01004387.1_pt1 | contig 42001 bp, 48 predicted proteins | sample 8539281 | NCBI WGS metagenome assembly BNJU01 (sample SAMD00202456, study PRJDB9452) | human saliva metagenome | isolation source: human saliva | place: Japan
CTGCCACTTTTTCTTTCCTCAATCTATTTGCCCATTTTCTGTTTTTTCGTTTTAAAATTTGAGACGTTGGATTATCTCATTGACAAGGTTCAATCAGCCTGTATTCCTTAATCCCTTTTGAGGGGCTGATAGGTAGAGCGGGCCTCCGCGCAGTCCGTATATGGAAGGGATTCGACGGAGAATAGTAGCAGCACTTCTTATAGCCAGGCAAGACGCCATTCCGTATTCGCCATTAAACTTGCCTGTTCATCCGATAATTGATATTTCCCTTACTCTTCATCGCGCCATTCCAAGACAGGATATCTCCTTTATTTGATCAGACATAAAACTCCGTCTCCACGTGATAGTCTTGGCGTATGCAGACGCCCAAACAGCGACTAGGCCACTAGGCAATCAGGAGACTGAATCCATCTGAAGGACGGATTCCATCAATTCAGTTGTTCCAGCATGGCTCAGAATCAAACTGTGCTGGTACTTCTCATTTGCTGATACCGTCAATTTCATGACCACCGATCCTGGCGGCTTCCTTGGGGTGCAGACTTGTAAATTCTGTATGCTTTTTTGCCGAGATGATGAAGTACTCTCCATGGATTTGACTCTTCGCTCTCACAGACATTAGCACTATACGTTCCTCAGTTTGTAGAAGGTCGTGGGTCACAGTCCCATCACAGGGGTTAGTGCCTTGTTTGTGGGCTGTGCTACCTTGTTCAGCGGGTGCCTCCTTCCTTTTGGGAAGGCCCAGAAAAAGGGGCGTTGTGCTGTTCTCCATAATGATGGTACACAGGTTCCTTATTATTTGTCTCTATTTGATGTTGGATGTTCTCTCGACAGCAAGTCATGTGAATAGTGCTCTGACTGCATGGTTTAGACGATGTAGTCAAAGGACGATTTCAAGTTCTTACAATTTTGTTATGACCCAGCAATAGTTTGTCATGACAATGATTATTATAGAATATATATTATTCCTTCTTACATATCTTTGGGTATAAGCAAATGATATGTATATCTTTTAACTTGTCATTACCAAAATTTATTTCGTCGATTCCAATTTAAAATAAATGATATTCCTGGATTGCTTCTTGTGATGAAATGCAGAAATAGGAGAGAGGAAAAAGAAGTGAATATCCTTTAATAATAGAGATATTTAATCACCATAACTTTACGGGAACGAGAATATTTATGATAACATTAGTGAACTTTTAAAGAGGGTGGTGCTCTGATATATGTCCTGCTCATTTAACAGGGGTGTCTTTGTAACTGACACTGCCGCACCACAGACCCCCCACTGAAGGTAGTACTCCAAAGTGTAATTAAAGTAAAACAAAATGTGAAAAACAGAACACAGTTTCGAGACAAAGACAACCCAGAAAAGGCACGTTAGGACAACTGTAGCAGTGCTAACCCAAGACATAACGAAGCGTGGTTGTTCAGCAGGGCAGCAAAGTCAGGTTTCATGCCGCGCTCATTCTTTGAGAGAAGTTTGGTGATTGGATAAATCGTGAATATAAACTCAAATTGACAGCACAAGTCATAAGATTGTGCTGTATAGCAAACGTGGCATAACCGGTTATGCGGTGAGACGATCCTACTTCAGAAAGGTATATCCAGTCATTATGCAGGACATTATCCAGGTCATAGTTGCACCAAAATGATGACGAGGTTTCTGTTTGAGCCTTGGAGGCTATCATTTCTGGCTGAACAGAGAGGGCAGGCATTCTCCTTGCCCCGAACTTGGCTGAAACGAGGTTTCAGTACATGGTGTGGCCTTGTCCTAGGACGCTGACCGAGGCAGTGGCCAGCCACCAGTCCACACCGGACGAGAGCTATCAGATGAGGCAGCTGCACGGGTGGCCGGAGACACCATGGGCTCTCAGCTGCAGAAGGTGGCCTACATCGTGTTCCAGCTGACATCTAGCCCGTGAACATGCTGCACTGGTATAAGCCTGGATGGATGGTGAGGAAAGAAAATCAACGACAAGTTTGAAAACGAAGGTGACGATTACCGATGCCTTGGGAGGAAATATAGCCTTCTTGGGTTCAAAAAACAACGATAAGAATGGGAAGTAATAAGACAGTACAAAGGGATATCAAGGAACAAGTAGCCAAAGGCCTCTGTCCTAAAGCGATACTGAGTTCTGCCTCCTTGGAGGAATTAGACTATCTCTCCCGTCTGCAATGGAAGTTAAGGCTGAGTTTCAGGAAAAATGGACTAAACATATACGCTGATAAGGAGTGACAAAGTCGCTACCCATCACCTCAAACATCAAAGTCGTGGTGTGACTATACTGCATACAGAATGGATATGAAAATCCAGCTGCAGCTATCAAGCCATTGAGATCAATCTACATTTGAAAGGGTGTTACAAACAATACGTACCTCTCAAAGACAGAGGAAAGAACTTCGTCAATTTGGAGAACAAAGGCTTGCGTATGTTTATCAAAGGCAAGCGTCTGCGCATCACTACATTGGCAAGTGACAAGAGGCATGCAGCAGCTTCCACGATTGGGTAAAGGGATACACCAAGCATTGTGGCTAACTCTCCAAATCGCCTGAAATCTAAGACCAAGATGAGAGCACCGATACTGCTTGATCTCACCGCGTTGGATCAATCTGCAACATTCACCCGGCTAAATACTGAGCATGTAACCATCGATGAACATATCAAAGACCATGGCAGATGGTTCTTATCTACAGGCAATGATTGGAAAAGAGCTGCACATGTGGCTATGCAACCATGAAACTTCATTAAGGTAAATATTCGACGAAAACAACAAATAAACATTTTATCTCCCCTCGCGGAGGTTGGGAGGCTTTAAAACAATGATTGTAGCTTTGAGGATAGTTTAAGACGTTAGAGGTAAGTCATGGACTTCATGCGAGGCATATCGGTGATATTCCTCCTCGTTAACTGTTGCTGGACTTATTTTTGAAACATATTCTGGGGGTTACGCTTGGAATCATTGATAGATACTGAAGTGATTCAGCCACGGATGGCCCCGTCTATCTGTTAAACTCTTTTGCAGCCTAGTTTTCTTGCCTCTCCTGCTTGGGGACAAAGGTGTGAGGAAATCAAATGAGGCAATTTGGACGGGTGCTTTTCTTGGAAGCTACGTCTTTCTTTCTCATTTGGTGGCTAAAAGCTGCTGTCATAAGGTCAGGGCAACCACCGCCTCCTCTTCACACTGTCCATGGGACTGTATCTGCCACTGATGGCAGGTGTGGATGAGCCGAACCATAAAACAGCCTTATGGACGATGTTTCCCAGCACGGAGAACGAAAGTTTCATGACATACAGGAAACGCGAGTGGAAAATGAGATACGTCAATCGTCTTCCTACACACATCTACCTTGCGGAAGAAAGTGGAACAGCAGGAGTTTAGGATTAAGCGTGGTCAATCCTTTCAGTGCCTCATGGTGCTCGGTACACGCGGGTTCTGGTACCCGATCCTACGCTATCGTGGACACCTACATCAAGCAGCAGATAAGAAAAAGGAAACACCCTTTGCACGAATGTCTATCTACGACTATCGTTCCCAGACCTTTTCTGAGTGCCCCACAATCACTTTCAGCTTCATCATTTGGACGCCTACAAGGTTCAAAGACCGCAGTTCTATGTCTATCAGCTTTCGGTGAGTCCAGAGAAAGTCCACCATCATGCGCGATCCCATCAATCCTGCCTTCTGACGAGGATGTGCAGCGCCTACGAAAGTGCCTACACGATCATGCTCAATCTCAGCGCATCGTGGATGGAAGCAGGAGATTTCTTTGTGAGGTCGCCGTGTCTGGCTGGCCATCATCTGGTTTCTGAAAATCCTATGAGGGACCGAAGTGTGCGCCTTTCCTCATGCCGCTCAATTGGGTTCCTGACACCGTCCCTACGCACGGTCATGTTCCGAGTACTCGCTCCTACGATGGGCGTCGTCAACTGCTATCTCCTTTCTATGGACGCTTGGGAGGCGGAGCGCACGGACCAGCTGCAAGAACTGGATTGCCAGTGCCAAGATGCGCTATCTCACGCATGATTTCGCCTGCTCTTTATTGGGTGATGACGGGCGATGATTTCTCGCTCATCGACATCAGCAACTAATGAGGCAGGGGTGCTTGCGGTTGGTAATATTAATCCACGACCGCCATGGAATACTCGTACGTTTCGGCACTCGGTACGTACAGCCGTGACGTGGAAACTACATCCAACAGGAGAAACTGGCTCCGAATCCTCAGTGAGTTATCGTCGGTTATGCAGCCATACTCCGTGGGCTTGACATTATCAGTACACTACCATGCGAGCAACAAAGGTGGCAAATGTATCACTTGGAAGCACTCAGGACTTCTCCCAGCTTTACCCGACTATGGTGACGAGGAGGCAAGGTAGTACAGAGACGCCGTGGGTAACGTGTTCTCTGGACAGAGTGTAGAGCGCAGCTGAGACTTTCGAGCGGGTTTGGAGGTTCGCCAGCAGCGGCAGTCAATGTACCTCGTAACCTGGCCGAATACCTCTGTCTCCACACTGGTGGACGAGCCGCCCATCCTGCAACGTCCAAAAGTCGGCCAACCTCACACCAGGGTGACTACGTTGGTGCCGTGTGCCCGACAACTTTCGTTAGAAACAGCGAATTGACCAGATCCATGCGGAATAGTCGTGGACGGTGTAATACTAGTGTCTGCCTGAGATGTAAAAGCCGTGCAATCCGTCACTGTATGAGACTTTCACAAAGCAGGGATGGCGTCGAGTATCCCTCAAGAGAGACCATCGAGAACCAGCTTCTAAACATGTCCCTCAAAAACAAGAGTTAGCACTCGTCTGCGTGGATGCAGAAGCACGGAGGACACTATCAAAGCGGACCCAACGCTGAAACGCTGATCAGGAATAGATGCGCTGTCATCAATGTCTCCAGGTGGCTCGAGAGGAGATTGCAGGAAGATTGGACCAATCTAGAGTCTATAGTTTTGGTTTCCAATGGTTGGATGTCCGTCGTCTTGAGCGAGCATCACGTTTCTTGCCGTTTCCCAAATGTATCACGGAGCGAGTAAAAGTTCTCAGCCTGCCCCCACAGACGTGACCGGTGGACGCCTGACAGATAAAGCATTTGTCCATTTTACAGCTGCCGGGGCTGAACTGTTCTCAAAGCCTGAGCTTAGAATGGTTTATATCTGCACTATCGGTTTGGTTACGTGTTCAGCTCATGTGCTGGTGCCGTTCCGAAAGTAGAAAGCTTTAGCTTATAGGGCAGGTAGGCGTGCAAAAAGGCAAATCGAGACTACTCCAATGGCAGTAATGCTGCAGCGAACAAGCACGGAGGGATCGTCCTCGTTACCTGAACCTTACTCACTACGAGAGCTCAAAACTACGATCTTCTTTCTTACCCTGTCTTTGGTCTGTTTTGCTTCTTCACTATCAGTCCCCTAATTCGTGGTTCTTCACTAAAGGCAAAATGTATTTGCCACGTTTGTGAGTCAGTTCCTCGTGTTGTACCAACCTCTACAGTTTTACCTTCATCCAAAACGCTTACAATTTGGTCGGCATTACGGACGAGTGAGAAAGACGATGTGCTACTGACCTGTCTACCGTTTTTCCTTTATAGAAATCGAGACAAGATTTTCAGTAATGGCTCGTTCATTGTTGTTGGCATCAGGTAAATTCATCACTTGAGAAAAAGATTACGACAGCTTGATCCTATATGGAGTTTACAGAGTTCTCTCCCGAAGAAAGGAGGCACTCCTTGACGACGTAATCTTGGCAAAGACCATTGAGGTGACACTGTACAAGGAACGGTGAGCCGTTTTTCGCGCTACGTCTCCATCTCGACCCACGCAGACCAACGAAGTTGGCGGCTGCAGCGCCGATCGCGCTGTGAACAGCCTAAAGATCAAAAGGTGTAACGCTCTCTGATGCGTACAAAAGGAACTTTGTGGAAGGCCAAAGCCGTGAGGGTGGAAGGCTTGCGGCTGCGCCAAGGTGGTGCAGACCTTTGTTTGGCGCGTGTCAGTCCAATGCCGAGCGAAAGGCATTGAGGTTCTTCTTCGACAGCCAACCGTGGATTTCAAGGAACGGCGGCGGCAGCGACGCGGCGAGCAGGAGGCGTCACGCCGCAAGCTTTGCGGCTTGTTATCGGATAAACGGCGTGGAAGTCTTGGATAGCGGTCGTACATATATCTATGTAAATGGTGGATAGACGAGGCTGCCTTTCAACACCACCTATATCTGTTCGTATGGACAAGAACAGAGATAGACCACGTTTTACAGGTGGAGTCCTGACCAAAAACGGGAAACCGGCAAAGAGTGAGTTTGCCGTGGCGAAAGAGCCACAAAACTGCAGGTGTCTCGCAGGCAACCACGCGGCAAGACCATGCGACCGCAAAGACGGCTGAGAACCGCTGAAAAGCAGGACGGACACAGCCTGCTGCGCGAGCGAAAGCAGGGCGGAAACAAGCCAGAAAAAGTCCCGTGGACGTAGAATTGCAACGCCCTAAAACCATTCAGCGCTGCGACATCTGTATTATCGCGAGAAAGCCGCTGTCGCTCAGAGACATTGCCCACTCGTAGGGCAAGCAACAATCAAGAAGGATATGGCTTCCAAGTCCGCCGATTTTTCAATTGGAAGGTAACATTATCTTGTTACATGAGGCACCGGGACACCTCATCGCTCTTGCCATGCTCGAGCTACCGCTTTGCCTTACAGCTGAAGAGCACTGACCCGTCGCGTCCCAATCCATTTTCAGTTAGTGGTACGACGATGCACGTAAGGATGGAGTATGTCATCAGACCTGCAGCTTGAAACAACTCAGGTGATACGCTCTGCTTTGACAGAAGGCAGACCCGCATCATCGTTGCCACCGATGCAGGGCGTGAGGTGAGCTCATCTTCAGCTACATCTATCAACTATCTTGATTGCACAAAGCCTTTCGACCCGTACTGTTTGATAAGTTACACTCACCGACTAAAGCCATCCATGAAAGGACTTTCCAACCTTAAGACCGAAGTTGTTGACAATCTCTATTACTCTGCCAAGGCAAGAAGCAAGCTGACTGGCTCATGGGTATCAATGCAAGTCGTGCACTGTCCATCGCACGCAGTGAGGCTATTCGTTTGGGACGGGTACAGACCCAACACTTGCTATGGTCTGCCGTCGGTACATAGAGAAACGTGATTTCTCTTCATACCCTATTGGAAATATCATCCCTACAGAGAAAAAGAGGCTGTCTCTGAAAGCCGTTGGCATGTAAAGACTATGAGAGTGAAGCATTGGCACTGACTGATCTCGCTACACTTCGCAGTCAGAGCCAACAAAGTAGAGTCGGTCACAGAGACAGGTGGGGTGCACGAAAATCTTGGGGAGTAACGTTGTTGGTTGGATTGAATCCATCTGCATGCCCCCAAAGAACGATTTGCTCACCTACACGAAAAATCAAACTTGCAAGATTAAGATTTAGATAAGCCTCACGGATGTCAAACTTATGATCGTTGTGCTATGTGGCTCTGTAACGGACTTCGAAAAAGGCAAAGCACTTATGGCGACAGGAACACCTAATTTCAAGACATCCCTCTCCGTAGTAATTGCGTATTTCATTTTCTCCTCCGAAAATGCAACACGGAGATAGTCATTGAGTTTAATGCGGTTATCCTATGAGATTTCTTCTGTCTGGAGAGAGTCCGTTTCATTCGGAGATTGCGCATAAACACAAATACCAGAAAAACAATGATAAATTTGTTACTGAGCAAAAAACTGAAACTTAAATGTCATTATTTTATTGCCTGATGTTTTTGTTTTTCAGAGCAAAGGTAGTGGTTGTGATGAAGGATAAATCCAACCCATAATAGACATACAAATACCCTTAACAGGTTTTTATCGGCAAAAAATCACTGCTTTTAGGTATTGGATGCACGATGACTTTTTACGACCTTTGCAAAAAAAAATCCAATGTCAATAGAATTTCATGCAATTAGTTCTCCCAAGTATTGGTTGCAAATGATTGCCGAACAATATCTACGACCGTAATAAATGATGAAGTCCATCTGCCTGTAATGTTTGGGCAGGGTGTTTTCAAACAATATTACCCATGCGAATGGCTTACCATATCGTACTCAAAAATCAAAGTTTATGAACCTATGCACATTCATCGTTTGGGAAGGAGAAATACCAACCTTATTCCTATTGTATTTTACATCGATAAATTTGAGCAGCTTATAGGAGATGAGAAATTTAGTGTAGGTAAAACAGAACAGAATAACATATATATGCACTCTCAGAGATAGATACAAAATGGACTATTCCCGCAAATAATAAATGGAATATAACTTTGGCCTAACCTTATAATGAGAGCAGCTTATAAAGACTTGGAGAATATAGGTAACATATATACTAGAACTTCTTTTAAGCTAGAGCTTCTTTCTACATATTTGAATCTTTTAATGCACATATATTAGAATTGACTGAAGAACTGATAAGTCGCATGAATTTGAAACGGATCCTCTCCGGTATTTACCAATATATGGAAAATCTCTTCTTTTATTTTATCAGTATTGAAAACAATTGAATTTAAGACAATATCCTGAATCAAATAGAAAATTACATCCTTCAGATATAGGGAGATGTTACTTAAGGTCAGAGAAAGATTATTGATAATATAGTTCTCCTCCATTGTTAATCAATTGGCAAAAAGATGCAAAAATGAGCGTGTCTAAACTCCAGAAATGTTTCAAACAAGTTTTTGGAGATAGCATTTCACAGTTTGCATTACATGAAAAATGAAGAGATGGCACAAAGACTATTGTCGTCAGAATTTAAATCTGTCTCTGAAATAGGCTACCAATTAGGATATTCAAATTTAAGTCATTTTTCAAAAGCATTCTTTAATGAATTCAACATTAATCCAAGCGACTATCTTCGTTCTATAAAGAAAAGAAATAGGGTTAATACGGAATAAGGGTAAAGTTTTACCTTTTACAGGTAGAATCATGCAAGGATTTCTCCGTACCTTTGCTACAAAAAACAAGGAGTTTCAATGTATAAAAAGATACCATTATTTTGTGACCGAAGAAGATTGCTTATATCGTTGTTGGCTTTCGTTCTTTTAATGATATGTTCATCCTCTTCTTTTGCTCAAACAAACTGAAATAAAAGTTATGAGACGCAGAGAATGGAGGCAACATCGAATTTGCCACTGTTCAGATGGAAAATGTCTGGGCGATTTAACATACAAGAACAGAACGACCACTGACAGAAAAGGATGGTGAAATTAACTACACCTACCCGTCAAACACTTGTGACTCAGAGTATGTTATGTAGATTATCAAACGATTAACGACACGATTACTACAGATGGGAAACGGCATACTTTAGAACTACATCCAGAATCAACGAAGTTGGCAGATGTAGTGGTTTTCGGAAAAACAAAAGCACAAGTTCTCAGAGAGTCGCCTGAAGCAGTTTCTGTAATAAATGCGAAAGAACTTCAAGGCAGATCTATTTCGTTAGAAACCGTTTTGAATAAAACCATAGGTTTGAAAGTTGGGCAGACCGGCGGTTTGGGAAGCAGTTCGAGAATTATTATTCATGGATTGGAAGGAAACCGCATTCAAATTTTATGGGACGGAATACCAATGAGTACTTCTGACGGGGCTTTTTCTCTTGATGAAATTCCGATAGACATTATAGAAAGAATCAGAAGTCTATAAGAGTATCATACCCGCCCGTTTCGGATGTGATGGATTGGGGGGAGCCGTCAATATCGTTACTAAAGAGTTTAGTACGGATTATTTAGATGCCTCGTATGAATTCGGATCTTACCAAACACACAAAGGAAGTGTCTTCTCTCGCAAGAATTTTCCAAAGAGTGGCATTCTACTCGGTGCGGGAGGTTATTATACATCTGCAAAGAATGACTACTCTTTCAGAGTTCCCGAGAGAAAAATCTGTTGGTAAGACGTGACCATGACCGATTTCGTTCGTATATGTTGAAGGGAAAAATTGCTTTCACGAAACTTTGGTTCGATGAGATTAGTACCGAGTTCGGGTATTACAATCGTTTCAATGAAATCCAAGGTATCTTAAAAAACATACAACATGCCGAAAACAAATCAGGAATGTTTATGTTGGAAAACAAATTGATAAAAAGCGGAATGCTGAACGACCGCCTTAACTTTGAGTCCCATTTCTCCCTTTCACATACAACAAACAATTTTGTGGATACGGCACGAGTTAATCACGATTTCGAAGGAAACATATATCCGAGTCCGAATGGACAGGGAGAAACAGGGATGTTCCTCACAACTCGAATGACAAAGGATTGGAAATCAATGAACGTATCAATTTTGATTACAAGTTGTCCGCCAATCACAGTTTGAATCTGAACACACTTATTAACTACGACAGAAGACAACCGAGCGACAACATTGCAAAGTCAGCATGCTGGTTTTGTTATCGGAGGATTTCCCCAACAAAAAGACCAGTGTCATTTCGGGGGTTGACTTGGGAGTCAAAAACTCTTTGATAAATGAAGAATATGCTCTCGCAAAGTATTTCCACCTCCATTCCGAGATAGAAGATTTGACTTCACTACGAGATGATTGAGGCTCGGAAGAAAACAATACGACCTCACAAATAGGCTGGATAGAGGCACTAAAATACGAGGCCCTTTGAGGTTTCCACTTGAAAGCATCTACCAGCTGGGCAAACACGCCTTCCCAATTCACAAAAATTATTCGGTGATGGTATCATCACCTTTCCTGCAGCCGGATTGAGACCAGAAAAGCCACAACTTCAATCTGGGGTTCTTAATAGACAAAAATATGTCCTCGGATTATCGCGATTGCAGTTTGAAGTGAACAGCTTTTAATGCAGGTAAGCGATATGATAAAACCGATGAAACATACATGGCAGCTGGATATGTAAACGCAGAAAGAGGTACATAATAGGTATAGAAACCGAAAATAAAATTGGACATATCGCCAACGGTCATGTCTACGGAAAATCTAACTTATCAGGATGTGCGTGATGTCTTAAACTATTTACCTGGTACCCAAAGCCCCTAATCCGACAAAAGGATTAGCGACTACCGAACATTCCTATTTGTTCGCACAACTTCGAGGCGGAGTATCACAGCAACCGATTATTTAAGATTGGTATGTCAAGGCTTTCTGGGACGGCAAATTTACTGAGGAGTTCTTCTACTTCTGGGAACTTACCGAATTACAGAAACGACGTATTCCCGTGCAGTTTCGTCAATGACATAGAGCTATTGTTGACCCACAAAAGCAAATATTCCGTAGCAGATACACTACCCTATAATGAACAAAGAGTTTGGGATCAATTCACGCAACCGTTGGCAGGACGAGACATTCCACCTCAAATTCAGGTATGTCTTCTCAAAGGAATTTTTCTAATTTAACAAATATAAAAAGATGAATACAACCATTTTCAATCGTATAGCCTTTTTCCGCTATGCTGGTCGGCTTCATAGGGCTGACATCTTGTAACAAAAATGATGAACCCTACGCCCACCCCTCAAGAGGTGCAGCAGCATTTTGTCTTTATCAATCAGATTGACCAAAAGACCGACTATTTGGGGACATTCTCGGATCTCTCGCAGAAAGAGGTCAACAATAAAAATACATACGAGTTCGGCTTCGGTACTTATCCCTTTGTCCATGGCAATATAGTATTGATTGCCGAAGGAGTGTAGAGCGATAAAATTCATCAATTCACCAGAGATTCCAAAGGACATTTGGTGAAAAGGTCAGACAATGACTTTTGGGCAGGGACTCTCGTCAGGAGAAATTGCTTTCTTCAATAATGGAAACAGCCTATGTATCGCTCAGTAAACGAGGGAAGATTGGCATATTCAATCCTCAAACAATGCAGCAAAAAGATGAGATTGATCTTGCAAAATATGCAACGAATGACAATAATCCCGACCCGGGATGCAATGTAATCCGTGACGGAAAACTTTACGTCTCTCTTAATCAGAAAAATTCACCTCACACCTCATGGCTCGGAACGGGAGCAGAGGTAGCCATCATTGACTTGAAAACAAACACGGTAGAAAAGGTAATTAAAGACAATCGAACTGCATCTGTAGGACTTTTTCGTCATTCCTCGGCTATCAAGGACGAACATGGAGACATCTACTTCTATAGTATAGGCATAGATGGGATGAATCCTTTGAAAGACGGCTTCTTACGTATAAAAAAAGGAACTGATGAATGGGATAAGGATTATTACTTCCAATTATCCAAAACAAAAGTAACAGGTATAGACACTGATGCTGCCTATATCCTTCCGTTCTATTATGCAGGAGGTTGAATAGCATATGCTTGTATTAACATCCCTGCTTACACTCAACACAATGACCCTATGCAATCATCAATTCTTGATTTCAACTATCAACCAGTTAAAAATCAATCTTTGGAATAAAACCATCGAAAAACCTCGATCTTCCATTGACCACAAGCATGGGAGCTTTTGCTTGTACACGATACAAAGATTTTATAGTCTTTGGTATGACGTGCAAAGAAGGCACAGGATACTATACTTACAATACCAAAACGGGGGAATGCTCGCAAAGACCAGTTGTTACCACCATAGGAGTACCTTCAAGTTTAGTTGCAATTGAATAATCGTATATTTTATCATAGTATAAAACAATTAAACTATAAAAGTATGTCGAAAACCTCATAAATGCGAAGCATTCAAGGAAAAATTCTTAATAGGTCAAAAACTATTACAGCAGATTCTTATATGAGATCATCAAAAATTTCAGAAAATCTACGGATCTATTGCAGATAAAATTTTGGCATTAAAGAAAAGAAGGAGATTTTTCTTGAAATTGGCGCAGGTGAGCAACATTGGCAAAAGTATCATTGCTCAAAAAGCTAACAATGTCTCTATTGTTGCAACTAGATATTTCTACGGATATGGTGAAAACTTGGTCGCAAAAGCCATTAAACAAAAAGGATTGGAAAAAGAATAGATTACATTCATTGTAAAGGAGAAGATATTAATTTCCCCAACAAAAAGTTTGATGCAATATATTCATCATTCTCGTTAAACTATTGGAAAGATCCAGTCAAGATCATTGGTAATTTGCAAAATTACTTAAATCCTAGAGTATCATCTTTATTATGGATTTCAGACGAGTCTGGTGGGTACATCTCATCCCATCTCGTCTCTGGAGATGTTCCTGTTATTCTTGCAGGCTATACCCGTGAAAGAGATATATAAGTTATTTGACAAACAGTTGAATATATCTTATGAGTAAAAAGAGATTTATCCACTTTCATTGTCAATAGTAATCAAAAACAATACCGAAAGATATGAGGATAGTTAGTCATAGCTCTGTTTGTGTAAGTTAGTGCAGAGTTTGCAAAAAGAAATTTTCCGATTTTTCGATACTGAAATACTTCCCTTGTTTCAGAAATGGATAAAAAGCGGAGATAGACATTCGTCTTTAGTGAAAAAGTCTATTTCGTTCTAAGATTATGTCTATTGAAATTCCTATTGAATATGGAGGATTAGGTATTCTTTACACGTACAATAGCAGCTATTGAAGAAATTTCAAGGTTGATCCAGGGATTGCCGTGTTTGTTGATGTTCATAATGCTTTGGTCATAGAGACTATCAATAAATGGGGTACAGATTTACAGAAACAACTGTATCTACCTAAATTGGCAACTAATGTTGTCGGTGCATTCTCGTTGACAGAACATCATGCTGGAAGTGATGCGTATTCTTTATCATGTGAAGCACGTAAGCACAGTGACGGATATATTATTTCTGGAAAAAGCATTGGACAACCAATGCTCAGTGAGCAGGTTTATTTATCCTGTTGGCAAAATGTAATAGAAGACTCTTGTTCTTACCTGACTGCATTCATCATAGATGACCCCAAAGCTTAAAAATTCTTCCATCCGCTGAGCAAAATGGGTATCAGGGCTCTTTCAACTAGTGACATAGAAATAGACAATTTATTTACTCAAAAAGAACATATTAGGAGGTGTCGGATCGAAACGAATTATATTAGAACTTCTTACAGATGGTAGAGTCAGCATTGCTGCAAATGTTAGGGGTTGCTACTGAGGAGTTTTTCATATAGGGCAAACGAGTACGCTCAGACAAGAAAGCAATTTGGAAAAGTAATAGCCAATTATCAAGGAATCCATTTTGAACTTGCAAGAATGACGACTGTATTGAAGCTACTCAAGGGCTTTTTGGAAAAAGCTATTAAATTAAAGTCCGATGGTGATTTCATTAAATATTTTAAAATAAGCTTGTATGGCTAGCTGTATTCATCTGAAACAGCTGAATATATAGCATCAAAGGGCATTGAGATATTGGGAGGTGAAGGATACATGAAAACATCTCTTCTTGAAAAGATGTATAGAGATGCCAAGATTGGAACTATATACGAGGGAACTTCAAATATTCTCTTGAAAACAATTACAAAACTTATCCTAAAAACAAAAATTTCAGATTAAATAGCTTACAGATGAGAGTACAGGAAAAATAAGAGTCTATTTTTCATTTCTTAGATAGAGCAAGCTAGAATGAGACCAAATGAAACCGCATTTGTATTGTTGGGAGAAAGGTATGAGCTTGTTGATACGATTACATACAAAAATTATATCCTAAGTTGCAGAATTGCTCTCAATCGAGAAGCAAAAAGCAATATTGTTATACAGTGTTTGAACAATCAATCTGTGGTGTGAAAGCTTTTTGGGAGCTGTCTACAATGTGAAAGATTCCTTTTCCTGTATATTATACTAAAGGAAAAGATATTACTAATGACTTGAGACGTATCATAAAAATGACACAAGCTGAAGTGTATTGTGTCTAATTCTAACATCATTTATGAGCTCTCAAAGATCCGACCATATGACTAGTGTGAACTTCTTCGCTATAGAAGATATTTTGAATAATACAGACGATCTTAAATTTGAAGTAAAAACTAACAACAACGACATCGCTTGTATTCTATTTCTTCTGGAACATACAGATATCCCTAGGCTGTAGTAATTACTAACAGGAATATCTTCTGCAATTGAGAGAGCGACAGAAATCTTCCACTATTCACAAGAGTCCAAAGGTGTTGACATGGTCGCCTATACAACATGTTTTAGGCTTGACTATCCATATGATAATGGGTGTTTATCAGAATTCAGTGTATCTTATTCCTTCATCTATTTTTATGGAGTATCACATTACTTTCTGACCCTTATACCCCAAGTTTCAGATTACTCATTTGGGATTTCCAAATTTTGTGTTTAAACTTCTTGTGGAAACTCAAAAAGGAAACCCTGATTACCCTATGACCTATCTTCACTAAAAACTATCGCATGTGTGTGGCGAATTAGCCATCATAAGTGATTTGAATAATTTTATCGAATGCTTCAAACCCTATCAGCATAATGGCATCCATTATTCTACATATGGAATGACAGAAACTTGTGGAGTTATCAGTGGCTATAAATCTTCTACAAATCGCTATAAAACGATAGAAAAAGAGCCTTACGGAAAAGCAATTGTTCCAACGGAGGAATTAAAGACCGTACTAAGATAAGAATAGCAAATAAGAAGTCCGGATTAGACTGCAAAAGAAGGAGAAGTTGGCGATATATACATCGCTGGTGAAATTCTATCACTTGGATACCTTTCTCCCGAAATGGTTCAGAAAATCAAGAAAAATGAAAAGTATGAGTCTTTTAATTCTGATTTCAAAAATGGATAAATTCAGGAGATGTGGGATTTATGCAAAATGGTGAATTGTATATTGTTGGTAGAAAAGACATAATAATTATACGTGGGCGGAAATACAATTTAGTCGAGCTAGAACAACTCGTTAGACAGGAGTTTTCAGATGAAATTCTTGTTTCTGTAGCTATGACAACTACCATTAATTCAGAAGAAAAACTGATTCTTTTGTCGGAGGTTCATGAACATATATTGGTGTCAAAAGAACTGCATGAGTCTTTAAAAAGACAACATTCGTTCATTTTTATTAAATCGAAAGGTATTTCTCCTTACAAAATTATCTTCCTGATCAAAAACTCGTTTTCGAGGAGTAATTTTAGGAAAATTAATAGAGGTGATTGTACAAGAGTCTATAGCAAAATAGCATTGAATTCTTCAAAGTTTGGTGATGATAAAGTAACTCTGAAAGATGATAATCATGTTCTTCTTGTGCAAAAGATAATGGAATTTGCCAATACAGAAGACGTCTCAAATATTCAAAAATAAGAGTTTGATAGCAATAGGTTTTGATTCCTTATCCATTGCGAGGTATTGTTCTTTCGTAAACAACACTTTTGGAACAAACTACAATATCAGCGATTTCTTTCAAAATGATTTCACTCTTGAAAAGCTCCTTTCACAGCTAAAAGGAAGAAAATCATTACAGCTGCAGAAAACGGATATTCCCTCTATTGCGCAAGTAAAAAATATGACTCAAAAAATAGAGTTAACGGACATGCAACACTCATATTGGATCTCTCAACAAGGAAGTATACATTATCAGAAAATTCAGCATTAATATATGTGGAAATTGGTGCCAAAAATAAGATAAATGTTGGTAAACTAACCGAAGCATTACGTAAACTTGTATATACGCCACCCTTTGCTAATATCAGCTGTTAGTGATGATGGACATTTAGTTACTCAATTGAATGACCTACCAGTAATAGAAATCCCTGTTTTTCTGATTTGCAATTTTGATGAAACTAGACAGAAATACTCTACGACAAATTTTTGATCTGAACAAGGCACCACTTTTCAGAGTATGTTTATCGGAATCAGACGACAAACAAATTATTCATTTTTGCATCAGTCTACTTATTGCAGACGCTTCTAGCATACAACTGTTGATGAGAGATTGGTTTCTCTTTTATTATGAAAGAGAAAAAGAGTTACCTGTCTTGAAAACCCATTTTGCCAATTATGTACATGAACTGGCAAAGCAAAAAGAAAGTCCAGAATATTTCCGAGCTAAAGAATATTACCAGCAATCAATTGACTCAATTCACAAGGCTCCAGAGTTATATATACAGCAAGATCCAGCCTCAATTGTGAGTAGTAGTATCGTTCATATAGAACACCTTTTTGACAGGGAAACAAAGTGCTCACTCTGAAGACAATGGCATAAAAATGAATGTAACAAGTACTAACTTTATTTTTAGCTTTCTTTTCTGCGTATACTTTCTATTTGGAGCAAATCACCAGCATTCTCTATTATCCTTACAGTTGATGGACGTGCATTCTGTGAGCAAGATTATAATGACGTTGTGAGTGATTTTACTTCCACACAAGTTCTATCGTTGAGTGCAATGGACATAAAAATAGATGAATTGATTAAGTTGATTCACGATAGAATCTCTAATAATCTAGATTACCACCAATTCAATGGTATTGAAATCTCACGAATTATATCTACATCAGGCAACTTAACTCCCATTGTGTTTTACAAATACTATAAAACCTTCGGAAATACCAATTTGGCAATTATGCTTATTCATGGGAAAAAGGACTTATTCTTATTCCCCAAACGCCACAAAATATGGCTAGATTGTCAAATCTTTGAAGATGATGATCAACTGATTCTTGCATGGGATTATATTAAAGAAATATTCCCACGCAAAATGATGAACGATATGTTCTCTTGTCTGCTTTCTGAAATAATTCAGTTCGCTAACGGTGATTTGAAAAAAAGGGTGTGTTAGCTTTACCCTACCTAACGAACAAAAGGAAATTGCGCAAGGACTATAATTCTACATGTGCAAGTTATTCCACAAATGCTCTTTTCGGGATTTCTGAATAATGTCCGAAAAAGACCGAACAATATAGCGATTGTTGATAAAGATCGACTTATTACTTATCGGGACCTTCATAATGCAGTTGCCGTAATAGTAAACCTTATGGAAGAAAAAGGTGTTACTCTGAACAAAAGAATAGTATTTATTCGCACAAGGATGAGGACAGATTGTCGCTGCTTTAGCAATACAAATTGTAGGTTGTGCTTATGTCGCTATAGATCCAAATTTGCCCGCTATAAGACAAGAATTTATCTTGAATGATTCGAATATCTCTTTATAATAACCTCTGAAGAATTAGTTAAAGAGTTGGAGAAATACATATACCATTGTTGTATGTAAAGCAGATTATTTGAGCAAAAAACGACATAATGTTGTATCAGAGTATTGTTGGGACATAAAAAGTCCTGCATATTTGATATATACATCTGGGTCTACTGGTACGCCTAAAGGGGTAGTAATTACACATGAAAGTGCTTATAACACGATTTGTGATATTAACCGAAAGTTCTCTATTACGGAAAGAGACCGTGTATTAGCTTTGTCTTCATTGAGTTTTGACTTGTCTGTTTATGACATTTTTGGCTTGTTGGATGCAGGGGGAGCGATTGTTATTCCAGAACACACTCAGCTAAAAAATCCAGATCATTGGAAAAATCTAGTTGATAAATATCATGTGACAATATGGAACTCAGTTCCTGCCTTAATGGAGATGTATGTATTCTATTTAGGAAAGTGAAATGCAGGACTCAACACTTCGGCTTTGCCTTTTGAGCGGTGATTGGATTCCCTTAACTCTTCCGACTGTATTACGAAAACTTTTTGTTCACCCATTAGAGATAATCAGTTTGGGAGGTGCTACAGAGGCATCTATTTGGTCAATATATTATCCTGTTAGCCATGTTGAAAAGCACTGGAAAAGTATACCATATGGGATGCCATTAGCTAACCAACAGTTATATGTACTAAATGAACAGTTAGAAGACTGTCCAGAATATACAACTGGTCATATCTATATTGGAGGCTTGGGATTGGCACGTGAATATTGGAACAACAAAGAAATAACCAACCAAGTTTTTTATTGAACATCCTATAAAGAAATGTAAATTGTACAAAACTGAGATTTGGGACGTTTTATGCTCGATGGTTTATATAAATTTTTGGGACGAGAGATTTTCAGGTTAAAATCGGTGGTTTCAGAATCGAGATAGGAGAAATTGAAAAACGTTCTAAATAGACATGAATCTGTTAGATCGTGCTATTGTTTGCAAAAGGCAGATAGCATAGGAAATGAAAAAGTTAGAATGCTTTATTGTACCTACCTCTCCCATCGTAAGGAAGAACGAAAAGTAATTCGGGTATTATAACAAACAAGGAAGAACGAAAGAAATTCAAACTATCCTTGCAAGGAATACGTAAAGACACTTTAGGAGAAATAAATATCGAGTTAAATCAGTCTCAACATGCTTTTCTATCAAAAATTATGTCATGCGAGGCTCGTCAAGACGTTTTATGAAATTCCTATAGAGCTGTCGTTACTTGGTGAATTCCTTTCCTGTATGAGCATCTGGGAGCACAATGGGGCATTAAGAAGAAGATACGCTTCTGCTGGCAGTTCATATCCCGTACAAATCTACTTATCTCAACACGAGAATTGTATAAACGATTTGAGAATAATGTTTTGTACTACTATAATCCCCTATCTCATAGTCTGAATAAGATCTCAGACCATTTCCTACACCGACAAATTTCCATGAAATTGAAAAATAGGGGATTTACGAAGAAGGAGCTTTCTCTGTCTTTTTGATTGCAAATCTGAACGCAATAGAGCCATTATACGGAGAAAAGGCTTTTGATTTTTGTCTTATTGAGGCTGGATTGATGACACAAGTCATGGAAACCGCAGGAGTAAACACAGGAATTGGAATTTGTCAGATTGGTAGTTATAAAAAGCTATGATTTTATAAAAGGATTTCAACCTGCCCTAATGAAAAATATCGCCTTGTTCATTCATTTATTGCAGGGAGAGTAGATTTTACGGATGATACACGTTCTCAGCAAAGGAATGAGAATAACAATAGACATGAAGAAGTAAAAGACATTCTTACAGTATTAAAGAATATATTCTCTCCGAACTTCCAGGTTATATGTGTCCTTCAAACTGGCATATCTTATCTGAAATACCACTCACTCCTAATGGTAAAAGTGGATTATTCTCTTTATTTCATTACAATCAAAAAGACACTCCGCTCAGAACCAACTCTGTTACAGTTTGCCAATACAGCAGGAACTCTTTTTAAAGACATTATAGTCAATGAAATCTCGCAGATATTAGGAACAAAGGAAATAGATTTAGATGCTAATTTCTTTGAATTAGGCATTGATTCCAAAAATATTGTCAAAATCTGAGAGGAATCATAGAATAAACTCAGCTAAAATTTCCCCTAACTCTGTTTTTTTGAACATACTACGGTGCGAAAATTAGCTACAGTATTTAGAAAATACAAAAAATAAAACATAAGTATATGAGAACAGACATTGCAATAGTCGGTATGTCATGCCGATTTTCAGACGCAGATTCAATAAATGCATATTGGGAGAATCTAAAAGAAGGTAAGCAAAGTATAAAACCACTTTCAGAAGAAGAACTTGGCTTATCTGGAATTTCTGAGACTATTTACAATCAAGATAATTATGTACGTGCAGCGTCATATATTCGTGATATTGAATATTTTGATGCAGGTTTCTTTACATATTCTCCCTAGAGAAGCTGCTCTTTTAGATCCCCAACAGCGGATTATGTTGAGCTTTCTTATGAAGCTTTTGAAGCTGCTGGTTATAATGGTGAGTATGACTCTCAAAAATAGTTGGTGTATTCATGGGTTCTGCTACAATCAATATTTGTTAAAGAATATTTTAAAGGGTCGAAGCATAGTAGATAATAGTGAAGAATTTTTCATACAGACATCAAACGATAAGGACTATCTTTCTTCTCGAGTTTCCTACAAACTAAACTTGCATGGACCAAGTATTAATATACAAACAGCCTGTTCAACATCTTTTGGTTGCCGTTCATTTTGCCCGGAAAAGTTTGCTGTTGAAAAGAATGTGACTGGGCTTTTGGCTGGAGGTGTTACGCTAAGACTACCCCAAAAACAAGGGTATTTTTACGAACCAGAAATGATTGTTTCCGATGATGGAAGGTGTTGTCCTTTCGATAAAGAAGCTAATGGAACTGTTTTTGGGAGCGGTGCAGGGGTTGTTGTGTTGAAAAGACTGGAAGATGCGATAAAAGATGGAAACAATATTCTTTGTATAATAAAAGGATCTGCAATAAACAATGACGGACAAAAATAAAAGTAGGATATACGGCTCCAAGTCTGTCTGGTCAACAAGCTGTTTTAAAAAGTGCCATTGAGGGATGCCAATATTCTGCTAACACCATTTCTGGGATTGAAGCTACATGGCACAGGAACAAAAATGGGCGATCCTATAGAGTTCGACGCTTTGGCTTCTGTCTTCAATGGTGTGATGTGGGATCGGATCGGTAAAGGGAAATATAGGACATTTGGAGAATGCAGCAGGAATTGCTGGGCTAATAAAAATGATTCTATCTTTTGAAAAATAAGACATTAGTACCATCTGTGAACTACACTTCTCCCAATCCCTTCATAGATATAGAAAACAGTCCATTTTATATTAATACCGAAACAAAAATATTGGGAAAATTCAGATAATAATTACCCAAGAAGATGTGGTGTGAGTTCTTTTTGGAATCGGAGGAACTAATGCACATATAATTTTGGAAGAGTATGTAAGTGAATGCAAAAAACAGACAAGTCAACAAACAAAATTATTATCCGATAAATATTTTCTGCCGACTCCAAAAGAGTCTTTGTTAAAAAATAAAAACGCCCTTTTGGAATATATTCAGAACAATGCTGACATCGAACTATCAAAGATTTCATATACCTTGGCTTGTTGTCGAAAGGCATATAAATACAGATGTAGTTATTCGTGTTCTTCCACTAAAGAGCTTATAGAATTGCTAAAAGAAGAAAAAGATTTATCTTCAATTGCTAGTGATGCTGGAGTTGCTTTTATGTTTCCCAGGACAAGGTTCTCAATATGTTGGAATGGCTATTGAGTTGTACTACAAGGAGGGAGTTTTTCAAAGAAGAAGTAGACCAGTTAATGGATCTTTTTCCAACAATATCTTGGTGTCAATCTCAGTAATGTTTTATGGGGGCATGATAAACTCCAAAACATAAATGATACGATTTATGCCCAACCTATTCTATTCATTATAGAGTATGCATTGGGAAAACAATTGATAGCGTGGAACATTGTTCCGAATATTATGATCGGTCATAGTATTGGAGAGTTTGCTGCTTTTTGTCTGGCTGGTATTATCAGTGTTGAAGATGCTGTAATTCTTGTCAGTAAAAGAGCTTCATTAATGCATACAATTAATAAAGGGTAAGATGTACTCGGTTCATTCAGAGGAAGAATTTATAACCTCCTTACTTCCCTGCAGATTTATCTATTGCAGCAATCAATACCAATGATTTATTAGTAGTATCTGGCAATGAAGAGGCAATGGAGAATTTTCTACGAGCTGCAGATGAAAATGGAATAACCTATAGATATTTACATACATCAGCGGCTTTTCATTCTTGTTTAATGGAACCTATCTTAGATGATTTTTATGAAACAGCAAAGCAAGTAACGTTCAATCCTGCAAAAATAAAAAGTGGCATCTACTCTAAAATGGGGAGGTAATACATATAGGTCAAAGCATATCTGCAGAATACCTGACTAACCAGATCCGAAGACCGGTTCGTTTCAAGGATGCAGTTGCTTCCATATTAGAATTAGCTCATCATACTTTTTGTTGAAGTTGGACCAGGAATTACATTAAAAACATTTATAAAACGAACCGATCATCAGATAAATGTGGTAAACCTTTTGCCAACAGTAAATTCTAAAGTGAGCTCTGCAATATACTTTATTGTCTGGATTAGGCAATATTTGGAGTTGAGGGTATAATGGTTAATTGGAAAACTTTTATTTGCTGTTGACGAAAGAAACTTCGTTTCATTGCCGACTTATCAATTTTAACAGTATTGGATTCAGTCTGCCGAACAAAACAGAACAAAAGACTGAAACCATATACAAGAGTGCTGATGTTCTTTCTGAAAAATAAAGATACATCCAATATATCAAAAGTAGATTTCTTATCAGAAAAAAACAACGTACACTATTAAAAAAATATTCTCATCTGTTTTAGGGGTTGAAGATATTCGACTCACAGATAATTTTTTTGAAATGGGAGGACATTCATTACTTGCCACAAGAATTCTATCAAGGATTAACAAAGAGTTTTTCCTGAAATACATATTAAAAGAATTCATGGAATATCCAACTATTAAAAGCTCTTTTCGGATAGGATAGAAACGTCAGACATAGTGGAATTAGGTTTACCACCAATTAGGAAGCCCCAGACTGCCTATATGATCCATTTCCACTTACTGAAATGCAGGAAGCACAATGGTTAGGAAGAATTGAAACCTTTGACACTAAAGTAGAGTTGCTGCACATTTTGTATTTTTGAGGTGGAGAATTACGACTTGTGTCCAATAACCGTTTCAAAAGCATGGCAGAAACTTATTGAGCGGCACGAAATGCTGAGAACCATCATTATGAGTGATGGAACACAAAAGTTCTTCCATTACCCTTAGAATATAAAATAAAAATCAATGATTTCAGCAACATATCCAATGTGGATGCAGAAAGTAGTCTACAGGAAATAAGAGACTAAAATGGATAGCGTGGTGCGACCTGTTGATCAATGTACCATTATTTGAGATACAATGTTCCATTCTACCACAAAATAAAGTACGGATACACTTCAGTTTAGATTTGATAATTTGTGATGTGGCAAGTCTGCGAATCCTGATGAAAGAATGGGCCTTACTTTACTCAAGTATGGAGTGCGAACTTCCACAATAGACTTAAAATTTAGGGACTATGTTCTTGCGGAAAAGAAAATTAGGGATTGCGATGTATATAAGACATCTGAAGCTTATTGGGACGAACGTATAAAAACTTTATCTGGTAGGCCAGAATTACCTTTGAAGAAAGGAGACTTATCAGAAGCTCCACATTACAGAAGGCTTAGCTATACCATAGAAACAGCGTTATGGGAAAAGCTCAAAGAGATTTGTGGAAGAAAAAAAATTTCGCCTTCAATGGTATTATTGGCTGGATTTAGTGAGATACTTGCTTGTTGGAGTCAGACCAAGTGTTTTGTATTAACACCACTATAATTAATAGACATCCCACTTCATCCGCACGTAAATCGACTGGTCGGTGAATTTGCGTCTTTTGCTCCCCATCAAAGCTGATTTCAAACATGATATTGATTTTTGAATCACTTGTTTTCGAAATTGCAACAAGAGAATTGGAATAATTTGGAAAACAGATATGTTCATGGGACAACCATTTTACGAAAAAAATAGCTAAAGAACGAGGCAATACTGTTGGTTCGGTTCTACCTATTGTTTTTCACTAGTACAATTGTACATGATGCTAGTGGAGAAAAATCTTTTCCATAAAGTGTTTGGAGATTACAATTATGTCTTGTCTCAGACACCGCAAGTATGGCTTGATCACGCAGTTTTTGAGAATGTTCATGGATTGATGCTTAGCTGGCATTTTATTGATAATATTTTTGAAAAAGATGTTATTGATGAAATGTTCAATGCATATATAAAGTTGATATTATCGTTATGTGAGCAAACAATAGATTGGAATCATCATTATTATGATCTGATCCCATGCAGTCATTTGGAAGTCATAAAGAAATATAACACAACCAATGAACATATTTGCACAACAACTCTTCATCAACTATTCTTTAATTCTTGCATGAACTTTGGAGGAAAGTAGCCATTATATCCAAAGAAAAGCATCTTAGTTATGATAAATTGCGTGAATTAGTATTGTTTTACTCTTTCAAAATTAAGGAAAAATATTCAAAAAGATAAGCCTATTAGTTTGTGCTAATGGAAAAAAAGGATGGGAGCAGGTCGTAGCAGTACTATCTATTCTGAATGCTGGATATACATACCTTCCATTAACAATAGAAACTCCTGTTGAAAAGGGTTAAATATGTTATCAATGAAGCAGAAAGTAAGCTAATAATCTCGAAAACAGAACATTCTGAATTATTAAAGAATTATCAGGAAGTGGATATTATGTATGTGGAAGATTCGGATATAGATATTTCAACGATTAATTTATCAACGCACAAATCTTCACCAAACGACACCGCCTATATTATCTATACATCAGGTTCAACAGAAGCCCAAAGGTGTTGTAATTTTCTCATAAAAGGAGCTGTAAATACGATTCTTGATATTAATAACCGTTTTTCCATAAAGTCTTCAGATAGTATTCTTGCTTTGTCTGAATTAAGCTTTTGATCTATCCGTCTACGATATATTTGGCATGCTTGCTGTAGGAGGAACTATTGTCATGCCTGAATCTCGAATGGCAAAAAAGATCCTGAAAGTTGGCATAAACTTGTAATGGAACATAACATATCCATTTGGAATACAGTTCCTGCCTTAATGGAGATGTACGCTGAATATGTAGCCAATATATCAGAATCAAACAATATTTGTATTAGGCTTGCACTTTTGAGTGGAGACTGGATACCCTTGTCCTTACCAACAAAATTAAAAGCTCTTAATCCTAAAATGGAAATTATAAGTTTAGGAGATGTTACAGAAGCTTCTATATGGTCAATTTATTTCCCGATAAATCGTGTTTTGCAAGAATGGCAAAAGTATTCTATGGAAAACCTCTTGCCAATCAAACAATTTTCAATATTGGATGAATTATTAAAACCTTGTCCAATATATGCTACTGGAAGTATTTATATTGGGGGATGGGGAGTAGCTAATGGCTATCACAAAGACAAAGACAGAAAGATCTTTTCTCAAATTAAAAGGAAGTGATGATATAATATATAAGACTGGTGATCTTGGAAGGATGTTGCCTGATGGAAATGTTGAATTTCTCAGTAGAGCTGATTCATAAGTGAAAATTGGTGGTTATAGAATTGAACTTGGAGAAATAGAGGCGTGTATATCCAATATAAAAAGGGGTAAATGCATGTGTCGTGGTTTTGACCAAATCCCCAAAAATGATTAGGGACTTTTGTACAATTAGATAGTAAAGAGAATGTTACGACAAATGAAATTATAGAAAAATTAAGTCTTGTTCTTCCTCACTATATGATTCCACAAGAAATCTCTATTGTATCAACGTTCCCATTAACATCCAATGGAAAAATTGATCGCAAACGTCTATCAGAAGAAACTGCTTCATATAATAACAGTAAAAATAGAATGCAGGGTAATAACACTGATTCTATTAAATACGATATTATAATTGATATTTTTGCAGAGATGTTGGAAGTTGATAGGTCTATGATAGACATCAACCAAAATTTCTTTTTCGATGGGTGGTGACTCTATATTAGGAGTTAAAATTATATCAAAGTTGAAGGAACATGGAATAATATTGTCTCCTAGGATGATTTTTGAACATCCAACGATTAGAGATCTCATGGAAGCATATGTGACAGGTAATGATGAAAAGATCATGCCAAAAGACACTATGCAATTATCCGCATATCAACAAATTCTGATAAATAAATATGGAGACGAGATATTTGCCCAAAAACCATGTGAGTCTTATTGGAGTTGAAAGGGCAAATAAATCCAGAAAAATTGGATCAAGGGTGTCTACATTATGCCCATTGTTTTGATACTTTTAAAGGGAAAAACTCTCTAAAAAGTAAAAGATAAATGGAGTTGCATATTATTCCAAAACTGTAGCTATGAAATCGATTTTGTGGATAAAATACCTGAGAATACGTCATTCGATGATTATATAGAATCTATAACCAACGAATTTGTTCGTGATTTTTCCTCTGGTGAAACTCCATTGTTAAGGTTTGTCTATTAAAAGCATAAAACTAAGAATTATTTGCTAATTGTATCCAATAAATTAATATTGGATTTGTATTCAGTTGATTTGCTACTTAAACTTTTATTCAATAATATACTATGGCATGGGCATTTCTAGGAAAATAACAGAACAGATAGCATCCTTAAATGATATTGCGAGCCTTTATATCTTACAAGACAGCAGATTTGCACCAAAGCCTCCAATAGAGAAGCAGAACAAACCTTTCTCAGTAAGAATGAGAGATGTATGTTTGCGTAAGATTGAAGATATTGAAATCATAAGCCTTCTGATAAAAAGTGCGGTGTCACACTTAAAAGCACACAAATGATAATCTGTGTGATGTCAGATATACAATCCCACGAGATTACGAAAGTCTTTTAGAGTATTCTTTGGAGGGTAGCTAGCAACTTTCTCATGACATATGCACTCCCTTTACGATTGAACGATATATCCGTTAATTATAATGAGTTGAAGAAAATGATCTTAACTAAGTCAATCAACTTAGATATGCAGGAAGCAGCAAATATCCATATATCTGAAAATGTACCTAGCATAGATTGTGTATTATGGTAATATGATAAGTCGTGATACTCCATATTATAATATTGTTAATTTGAAAATGATTTTTGGAATCTCACTCAAATGTAACTATTGAGGCTTTCGTTCTAAATGATCAGTTAGATCTAAAGATTTTTATTGAAGAAAGTGCAAATTCTTCGGATGAGATACAAAAAGAAATTTGAAAAATCCTACTCGAAGAATTTGAGATATTAAAGCAAAAGAGTACCATAGATGCTATCGATTTCAAAGGGATTAAAAATCTCCAAAGAAGATTTGAATGAATTAATATCTAAATAAGTTCGTAATAATGAGAAAGATAATAAATGATAAAATAGAAGATATCCTGAATACCACATCAATGCAACAATGGTATTACAACCTTTACAAAAGAGAGGAAGGATATGAAGAGTCTAATGATGGATTTAGAGTTCGAATTTTTGGGGACTATTGATTTGGATATATTAACGGAATCATGGAAATTGGTTTTTGGAAAAATATCCGATGTTGAGAACCGTATTTTTATGAGACAAAACATGAATTATTCCAAGTAATCTACAAGAACTGTTCCCTGAAATAGATTCTGTCAATTGGAGAGGAATAGCCTATCGTCAGGAAGTCTTAGGGTAGAAATTTGAGAATTGAACAAAGAAAAAAGGGCGTTGATCTCAAAGGGTTGCCCCCCTTTACTTAAATTTTATCTTATCCAAAAAACTCGAAAGAATTCAGTTTTTCGTTGGTATTTCCCCATCTTGCTTATGGATGGATGGAATGTCCCTATTTTATACAAAGATTTAATCTATTATTACTCATCACTTTTGGCTGGAAAAATCCTAGGGGATGATTTTTGGAATCAAGTTCAATGAAACAGTATATTCTCTCACCAAAGAGATAGGGATAAAAGTGAGGATAAAATCTTTTGGAGAGAATATTTGTCCGCATCAGAGAATCTTATTTTGCCAAAGCAAAAACTTTCATTTTGTTGATTTCAAAAAGATAGAAATAAACCCTATCAGACATAGAGCATGAAATCAGGGAAAAATGCGAAAAATAGGTGTAAGTCTCAATTGTGTTTTTCAATTAAGCTATATGCTAGCCTTGGCGCAATTACAAAACAAGAAACAGTATATAGCCGGACAACCATAGCGGATCGCCCATTATATCAAAAAAACATCCATAATAGAGTAGGATTGTACATCAATGAAATACCAATTAAATTGGATATAAAAGAACATTCTTTTAGTAGAAATGGCGAAACAACTACAGAATGACTTAAATCAAGTCTTTTCTCATGTTTCTTCTTCTTTGGAGGAAATATCTTCTTTTGTTGGGAATCGTAGTCTTCTAGAAATAGATAATACAATAACATTTGAAAATATGCCTATGGAAGAAATTGACTATTCATCATTGCCTTTTTAGTTTATCAAAAACGAATTTTATCAATCATCCTTTTGGCAAAGATTCATATTTTTATTTGGCCAAATAAAAATATGAATATCAAGTTTCTTTATGATGCCAAAACCTATTCAATAGAGGAAATGCTGACAATGGGCAATAAAAATTAAAGATACACTGAAATTCATACACTAATAAGAAACAGAATGAGAAATATAAATAAAGAAAAGCCAGAAAATAAGGAGAAATGGTTATATATCCCCAATCCCCAATCTACTGTAAAAAACAGAGTTTTCTGTTTTGCATTATGCTGCAGTTTCTGCTGAGGTTTATCATAACTGGTGCTTTTGTTTGACGAAGGAACAGAGGTTTGTTGTGTTCAGCTACCTGGAAGATCCACTGAAGTCATGAAAATATAATCACAGTCATGGAAGAGTTAGTATCTTTAATAGCAGAGTCATACTTTCGTATAATGATGTACCTTATGTAATATTTGGTCATTGTATGGGTGGATTCATAACACATGAGGTCGTACGGTATATTGTTAAGAAAAAGGAAAGTTGCCTATCGCGATCTTTATTTCAGGAGAAAATCCACCACATCTTCCTTATAGAAGAGATCTTCATACTTTATCTGATGAAGAACTTCTTCAGGAGTTAAAGTCAATCAATTTTGCTCAGAAGATTTCTGTTTTACAGAAGAAACTATCTTGGAGATGTTACCTATTATAAAAAGGAGATTTCCAGCTCGTTGATGATTAGTATTTCAATCCTGAGAATTCGCAGATTCCGATTCCGATTTGATGTCTATGGAGGGATGAGGATGAATTTGTAACAGAGAGAAATATCAAAGAATGGGAGAAATATACAACAAACGATTTTTAAATGTCGCATGCTTTGCGGAAATCATTTCTTTTATAAAATCAGAAATGTCAAGAAATGAGATAATAAATGACATAAAAAGAGTTTTTAAAACGATTTAAGAGGGTATAAATGAAAATATTGGGAAATAAGAGTATGCATTGATATGTTTACCATATGCTGGTGGCTCATCAACTTATTATAATAGATGGAGACAATTCTTGCCTCCCAACATAGAAATGTGTATATATGAATTGGCAGGGAGAGGGCTAGAGCTTCAGAACCTACAATCTATAAAAATCTTGATGATATTGTGAAAGATTTATTCTCTCAAATGGATGCAGACAACTTATTTTTGCAGACCATATTATTTGTTGGGCACAGTTTGGGGGCACTAATAACAATAAATTATGCGATTTAATACGAAGAAAAGAAAAAGCACTTCTATTCACCTCTTTGTTTTCTGGAGAAGGAGCTCCTATTCATACAAGAGAGCATAAAAAGATTCATATACTAAATGATCAGGATTTTATTTATGAGCTAAAGAAATTAGGGTGGAATAACGATGATTTTTCTCTTTCCAGAATTGCAAGAGTACTATTTGCCTATTCTTAGAAATGATTTAAAAATAGCAGAGACTGCGGTCTTTGATACAATCATACCATTTGATTTTTAATTTGAGCGTATTAATAGGAAAAGAAGATGTTTGGACATCTGATCAGATTTTTAAATGGAATGACTACACAAATGGTATTTGTAACTTTCATTTTTCAAGGCGGTCACTTTTTATTTATCAAATTATGGAAAAGAAATAACTCATATAATAAGTCACTGCTTATGAAAAAAAGGATGTGTTTGGGTGTTCTTTACTTATATAGATGAGAATTTAATGATGTATTCTGATTATCAAGCAAAAATCAATATGTCTACAGCAAAGATATACTAAGAATCGAGAAAAGACAAAGAAGAATTGACAAAAAGATCTTTTATTGGAAGATTTCTTTTTGCAATATGCATTATCAAAACTAGATATTTCTCCAAGTGTAATATCTGAAATAGAGTGGGATAAATATCATAAACCATTTATAAAATCGATATATCCATTACAATTTAATATTTCTCATTCTGAACAATGCGTTGCTTGTGCAGTTGCTTTATGTAGCATTGGTGTAGATGTAGAAAAATAGACTCGTTCATTTCTTATAGAAAATAGATGAGTTAGTAGAGTTTTTCTTTTTCAGAAATAGAACATTTGAAAGAATTCTCAAATCCATACTTGACTTTTAAAATATGGACCTTGAAAGAAAGCGTGTTGAAAGCTGAAAGGAACAGGGTTTCTGGTTTCCTGCTAATAAAATTAATATACTCAATAATCCAGTAAGTATATCAAATGAAAAATATTATACTTTCAAAAATATTGAATGGATATTCATGTTCCATAGCGACAGATTTCCTATTAACAACATTCATTTTGAAAGAGTGTGTTTATAAAAACAAAACATATAGGATGAAAAAATATCAAACACAGACCCTCTTGATGAGGAACGGGAGCAGTAGCCTGCTCTCCAATGTTGTAGTTATATTGCACCTTATTTTTGAGCACACTCCCTATACTGCTTGTAGTGTGGGCGGTGGACAAGTTGATGAAATAGTACACTCTCTCCCATAATAGTTTGGGGTATTGGAGGAATAATGATACTGTCGCAATGCTGAGAGGCGTATTCTATGGAACCTCGATTTGGCGTCACACCCAGTCAGCTTACAATGCCCTTACACGATTGAGGTTGCGTATCATAAGTCATTTGCAACGCTTGCCGCTCGGTTTCTTTTCAAGAACGGAAAGTTGGCGACTTGGTGAATATTATTAACCACGATGTGGAACAAATTGAAATTTATTTAGCACATGGATTACCCGAAATCCTTTCAGCTACTCTTTTTCCAGCCTTACTCTGGGTAATCATTATGGTGTTAGACTGGCGTTTGGGGCTGTCGCTCATTTCTCTTTTGCCTGTGGCATTTCTTCTGCAAATAGCTGTCAAAAACACTTTGGGGAAAGAGCTTTCAACACTTTTATGGAAAGTACGCAAAAATGTCGGAAGACCTTTTTGGAATATGTGGCTACCATATCGGTAATCAAAGCCTTCAGTAACGAGGAAAACAGAACGGAACGGGTACTTGGTGGTATGCGCGACTACATCCGTTGGGTAAAGCGGAGCATGTTTAGCGTTACCGTTCCCATGACATTGATAACGATGTTCTTGGAAGGTGGTATCGTGGTAATGACTCTTATTGGACTATGGATGATGAGTTCGGGCGAATTAACTGTAGCCCGTTTTATTCTTGCCCTGATATTGGGTGGATTGTTCTCGTCCTCTTTTGCTAAGTTGGCAACATTCCAACATTTCCGAATCGTCTATGGTCAGTCGTTGGCAAAAGTACAGTCCATTACAGAGGTACAGACAAAGGAAACTGCTGACAAGAAAACGGATACGACACAAACGGATGTTTGTTTCGAGCATGTTACATTTTCCTATCCAAACAAGGAAGACAATGCGCTGAAAGATGTATGTCTTCAATTTCCGAAAGAAAGTCATACAGCTATCGTCGGCGAATCCGGATCAGGAAAAAAACCACGCTGGCAAGTTTGATGATGGGGTTCTGGCACCCCCAAACAGGGTACTATCCGACTGGGAGGAGAGAATATTACGGAACTCTCCGAACGTAATATCACTGATTATTTTTCGATGGTACAGCAGGAGGTTTTTCTCTTTAACACAACTATTCGGGACAATATCCGTATAGGAAAACCTACCGCCACACAAAAGGAAGTGGAAATGGCAGCAGAGCGTGCTCGTATTCATGATTTTATCATGGGCTTGCCGAATGGTTATGATACGCTGGCAGGCGAAGCCGGCATAAAATTTCTCTGGCGGAGAAAAAAACAGCGTATTTCCATTGCTCGAATGTTGCTCAAAGACTCTCCAATAATTATTCTCGATGAAGCCACTGCCGCATTGGACGGAGAGAATGAGAAACTAATCCAAGAAGCTCTTGATGAATTGCAGCGCAACAAGACCGTCATTACCATTGCTCACCGTCTCAATACTATTCAGGATATGGAGCGTATTGTTGTGATGGACAAAGGGCAGGTTGTGTCAAAAGGAACACACCAAGAACTGATGAAAGACTGTTCTCTGTACCGCAATATGACGGAAACGCAAGAACAAGTAAGTAAATGGCAATTAAAAGAGAGAGGAATAAGAATGGTACGCAATATACTGAATGAATTGACCGCTAGCGGAGTTCGGCATCTAATTATCTCCGCACTGTTTTTCGTGGTTTATGCCCTTTGTGGCACGGCGGTAATGCTCACAGTCTTGTTTCTTATCGACCGTCATATACATGGAGAAAGCATCTCTTTCATTTCGGCAGCATGGGTACTCGGTAGTCTGCTGGTCTTGAAAACCATATCCAATGCCATTGCCGATATGAGTAAGCATTTTGCCGGATTTGATCTTGTGGAACGTATCCGCGAGAAAATCATATTGAAACTGAAAATGTTCTCACTCGGCTTCTATACCAATGAGCGTCTGGGAGAGATAAGTACAATCATTCACAAAGACGTTGATAATATGGAAATGGTAGTAGGACATCTATGGACACGGATGTCTGCCGACTTCATTGTAGCTCTAATACTCGGTATTGGACTATTTTGTGTGGATTGGCGCATGGGATTGACAATGGTAGCCATTCTTCCCCATTGCCCTATTTTTCTCTGTATCAGGGGTATTCGCTCGGGAATGAAAGCACAGGAGGAATCTCAGGATAATCTGGCAGATATGGTCAGCCTCTTTGTTGAATACGTCAAAGGGCATTCCCAGTTTTGAAAGTGTTTGGAGGAAAAGGAATGTTCCGTGACAGACTCGACCACTCTGTTAGTGAATTTGGAGAAAGCAGTAAGAATACTTCTCGTTTGGCAGCTGTAAGTGTGGGCAGATACACTTTTCCTGATAAATTGGCTTTCGCTCTGATGGCTACAATCGGTCTTTGGTGGACACAGCAGGGGAACTTTCTCTTTTCGCTTATTTAATGTTTATCATCGTCTCAAAAAGAATTCTACAAACCTTTTTGTCAATATGGAGAATCATTGGTTGAATTATATCAAGGTAAAAGATAGTTACGGACGCATTTCCCATTTATTGAATGCTCCTGTTATCACCAATCCTGAACAGCCGAAAAACAACAGCCATTTCAATCTTTCCTTTTGACAAAGTGGATTTCCATTATGAGAAGGAAGGTTTTGAGATGAAAAAAATCTCACGTTCCATGTTCCCCGAAAGGAACGGTAACGGCACTTGTTGGCTCGTCAGGTTCAGGTAAAACAACCATTACCAACCTGTTACTCCGTTTCTGGGAACCGCAGACCGGCAGTATCCGTATCGGTGGTTTAGACATTCGAGAAATGGACTATGATTATCTACTCGGTAAAATCAGTGTAGTGATGCAGAAATGTTATTCTCTTTTTCAGATACCATTGCCAATAATATCAAAGTGGGCAATCAACATGCTACGCAGGAAGAAATCGAAGAAGCAGCACGTAGGGGCGATGATCACGACTTTATCATCAATCTGCCAGAAGGTTATGAAACAAAAAAATCGGAGAAAACGGTTTGGGATTATCCGGAGGTCAGAAACAAAAGGCTTTCAATCGCCCGTGCGTTTCCTCAAAGATGCTCCCATCATTCTTTTGGACGAGATAACAAGCAATGTTGACCCTGTCAATGAATATAAGATACAACAGGCAATGTCTTCCCTTATCCGAAATCGCACAGTCTTGGTCATTGCCCATCATTTGCAAACCATCCGTAATGCTAATCAAATTATTGTGATGGACAAGGGACACCTTGTAGAGAACGGGACGCATGCAGAACTTGCAGCAAAAAACGGAATGTACTGCAAATTGCTGTCTATGCAATAACCTAATCAATGAAAAATATGGAGGTATGGAGTTTGATCCATACCTCTCTTTTTGCCACTTTCATCCATATCAACGCCACAAGTACGCAGTTATTTCCAACTGCTAACATGCACAGTTTCTTTGATTTACCTTTGCCCATACACCGCTATTGGTGTCATTAAATACATTGTAAGATGGACGAAAAAATCAAAGATCAAGAAGCCCTTTTGATGAAAGACTCCAAGGACGAGAATCTCAAAGCCCTCTCAGGGACAGATGAGAAAGGCGGACTGAAGACAGTATCGCCCACCGCCGAGCATGAACAGAGTTTCCTGAAGATCGACAAGCACAGCAATGCTTTGGAGAACTTCTCTCCAACTTCATACGGCAGTTCAAGCCCCTCACACAATTCCACTTCTTCAAAGTCCTCTTCGAGGGTGTTGTTGCCAGTGCACGAGTGCTCACCGAGATGCTCAAAGCACCGGATGCTCCCTCCAATAATGCCAGTTCAGGATAAAGTAGTCCACCCTTAAAAATCTAATATTCCGCTGACTCACAGTATATTATACTAGGAAATTGTTGTTTATATCTGCAGAGTTTTTGTACCTTTACATTATAATTCTTGCAGATATTTATGCTAAACGATACATCCAAACAGCTCTCTTTGTTCTCTTCTTTAGAGGACATGCTTTAATCATCAACATCCCTCTTTCTCAACTTAGTAATAGATTAATTGGGAGTGTTTTGAAAATGCTTTTTCTCCATTGTATTGCAATACTAATGAGTCGCCCAAGCTCATCTATTCGCCTGATGTGTGGTCTTTTTAATCTTAAAACATTTGCGTAATGTTTCAGATGAAATGGTGGTTTCTCAATGAGTGAGAATGCTTACTATCAATATTTTTTGTGGTGGTCTTGTTATGCCCAAACAACCCTGTGACGCTTCCGAGTTAGTTCACTCAGAAATCTGTATAGGTGAGGAGAGGTATGGAGTTAATATTGTGAAAGCATCCGTGTTAATACCGACCACCATGATGACGAGATCATTTTTGATACGGCTTTCATTGATTCTACCGTGCGGGAGAAGAATATAACCTATCCAACAGATGCGAGTTGCATAAAAAGATAATCAAAAACGTTCTGAAGATAGTTCATGACAAGAGTCTTCCTCTACGACAGAGTTATACGCGTACGCTGAAAGGAATTTACCGTTCCCAACGTTTTCGTAATCATCCCAAGAATCGTAAGAAGCTCTTAAGGCAGATAGGCAACTAGGGACCATAGCAGGAAGATTAGTAAGAGAATTAGAGCGTAATCTTGAGGGAAAGAAAAAGGGTATGAGAATATGTTTGAGCTATATTACAAAGTTCTTTTCTCAGAATAGGAAGTCAAAAGAATAAAAGTATATTCTCTGCACGAACCAGATGTGGTTTTGCGTCCAGCAAAGGTAAGGAACATAAGCAATATGAGTTTGGCAATAAAGTATCTATTCTTCGCTCATGGTCAGGACTTATTCTTGGTGCATGTTCTTTTTAGGAATGAATATGATGGGCATACTATCGAAAAGACATTGGAACAAACCCGAAGGATGACAGGAAAGCAGGTGGATAAGTTAGCAGGAGATGAGAGGGTATGAGAGGTATAAAGCAGATTGGGCAGACAAAGATACTCATTCCAGACGTTCCTAAAGCTAAAGACAGCTACTACCAAAGAGAAAAGAAACACAAACTATTTTGTAAAACGAGCAGGTATAGAACCAACAATAGGACATCTTAAAAAGCAGACCACCGATTATCTCTCGCAACTTTTTATAAAGGTGTGAAAGGAGATGCTATCAATGTATTATTAGCTGCGGCAGATATACCTTCAAAAGAGCTATGAGAGCTCTTTTTGTACCTTATAAAAGAATCAGCATAAAAGCTTGTCAGTACAAACTTTATGCTGAAATATAGATTTTTAAGGGACGACTAAGTAAATTCCTAAAAAGTTGGTAATTTCGCCATTATTTTGCAACCTTATGGTTGAAAATAAACAACTTACAAAACATATATAGCGATGATTACCACTGACAAAGTTAATGAAATATTCTAGTATTGGATGGCTTCTGCAAGAAATTTAGATACCGAATTAACTAAAGATCTCCATATCGCTCCCATGGACTAGGGATATAAGCGAATGAGAAACTGCAAAGGGCAAAATGTCCAAAAGCGAAATCATGACCATCCTATCTGCTACCATTTTTGGCTCATTCCGCAACTTCAAGCACTATTACCTCTTTTTCATCGAGGAACATTTGGCAAGCTATTTCCTCTATGCCGTTTCCTACACGTGTTTTCGTGGAACTCATGCCCCTGCGTATTTTTCGACCTGATTCCCTTCATGCGCATCCAAGGTTTTGGAAAGTGCATGGGCATTAGTTTCGTCGACAGTACAATGATTCCAGTATGCCACAACATGAGAAGGAAATTCAACAAGGTGTTTGATGAACTTACCAAGAACGGAAAGGGAACGATGGGCTGGTGCCTTGGTCTCAAGCTGCATCTGCTGTGCAACGAGATAGGCGACGTACTCATGTTCTGCCTAACCCCCACAAATGAAGATGACAGAAACCCTAGGGTGTGGAAGGTCTTCACCAAAGTGCTCTACGGCAAAGTTTTTTGCCGACAAGGGGTACATCAAGCAAGAATTCTTTGAGAACCTCTTCAACCAAGGCATCCACCTCGTTCATGGGCTCAGTCGAACATGAAAAACAAGCTTATGCCCTTGTGGGACAAGATGATACTCCGCAAGCTATATATAATAGAATGCATCAACGAACTGCTCAAGAACAAGGCTAACCTTGTCCACTCACGCCATCGTTCCGTACATAACTTCCCTCATGAATCTTTGTGCGGCATTGACTGCATACTGTTTCCTGACTTCGTCACTCAAAAAAATACGTATTTTACAACTAATTGATAAACAAAGTTTTGTATCTTTGCGTCACCTGTTTTTGGGTGACGCAAAAGGTTTTTCTAACTATGTTTGTCAGAAAGAAAAGACATCGTTCCGGCAATATTGAGTTATTGTTGTCGAGAAAATTGGAGGTAAAATGAAGGAACTTGCCACAATTGGAGTAGCATATAATGAAGACGAGGTCGAAAATCTTGTGAATGAAGCAAAAAGAATGGATTACCAGAGAGAATTTATGCCGGCATCCCCAGCTTGATCTATTCGGCGAGGAACGTGAGGTCTGCGACCGCGAGCGTGAAGAGGTTCGCCGTGTTCTGTCCAATGTCAGCAATATCCTTCTCCAACGGATGCGACTTGATATTGGACCGCACTGACAGGATTGGCTTCAACCGTATTGACGACGAAGTGTTCGCAAGCTCGTGAAAGCCCGCTCGGCATGCCGACGAGCAAAGGCTGCCACGGTTGAATACCTAAAAAGCCATTTTTGACGAAGATGTGGATCTCTCAAAAATCTATCGCTATCTTGACAAGCTTTAGCGATTATCAGCACGAAATTGTACAGGATATAAGTGTGCACCATACCGCTAAACTGTTTGGTGGCAATATCAGCGTGTTATTCTATGATGTCACCACACTTTACTTTGAAGCAGATTATGAGGATGAATTACGAAAGACAGGTTTCTCGAAAGAGGGGACGTCACAGTAATCCTCAAATCATACTTGGACTGCTTTGTCAGCCTTGGTGGCTATCCGCTTGCCTATTGCATCCATGAAGGCAACAAATATGAGGGTCATACGATGCTGCCGACGATAAACGAGTTTGTAAGCAAAATACGGATTGGAAAAACTTCGTTGTGGTGGCAGATTCCGGTCTGATGAACAATGCCAACATAGCGGAACTTGAATCGCATGGCTACAAGTATATAATAGGTGCGAAGATAAAGAATGAAAGTCAGGAGGTCAAGAACTGGATACTGGAACAGCCCAAGCGCGACTGCCAGATGGTTGAATATGACAAAGGAGGCGGACGGCGTCTCTTGGTCGGCTATACTGATGATCGTGCAAAGAAAGATGCCTATAACCGCGAAAAAGGTATACGCAGGTTAGAAAAAGCTTACAAGCATGGTGCGCTCACTAAAGGCAACATCAACAAAAAGAGGCTACAATAAGTTTTTATCCATGGATGGTGAAGTGAAAGTCGCCATCAACTATGACCGTGTTGCCGACGACTCCAAATGGGACGGCCTAAAAGGGTATATCACTAATACGGATATGCCGATACAGAATGTATACACGGCATATCACAACCTTTGGCATGTAGAACGGGCTTTCCGTATAGCAAAATCAAAGATAGAGATACGTCCTATGTTCCATTTTACACGCAAACGAATCGAGGCCCATATATGTATCTGTTTCGTGGCTTTGAAAGTATACAAAGGAATTGGAGCGTATGCTGAAGACCTCAGAGATTAAGATGAGCGTAGACAAGGTGCTTGCATTGGCAAAGACAATCACAACGATACAAATCAAGCTACCTCTGAACAAGGAGGTTTATACACAAACAATGCTGATGACAAGGCATCAGAAAATAGCTAAACTATTTGATGAGGATTTTTGGGTGACGCAATGACGAAGTCAGGATGATACTCCGCAAGCTATATATAATAGAATGCATCAACGAACTGCTCAAGAACAAAGGCTAACCTTGTCCACTCACGCCATCGTTCCGTACATAACTTCCTCATGAATCTTTGTGCGGCATTGACTGCATACTGTTTCTTCGAGAAAAAGCCCGAGGGACTGCTAGTGCGCATTGAAAAGAGTAGGCAATTGGAACTATTCTAAACAAAACCCTTATCCCGAACTGGCGTAGAAACTATATTCTAATAAAGTGATATTTTAGGCTTTTACCATAAACTAAAACATAATAGATTGTTTCCCATAAATTCCTTTTTATTTCCTACTTTACCCGAAAAACTTTTTTCATCTCTTCATATACCTATAATTTAGCTACTTGATAAGAGTATTCACCATTAAAATTATCAAGCAATGGAATCAAATAACAATGACAATTATGTGCTGGTCTTGGAAGACCGCATCGGAAGTGAAGAATGAGCAAGAAGCAGGGAAAACTTTTCGTAGTTTCTGAGTATCGATGACAAGGCAACCTTAAAACCACCGAAGCAATCGCTGCCAATCAGGCAGCGTTCCTAAAGTTCAATAATAAGGACGGGCTTTTGAAGAACTTCATGACGAACTTCCTCAAACAGTTCAATAACCCGACTCGTTTCGGACTGTACAAAGTAGTAGCAAACAATGTAGAACAAGGTGTGACAATCTTCGCACCATGTTGCAAAAGTCGTGAGAAACCTGAAAGCAAACAGCAACTGACAGAGATTGGAGTGTCTTTTGACGATTATCTGCCGAAAAAGAAGAATGCCACAGTCATTGATGAATCGAAAATCAATTGAAGCAACTCGACGACCTCGGTCTTACCCGTGAGCGATTGGAGCAGAATGGAGAATTGAGACAAGATGCTCAATTGGCAGAAGAGCAATCTCTTGACGATTGCCCGTACCTATTGGCGACACGACCATCTACACCGAAGCACGTCTTGCGTTCCGTACGGACGATAACGGCAATATCGGTTTGGCAATTCATCCTTTGAGAAAAAGAACCACAGCTTGACTTTTCCTATATGGGCTACAAGTTCTCTCCCGAAGAAAAGGGAGCAACTCCCTTGCTACGGGTAATCTTGGCAAGACAATCGAAGTAACGCCCAAGAACGGCAATGCTTTTTCTGTCTATGTCTCCATCGATCCGCAGACCAATCGAAATCATAGCCCTGCGCTGACCGTAGTGAACATTCCCAGGAAATCAAAGGCATCTCGCTTTCAGATGCGCAACATAAAGATCTGTGAAAGGCAAAGCCGTGAAGGTGGAAAGTATGGACCGCCAAGAGTGGCAAAGTCTTTCAACGCCACTTGCAGGTCAATGCCGAGCGAAAGGGCATTGAGTTTATCTTTGGCGACAACAAGAGTTTAAGAGAACGACAGGAACACAAACAGGCTCAGCAACAAGGCGTACCTCACAAGCTCTGCGGCTTGGAACTATCTGAGAAGCAGCGTGAAGCATTGGATAGCGGTCGCACACTCTATTTGAAAAACATGGTCGATAAGGAGGGAAACTCCTTTAACGCCTACGTTCGTATAGACAAGGAGCAGAACCGCCCACGTTTTTACAAGTGGAATCCTGACAAGAAGCAGGAAACCGGCAAGGAAAAAGTGGTTGCCGTAGCCGAAGAACACAAGACACAGGTAGCGGTCAATAATGACGGCAAGACCAACGAAGCCACGAAGAACGTGAAAGAGCCATTGAAGACAGGGCAAACACAGCCCACTGCCGCCCAAAAGAAGAAAGACAGGACGAAAACAAACAGAAGAAGTCTCGTGGACGTGAGATGTAACCCTAATTCTATTATCGACTATGACAACTTGTATTGCTGAGAAACCCTCGGTCGCCAGGAGATATAGCCCGTAATTGTCGGGGCAAATAGTAAGCAGGATGGACATTTAGAAGGAAGTGGGTATCTCGTTACATGGCAATGGGACACCTTATTAGCCCTTTTGTTATGCTCGAAGCCTACGGCTTTTCTGCCTACAAAAGCCGAAGACCTGCCCATCCGTCCCAATTCTTTCCAACTTATTGTCCGCCAAGTGCGCAGGAACAAGGAATTTGTATCAGATCCTGCTGCATTAAAGCAACTTAAAGTCATCCGTTCCTGCTTTGACAAGGCAGATCGTATCATCGTCGCTACTGATGCAGGACGGAAGGAAGAGTTGATCTTTCGCTACATCTATCAACATCTTGGTTGTAGGAAACCTTTCGACTGCCTGGATTTTCTTCACTCACGGATAAAGCTATCCGTGAGGGCATGGCTAATCTCGGCCGAGGCCATTACGATAATCTCTATCACTCCGCGAAGGCAAGCGAAGCCGACTGGCGGTCGGGTATCAAGCAAGCCGTGCATTGTCTCATCGCCCGCAGGGGAGGCTATTCCGGGACGGGTACAGACCCCGACACTCGCTATGGTCTGCCGTCGGTACATAGAAAATCGTGATTTTTCTTCCGTCCCCTATTGGAAACTCTCCGTAGCAGCAGAGAAAGAGGGCGTATCGCTGAGCTGTGAGCAATAGTGCATTTGACAATGAGTTGATGCACAGTCCGCTCTCGCCATGCTTCGCAGAACAGAGCCAGCTTACTGCGACTTCGGTCGCAAAAGCAGGTGGGACATACGTCATACCCTCTTGTTCGACCTTACCTCCCTACAGAAGGGAAGCCAACCGAAAGCCACGGCTTTTCAGCAGATAAGACTCTCTCAATCGCACCAAAGCCTCTATGAGAAGAAAAATCACGACCTATCCTGCACCGGCAGTCGATA
>BNJU01002723.1_pt1 | contig 41882 bp, 50 predicted proteins | sample 8539281 | NCBI WGS metagenome assembly BNJU01 (sample SAMD00202456, study PRJDB9452) | human saliva metagenome | isolation source: human saliva | place: Japan
ATTTCGGGATTTTTGGCCTCTTTGTCAAATAGTGATGATGAAGAGTCTTAGGGAAGGGATTAAGCAACTAGTTGTTGCTTAATTCCTTTTTTTGTTTTCTCTAATTTTGTTTATAAAATTGGATGCGAGACAGGATTATTTTTTTCGATTTTTTTATAGTAGACATACTATATATAGGGAAATATAGACAAGAAGGTACAAAAATAGCTTTTAAAAAAATTGAAAATAATTTTTTTCTATAAAAAAATAAGAATAATTCCTACGGTTGTACAATTTGTATATAGATAACAGCGGTATTCATATAAATAATAAGATGGATAATAATCAGAGCTAATTAAGAGTAGTAGAAAAGAAGTGTTAATACTGCGAAATTAAAGTTTGATTTTTTTAAAAAGTAGTACATTATCAGCTCCTTTTTTAAAACTAATATTATATATTTTTCAAAAGACGTTATTCATTATTTGAATAGCGTTTTTTAGTGCAAAAAATCTTAAGTAAAAAGCAAAAAGTAACATATATGCTACAGAAACAAATATGTTACTTTTTCGAAATTTACTATTACCCAATTAGATTGTTTAAGAAATAAAAATCTTCTTATTTTTAAAAGTCTCCTAAAAACTTATATTCACAATATTTTTTTCTTAATATATACCCAACAATTATTCACTATTTGTACAAATTTGAAATTAGTATGCCTCCTATTGACAGCGCATACAAAAACCGATACAATGAACACGTAAACAAAAAGTTCAGGTGCGTAACATTTGTAAAAGGAGGAACTCGTGTGGAAAAATGTAAAGTTGCTTGAATGTAAAAAAATATGTAAATCATTTGGTGATAACCATGTATTAAAAGGCATTAATATTAGTCTCTCAAAAGGAGAAGTTTCCGCCATTATCGGTGGGAATGGTGCTGGTAAGAGTACTTTAATGAAGATTATCATGGGAATTTATAAAGCTGATCAAGGCGAAATTATTCTCGAAAATGTTAGTCATAAGAATTTAACTCCAGCAGTAGCATTAAGTAGTGGGATTTATCTTGTTCCTCAAGAACCTATGCTTTTCAAAAATATGACAGTATTAGAAAACATTCTTATTGGTCTTCCAGGAGATGCAAATGAGCAAAAGAAAAAATTACAAAGTCTCATTGAAAAACTTAAGTGGAGTATCAACTTAGAAAGAAGAGCAGATACGTTAACAATTGCTGAACAACAGTTAGTTGAAATTCTTAAAGGTTTGATTAGAAATCCAAAAGTGTTAATTCTTGATGAACCGACTAGTTCTTTAACATTTAATGAAACAGAAACGTTATTTGAACTGATTGAGCAATTGAAGAAAGATGGAGTGGGTATCCTCTATATTACTCACCGCTTGACTGAAGTATTCCAAATTGCAACCGATATCATTATTATGCGAGATGGAATTATTAGTCTTTCTGGAAAAACTCAGGACTTCACTAATGATATGTTAATTCAAGCCTTATTACCGGATGGTGCAAACATTGATGATTTGAGAAGTAATAAGAACGAAAGAAATATTGACCGTTCTGTTGAACCAATACTTAATGTTGAAAACTTCTCTGGCAACGGATTTAAGGATATTTCTTTTAAAGTTTATCCAGGAGAAATCCTCGGACTTGCTGGAGTAGTTGGAGCTGGACGCACAGAATTAGCTGAAACTATTTTTGGTAAAGATGAGGTTTTAGGTGGGAAAGTTATTCTTGGTAATACCGATATTACTGGGAAATCAACTAGTGAAGTTATCAATCTGGGATTAAATTATGTTCCTGAAGATCGCTTCAAACATGGGATTTTCAAAATTAGTGATTTAGGTATGAACATTACAGGAGCTTCTCTTCAATCAGTTGGTAAATATTTTGTCGATCGGAAGCGTGAAAAAGAAATGTATGAGTACTTTAAACGTTCTTTCAAGATTAAATCAATGGATGTAAGTGATGAAATCGGAAGTTTATCTGGTGGTAATCAACAAAAGGTAGTTATTGCAAAAGCAATTGCTTCAATGCCAAAATTACTTATTTTAGATGAACCAACTCGAGGTATCGATGCTGGTGCTCGGGGAGATGTTTATAGAATTATACAAGAACTAAAAGAACGCGGACTTGCTATCTTGATGATTTCCTCAGATATGGAAGAAATTGTTCAACTCTCAGATAGAGCAGTAACAATGTATCATGGAAGATTAAATGCAGAGTTTGTTGGCGAGGATATTAATCAAGGAAATCTGATGAGTGCCTCATTTGGTGTTGTAAAAGGAGAGAAAGTCTCATGAAGAATTTACTGAAACAGAGAGAAATTGTATCAATCTTATTCATAATTGGCCTTTTCGTAATCGTTGGCTTATTTAATCCGCAATTTCTTGCCGTAGAAAATATTTTTCAAATCGTAAATAATAGTGCCGTTTATGCGATGGTTGCAATCGGAATGTGTTTCGTTTTATTTACTGGTGAAATTGATGTTTCGATTGGTGCAACTGTAGGTTTTACAGCTGCGGTTACAGGGAAAATGCTTAATGGCGGATCATCCATCCTTTCAGTGTTTGTTGTTGCAATCCTTGTAGGAGTAATTATAGGAATCATTAATGCCATCGGAATCGTAGTGTTTAAAATCCCTTCAATCATTATGACTTTAGGGATGATGGGAATCATCCGTGGTTTCCAATACATTTATACGAATGGACAATGGTTGCAAGATTTTCCAAACGAATTTTTAAATATCTCTCAAGAAACAATTGGAGGAACAGTTGGAATCGTTTTTGCAAGCGCTCTTATAATTGCCAGTCTTCTGTATATCTTTACTAAGAAGACAATGGTTGGAAAGAGTTTTAAAGCTGTAGGCGATAATATCGATGGTGCTCGTCTAATTGGGATTCCAGTAGAACGTATTAAATTTTTAAGCTACATCATTTGTGGAAGTTTTGCTGCTCTAGGCGGTGTCCTCTATGCGAGTCGAATTGGATTTGTAACTCCAACTGATGGTACAGGATATGAGATGACAGCTATTGCAGCATGTGTTATCGGAGGGATTGCGTTAGAAGGGGGACAAGGATCTACGTTTGGTGCAATTATTGGTTCAATTCTTATGACATCAATTAGTAGTATTTTAGTTTTCTTAAATTTCCTTCTACATTCAACAATACAATTACTGGTGGTATTTTAATTGCGATTGTAGTTATTGGAGCTATCTCAAATCATCGCTCACAAGAAAATATTCGTAAAGAAAGACTACGTGTCAGAGTAGAGCAAGGAGGAGAATAGGATGGAAAAGAAGAAATCAGTGTTAGCAGGATTTAAATGGCGCTGGGAATATTTCTTGGTCATTTTTATTAATCGCCGAGTTCATCATCTTTGGTGGTCTAAACCCGCGATTTTTGAATCCATTTATCTTAATGAATTCTATTAATAACTTTATTCCAGTATGTATAGTTTCGCTTTTTGTTACCTATGTAATCATCACAGGTGGAATGGATATTCAAGCTGGATCGATAATGGGTTTAACTTCAATCTGTGTAGGGGTTCTATGGCAAAAGATGGGAGTCAATATTTGGCTAGCAGTATTGCTTGGAATTCTTGTAGGAGCTCTTTGCGGATTGATTAGTGGAATGTTAATTGCATATGCAAAAGTGCAGCCGATGGTAATCACATTAGGTGGATCGTTCCTTTATTCAGGATTAGCACTAGTGGTTCCAGCTCTAGCAGGTGTTGTTGCTTACCAAGGGATTACAAATTTCCCTCCTGAGTTTCAAGAAATTGCAGCAGGAAGCGTTGCGGGAATACCGAATCAGGTAATAATCTTCCTTATCTTATTAGTGATTTCATTTATCATCTTACACCTCACAAAATATGGACGTAAGATTTTCCTTATCGGCGTAAACCGTAATACTGCAGAGTATTCAGGAATTAAAACAGCTCGTCTTGTAATGAGTACATATGTACTTTCAGGTATTGCTGCATCTATTGCAGGGATTCTCTTAACTTCTTATCTTGGAACTGCAAAAACCTGACTTTGAGCAGACCTAACATTACCAATTATTACCGCAGTAGTATTAGGTGGAACTTCTATCTATGGTGGTAAAGGAAATGTTATTGGAACAGGATTAGCAGCTTTAATTATCGGGTTCATGAAATTTGGTTTAACACTCATTGGTATTAATGCACAATATCAAGATATTCCAGTAGGAATTTTTACTGATTGTATCGTTAATCATTAACTTTATGATTAATTCTAATGTATTTCAAAAATCTAAAAAAAGAAAGAAATAAGGAGGAAGGTTAGAGATGAATAGTTCATAAATAAATGATTGTTGCACTGTTGTCTTAATTTTATTTAATACAAAGGAGAATTAATATGAATTTCAAAAAAATTATTATCTTATGGAGTTTTTAGTTGAGCAACTGCTTTTTGTTTTTAGGTGCATGTGGAGGTAACTCTCAAAGTAGCAGTTCAAATTCAAACGCGAGTACACAAGCAGCAAACAACGGTGGTAAAGTTGTTTTTGTTCCTAAAAGTAACAGGAAATTCATTCTTTGAATCAGGTAACTTAGGTGCACAAGAAATGGCGAAAAAAGAAGGCTTCACTGTAGATTACAATGGTAATGCAGTAGCATCTGTTGCAAATCAAGTAACAATTATTAACAATGCTGTTCAAACAGGAGCAGGTTCAATCGCAATTTCTTCAGTAGACCCAACAGGTTTAGATAATGCTTTAAAACAAGCACAAAAGGCTGGATTGAAAGTCGTAACATGGGATTCAGATGTGTCTCCAGATGCTCGTACATTAATGGTATCACAAGGAACACCAGAACAATTAGGTGAAATGCTTGTTAAGATGAGTGTGGACGCGCTAGAAAAACGTGGTAAAGATCCTAAGAAGGATACGATTAAATATGCTTGGCACTATTCATCTTCTACAGTACAAGACCAAAACTCATGGCAAAAAGTAGGGGAAGAATATATCAAGAAAAACTATCCAAACTGGGTGAATGTAAACGAATCTAACTACTATAGTAATCAAGATGCTCAACAAGCATTAAACGTTGGTCAATCAATTTTAGCAGCTCATAAAGATATCGACCTAATTATCTGTAATGACTCAACAGCTTTACCTGGTCAATTACAAGCTGTACAAAATGCAAAATTAACTAAAAAAGATATTACAGTAACTGGTTTCTCAACTCCAAACTCAATCAAGAAATATGCTAAAGACGATATTATTGAAGAGTGGGGATTATGGGACGTAAAAGTACAAGGTGCTTTAGCAGTTTATTTAGCAAATTACTTAGCTTCAGGTAACCAAGTTAAAGTTGGAGATAAAATCAATGTTCCTGGTATTGGTGAAGTAGAAGTTCAAAATAACTCTATTTTAGATAAAAACTACAAAGACACACCAGATAGCGGGGTTGTATTGTTACCAGAACGTACAATCTTTACAAAAGAAAATATGGACAAATACGATTTCTAGGAGGAAAAACAATGGCAGATTTAGATGGATTAAAAGTATCGAAAGAATATTATGTGGATCAACCTGTAAAAACTTTGGATCAATTCTTTGTTAAAGGGGCACATAATTTAGACTATGGGATGAAAAAACACTTAGCAAATATTTTTAATCCTGTAAGCGGAAATACAGTTATGTTTGCTTTTGACCACGGTTATTTCATGGGCTCAACAGCAGGGTTAGAACGTTTGGATATTATTCTTCCAAAGATCGCTCCGGAAGTTGACTGCTTAATGGGAACTCGTGGAGCATTAAGAACTAGTGTGGATCCAACATGGAGAAAATCAACAGCTTTACGTGTAACATCAGGTTCTTCAATGTTAGATGATGATTTGAGTCATGAAATTCTAGCAGTAGATATGGAAGAAGCTATTCGCTTAAACGCTGACTGCTTGGCAGTTCAAACATTTATCGGTGCTGATGGACAATTATCAAGCTTAGAGAACTTATCTAGAGCGGTAAACCTTGGTAATAAATATAGCATTCCAACAATGGGCGTGGTTGCAGTTGGTAAAGATATGGAGCGTACTGATCGCTTCTTCAAACTTGCAACACGTATTGTTGCTGAACTTGGTGCAAATCTTGTTAAATCATATTATTGTGATAATTTTGAAGAAGTAGTGGCTGCGTGTCCTGTTCCAATTGTTGTAGCCGGCGGTAAGAAACTTCCAGAACGAGAAGCACTTGAATTAGCTTATAAAGCTATCCAAGGTGGCGCTAAAGGATTAGATATGGGACGTAACATTTTCCAAAGTCAAAATCCAAATGCTATGTCGAAAAGTATTGCGAAAATTGTTCATGAAAAATATACAGACAAAGAAGCTTTTGAGTACTATACAGATTTAATTAATAGATAATCAAAAACACTGTTATGAAAGGGTTAGGGAGTACTTCTGTTATTTCCCTAATTCTTTCAGGTAGTGTATACTTTATTCAGTTAAGATTTTTCGCAAAGAGGGTAAAAAAATGGATTTTTTTCGGAAAAAGATAAACGTTATAAAGATTCGTTACTTTATAAGGTGGCGTGGCTCTATTATATTGATGGGTTAACTCAAAAGGAAATTGCTGATCGGTTATCAGTAAGTAGAATTAAAATAATCAAAATGCTTGAAGAGTCACGAAAAAAGAAAATAGTTCGTTTCCACTTTTCGACAGTCTATCGGGATAAAAACAAGATTGAACAACAGTTAATAGAAAAATACAATTTGAAAGATGTCTTTGTTGTACCGTGGAGTAGCAATGAGAATCTTGCGGAAGATTTAGGTCAAGCTACAGCCATGTATCTCAATGATTTAATCAAAGACAATTCCTTTGTGGGAGTTGGATATGGTGAAACAATGGGCGCGTTTCTAAGACATCTGTCAGGGTTAACCGATAAGAACTTATCGGTGGTATCTATGACAGGTGGTGTAATGCCTTATATTAGACAAATTGGAAATGGAATCATTGATATTAAACACTATTTAATACCAGCACCATTAGTTGTAGGTAGTAAAGAATTAACGGAAGCAATTTTGAAAGAAAAATCGGTAAACGATATTGTCGAAATGACGGAAAAAATTAACGTTGTTGTTTCTAGTTTGGGTGGAATGAAAGAAGATTCTACCATTATAAAATCTGGTCTTCTAACTCAAGAAAAGTTTAATATTCTTAAAGACAAGGGTGCAGTAGGTGATATGTTAATGCACTTTATAGATGAAGATGGAAACTTAGTGGACGATGAGATTGAAGATCGAATTATTAGTACAAAACTAGAAAAAATTAAAAACAACGATTATATCATTGTTGCAGCCGGTGGAGATGCAAAACTTCCAATTATTCATACTGCAATTACACATGGTTTTTGTCAACGTATTAATTACGGATGAAAATACAGCAGAGCTTCTACTAGGAGACTGCACATGGAAGAAAAAAGAGAATACTTATTAGCGCTTGATGGTGGTACAGGAAGCTTTAGAGCTATTTTATTCCAAAAAGACGGTGTGCAAAAGGCCATTGAGCAAATTGAATGGGAACATCCAGTGTATGACGAATATCCAGGAAGTGTGGGATTTGATTTCGAAAAAGACTGGGAAATCATTCAAAAATGTATTAGAAATCTCATTCAAAAAAATAATATAAACCCTGAAGATATTAAGGGTATTTCGACAGATTCTATGAGAGAAGGATTCATTCTTTATGATGAAAATCAAAAAGAGTTAATTGGATTTTCTAACATTGATGCTAGAGCCAAAGAAGAAGTGATTTCACTTAAGAAAGAATATCCTGAATTAGAAATGGAGATTTACCTTGAAACAGGAGAAACATTTGCATTGAGTGCAGTACCACGTTTACTTTGGGTTAAAAAGAATAAGCCTGAACTCTATAACCGTGCAAAATACATGAACATGATTAACGATTGGATTGTATTCAAGTTAACTGGGAAAATAGTTTCAGAGCCTAGTAATTCTTCAACAAGTGGATTATTCAACTTAGCAGAACGTAAATGGTTACCCGAAGTAGCTAATAAATGTGGTTTAAAAGATGATATTTTCCCTCCTGTTTATGAGAGTGGTGTACCTGTTGGAAATGTCAGTGCTGAAGCTGCAAGACAGACAGGTTTATCTGAATCAACAATTGTAGTTTGTGGTGGTGGAGATTCTCAATTAGGTTGTATTGGAGTTGGCTCTATCAAGCCAAACCAAGCAGCTCTATTTGGAGGAAGTTTCTGGCAGTATGAATTTAATACTGATAAACCTTATATTGATGATAAAGGAAGAATTCGAGTAAATTGTCATTCTGTACCTTCTGTATGGCAACAGGAAGCAATTGCATGGAGTTCTGGATTAGTAATGAGATGGTTTAGAGATGCGTTCTTAGATCTCGATGTAGAACTTGCAAAACAATTAGGAACATCAGTTTATGCACTTATGGATAAAAAAGCAAAAGATATTCCAATTGGATGCTACGGTATGTATTCAATTTTTGCAGATATTATGAATTTTAGAAATCTAAAGCACGCGAGTCCAACTTTCATGAACTTCTCTATAGATCCTTTAAAATTTAATAAAGCAACTTTCTATAAATCTATTATGGAAAAATGCAGGTTTAATAACCTTAGGTCACTTAAAAATGGTAGAAGAAATTACTGGGAATAAACCAGAAGAAATTTTCTTTGCTGGTGGTTCAGCATATAGTGAACTTTGGTCGCAAACCATTGCAGATATTTTAGGTATCCGAGTGATTACTCCAAAAGAAAAAGAAGCAACAGCATTAGGTGCTGCATTTTTAGCTGGTATTGGTAGCGGAGTTTACTCTAGCTTAGAAGAAACAAACCAATATGTTCATATTGATAAAGTGTTTGAGCCTAATATGGCTAATCATCGTAGGTATCTAGAAATTTTTGAAGATTGGAAAAAGCTTTATAAAGAGGTGCTAAACATTTCAGATAAAGGATTAACTGATTATATGTGGATTGCGCCAGGATCTGAATAATGAAGGAGTGATTATATGTTTGTATTAGATGAAAATGAAAAGAGAATATCGTTTTTGGTGATAGTGGTCCAAAATATTTAATGAGAGGTCCACGTTCCAATTTTGCTGTAGTAAAAATTTAATCCAGGTCAAGATTTTTCCTGCTCATTATCATGAAATTATGGAAGAAAACTTCTATGTTCTTGAAGGGAAAATTGATATTTATGTTGATGATAAAAAAAGTAACATTATCAAAAAGGACAATTTATTCATATTGAACCAAATGAAGTTCATTATGTGAAGAATCCTTATGATGAACCTATTGTTATGGTATCAACATTGGCACCTTTCCAAGAAGTAGATAAAATCGAAACACCTGATTTTTGAGCCGAAAGATTAGAACCCCTAACCCCCTGATGAATCTTTCTCAGGGGGTTGTAATTTATAGTTAAGTCGTGAAAGAAAAGAAAGGAAATTATTTATGACATACCCAGATTATATTCATGAATTGTGCCATGTAACATATGACATGTGGAATAAGGGTTGGGACGAATATAATGGTGGTAATGTTAGCTACCGTTTAACCAAAGATGAAGCGGAATCTCTGGAAACTGACCTTATTGGGACATCCTACGCTTATTACTCCGAAGATAGAAAGGAAGTAGAAGTGCTCGATGTACCAGAACATGTTCAAGGTGAATTTATCTTGATAACTGCTTCTGGAAGCCAATTTAGAACATTGTGTTTGCAACCAGAAGTAGATACTGGAATTATTCAATTGACGCCTAAGGGATACAAAGTTGTAGCCGGATTTGTGACTGGTAAACGCCCTACAAGTGAGATCTTCATGCACATATTAGCGCATGCAGCACGTATAAAAGTGGATCCAGAACACAGAGTTGTGATTCATAACCATGCAACAAATATCGCTGTATATTCATTGTTAGATGAAGTAACGAGTGAATCATTAACACTTGATTTGTGGTCGGTGTTAACAGAATCTATTGTTGTGTTCCACGATGGTATCGCTGTGTTGCCTTGGGAAGTTCCTGGAACTCAGTTAATTGGTGTTGATACAGCTCGTGAACTTGCGACACATCGATTGGTAGTGTGGGCAAAACACGGAGTGCTTTCAACTGGAAAAGATTACCAAGATTGCTTTGGATTAATCGAAACAGCCGATAAAGCTGCTCATATTGCGTTAGAGTTAAAACGTGTTAGCGGAAAGAGTGTTAGCGAAAATAATGTATTATCAAAAGCAGATTTAAGAAAAATATGCGACGTTCTTGGAGTAGAAGGAAAATATTTAAACGACTAGCATTAGTCGATAATTAAAACTAAAACGATGAATAATTAAAAAAATGGAATTGCCAAAACTATTTAAAAGAATGTTCATTACGAAATAACATCAGACGTCAGTGATTATTGCTGGCGTCTTTTTCGTTTGGACTTATCAAGGGACCAGAAACCTGATAAAATAAAGGAGAATACACGGTAGAAAGGAAATCGTTATGACTAGAAATTCAGTATGGATCCAACAAGAAATTGAGGGAGTGAAGCTATATGTTTATCGTTCCAATGTCAAAGATGCTACGACCATTTATTTTTTAGATGGAGATCAATTCGAAGAGCCTTTTAACCATTGGATTTGCAAACATCAACCTGCACTCAATTTTGTACTCATAAATGCAAATAATCGAACAGATGATTATACACCTTGCCCTCTCCAGTCATCTGAAACCATGCCATTGGATTTCGGTGGGAAAGCAGCTGAACATCTTTCGTTTTTCGCATCACATGTGATTCCATTTTGTGAGAGTGAATATGGTTTTGCCTCAAGTACAGAAAAGAGAGTTATCGGTGGTTATTCGCTAGGCGGATTATTCAGCCTGTACGCAGCGGTGAACAATGATTTATTCGGAACTGTCCTCAGTTGCTCTTCGTCGCTGTGGTATCCGGATTTTCTGGACTATTTAAAAGAGCATCCCTTTAAAGCCGCTCATTCTAAATTGTACATGAGTGTGGGAGACCAAGAAGGAACGACTGCTACGAATTTAACAGCAGACCAAACTTCTAATACGATAGCATTAAAAGATTTCTATGAGCCGAAATTTCAAGCAGGTGATTTCAAGTTTACGTTGGAAGAGGGAAATCATGGAAATGATATCTCGGGACGTGCCTGGCGCGCAGTTGAATGGGTAGAAGAAAATTGTAAATAATAAACAAAAAATCCACTGGTTGAACCAATGGATTTTTTTTACTAGCGGTGCCAAAGGGTCTCGAACCCCCGACCTAGCGTTTAGGAAACGCTTGCTCTATCCAACTGAGCTATGACACCCTGATACATTTATTGAACCACAGAACCCGCTATCTGTCCATACGCAATCACTTATTCTTTACTAAAACGAGAATTGACTATCTTCATCCTCGCAGCAATCTAAATATAGAACGACATCATTTTCTTTTTAAACATAGAAGGTTTAGAGAAAACTGATTCTATTAAAGAAGATGGAGTCTCTTGGGATTCTATGGTAGGAGTAAGAGCGAGAGGTAACTGATACGAATATGAGACTCTAGGAATTTATTCCGTAGAGACTCATTGAGGCTCAGTAGGTGAGAGACTTCGGCTCGAACCGGTACAGCTCTTATCCCTACCATGAAGATATCCCAAAGGGACGGAATCAATATTTTTGATAGAGACAATTTCAATCTCAAAACCTTCGATTTAAGTATAAAAAAACCACCAAAGAAAATCTTTGGCAGTTTCAAGTTCATTATTTAGTTTGCTGACTGACGGCGTGAAGATTGCCAATGCGAATACAGACGGAAGATCGAATCGACCGTAAAGATCGCAAGTGCAATCATCCCGGCGGTAATCATTGTTTGACCGAAGAAGAATTTTCCTTTTTCAACATCTCCTACAAAGAAGGCATATACGGTACGATACATGCCTGCACCAGGAACGAGTGGGAAAAATCCAGGGATAAAAAATACTGTTACGGGAGCTTTAAAATAGCGTGCTGCTAAGTGCGATAAAAACGCAATTGTAAGGCCGCTATAGTAAGTAGCTAGTTGTAATCCAGAACTGTCCAAGAAGAAGAGATATACAAACCAACCAATGCCTCCCAATAATCGAAATATGAATGAGGAGTCGTTTTGGTGCTTCAAAGACAATACAACTGAAGTAGACAGCAATGAGAGCACTAATCACTTGATAAATCATAAGGGGTTTGCACCTCCTGCTAAGACGAGTCCTAAAGCAACAGCAATAGCGACGGAAAGAGCCGTCACAAACGCTTCAATTGCCCGAGCTGCTCCTGAGTTGTAGTCTCCGCGTAATGTATCGCGAATGGCATTTGTAATGGCGGTTCCAGGAACGGCCGGCATGATTAATCCTACAATGGAGATGCCGATTCGAGCGTCCGGAACGAAATGTTTCTGAATCAAAATAATAATGACAATCGCTGGAATAATCGAGATGAGGTTCAACACGAATGTTCCTAATTTTAATTTCGGATCTAACTTATAAACAAATGGCATGATAATCGCTGCTACTGATGCTATGACGAGTTCAATTGGCGTTGCTCCAAATAGAGCAGCGTAGAACCCACACATCAGAATAAGGCCTAGATCTTTTAACCACTGTGGATATTCGGATTCTTTTAAATCTTGTAATCGTTGATAAGCCGTATCAAGGTCGATTTCTTTTGTCACTAATTGACGAGAGATTGCGTTGACCTTATAAATTCGGTTCAAGTTCGTGTCGCGATTTGGAACACGACGAATTTCTGTAATAGAATCGATGCAGTCATCATCGAGTGTTGCAAAGATTCCAGTCGCCATTGCGAAGGCTTCGCAAGTTTCAAAGTTTGAAGTGGAGAGAATATAGTTCATGGTTTCTTCCACGCGATACGATTCCGCATTGCATTCGAGCATGATTTGACCAGCCAGAATAGCGGTATCCATTAATTTTTTTGCATATGATCGCACAAAGCCTTCCTCCTTACTAAAATACTCTCTAAGTATAGCATACTAGCGGTGTTTTGCTAAGTATAAATTTTTATGAAATAAAAACTGTACCATTTTTAAATTGCAATCAGATTAGTACAGTTGTTTTTTTGATGATTGTTTTAACATTGTACTGTTTTTTTAAAAGTATTTAGTGTATTATTAAGATAACAAATTTTTGGAGGGATATCCGTGGAATTATTTGAAGAATTATCACTTAAAGTGAAAGGGAAAGACGTTAAAATCGTATTTCCAGAAGGAGATGAACCAAGAATTATTGGTGCAGCGGTTCGTTTATTAGCAGATGGACTTTGCAAACCAATCTTACTTGGGAATGTAGACCAAATTAACGAAGTGGCAAATGCTCGTGGATTTAACATTTCTCATTTAGAAATTATCGATCCTGAAACTTATGCAGACGATAAATATGCTGAAATGGTAGCAAGCTTTGTAGCACGTCGTAACGGTAAAGTATCTGAAGAAGATGCACAAAATTTATTACGTGACGTAACTTATTTCGGAACAATGATGGTATACATGGGCTTAGCAGACGGTTTAGTATCTGGTGCGGTTCACTCAACAGGGGACACAGTACGTCCAGCGTTACAAATCATCAAAACAAAACCAGGTGTCTCTCGTACAAGTGGTGCGTTCATCATGATCAACAGCGACAAATCTAAGAAATACTTATTCTCAGACTGCGCAATCAACATCAACCCTAACGCACAAGAATTAGCTGAAATCGCAGTAGAATCTGCAAAAACAGCTGAATTATTCGGTATCGAACCAAACGTTGCAATGTTAAGTTTCTCAACTAAAGGTTCTGCTAAATCTGAAGAAGCATTAAAAGTAGCTGAAGCAACTAAAATCGCTCAAGAATTAGCTCCAAACTACAACATCGACGGAGAATTACAATTCGATGCTGCATTCGTACCAAGCGTTGGTAAACAAAAAGCTCCAGACTCACCAGTAGCTGGACAAGCAACAGTATTCGTATTCCCAGAAATCCAATCAGGAAACATCGGATACAAAATTGCACAACGTTTCGGTAACTTCGAAGCAATCGGACCAATCCTACAAGGATTAAACAAACCAATCTCTGACTTATCACGTGGATGTAACGAAGAAGACGTCTACAAATTAGCTATTATCACTGCTAATCAAGCATTGATGGAAAACTAGGATGTGAGACATCGCGCTCAGAAATCGATCACTGGACCGGAACGACGGAAGGAACGTGAAACGTTCTGCGTACGTTTCGGGAAGTGGACGCGATTTCTGCGATGGCGAACTCAACTACACAAAACGACTCGCATTGTGAGTCGTTTTTCTATTTATATGGCTTTTATTAGACGTTCTCGAATCACGAGTGATGAAGAGAACGTCAATAAGCTACTGTGCGATGCGAGACTTCGCGATTTCTGCGATGGAGAACTCAACTACACAAAAACGACTCCTCGGAGTCGTTTTTTCTTTTTCATATAAATAAAGCAAAGCACAAAAAAAGCAGGCATAGCTGCCTGCACATTTTTTTATTATTCAGATTCCGGTAATAAGAACCATAATAGTACGTATAAGAAACCACCAGCACCAGCTAATAAGAATGAAAGAGCCCATCCAAGACGAACCATTGCTACGTCTAGTCCGAAGTAATCTGCTACACCAGCACATACTCCAGCGATTTTCTTTTCGTTCACTTTACGAGTTAAACGTTTTTCTGACATAAGAACACTCCTTATCAATGTATATATATCGAATGTAACATATGGTACATATAAAAAAATAGTATAAATTCAACAATTCACAAAAAGAGACCGAATAATTCTTATTTTCGAAGTAGAACCGATTTTTGACTTCACGATAAATTCATATTGTCCGATTCATCCTAACTTAAGTAACTTATTTACTCAAAAAATTTTTTTATCATTATAATGTATACATTATAATGATAGTTTAAATTTATATTTCAAAACATTATAATATCAACGATTCTGAGAGGTTTTCGTTTGAAATAATATAAATAATTTTTGTGAGCAGATAAATTGCTTTAACGTTTAAGTGATGATAATCTATTGACAGTTCCAAGAAAGAAAACGTCACTTTCTTGGCTGAAAAAAGATGAAAAGAGGATATGAATATGAAAAAAACATTTTATTTGTAGTAGGTAGCTTACGTAAAGGTAGCTTCAACCACCAAATGGCAGAAAAAGCAGAACGTATTTTAGAAGGAAAAGCAACTGTCACTTACTTAGATTACTCAAACCTTCCATTAATGAACCAAGACTTAGAAACTCCAGTATTACCTGAAGTACAAGCAACTCGCGATGCATTTGGCAAAGCTGATGCAGTTTGGATCTTCTCACCAGCGTATAACTTTGCAATTCCTGGAACAGTGAAAAACTTATTAGACTGGATGAGCCGTGCATTAGACTTATCAGATACACACGGACCTTCAATTCTACAAGATAAAGTTGTAACGGTATCAGCAATGGCGAATGCAGGACATGAACCATTATTTGCAGCTTATCATGCATTATTACCATTTATCCGTATGCAAGTAGTGGGTGAATTCACTGGCGCTAAAATTAACCCAGAAGCTTGGGGAACAGGCGTTGTGACTTAGACAAAGAAGTAGTAGCAGGACTTGAAAAACAAGCAGAAGCACTATTAAATGCGTAATTAAAACTAAAAACTTAACTTTTAAAAGCAGTCTCTATAGATGGGGGCTGCTTTTTTGAACAATATGCGAACAGACATTTGCCCTATACCTTCCTGTTATGCTAAAATTGTTCTGATATAGACAAAAAAGGAGCATCATTCATGTATGAATATTTAAATGGAGAGTTAGCGCATATCTTACCAACAGCCATTGTTGTTGATGTGCATGGCGTAGGGTATCAAGTGGTATTTGCCAACCCATATCGCCTACAAGATTCTCTAAAGAAACAAATTAAAGTATTAGTGCAACAAGTCGTTCGTGAAGATTCCATTACTTTATACGGATTTATTTCAAGCGAAGAGCGCGAATTATTCCAACGTTTAATTAGCGTTTCTGGTATCGGGCCAAAGAGTGCGATGAGTATTTTAGCTAACGACGATACAGAAGGGTTCGTGAACGCTGTAGAAAGTGGCAATGTCACTTATTTAACGAAATTCCCAGGTGTTGGTAAGAAAACAGCGCAGCAAATTATTTTGGACTTGAAAGGGAAGTTTGAAGCACTTCCTGAAGAAACGACTAAAGCTGTTGTTTCAACAAACCAAGCAACACTGGAAGAAGCAAAAGAAGCCTTACTGGGCCTTGGCTATTCTGCAAAGGAAATTACAAAGATTTGGAAGTCGCTTGAAGCAGCTGCTCCAAGTACGACGCAAGAGGCGTTAAAAGTAGCCTTTAAACTTTTAATGAAATAATGGAGGATTATCGTGGAGGAAGAACGTTTTATTGACGGAAACCCGCTGGACGAAGGGGAAGTACAAGCCGAATTATCACTGCGCCCACAGACGTTGCAACAATATATCGGTCAACAAAAAGTAAAAGAAGAGCTTGCCGTCTATATTCAAGCGGCTCGCAGTCGTTCTGAAGCCTTGGATCACGTGTTACTATACGGACCTCCAGGACTTGGGAAGACGACTCTTGCGATGGTCATTGCTAACGAATTAGAAGTGGGCATTAAGACGACAAGTGGACCAGCGATTGAACGTCCAGGAGACCTAGTGGCGCTCTTAAATGACTTACAAGCAGGGGATGTCTTATTTATCGACGAGATTCACCGTTTGCCACGTGTGGTGGAAGAGATGCTGTATTCTGCGATGGAAGATTTCTTTGTGGATATCGTGGTCGGACAAGGCCCAACTGCGCATCCGGTGCATTTCCCATTGCCGCCGTTTACTTTGATTGGTGCGACGACTCGTGCAGGGGCACTTTCTGCACCGCTTCGTGACCGTTTCGGAATTGTGGAACATATGGAGTATTACGATGAGGCATCTCTAGCTGAGATTGTTAAACGTAGTGCGAATGTTTTTGATAGTGAAATTAAAGAGGAAGCCGCTCTTGAGATTGCGCTTCGTTCTCGTGGGACACCGCGTATTGCGAACCGTCTCTTGAAACGTGTACGGGATTTTTCTCAAGTATACGAAGAAGGCATGATTTCAAAGGAAATTACGCAGCAAGCCCTAAAAGTCTTACGAGTAGACGCTAAAGGCTTAGATCACATCGACCGTAAATTATTGACGGCGATGATTGATTTATATGATGGTGGTCCAGTTGGACTGGGGGCTATTGCAGCGAACATTTCAGAAGATGCGGAAACTATCGAAGATATGTATGAACCATATTTATTACAAATTGGATTTTTAAAACGAACATCACGCGGTCGTGTGGTGACGCCAGAAGGATATGCTCACTTAGGGCGCTTATATCCCATGTCGTAAGGAAGGAAATAGAAATGAACTATACAACGAAAGATTTTGACTTCGATTTACCCGAAGAATTAATCGCTCAAACTCCATTGAAAGACCGTACGTCTTCACGTTTATTAGTGGTGGATAAAACAACACATAGCATTGAAGATAAACATTTTTCTGATTTACTAGATGAATTAGAAGAAGGAGATACACTTGTTGTGAATAACACGCGTGTATTGCCAGCGCGTCTTTATGGAACAAAAGAAGAGACTGGCGCTCATATTGAGGTCTTACTATTAACGAATACGGAAGGCGACAAGTGGGAAACGCTTGTGAAACCTGCCAAACGTATGAAAGTTGGTAGTGTGGTTTCTTTTGGAGATGGCCGACTTAAAGCAACGGTTGTTGAAGAATTAGAACAAGGTGGACGTATCATCGAGTTTTCATACGAAGGAGTATTTCTAGAAGTGTTGGAATCTCTTGGTGAAATGCCATTGCCACCATATATCAAAGAACGTTTAGAAGATAAAGAACGTTATCAAACCGTTTATGCGAAAGAAAATGGATCTGCAGCAGCACCTACAGCTGGCTTGCACTTTACGGAAGAGTTAATGAAAAAAATTCGTGAGAAGGGCGTGAATATTGTTCCAGTCACATTGCACGTTGGTCTTGGAACGTTTAGACCTGTTTCTGTGGATTCACTAGAAGACCACAAGATGCATTCAGAGTATTATAATGTGTCAAAAGAAACTACAGACATGATTGAAGCGACAAAGAAAGCTGGCAAACGTGTTATTGCCGTTGGTACGACTTCGATTCGTACGCTAGAAACAGTTGCTAGAGACAACGACGGGCATGTAGTGCCTGCGAGTGGTTGGACGGATATTTTCATTTCTCCTGGGTATGAGTTCCGTGTGGTGGACGCGTTTGTAACGAATTTCCACTTGCCAAAATCAACGCTTGTTATGCTTGTCAGCGCTTATCTTGGACGTGAATTCACACTAGAAGCGTATCAGCACGCCATCAAAGAACGTTACCGCTTCTTTAGTTTTGGCGATGCAATGTTTGTGCATAAATAATAAAATAAAAGACCTTCGGTCTAACTTCGAACCATAGAGATGTCTTCATGGTAGAGATAATAGCTGTATCGGATTGAGCCTTTTGTCTCAATCCTACCGAGCTTCAAACTGACTCTAGGAAATAAATTTCCAGAGTCAGTAATTCACATCGGTTACTGATCGCTATTACTTCTACCATAGAATCCCTATGGTTCTTCGTTTGCCCTCGGTCTTTTGTGCAATTTATACATAAACATTTCTAAAGAGGGAACGTTCTTAGTGAGTGCTTTCTAGTGTGAATTTACAGGCGATGGGATTAGCAACGTGCGATAGTTGGGCTAACTTCGAAGCGCTAAGAATAAATAAAAAAACAGAAGTTAAGGGTCAACTCTTAACTTCTGTTTTCTTTTGATTTCATAAATACGTGTTGGATGATAAAGATAGCTGCGGTTACGAGCACTCCTACGATTACAGCGCTTTGTACGTTGTAAGGTGTTTGAGAGAGTGCACTTCCTAAATAATAAGTAACTTGGCTAAGTATCAATCCCCATACGATGGTAACAATATATTTCACGGACAACCCTTCTTTCATTTCCCATTATAGTACAAGCAAGATTCTTTTGACAATAGATGGGCCGAAAAACTTTCCAAAAGGGAGCGCGAATGGGGAAGATATGCTATAATAAGACGACTAATACGAGAGGAGGAACCCTATGCCATTTACAACTTTACAAGTATTCAGTAGCTATTCATTACTCAAGAGTACGATTCGTTTAAATGAGTATGTTGCGACTGGAAAATTATTAGGATATAAACAACTTGCATTAACGGATGATGGTGTTTTGCATGGCGCAGTGGAATTTTATGAGCGCTGTATTCAAAATGGAATTCAACCGATTCTAGGATGTACATTCGAGGTTGCATGGAAGAGTGATGCCTCTAGAAAAGAAATGCTCATAGTCTATGCAAAAGGCGCTAAGGGGTATGAATCCCTCCTGAAACTTTCAACCCTTTATCAACAAGGACTTACTTGGACAAAGGAGATGACGGAATGGATTGCCACTCATAGCGAAAACGTGAAAATCGTTCTTCCTCCAATGGACAGTGAGTGGGTTGCGGCGCATTCTAAGGGAAGACTTGAAGCAGTTCTAAGAGCTGTGAAGGAAGAGTATGCTGGCGTTGAGATTGCCGTAGGGATTACTCGTGAAATGGTTGAACGCGGTGAGTTCGACACGATGCGTGAAGGGATTGAAGCTGCTGGTGTCATTCCAGTTGCCTTTAGCGTCTCACGTTACTTAAATACAACTGATTATTTCCCATGGAAAGTGTTACAAGCGATTCGATTAGGGGAAACTCTTTCGTTTACACAAGAAGATGCAACAGGAAGCGAATCCTTACCAGAAGCGACTTCGATGACGAAGGTGTTTCAAACGGCAATCGGTGGAGTCCTTCTTTCTAACTTAGAACAATTTACAAAAGATTTAGTGGTTGAAATCCCTCTAAGAGATACGATGCTTCCTAAATTCCCAGTTCCAGGTGGAAAGACGAGTGCGAAGTTCCTTTATGAATTATGTGAAGCCGCGATGCTTGAGATGGGAGTAACGACACCTGTTTATGTAAATCGCCTCAAAGAAGAGTTAGCCGTTATTCATGAAATGGGATTTGATGATTACTTCCTTATCGTTTGGGATATTATGCGTCATGCACGAGAAAAAGGCATTCAAACAGGTGCTGGCCGTGGTTCTGCGGCAGGATCTCTTGTTGCGTACCTCTTGCATATTACAGGCGTTGATCCGATTCGTTATAACTTGCTATTTGAGCGTTTCTTAAACCGTGAACGTTATACGATGCCCGATATCGATTTGGACTTCCCAGATGATAAGCGTGAAGATATTTTAGCCTATATCGTGTCGAAATATGGAAATCAAAATGTAGCGCAAATCGTGACGTTTGGTACGCTTGGGGCGAAGCAAGTGATTCGTGATGTATGTAAAGTCTTTGGCGAAAACATCATCACGGTTCAGAAGTTTTCAAACAATATCGCTCAAGGGAAAGTGACGCTCGAGCAGACTTATAAAGAAAATAAGGCGTTTAGAGAACATGTCGAAAGTAGCGAACGTAATCGCAAGCTCTATCAAGTGGCAAAAGCGCTTGAAGGACTTCCACGTCATTCATCAGTCCATGCGGCTGGAGTCGTGTTATCGCAAGATGCGTTGACGAAGACCGTTCCTTTAATGAAACGTGACAAAGGGTATTCGGGATCACTTCAGGAAGCCGATTGGATGCTCACACAGTATGCGATGCAGGCTGTTGAAAAAGTCGGCCTTCTCAAAATGGACTTGCTAGGGTTAAGCAACCTGACATTGCTTCATAAGGCGATTCAACAAACGCAGAAGATTACGAAAAAGCAATTGATATTACGAAGATTCCTTTAGACGATGCGCGTACTTTTGAACTTTTCCAAAAGGCACAAACAAACGGAATTTTCCAATTCGAGTCAGACGGGATTCGTCGCGTCTTGAAGGATATGCAACCGACAGCGTTCGAAGATTTAGTAGCAGTGCTTGCACTTTATCGTCCAGGTCCAATGGAGCAAATTCCACACTTTATTAATCGTAAAAAGGGAACGGAAATTGTTCAGTATCCTCACACGTCGCTTCAAAAGATTCTTGAACCAACATACGGTATCTTGGTTTACCAAGAACAAGTTATGCAGGCGGCTAGTGAAATGGCTGGATTTACTCTTGGAGAAGCCGATATTTTACGTCGTGCCATCGGGAAGAAAAATAGTGATGCGATTGCTGCACAAAAAGAAAAATTTGTGCAAGGGGCTCTTTCGAAAGGGTATAAACAAGAAGATGCCGAGACGGTATATGACTATATTGAAAAGTTTGCCAACTATGGATTTAACAAATCACACGCGGTGGCTTACGCGATGTTGTCTTATCAATTAGCATATTTAAAAGCAAACTATCCAACAGCATTCTTTACGGCTTTATTCCAAAACGCGAGCGCGAAATCAGCGAAGTTACAAGACTATCTTGTTGAAGCACGCCAGTTAGGAATTAAAATCCTACCGCCAAGTATCAATCGTAGTTTTGCAGATTTTGTGGCAGACGATAGTGGAGTCATTGTTGGGCTTAATAATATTAAGGGGATTCGTCGTGACTTTGTGGAAAGTATTGTGAAGAATCGTTATGAGTATGGACCGTTCAAAGGATTCCAAGACTTTGCTTACCGAATGGGCGCTCAATATACGAAAGAACCGCTATTACTTGCGTTAATTAATGCAGGGGCTTTTGATGAATTTGGTGAAACAAGGGCAACGCTGAAGGCAAATGTGGATGCTGTAGCGAAGAGTGTGAAGTTCCACGGCTTGAATTTATCGCTAGAAGATGACTTAGAAGTGGCGTTCACACATGTGGAAGAAGAGCCGCTCCTACAACGAATCGAAGAAGAAATCGAAGTGCTTGGATTTTCAGTGTCTCCTCATCCTTCCTCAAAATACGATCCTCTTGTCAAGAGTGGATGGATCACTCCGATTCAAACCGTTTTTGAAGAAGGGTATATGCGATTTGTAGGGATGATTGTGGACATTCGTAAAATCTCGACTCGTAAAGGAGAGCAGATGGCGTATGTCACACTTCAAGATGCGTCTGGAATGATGGATGTTGTCGTCTTTCCGTCTACGCTGGCCGAAGTCTATCAACACCTTCAACAAAACACGATGGTTCTTGCGGAAGGTCGTGTGAAGAGAGGGCAAAAGGGACAATGGCAATTGCAGTTAAACCGAATGTATCCGATGAGTTTTGCAGATAAACTACTTGAAGATTCTGCCAAGATATTGAAAATTGCGATTCGTCCGGAGAAACATACTCCAGAAGTCTATGCAGAAATCAAGCAACTCGTCACTAAATATAAAGGGGTGACACCTGTTGAATTATTCCTCGTGAATAGTAAAACGCTTGTAAAGAATTCTTTTGCAAACGGTGTAAACCTTGAGTCGAAGCTAATCCCTAGTCTTATCGACATTTTAGATAAAGAATGTATAAAAATTGTAAAATGAAAAAGTTTATGAAAATGAAAGACATTTGTTTAAAAAAGTGATAGAAATGAGAACAAATGGGCTTGTTCCAGTAAAAATAAATCTAAGAGGTGAATCTTTGTGAAACGCATTGCTGTTTTAACAAGTGGAGGAGATGCTCCAGGGATGAATGCCGCTGTACGTGCGATTGTACGTAAGGGGTATTTATGAAGGTTTTGAAGTATACGGAATTAACTATGGTTTTGCCGGGTTAGTAGCTGGTGATATCCGTAAATTAAATCCGTCAGACGTGAGTGACTTGATTGGTCGCGGGGGTACATTCTTGTATTCTGCACGTTATCCAGAATTCGCAAACCGCGAAGGACAAGAAAAAGGAATCGAACAATTAAAGAAATTCGGTATTGAAGGTCTTGTTGTTATCGGTGGTGACGGAAGCTATCAAGGGGCCGTTGCCTTAACAAAACTTGGTTTCCCAACTGTTGGGGTTCCAGGAACAATCGACAATGATATTCCAGGTACGGAATATACAATCGGTTTTGATACTGCCATCAATACTGTATTAGAAGCGCTAGACCGTCTTCGTGATACTGCGACATCACACGTTCGTACGTTTATCGTTGAAGTTATGGGTCGTCGTGCTGGAGATATCGCACTTTGGACAGGGGTTGCCAGTGGTGCAGAACAAATTTTGATTCCAGAACAAGATTTTGATTTAGAAACTGTCGCTAAAGAAATCAAACAAGGTCGCTTGAACGGTAAGAAACATACATTAATCATTCTTGCAGAAGGTGTGATGTCTGGTGACGAACTTGCTAAGAAACTCCGTGAATACGATAGTGACTTCCATACACGTGTTACAGTATTAGGACACGTTCAACGTGGTGGAGCTCCAAGTGCTCGTGACCGTGTACTTGCAAGTCGTATGGGTGCCAAAGCAATCGATTTATTAAAAGAAGATATCGGTGGCGTGTGTGTCGGCGTGAAAGCAGAACAAATTATCTATAGCGATATCGTTGAAACATTAGCAAACGGCAAACATTTACCTAACTTAGAGTTGTATCAACTAAATAAAGAAATTTCATTCTAAAACAAACTAAAGGAGTCAAGAAAAATGAAAAGAACTAAAATCGTATGTACTATTGGACCTGCTAGTGAAGCGCCAGAAAAATTAGCAGCTTTAGCAGAAGCAGGAATGAACGTTGCGCGTTTAAACTTCTCTCATGGTGACCATGAAGAACATTTAGCACGTATCAACACAATCAAAAAAATTCGTAAAGAAACAGGACGCGTTATCGCGATTCTTTTAGATACAAAAGGACCAGAAATCCGTACACATGATATGGAAAATGGTGCGATTGAATTCCACACTGGAGACGTTGTTCGTATTTCAATGACTGAAGTGTTAGGAACTAAAGAAAAATTCTCTATCACTTACGCAGAATTAATCAACGATGTTAAACCTGGATCAATTATCTTAGTAGATGATGGTTTAGTAGGGTTAGCTGTTACTGAAGTGGACCACGCAAATGGAGAAATCGTCTGCGTAGTAAACAACAGTGGTGTTGTTAAAAACAAAAAAGGAATTAACGTTCCTGGCGTTAAAACAAAATTACCTGGTATCACTGAAAAAGACCGTGCAGATATTATCTTCGGTATTGAAAATGATATCGACTTTATCGCTGCAAGTTTCGTTCGTCGTGCTTCAGACGTTCAAGAAATTCGCGATTTATTAAAAGAACATAACGCAACTCACATCCAAATCATTCCAAAAATCGAAAACCAAGAAGGTATCGACAACATTGACGAAATCTTAGCGTTATCTGATGGTTTAATGGTTGCTCGTGGTGACATGGGTGTTGAAATCGCTGCGGAAGAAGTTCCAATCGTTCAAAAAATGTTAATCAAGAAATGTAACACTTTAGGTAAACCAGTTATCACTGCTACTCAAATGTTAGATTCAATGCAACGTAACCCACGTCCAACACGTGCGGAAGTTGGTGACGTAGCGAACGCTATCTTCGATGGTACAGATGCAGTTATGTTATCTGGTGAATCTGCAGCAGGGGATTACCCAGTTGAAGCAGTTCGTACAATGGCTAACATCTGTGTTCGTACAGAACAAGAAATCCGTGTACGTGACAAATTCAAATTAAAAGCATTCGATGAAACTGATGTGGCAGAAGCTATCGGCCGTTCAGTAGCTCATACAGCTAAAAACTTAAAAGTGAAAACAATCGTTGCTGCAACTGAATCAGGACATACTCCAAAAATGATTTCTAAATTCCGTCCTGACGCAACAATCTTAGGTGTGACTTCTTCTGAACGTCAACAACGTGCATTGGCATTAATCTGGGGTGTTAAACCAGTAATCGTTGAACGTGCACATTCTACAGATGAAATGTTCGAAATCTGTATGCAAGCCGTTCGTGAACACCACAATGCTAAAGAAGGCGATTTAGTAATCATCACTGCTGGTGTACCTTTAGGAATTAAAGGAACAACAAACATGATGAAAGTTGCTCGCGTATAATTCATATAAATCATAATAAAAAGCTTGAACAAACCGTAAAAAGTTGTTCAAGCTTTTTTGTGTTGTGAAGTCATTTTATAAAATAAAGAGAAATCATTAGAAATACAAGGATATAAATGACTGTAAGCCCTATTTTGTGGTAAAATAAAAGGACAAATGTAGAAGAAGGAGGTTTGTTATGACAAGTGAATTATCGACCGTTGTTCAAGCCATTATCACGGATGAAAATGAAAAGTACTTTTTCGTTCAAAAGAGTGGAGAAACATTCCGTCTAAAAAAAGACGACGCTACCGAATCACTAAAGATTGGTGATGTAGTAACGGGATTCTTATATGAGAATTCTTCGCGTAAAAAAGTCTTTTCGCTCCGCATTCCTGAAGTAACAAATGAAAGTTATGGATGGGCAAGCGTGACACAAGTCAGAAAAGACTTAGGCGTATTCGTGGATATTGGTTTAGAAGATAAAGATATGGTAGTTTCATTGGATGAACTTCCAAGTATGAAAGAGTTATGGCCAAAGAAAAATAATCGTTTATATGTAACGTTAATTAAAGATAAAAAGGACCGCACATGGGCAACGATGGGAGACGGTCAAGCATTAAATGAAAAAGTTGTTCGTGGTCATAAAGGATTATTGAATAAAGATTTAACAGGAACAGTGACACAAGTAAAACTTGTGGGAACAACGATTTTCACACCAGAAGGATATAAACTATTCTTACATCCAACGGAGCGATTTATATGAACCAACGCTTGGAGAAGAAATTACAGTACGTGTTATCGGGCTACGTCCAGATGGTGTACTGAATGTTTCGATGCGTCCACGTGCTCACGAGGCCATTGGAGACGATGCAGAGATGATTGTGGCGATGTTGAAGAATCGTCCAACACATACACTTCCTTATTGGGATAAAACAGATCCAAAAACGATTAAAGAGATTTTTGGCATTAGTAAAGGGCAATTTAAACGTGCCATTGGTAATTTATTAAAAGCAAAACGAATTACACAAGAAGAAGGATTTATCCATCTGATTGAAGAATAATGAGTGGAGGCGAGTCGCTTGTCATCTATTTCTATTGAAGGGATTCAAAAGAAATTACAAGAAGAAGGTTTTAAACTGACCCTGCAGAGACAGGCAACAGTTGAAATCCTTCTAGAACATCTGAATGAGCTCTTAACGGCTGAAGAAATTTACATGTACGTGAAGCAGAAGTATCCAGACATTGGACTAGCTACGGTATATCGAACATTGGAGATTTTAACCGACTTAGGAATCATTTCAAGAAATCTGTTTGATGATGGCATTGGTCGTTATCATCTAAAACAAACCGTTAATCGTCATTTTGCGCATCATCTCTTATGTGTGAAATGCGGACAGATTCAAGAAGTCGAAGAGGATTTACTCGTTGATGTTGGACAAAAAGTATTAGAGCAATTCCAGTTTCAAGTGCTCGATCATCGTCTAACGTTCCATGGGATTTGCAAAAATTGCCAGCAAAAGGAAGGGTAGAAGATGAAAGAAATACACTATTTCCTAGATAGTATTGCCGTTCAAGGGTCTATCCGATAATACTGTTGCAAGTTATAAACGGGACTTGGAAAAGTTTTCTCAGTTTCTAGAAGAACAGAAGGTGACACGTCTTCAAGATGTGGACCATACAACGATGGTACTGTTTCTTCAGAAACTAAAAAAAGATGAATATGCAGTAAGTTCAACAAGCCGCATGATTAGCTGCTTGAAGAAGTTCTTCCAGTTTCTCGTACAAGAACGAATGGTTGAAAAAGACCCAACACAACAAATTCATCCACCAAAACCGAAGAAGCAGTTGCCAAAAGCGCTCAGTATTGATGAGGTCAATCGATTGCTTGAGGTACCAGATACCTCAACGGTTCTAGGCTTAAGAGATAAGGCGATGCTCGAGCTCTTATATGCGACAGGGATGCGTGTGAGCGAACTGATTGGCATTGAACTCAGTGATTTACATTTAGAGCTTGGATTCCTACAAACGATTGGGAAAGGGAATAAACAACGCATTATCCCAATCGGTCAAGAGGCAACTAACTGGATTCAAAACTATTTAGAGTATGCAAGACCTGCTCTAGAAGACGAAAAGAAGTTATCGAATGTCTTGTTCTTGAATCACCGAGGCGGACCGTTTACGCGTCAAGGTTTCTGGAAGAATTTAAAGAAAATTGTTCAGACGGCCATGATTACAAAGGAAGTGAGCCCCCATACATTGCGCCATTCCTTTGCAACACATATTTTAGAAGCGGGTGCCGACCTTCGAATCGTGCAGGAATTACTCGGGCACTCGGATATTAGTACGACACAAATTTATACACATATTACAAACGAACGAATGAAGGAAATTTACAAACAAGCACATCCGCGTTCGTAATAAAGAAAATGGAGATGAAATTGATGAAATTTAAAAGAATACATGTCATTGTAATGGACTCTGTAGGGATTGGAGAAGCACCAGATGCTGCAAAATTTGATGATGCAGGTTCACATACTTTAGGTCATATTTCAGAAACTGTTGGCTTAAACGTACCAAATATGCAACGTTATGGTTTAGGAAATATCGCTCCTTTAAAAACAGTTCCACCAGTAGAACATCCAGAAGGAAGCTATACTAAACTGGAAGAAGTTTCTGTTGGTAAAGATACAATGACAGGTCACTGGGAATTAATGGGATTAAATATTAAAACTCCATTCCGAGTATTCCCTGATGGTTTCCCACAAGAATTATTAGACCGTATTTCTGAGTTCTCAGGAAGAGGAATCGTATGTAACTTACCATACAGTGGTACAGCGGTTATTGATGACTACGGTAAACACCAAATGGAAACAGGCGATTTAATCGTTTATACTTCTGCAGACCCTGTAATGCAAATTGCTGCTCACGAAGAGATTATTCCGCTAGAAGAGTTATACCGTATTTGCGAATACGCTCGTGAAATTACAAAAGACGATCCATATATGATTGGTCGTATCATTGCACGTCCATATGTGGGTGAACCTGGCAACTTCCAAAGAACTTCAAACCGTCACGACTATGCGTTAAGTCCATTTGGCGAAACAACATTAGACTTCTTGAAGAAAGATGGATTTGATGTGATTGCAATCGGTAAGATTAACGACATCTTCAACGGACAAGGAATTACTGAATTCGTTCGTACAAAAGACAATATGGATGGAGTGGATAAATTAGTGGAAGTATTGAAGAAAGACTTCACTGGTATGAGTTTCTTAAACTTAGTAGACTTCGATGCAGTTTATGGACACCGTCGTAATACAAAAGGATACGGAGAAGCACTTGAAGCATTTGATGCTCGTATTCCAGAAATCGTTGAAAACATGCAAGAAGATGATTTATTAATTATTACAGCTGACCACGGAAACGACCCAACATTCAAGGGAACAGACCACACTCGTGAGTACATTCCAGTGTTAGCCATCAGCAAATCATTGAAACACCCAACACACTTACCAGAAGGCCACTTCAGTGATATCGCGGAAACAATCAGTGAAAACTTTGGTGTAGCATCAACTGGTAACGGAACAAGCTTCTTAAAAGAATTAAACTAAAATAGAAAGAGGGAACAACATGAGCAAATACGAACAATTAGTTGAAACAAACGTTTTTACAAAAAAAAGGTATTGGTCACATTGATTTCGGAATGATTTTAGGATCAGGTCTTGGTGAACTTGCTGGAGAAGTTAAGAACCCATTAATCTTTGACTATAAAGATATTCCAAACTTCCCAGTTTCTACAGTTGTCGGTCATGCCGGCCGTCTTGTATATGGTGAATTAGAAGGGAAACAAGTTCTAATCATGGACGGACGTTTCCACTACTATGAAGGTTACGATATGGAAACAGTAACGTTCCCAATTCGTTTAATGAAATTATTAGATGTTGAAACGATTATTGTGACAAACTCAGCTGGTGGTGCAAACCCAACATTTGAACCAGGGGACTTAATGATTATTACAGACCAAATTAACTACACTGGTACAAACCCATTAATCGGACCTAACGATGACCGCTTTGGACCTCGTTTCCCAGATATGAGCCATGCATACCATGAATACGGACAAGAAGTCGTTCGTAAAGCTGCGAAAGAATTAAACATCAATATTAAAGAAGGAGTATACATGGGATACTCTGGACCAACTTATGAAACACCAGCAGAAATCCGCTTCACACAAGCTATTGGTGGGGACGCTGTAGGAATGTCAACAGTTCCTGAAGTTATCGTAGCAAACCACGCTGGTATCAAAGTAATTGGGATTTCATGTATCACAAACTTAGCTGCAGGAATGCAAGCAAACTTAAACCACGAAGAAGTGGTAGAAACAACACAACGCGTTAAAGAAGTGTTCAAATCATTGGTTCGTAAAGTGTTAGTTTTATATTAAGAGACGAACCTCGAGGAGGAATGAATTTGTTAGTACCTTATTCAGCAACGAATAAAAAAATTGTGATGGGATTACTTTCTTTTACATCCCAGAATTCAAGGACTTTAAACGATTGCAAGAGGAAATTGAAGAAATCGCTACAAATCCATCGATTAAATGCTGGCTTTTTAAAGAAAGTGACAGTGAGAATTTTATTGGATTGATTGGTGGAGAAAGTACAACTGACACGATTGTCATTAAATACTTATCGGTGTCACCTTCGTTTCGTGGGGAAAATATTACATTCCAAATGTTAGAAGATTTAGCAAAGATGGAAGATAAAGTATTGAGTGGAACAATTGAGACGAGTGTGATTCTCGCAAAATGGAATAAACATCGTGTAAGTGAGGAACCATGGAAGATTTAACAATTAAGGTAGCTGAATACGAAGGGCCGATGGACGTCCTCTTGCATCTGATTCGTGAGATGAAAATCGATATTTACGATATTCCGATGAATGAATTAACGAAGCAGTATTTGAACTTCATTCATTCCATGAAAACTTTGGAGTTGGAAGTGGCAGCCGAGTATTTAGTAATGGCGTCAACATTATTAGAGATTAAGGCAAGAATGCTTCTTCCAAAACCAAAACTGGAAGAGTTGGATGAAGACGGGGAGCCAATCGTGGAAGATCCTCGTGATCAGTTAGTGCAACAACTATTGGAATATCAACAAATTAAAGAAAATGCCAAAAAACTTGAGGAGCTCTCTTTCAAGGGGATTACACTTCGGGAAAGAGGCGAGTGACTTATCTTCGATGCAGGAGATTATTCCTTTAAAAGAAGGAGAAGTGACGACTCAAGATTTATGGAATGCATTAAAGAAATTAGCGCGTAAGAATATTGCGAAAATGCCGCTGAAGGCTAATATTCAACATGAAACGCATACGGTTGAAGAATTAATGGATACGATTATTTCAAAAATTGAACATACAGATAAGAAACAAGTTCCGTTTGAGGAATGTTTCCCAGCGTTCAACAGGCATGCGATTACAACGACGTTTTTAGCGATGTTACAGCTCGTTCGGGAACATCGTGTCCGTTTTATTCAAAGTTCTCCATACGAGGATATTTTGATTGAGAAAAGACAAGAAAAGGAGAAAGAGAGTGACTAATTACATTTCAGTATTAGAAGGATTACTATTTGTTGCTGGAGATGATGGGATTACATTAGAAGAAGCAAGCTATATTTTAGAACTCGAAAGAAGTGCAGTTCGTCAGTTATTAGATGAATTAAAGAAACGCTTAGAGGACGAAAATAGTGGCTTAGAACTTCTTCTCACAGCTTCTCATTATAAGCTTGTGACAAAGGCTAGTTTAAAATCATATATCGAAAAATATGTGGTTTCTCCATATTCTTCTCAATTGTCTCAAGCTTCTCTAGAAACGTTGGCGATTATCGCGTATAAGCAACCTGTCACACGTGTGGATATCGAGTCGATTCGTGGCGTTCAAAGTAGCGGTTCGATTCAAAAATTATTGCTTAGAGATTTAATTGAAGAGGCTGGAAGATTAGAGACTCCAGGACGTCCAAAATTGTATAAGACAACAGCTTATTTTATGGATTACTTTGGATTAGAATCGCTGGATGCATTACCAGATGCTTCAGATTTATTCGATTTAGATTCTGAAGAAGCTAATCAATTATTTAGAGATAATCATGATTTATTTGAAGAGTTAGAAATGCGCTCTAAAGAACATCATGAAGTAGAAGAAGAGAAAGAGTAGGTTTTTTTGTGGAAAGATTACAAAAAGTAATGGCGCACGCTGGTGTGGCATCCCGCAGAAAATGTGAGGCATTTATTCAAGAAGGCCGTGTGAAGGTCAATGGTGAAGTCGTGAGAGAACTCGGCTTTAAAGTAGGTGCCAATGATAAAATTGAGGTAGACGGTATTCCGATTTACAAAGAAGAACCTGTGTACTTCATGTTTTATAAACCAAAAGGCGTGCTTTCAAGTGCGAGTGATGATAAAGGAAGAACCGTTGTGACGGATTATTTTAAAGATGTGGAACAACGCGTGTATCCAGTGGGACGTTTGGACTACGATACAACAGGACTTCTTTTATTAACAAATGACGGTGAATTTTCAAACTTAATGACGCATCCAAAGCATCACGTAGAAAAGAAATATATCGCCAAAGTTAAAGGAATTCCAACGCCTAGACAAATGCGTCAATTGGAACGTGGAATTGTCTTAGATGGCAAGAAAACGTCAAATGCTAGAGCTCAAATTTTATCAGTGGATACAGATAAAGGAACAGGGATTGTCGCTTTAACGATTCACGAAGGATGGAACCATCAAGTGAAGCGTATGTTTGAAGCTGTAGAGTTACCTGTTATGAAATTAAAACGTGAAGAGTTTGGATTTTTAACATTGGAAAACTTACGCCCTGGAGATTATCGTGAATTGCGCTCATTTGAAGTACAGAAACTAAGAAAGCTCGCTTTAGACGAAAAATAGATTTCTATTAGGGAGTCATACAAAAGAAAAACGGACTCATACAGTAGTGAGTCCGTTTTGTTTATTTAGTCTTCATTAAATGGGCTATTTTTTCGTTTAATGGCACCCGTTGGACAGGCTGTATAAGCATCTTTGAACTTTTCTAGCGTATCTTCTGGTAGTGGAACTGTTCCGGTATTGTTGTCTTGTTTTACAAAGGCAATCCCTTCAGCATCGTACTCGAAGATTTCAGGAGCACGTAGTTGACAGATGCCACATGCGATGCAAGACTCGCAATCAACTTTTGTATAAATTTTTGAAAGAGAGGATTTATTATCCATGAGTCAGTACTCCTTTTATCAAATTTGGATATTACATGCGATCAAGTCGTATGGTGTGGTTCCGTTAAATCGATTATATCGTATTTTAACGGGAAATCGTACCATGTCGACTTTAATTGGCGTGACAGAAGATAAAACTGAAGTATTTTTTGCGAGTTTGCCTCATTTAAAAGAAGAGTACTTTCATCAATTAGTAGATGGATTCTTCCGCGAAGGAATAGTTAGCGAAAATGAATCAGGCATAGTGCTACTGAAAGAAATTCCAGAATTTTCGCTTGTGACAAACGGAAGCCATCCCGTCAATTACTTGATGCATCCATATTCGTTTGTGCAATTACGGGATGTGACAAGACTTTGGGTTGAATGGATTAGTTATCACCGCTACGAAGAAACAAGCTATCGTCCTCTGATTCAAAATGTATGGTTACAGCAATTATTTAAACGATGGTATAAAGAAGAAAAAGAGAACATTACGCCAGTTTGGTTTAGTAGTGTTGTAGATGAATTCCATGACTGGGCTGATAAACAAGATGAATCTGTGAAAGGACATTGGGTAGGGCTTTTTAATGGAGCTAAGTCGACAGCAGCTCTAGAAGAAGAGCTCGTTTCGTTATGGGAATTTACCACGGTTGAAGACTGTGAACCTCTCTCAAGATTAGTCTTAATGAAATGGGTGAGTGATGTCTTTGAGGAGCCTGAAAATTTTCCAATCACTTATGGATGGTTTTCTAAATGTTTGAATGGATTTCTCATGAAACGAGTTCTGTACAGGAAACGTTTCGTCTATTTGAAAAAGGATTAAAACGAACGGAGATTGCACTTCTACGTAAACTCAAAGAAAGCACGATTAACGATCATCTCTTAAAGCATTTGTTACTTACAAAAGATGCATTTTATAAACGTGTAGAAGAAACGAAGGCCGCTGTAGCATACAAAGAACTTTTTGAAAACGAGCAGTATCCAAAGTATAAAGAGGCTAAAGACCAGTTTGAAGCAGAAGGGAAAAAACTGGATTTCTTCTTATTCAGATACTATCAAATCAAGGCCTTAAAGGAGCGTGAATGACATGGATCCAATATTGAATCGATTCGGATATGATGAGTTCCGAGAAGGACAACAGGAAGTCATCACGGCTCTTGAGGAAGGGCATGATGCGATTGCGATTTTACCAACAGGAAATGGAAAATCGTTTATTTATCAGTATATTGGACTCAAGGAAAAATGTAGAGTCGTGATTGTGTCTCCGCTGATTGCCTTAATGGTGGATCAAGTTGCTAGTTTAAAACAGCTAGGAATTCATAGAGCGGTGGCCATCACGTCTCTTATGTCAGAGTCTGAGAAGAATTATATTTTAAGTACGTTAAAGGAGTATCAATTTATTTTCGTTTCACCGGAGATGCTACAAGCGCCAAGGTTCTTTAAGCAATTATCAAAACTGGAAATTGGTTTACTCGTCGTCGATGAGGCGCATTGTATTTCGCAGTGGGGATATGACTTTAGAAGCGATTACCTATTTATTGGTAAGATGAGAAATAGTTTAGGAAGTCCAAGGACGTTAGCGTTAACGGCAACAGCGACAACTCAAGTGATTCATGATATTTATACCTTCTTAGGATTAAATAAAGAGGATACGACTTATTTCCAAGGACATGCCTTCTTGAAGAATCGTGAAATTGATGTTATTTCGGTTGAAGGACTTCGCAGTAAGATGCTTTCTGAATTGTTGAAGCGTGTGGAATATCCTTGTATCGTGTATGCCTCAACGATTAAAGAGATTGAAGGATTAAAAGAATCGCTCCAAGAGGAAGGATTTACAAAAATCGATACCTTCCATTCCAAGAGACATAGTAGTGATCGACAAACCATCCAGCAGAAATTCTTTAGAGGCGAACTCAATATCTTATTAGCGACAAGTGCTTTTGGAATGGGAATTAATCAGTCGAATATTCGCACGATTATTCATTACCAACTTCCTCAAACGCTTGAAGATTATGTGCAACAAATCGGTCGTGCGGGTAGAGACCTGCAGTTTAGTCGTTGTATCTCCTTTGTTCATCCAGCCGATTTTTCCGAAATGGGACGTAAAATTGAACGGTCGTATGAAGCAGGTGACGAGGAAGAAACGGAACTTCATCAAAATATCAAAGAGATTGCGAATGCATTTCGTTGGAATAATGAACAAAAGAATGAGTTTATCAAGTTGCAGCGAACGCGTAAATTAAAGCAAGTGGGGCAGATTGAAGAGTTTGCGACCACGAATCAGTGTAAAGAACAGTACTTAGCACAGTTCTTCGGAGAAAATCGAAAAGAACCGTGTGGAAAGTGTAGCAGTTGCAGGCATCTTGATTTATTTTTACTGGATGTAACAGAAAATTGGAATGAAGAAGAAAATGGCAAAAACACCTTCGAAGAAAGCTTTAAGAAATTATTTAATCTATGATTAAATAGAGTGATTTTTTGAGAATTTATGCTACAATAGTACTAAAGTAAAAGTTTGCCCTGAGTGTAAGAATATGCTATATTGTGTAGTGAATTGACTGAGGATAGCATTGGGTCAAATTAGGAGGATTTTTGAATGAGCGATAACTTTAATAATGAAGATTTAAATCAAACAGAAGAACAACCATGGGAAAGAAAATTTGGAGAAGATGAGAATTTAAAGAATCGTCAATTCTCTCGTAGTGCTAGAAACTCAGGTGGAAAAAGCAGTAGCACCATTATCAAATGTGTTATTATTTGTGTTCCTTATTGTAATTGTTGCACCATTATTATTTATGATGTGGTTCTCAATTAGCAATAACAGTAATCAAGTAAAACCAAGAACAGCTGATGATGTAATGTTAACGAAGACTGTTGAAACAACAACAGCAACTCCGGAAACAACAGCAGCTACAACAAAACGAAGCTACTACTACAGCAAACGAAGCAACAACGACAGCTCCTCGTCAAGCTCAGACAACACAACAAACACCAACTACTCAAGCGCAACAACAAAATGGCAACTACGGTACTTACACTGTTAAAGCTGGAGATACTTTATACCTGTCATGATTAATCATGGTATGGATGTTGCAACATTAAAACAAATCAATGGTCTTACAGGAGATAATATTGCTCCAGGAACTACATTAAAAAGTAGCACAATAATATACGACTAAAAACAAAAAGTCTGAGACGTAAGACGTTTCAGGCTTTCTTTTTGAGAAGGAGAGAGAATATGCAAGTTGCTATTGATGGACCAGCTTCGTCTGGAAAAAGTACAATTTCAAAATTGATCGCCAAAGAAACTGGTTTTCTTTATCTAGATACTGGTGCGATGTATCGTGCTACAACATTGGCATTTTTAAGAAATAATATTTCAGTAGATGATGCGTCAGCAATCGATGAATTACTCGAAAACTTAGTCATCAGTTTTAAAAATACTGAAGATGGCCAACTCGTTTTCTTAAACGGGGAAGATGTGACTCGTGAGATTCGTGATCTTGAAGTGACACGAAATGTATCGGAAGTTTCCGCGATTAAAGCAGTTCGTGTAAAACTTGTGAAGATGCAACAAGAGATTGCAGAGAACCATTCGATTATTATGGATGGCCGCGATATTGGTACAGTCGTGCTTCCAAATGCTGAGTTAAAGATTTTCTTAGTCGCATCTGTAAAAGAACGTGCGTTTCGTCGATTCAGAGAAAATCAAGAAAAGGGCATTGAATTATCTCTTGAAAAATTAGAGGAAGAGATTGCTCACCGTGACTTCTTAGATAGTACTCGTAAAGAGTCTCCTTTGAAAAAAGCGGATGATGCAATTGAAATCGATACGACAAGCCTATCAATTCAAGAAGTCGTTTCTAAAATTACGAATCTTATCCAAGAAAAGTTAACGAATTAACCAGATTTTACACAAAAACACTAGAATTCGTTTTCATTTAGTGGTATGATTGTAAGTGGATAAAAAGTTTTATTTTGCACAAAAATCAAACTTGATGTTCGCATGAATTGTCGCGCTTAGGAGGAAGTCACATGTCAGAATTACAAACAATGCAGGATGCGCTAGATATCGTTAAAGATATTCAAATCGGAGATTTAGTACAAGGTGAAGTATTAACTCTACAAGATAAACAAGCCATCGTCGGAATTATCGGTGGAGGAGTTGAAGGAGTTATTCCTTTCAATGAATTATCTACATCACCAGTTGAACGTGTAGAAGACGTTTTAGCTGTAGGAGATGTTGTTGATTTAGTAGTCATCAAACAAATCAAAGATAAAGAAAATGGAAGTTTCTTACTTTCTAAAAACGTGTAGATGCACGTAAAGTTTGGGAAGAAATTCAAAGCTAAATTTGATAACAAAGAAATCATCGAAGCTCCAGTTGTGGATGCTGTTAAAAGGTGGTTTAGTAGTGGATGCAGGAGTTCGTGCTTTCGTGCCAGCTTCAATGGTATCAGACCACTATGTTGATAACTCAGCTCAATTTAAAGGCCAAACATTAGCTTTTTGAAATCGTTGAAATCGAACCAAGCGAAAATCGTTTAATCTTATCACGTAAAAACTTAGTTGCAGCCGAAAAAAAGCAGCTAAGCGTGCAGCTGTATTTGAAGCAATTCAAGAAGGTTCTGTAGTGACTGGTAAGTGGCTCGATTAACAAACTTCGGTGCGTTCATCGACTTAGGTGGTGTGGATGGATTAGTTCACATCTCACAAATCTCTCACGAGCACGTTGCGAAAGCAAGCGACAAATTAAAAGTTGGCGAAGAAGTTCAAGCAAAAGTAATTTCAGTAGATCCAGAAAGCGGACGTGTATCATTATCGATCAAAGATACATTAGCAGGACCATGGGATAACATTGAAGAACGATGCTGCAGTTGGTTCTGTTTTAGATGGTTTAGTAAAACGTCTAACTACATTTGGAGCATTCGTTGAATTATTCCCTGGAGTAGAAGGATTAGTTCACATCTCTCAAATCGCTCACCAACATATCGCAACACCTCACGAAGTTCTTAAAGAAGGTCAAGAAGTTCAAGTGAAAGTTCTTGAAGTTCATCCAGAACAACAACGTATTTCTTTAAGTATTAAAGCTTTACAAGAAGCTCCAAAACCTGAAAAAGAAGAAGTTGAAGAAGTGGTTGAAGAAACTTACAGATTACCTGAAGAAGATGTTTCATTCTCTTTAGCTGATCGTTTAGGTGATCAACTTTCTGAACTTAAAGTTGAAGAATAACATTCAAAATAAAGTTAAAGTGGAAATAGTCTGGACTGGTTCCAGACTATTTTTATGATAGAATTAGAGAAAAGGAGGAATAGTATGTCAACACCAGTTATTGCCGTTGTAGGAAGACCAAATGTCGGAAAATCTACAATTTTTAACCGTATTGTCGGAGAACGTATCTCTATCGTAGAAGATATCGCCGGAGTCACTCGTGACCGTATCTATTCTGAAGGTGAGTGGTTAGGTCACTCATTTAATATTATTGATACAGGTGGAATTGATATTACGGATGAACCGTTTATGTCAAACATCCGTATGCAAGCAGAGATTGCGATGGAAGAAGCCGATGTGATTATCTTTCTAACAAGTGTAAAAGAGGGCGTGACAACGACTGACGAACACATTGCAAAATTACTCTATCGTACAAATAAACCAGTTTTACTAGCTGTTAATAAAGTCGACAATCCTGAATTGCGTTCAGAAATTTTTGATTTCTATGCATTAGGATTCGGTGAACCATTCCCAATTTCAGGAAGTCACGGGCTAGGTCTTGGAGACTTATTAGACGCAGCTGTTAAAGCTTTCCCTGAAGATAAAGGAGACGAAGAGGATAAAGACATCATTAAGTTTAGTTTTATCGGCCGTCCAAACGTAGGGAAATCAAGTTTAGTGAACGCGATGCTTGGAGAAGAACGTGTGATTGTATCGAATGTTGCCGGAACAACTCGTGATGCCATCGATACGACATTCGAAGATGAAGAAGGTACTGTCTTCAAGATGATCGATACTGCTGGTATTCGTAAGAAAGGTCGTGTCTTTGAATCCACTGAAAAATATAGTGTCTTACGTGCCTTAAGAGCGATTGAACGAAGCGACATTGTTTGTGTAGTCTTGAATGCTGAAGAAGGAATTCAAGAACAAGATAAGAAGATTGCGGGATACGCTCATGAAGCCGGTAAAGGTGTCGTTATTTTAGTGAATAAATGGGATACGCTTGAAAAAGATAATTCAACGTATAAAGAGTTTGAGGATAAGATTCGTCAAGAATTCCTATACTTATCATACGCTCCGATTATCTTTGTATCTGCAAAAACTAAACAACGTCTCTCAAAAATCCCACCAATCCTAAAAGAGATTCATGAAGTTCGTTCACGTCGTATTTCATCATCAGTACTAAATGATGTATTGATGGATGCGATCGCGATGAACCCAACACCAACGGATAAAGGGAACCGCTTGAAGATTTACTATATGACGCAAGTAGCGATTCAACCACCAACATTTGTCACATTTGTAAATGACGTTGAATTGATGCATTTCTCATATGAACGATTCTTAGAAAATCGAATTCGCGCAGCATTTGGATTCGAAGGGACACCAATTCATATGATTACGCGTCAAAGAAAGTAAAAAAATTCATAGCAAGCTTATAAAACAGGATATAAAACGTTGAAACTATTGAGGTTGAATGGTATAATTTAGAGGAAATCAAAACTAATTTTCGATTTCCAGATAAGTTGGACCACTCAACGAACTCTGATAGAAATTCTTATTTGACGAGGTGAAACTAAAATGGCTAACAAGCAGAATTAGTAGATCGCGTTTGCTAAAAACGCAATTAACAAAGAAAGATGTTTCAGCAACAGTTGAAGCGTTATTCGAAACAATTCAAAGCTTTAAAAGCAGGCGAAAAGTTCAAGTTATCGGATTTGGTAACTCGAAGTACGCGAACGCGCTGCTCGTAAGGACGTAACCCTCAAACAGGTAAAGAAATCAAAATCAAAGCTTTCTAAAGTTCCAGCATTCAAAAGCTGGTAAAGCTCTTAAAGATGCAGTTAAAAAATAATTCAATGAATTATTTTTCATAGCATGAAGTTTTAATTGGTGTTATATTAGAGTTAACTCTATATAACACCTTCTTTTTTTGGTGTAAAACTTCAATAGATACATATACTACTCGCAGTTCATCTGCAAAAGGAGACATTATGACACAAGTAATCGAAGCGATTGAACAAGCCTTACAAGAACAAGATATTGATAAAGTCTATGAACACTACCATCGTTTTTTTGACAATTTTGATCCAGAAAAAGACCTTCAAGAGATGGCAGATTTAGCGACTTATTCTGTATCGATTGGATTCTACGAAGAAGCTAAACGTGCCTTGTTACGACTCACCGAAGTTGAACCAGACGAAGCGATTTGGACGATTTTATTAGCCGAGATTTTAGTGGCTGAAGGAGAAACAGATCAAGCGTTATCGATTCTGTATGATATTCCTGAAACAGATCCAGACTACCCAAGTGTGTTAGTGGTTCAATCGGAAGCGTACCGAGAAGAAGGAGACTTCGACTTAGCAGAGAAGAAACTCTTAAAAGCAAAAGACTTAGATCCAGACGAAGCGATTATTGATTTTTATCTTGGAACTTTATTATTTGAAGCGGGAAGCTTCGAACGTAGCGCATTCTTCTTAGAACGTTTCTTAAAACAAAATCCAGGGGAAACTGGGGAAGAAGAACGAGCACAAGAGTTGTATGTCGAGGCGACTTTGAGAATGGGCAATAAAGAGCCCTTAGAGCAATTTATTGGCGAAGAAAGCATTGATGGCCTCTCAAGTGATTTATTGTTCCAGATGGCCTCATATGAGTCTATTGAGGGCAACTATGAGAAAGCTCTCGAGTATTACACGGAACTTTTAGAACGTGAACCTGAAAATAGTGAAGTGATACTAAATGTGATTCAATGTCTTTTAATCTTGAAACGTGACGAGGAAGCAAAAGACTATGCGAAAAAATGGATTGCTTTTGATGAATTGAACGATGAAGCACACCGTATTCTTGGACAAATTGAAATTGCAACAGGAGATGCAAAAGTTGGCTTACAAGAATTAAAAGAAGCGGTAAATCTTAACAACGATTCAATTCTCAATGTGACAAGTTATGTTGAAGCATTGAATGATGAAGAAGAATATGAGGAAAGTTTGCATTCCTTGAAAGCTTAGAAACCAAAGAAGATGCCGTTATTCTGTACTTGTTTGCGAAAACGTATGAATCAATGGAAGAGTACAGCAGAGGCCTTTACAAATTATCAAAAAGCTCTATGAAGCTGGGGAAAGTTCTGTTGGAATTCTTTAGAAGATTATATCCGCTTTATGATTGAAGAAGGACGTAAAGATTTAGCAGCACCAGCCTTACAAGAAGCATTGAAGGTTGATCCGTTTAATCCTGAATTTATCCGTTATACATTTATTTTTGAAGAGTAGGAGGGATACTTTGTTTAACCCAAGTTTAGAAACAAAGAAGAAATTTATTTCGTGGTTCATTTCAAATCATTCTTTGAAAAGAAGAGAGTCATTGTGGATTCTGAACTATTTGTTAAACCATGAGTTGTTGTTGAGACAAATTCATTTTGTGGAGCATGTGGAAGCTACTCCAAAAGCGAATGTTGTTTTCAACGATTAAACCTGCTCAAGAATCTTTCCTATTTTATAAGGAAGAACAAAATTCGATAATCCGGAAGTAGCTTTTCACGATATGCGTCTTCACTGGAAAGAAGATTGCTATATTGAATTAGATTTTCCAAACGCTTATAAGAGCATGGTTAGTTTTGCCGTATTAGAGAAAAATCCTTATTACATATCAGAAGTAGAAGAAATGGAAGTAGTAGAGGATGAATTAGATAGTATTCAAAAAGAAGTGTTGATTTCGCAATTAAAATCAGAAATCAATGACGCTTTAGAATCAATGGACTCTCAGCGTTTTATGGAACTAACAAATCGATTAAAGGAGTTAGAAGATGAGTGATTTTAAACGAAAAGTTGATATACAATCGGTACCGCTCTTCGTTAGTGCACTCCCTGTTCTTCAAACGTTAAAAGGAGCTGGACATGAAGCTGTTTTTGTGGGTGGTTCAGTCCGTGATTTGGTTCTTGGAAAAGAGATTTCTGATGTGGATATTGCAACGAGTGCAACCCCTGAAGAAGTGAAGAGTCTCTTTTCTCATACAGTAGATGTGGGGATTGAGGCACGGTACAGTTCTTGTACTCCATCATCATGAGTAGCTATGAGGTAACGACGTTTGCACGGAAGGGACGTACCAGGACTTTAGACATCCGGATTCCGTAACCTTTGTCAGAAGTTTGGAAGAGGACTTGATGCGTCGTGATTTTACGATTAATGCACTTGCTGTAAACAACAAAGAAGAAATTGTCGATTATTTTAATGGGATTGAAGATTTGAGATCGTGGCATTATCCGCTGTGTTGGAAATCCGATGGAGCGTTTTAATGAAGATGCTTACGGATGATGCGTGCAGTTCGTTTGCGGGACAATTGAGGCTTTTCGATAGAGATCTGATACGTTTAATGCAATTTCGAACTTTAAAAGCCAATCTAGAGCGAGTAGCGGTGGAGCGTATGAAAGTAGAATTTGAG
>BNJU01002824.1_pt1 | contig 41842 bp, 52 predicted proteins | sample 8539281 | NCBI WGS metagenome assembly BNJU01 (sample SAMD00202456, study PRJDB9452) | human saliva metagenome | isolation source: human saliva | place: Japan
CGAAACTGATTCGAGGATTGCCCACACTTCACAGGAAGAAAGCAGCCGGCGAACCTAACATGTCCAATTACGCCTCGGCCCGAAAATCGAGAAACTAACTGCGGCGAATCCAATTCCGCAGAATCCCACCATCTCTTCAGCTATTATAGCATCCAGCAACGATTGGGAATCAACAGACGCAATACATGCGCAAACTTGCATGAAGTTCTCGGTGGGTGGGGAACATTGTGCGGACGGTCTGGCGCAGGACCTCTTTCCATCCAACCCAAGCCTCCAACCCAAGCGAAAGAACTGCGAATACACGTAAGGATGAGCAACGATCAGAATCAACCTGCGGAATGACGCATCGGATCCCCAGCAGATAGCTACGGGCGGAATCCTCGCCTTACTGTGGATAATCGCGCCGCCGCCGTCCAATCCTCGAAAAGGAGAAGCAACGAAAGTCGAGCGATCCTCCCAACGCTCACTGGGGACCATACTCGCAGCGCCAGCAAAGTGCCCTGACTCATCGTGCTCGGGTCACACAGCTGTGCTGGTAAATACCGCTATCCACGCTCGCGCAGTACCAGTGCCGCGATTCAATCCAGAAAGCGCCGTGACATTTAGCGCGAATTTCGACTGAGTTGACTGCAGTGACTACGCATGACAGAGACCGTCCCTTCAAGATACCTCTAGTTCAGCACGCGCTCGGCGACCGTCAGCGTTCACCACCGTGGATGAGCTTGCGCATCCCGCGCGCCACCTTCCGCTACCAGCGTTCGGGGCGGTCATTCGCGGCTGGAAGTCAACGCGTCTACGGGAAGCTTCGCAATCGTGTACGCGTAGTAGGGCGAGTGGACGTCGGTGACTGGCGCAGTGCAGCGCCATGTTCGAAGGAACAGAAACTGCCGTGATCAACCTGCCACGCACGCGAAAGATGAGGGTAGCCGATCGCGGTCGACCATGTCGCCAAACTTAGGTGCCAGAGCCTCGGGCTGGCAGTGAACTGCTCAATGCTGGAACGCACCAGTGAAGAACTCCCTCTTCACTGTCGTCAATCAACGCCAAGGACCCTGCGGTTCCTCGGCTCCAGCCGTCGTTGATTACCATATATGTCACCTTTCACCTGAGCTATTCCCCATCATATGCCATTGAAACATGTCATCCTGCGGGCTTCGAAACCCACTGCGTTGTAAAGCGGCGCAGCATCTGGACGCATAGTAACACATCTCAACACGTCAAGCGGCGAATACTCAACCACGTGAGAGGGTCCTGCAAAGCAAGCGAAAATCGCCCATGTTTACATGGATAGAATTTCCCATCATCTGAGCTAGATTCCAAGGTGATCATGTCGAAGCAGTGAAAGAACCCGTGCGAGCCATTGTCCACCCCGAGACGGATTGAAGCAGCAAAGCCTCACAGTGTCACTCGTGAAAACCGTATCGACCGCAGCAGGACGGCATAGTATTGAAGTGCAGTGGTCGAAAACCGCCGATTAGTCGTCTGGAACAAGGCAGCACTCTGGAGGCACGCTCGCAGTAGTAGAAGGAATATACGCTTCTTGGTAATCGGCCTCTTCGTGGGGAGCGGCAAAAACCCGCGCTGAAGACAATCCCAGCGTCAGCGGTAAAGCTCCGTTCACTTTCATTCCCGCGTCGTCAAGCGCCAGGCCGACTCACAGGCCACCAAGCTCTGCCTTCATTATCGAGGCTCACTCTGTCTTCTTCTGGAGCCATTCGCCGAGCAGCGGCGCAGCGTCTGACAGTGCACTCCAACACGTCGAGAGGTGAATACTAACAACGTGAGAAAGCCCCGCGAGCGGCCAACGGTTTGCCCCGGCGCAGGGATAGAAGACACCGCGATCGAACGAACTCAGGAACCCGGATTATTGCCGATGCAGATGGAACCATCGTCCATCCAGAACGGATTGGAGCGGGTGTTGTACAACGCCAGTTTCTCGAAGCCCCTGCGAACTCGAAGCGCACTTTGCCCACGCGCAGAGTCAGATAGTGTTCGATCACTCTGAGATCGTCAGATTGAAACCGGACCAATACGTGAACCGCGCTCATGCGTAAAAGGAGTACGTATGTCGCTCGAAATACACGCCGAATGGTTCTGCTGCAGCAGAAGATGGGTAGACCACCAGGACTTGCCTGGTTCTGAGACTTCTAACCTGATCCCCCAGCGGCACTTTCACCGCTTGAGTGAAACGCTCAACGAAGTCCAACAGGAACCTCCACACCCTGCAAAATACCCAAATCGAGAAGGTCTGCAACGCTCTTGAGTTACCTTTGCGTCGAGGCATGAAGCGACGCGCAACTGCCTCGCGCTTTCGGCCACGGCGCCGCAGTACCGTGCTCAATCTTCCAACCTTCAGGCATATTGGAAGGTTGATTGGTACTGGTAATAGGCTCATGGACGGATCCGGGAGCCAAAGCACGTTCCTCAAAGGTTGGAGACATGGCCGTTTTCGACAGCAAATAACCGCCGCGAGGGTTACCAATGCGGTCCACAATGAGGCCGTGTTCAGCGTATCCATTTCAACAGTTGAATACTCGCACCCCATCCTTATAGCCATCGTGATCGGGCCACTTAGCATCTGTCGCTACCCCATCCTCATCAACGTAGAAACATGATTGTCCTGATTCCAGCCCTCATGGTTGCGCGGAGCTGCCATCAGGGCATAACCACGACGTCATCGGGTTTCGTGACAAAATCCAGCACCGGAGGCTGTCAATGCGTCCCTCCTGCATAACTGCGTCAGGAAGGCCGGGATCGCGGGTATCCTTCGAGCGTCCTCAGCAACCTCACGTACGCACCGAGGAAGGGTCAACCCCTCGACGGGCGAGCTGTAGTGTTCCTGAGGAGTCTCAGGGAGTATGAGGGCATATGGGGTTCACCGGACAGGCCAGCAATCCTTCTTTGATCTTCGACATGATCGAGACACGCTTCACGCCCGTGAGTGAACAAGTCTTTAAAGCTTGCCCGCTGTAGCAATCAAATCCTTGACCGACTTCGCCAGTTTTCGTCGCCCAGTTCTTCACGTGCATGACGATTTCGGGAATGAGCTTCGCCAAGGCAGTCCGGCACTCAGGAATGCCTGCACAACCGCACTGATGAAGGTTCCAACAATCTGCGCGATCGCATCTCGCACCATCGAGTACACGATTTCAACGACAGATGAGAGGACTTTCATTCCCTCAGCAAGGGCGTGTGCACCCTTGACGCGCCGCGATCAAACGTTGATTCCACCAGCTCGTTTTCGCGAGGATTCCGCTGCCCTGGCCTCGTGAATACTGAGTGAAAGGGTGACGTTTGTCTTCAGGCGCGTCGCGTTTTCTTCGAGAGCACAGGCCGAGCGCCACGAGTTTGCCTTTTTGAAGGACATCGTCTTTATTTCCGGCAAGCTTTTTGAAGATATCCGCGAAGGCTGGCAGTGATCCATGATGATCGCCGCTCCCCACGACAACGCAGTTCCCAGAGGATCGATGAAGGCAGACGCAGTGTCAGCAATCAACGATGCAGTACTCAAACCGCCCTGGACCCAGTTTCCCGAGCTCACTGCAGAAGAAACCTGCGATATCTTCTGGCGTTGCCTGGGTGTACCAGGGATCTTCCTCCCCAAAGCCGAGGCCGACGCCCAGCTTGCCGCCTGCGGGCTTTGTTGCGGTGGACCCTGGAGTGAGTGGAGCAGCCATCAGCTGAGCACCTCCGTTACCATCTCCGGTAGTTTTGAACAGCGGAGATGTTGCCCGATTCCGTCTCTGGAAGTTCGCATTGACCTTCAATGCGGATGAGAGACTCGACAACTTTCGGCTAGAGATTGCAGTTCCCATGATGTCCAGGAAGAGTTCGGCGATTGGGGTCACCAGGGAAATCATCAGGCCAAAAGCATTAGAGCCGACACGCCCACCGCGGGCTTTTACTCGGCTAAAGACTTCACTTCGCCCGCTTGAGATGCGATGCGTCCTGCAAGAAGTGCAGCGTCACCTGGCTGCCAGTGCTACTTCATTCATCTTTTCTCCTAAATGACCTTCACTTGTCTCCGCCGTGGCGAAGTGCTCCTGCATCTAGACGACCGAAATGATCGAATGCGGCATGAGCTCCAGCGTTTTCATCAGCGTGCTCGATCGAACCATAGGTTTTGCGAGCACCTGAGCTTCAATAGAGGAAATCTCCCATAGCATCGACAGCAGCATCTGCTACGCGAGCACCGACATCTTGACGAGACGTTTAAACGCCTCGCGAAGGCGTGGCCAGAGCGGATGGTCGAACCTGAACCTCAATGCGAGTGCCGAGGACCGACGACGACGCGGACCGTGATCTTTTTGATTCACCCGCCGCGGATATCCCCTCATGCGTTCAACGAATTCGAAGGCGCCTGCCGTAGCTTTATTAGACTCATCGACTTGTGCGTCACGTTTGCCGCGTAACAGTTCATCAACACCGCCAAACACCCTCGTCTGTACTATCTGCTGTGGTGTTTACCAAATCCCACCTAAGCCCGACGTATCTCGCCATGTTTTACGCTTCATCCGTCGTCCCCCAGCTAAAAATCCATGGAGAAAGAAAGGGTCACTATGCGATCTGTCATATAGCGTTCACATCGTCAGGTTTGTCACAGTTCCAATGCCCTCGATCGACTTTCAACGCGTTCACCGGAATTCAGGCGACCTCGGCAGGAGGCGCCCTGTTAGGATCACGTCACCGGGCAGTAGAGTGAAGATTCTCGACACATAGGACACTGATCTGAGCGATTGAATATCCCATTGCGAGGTCTTCCCACCCCCGTTCTTCCGTTACCGCGCAGCGGATCTGGGCATTATCAGGGTCGAAAGAAGAACCGACCGTGATCCATGGACCGCGGGCATGCGGTATCCCAGCTCTTGGCACGACCAGCGCGCCGCCGTCTCGCGGCAGGCATCCGCCGCGGTCGAGGTCGTTCGCACAGGCATAGCCCCAGCACCACCGAGGGCATCCTGACGCTCACGTCTGGCCAAGGTTTTAATGACCACTGCAAGCTCGGCCTCGTAAAAGACTTCCTGTCCCTGCAGGAAAGACGATCGGTCATCGGGGATAATCACCGTAGTGTTCGGCTTCAAGAAAACGCTGGGACGCGCAGGGGATCGCCTGAGCGCACCTGGAGCAGGGATAGTTCCCCGCCCGAGGCACAACCCTGGAACGAGGAATGACAGGCGAGAGAAGTCGTACTTCGTCCAGCCTGCAATCTGGGCCCGAGGGCTCGACAGGCGAAAAGGCGGGTCACCCTTCAGCCAACGATTCGAGTCATTCATCCTCTAAAGCTCTGTAGTAAATCGAGCTTCTTGAGACACGAGCGATACGCATGACGACCTCTCCCCTTTGTGTCGCAAGTAGCCTATCTGCGCAGGCTCCCCATCCCGCACACATCGCCGGGAAGGTCGCCAGGGAAGGAGCGGATTATCCTTCGCACGAACACCGGATCAGCAATGCCACTCTTGCGCTGGGACTCTGTAATCGCGGAGGCCCCAGACGAGGGGCAAGGACAATCAGGCAACCAGGTTCGTCACGGTCATGATGGCCATTGCGATATCAACCGCGTTCCAGACTGAGGTCAAGGTGGCAGCAGCGATGACGACCGAGGCTACGGAGATGATGCGTACCGCCCAGGTTGCAGCCTGGACTTGACAACGAAAGACAGGTTGATCTCCGGAGTAGACGTGTCGCAAATGACGGAGGAGTAGGCAGAACGAAAGATCAGGATCGACATGGGCATGATGGTCCACTGTCCCGGTTGATCGGCAACCGCAAGGTTGTCAAGTTCGCCGATTTGCCTGGGGTTGAGCCCAAACCTTCGCGGCAATCAAGATGACGCAGCGGTTGCAGTACACACGATGATCGTGTCCTGAAAACGCCTCCAGAGATCTGGACGAGACCCTGGCGAACGGGGTGCGACATGGTCGCGGTTGCCGCACAGCGTAAATTCTGAGCGGCCTCGTTCGAGAAGAGTCGCGCTTCGTACCGTTGATGACCGTGACGAGGATTCCACACGCCCAAGCCCGGGTCGGTCGGTTGCGAGAGCTGCGGCAGAAGATCTGACTGACAGCGAACTTTGGGCAGGGTTCAGATTACGAAAATCACCGCAACCATGATGACGATGGTTGGGCGATCGGCGCCATCCACTCCGGTCAGCGCGAGCGACGGTCTTAATTCCGCCGGAAAGATCACCATTGTGGAAATACAAAGAAGCGCAGGATGACCAGGTGTGCTGGACAGGCTCCCAATCCCGCGATCGGTTCACGGGGCCGAGGGGCTCAAAGCGAGAGGAGGGCTGAAAAGCAATGGCGTTGGATTGCACCGACGTAATAACGAATGCGCAGGTCACAACGGTGATGATGGCGAAAATGCTGGCCGAATCTTGTTCTTCATCCCAAGGGCAATGTAGTGCGCGGGACGCCGCGGAAAGGTCCCCGTCAGCGGGCGAACGCGAAGACCTGCGCGAGCGTGGCTCGAAGGGCGCGGTCGCCATGCCGATCGATGGCAACGACCCACATCCAGAGAGATTGCACCCACGCCACGCCGAGAAAAGCGCGTACGCGGAAACGTTACCGACACCCACGCGCGCGGCCAGCGAGATCGTGAGGCTTGGAAGAAGAAATTTCGCCCTTTGCGCTCGGGAGCCGGAGATCGATCGACATCTCGAATTAGCGAATTTGCACGAACCGCGAGCGCAGTCAAGTACAGACCGGTTCGATGAGGATCCCACACCGTGATGCAGGGGTAATCCAGTCAGCAATGTTTTGGATGGACTGTGCGAGGTTCGCCATTCGTTTCTCCAATACGTACGAGGCCGTGGTGCGCGGGCGCACAGGTGCGCGGTGGCCGATCGGGTGGTGTGCAGCGTTTACAGGTCTTTACGCATTTTTCTGAACGCGCCGAAAAACTGGACGCAAATGAGGGATGTCTGGGAAGATAGCAGCGAGCGCGCCACTGAATGAACTCCTCGATGATCTGGAAGATCGCGGTGTATTGACCGACGACGATGCCCTGTATGGGCGTTTTTCATCCATGGGCTTCATCAACGGGCGTCCGGCTCACCAGTCGCCAAGATGAGTCTCTCATTGATTTTGTCGAAACCACGCATCGCAGCAACGCGCCCACGGGCTCTGGGCAAGTCAACGATCGCTGGCTGCACATTTTGTGTCGATGGCAGATGGTGCGCTGCGTAATACACGGCGCCTTGAAAGCACTGGTGTCATGCAGTTCTTTGATCAGTGGCACTTTTGGCGCGAAAACGTCGGAATGGTGACGGGCGATGTCTCGTGAACGCAGACGCTCCGATCATTTGCTGTACTGCGGAAAATCCTGGCAAACCGGTCCGCGTGAGGATCGCAACTTTAGACGCAGAGCATGATCGTCAGTGGACGAGTTCCATTTCTGGCGCTGATCCCCAACGAGGCTGGGCTTGGCAGGTTCCACTCATGAGCTCACGCGTCCTCAGTTCATTGCAATGAGCGCGACGCCTGGTGATACGACTGTTTTTCGCACGCAATGGACGGATCGCACGGGACGGCCGACGGTGGAAATTACCGATGCGCAGCGTCCCGTTCCCGCTTGAATACGACTATGTTGTTGACGCCCTTCAGGACACGGTCGAGCGCCTTCTTTCGGAGGGACGTCACCCGATCTACATCGTTCATTTTTCCCAAAAAGATGCGGTTGATACGGCCGCTGCTCTGATGATCGCAAGCTCATTTCTCCTGAAATTCGTTCTCAGATTTCGCGTGAGATTTCGACTGTGTCCTTTACAAAGGGCTTTGGGCAGACTCTGCGTGGCCTTCTTACTCACGGATTAGTTCACCACGCAGGAATGCTGCCTCAGGTATCGCTCGACTTGTCGAGCGCTCGACCCAGCAGGGTTTGCTCGGTTATCTGCGGAACTGACACTCTTGGAGTCGGTATCAATGTCCCTATTCGCATGCAGTTTTTGCTCACTTCCTTGGTGAAGTTTGATGGAAGCAAGATGCGGCACCTGCGTTCGCGTGAATTCCACCAGATTGCAGGACGCGCGGGGCGTGCGGGTTTTGACACCGTTGGTTTTGTCCGAGTTCTGGCCCCCGAGCACGAAGTGGAAACGGCCCGCAAGCGCGCGCCGTTTAACGGCTGCTCAGGAGGCCGCTCGCGATGAACGCGAGGCGAAGAGCAGGGAAAGAAGGCGTCCAAAGCGCAGTGGCCCGAAGGAAGGCCAGATCACTTGGTCGCGTTCGACTTTTTGAGCGCCTGCGCGATGCTGCCCTGAAGCACTGCAGTCTCACTTCGAGATGACTCACGCGACGGTTCTGAACGTGTTGGGCGGAGCAGCCGATGCTGGGCGAGATCCTGCAGAGCATCTCGTCGATTTGGCATTGCACAACGATGACCCGCCGCTCCCTGCGAACCCTCATATTCGTCATCTTGCAGACATTTATACTTCTCTTCTCCAAGCCGGGGTTGTCGAGCATCTCTCCAGTGCCCGAGCTCAGGAGTTGGGTGTCTCTAGGTTGCAGTTGGTTGCGGATTTGCCGGATGATTTTTGCGCTCAATCAGCCGCTTTCTCCCCTTCGCTTTAGCGCTTTCGAGCTTCTTGATCCGGATTCGCTGACCTTTGCCCTTGACGTGATTTCCATTGTCGAGGCCGTGCTTGAGGATCCCCGGCCCCTGCTGTATGCGCAAGAAAAACCAGGCGAAAGCTGCGGCCGTTGCGTCCATGAAGGCACAGGGGATGGAGTATGACGAGCGCATGGCTGCCCTAGAAGAGATCTCGTGGCCTAAGCCTTTGGAAGAGCCTCTCCCCGCTTTCAGTGTCTATGCGCGTTCAAACCGTGGGTTGGAGATCTTGAACTCTCTCCCAAGTCGGTCATCCGCGAAATGATTGAAAACGCCGATGACCTTTACCGAGCTCATCTCCCGTTACGACGTGGGACGCTCAGAGGGCGTCATTTTGCGCTATCTCAGTGATGCCTATCGAATGATGCGTCAAGTGATCCCGGAAGAAATCGATGACTGAGGAACTTGAAGCCATGATTTCGTGGTTGGCTGATCTGATCCGCAGCGTTGATTCTTCTCTTCTGGACGAGTGGGAAGCAATGATGAACGGGAGGAATTGACCGAGGCCGAAGAGGTTTCTTCTACCGTTGGAGCTGAGCGCGCATTTGGAGCCGATGAGTCCGGAGTTATTGCTTTCACGGCAAATCGTCATGCTTTCCGCAATGCCGTACGTCGGGCGCTCTTTAATTTTGTTGAGTTGATGAGTCGTGATGATGTCGATGGGCTTGAGCGAGCAAGCGCGCAGGCCGCAGATAGTGATGGGCTCTTTGCTGAGGCTGCGCCGTGGACCGGCGATGATTGGGATCATGCGCCTGAAACGCTACTGGGCAGAACATGACTGGATCGATATCAATCAGGGCGCGCGTTCCCCAAGCGCTTTGTGCCTGGAAGAACAGATCAGCGGCGAAGACATCTTGGCCTTTGATGTCCTTCTCCGCCAGGGATAACGCCATTCAGCGCAGTCGTTTCGAGGGTCCCTTTGCGCGGGCTGTCGATGAGGGCTCCCGCCGGTTCGGTCTGGTTGGCGACTCAGACCATCACGGATCCGGAAGGCAATATGGACTGGCGTATTGCCGCCCTCGTGGACTTGGCTGCCTCTGACAAGGAAAAGCTGGCGGTTCTGACCGTGCTCACGGTCGACGCGCGGTAGGGGTTCCCTCACCCGGCAAGGTGTCGCCCTCGTGAAGCAAATAAATACTTTCCAGCGACCATCCCCAAGGAATTCGAGGATCTCATCCGATAGTTCTCTCGCCTTCCCATAGACGAAGAGAAAGCACCAGGTTGATCAGCAAACCGTGAGAAAGAAAGAGCCGGGCCTGGGCTGAATCCATTCCGCCTTCATCCCGAAGCAGACGGTACACGCGAGCAAAAACTCTCGCGGGCGAGCTGGCCAAAACGCGGGTCGGATCCCATCATGAAGAGACGTACGATCATCATGAGATGTGTCGCGGTCCCTCACGATCTCCGCGTACATATCCCTAGCGCTTGTCGGCGTTCAAATTCGCTTGCATCCGGCGACACCGGGGCTTCGACGAAGCGTTGGCACAGCTGTTCAACCACATGTGTAGCAGCCTCTTCAAAGAGCGTCTCCTTAGATCTGAAGAAACGCACGACGTATGCCTGACTGACACTTGCCTCACGCGCGATCGAGTCGGTCGTGCCGCAGCGTAGCCGACCCGAGCGAACACGCGCACTGCAGCTTCTAGCATGAGCGCCTTGCGCTCATTCGCAGGCATACGCGTCGCAACCATGTCTCATCCTCTCAGTGCCACTGTTACAGCACAGTCTATCCGCGAGCGTAAGCACGAACCTTTTCGACGAATGCAGCGCGGTATGAGGAGTATTCACGTCCTGCTCGATCCGGCCGAGCATTAGAGTTTTAGTGAGTCGAATCCCAACGAATCCCAGAATCATCTGCTCACCGCGAAATCGGACCTCCGAAGAGCCGGTAAATGAACGATGGCGCACGTGACGTGACGATTAGCGCTGCGGTCTTACCTTCCAGCAGTCCTGGCTCTAGCACCGATGTAACGGTACGCAAATCCGGGAGTGAGAGTGCGATCAGAAACCTTTAAGAATTGCGGGCTCAGCTGACCACCAGATCGGGAAACTGAACACGAGATGATCCGCAAGCGATGTCCTCTTGGTATCGCATAGGTGCGTTTTCATCTTCCATGTGCTGGCGATATCCGTAGCGCAGAACAGGATCAAAATCCTCCGTCGCCAGATCGATCTACGCACGTCATGCCCAGCAACGCGCGCCTCATCGGCGTATGCGGGAAGCAAGTTGATGAGAGTAGCTCTCAGCGTCTGGACTGCCCTGAATAACGAGAATCTTCATCATTTTCCTCTTGTTGTAATCGGTTGATTACTACCATAGTGGTGGGCCTGTTCCGATGCAACATTAGGGGTATAGACGGATTAAACGAGTATCTATGACGACAAAGATCGCGACGCGCTCTCCCCACAGGACGCTCGCCAATCTCCTGCTGAAGGCGCAGGGAGATAGCCGTCAGGGATCCTGGACCAAGAACTGACGGACACCGATCTCAATATCACCTGCTCGATACCACTTCTCTTCAGGCTCAACAAAGATTGGCCACCCTGCGCTCATGATGCGCTGCAACGCAGGATCTAGGTTCTCGACTTGTACCTCAAAGTTGATCCCGCGACCAAGTGGTGGCTCAAGTGCGCCGGTCGCCCACGTCCTCCCCTGGTTAATCTGGTCGAGCATCAGGTGCGCATTACCCAAGACGAGGTATCCAAACCCCTCTTCGAGCCTCTCATAGCGGAGGGAAAAACCGATCAGATCACACCAGAAATGCCGGGAGGCCTCGTAGTCGGTGACGGAAAGTTCAGGAACAAGCCCGGGTTCACAGGTCATTTCTACACTCTATCAGGCAGCTCGGATACACAAATTGAACTCGGTCACGACTGTCGGACAATTTCAATTCCCACGGTTTGCAAGGCGGTTAGGAAGCCCCCGTTTACGCGCCCGCTTCAAATCCTTCTTGAACTGACTAGTCATCACAAGGGCCCGTCACCCTTGTTGAGACTCACTCATCATCGACATCAGCGAACGCCTGCGATGCCGACACATAGCGACTAGCAGCGATACGTCCCGCAGCAATCTCGCGGGCTTCACGCATCGCAGCTTCAGTTTCGGCATTGAAACGAGGCTGGCGCAGTTCGAAGGGCAAACCACCTTCCATGATCGACTTGTGCAGAAACACGTTTACGGCGTCAGTGAGGTTCATCCCAAACTGTGCATACACCCGTTCAGCCTCTTCTTTCACGCTTGGGTCCACACGCATGTTGAGTGTTGCAGTCTTCATGACTCAGCCCCTTCGACAAATAGATGTACAGCATCAATCTTACAACGTCAGCACAACGCATGACACATGATGCGGTTTGTCATTACAAGAGATCTGCACGATTAGACAATCGTGCAATTTTAATTCCAAATAACGTTATTCGAAGATCGTTAAGAGGAAGCAGAGCACAAACCCGGAAAGTTACGCTTGCGCTGCAAGATCGACGACCTCGGCACCAACAATTTCTGCTAGGTCAAGCGGACTCAGCTCCACACTCACTCCCCTGCGACCTCCCGACACCAGCATCGTTTCATGATCCAAACATGAGGAATCAATAAAGATTCTGATGTTTTGTCGTTTGCCCCAAAGGACTAATCCCACCGACGACATAGCCCGTACGGCGCTGCGCAACGGCGGGGTCAGCCATAGCCGCGTTCTTCGCTCCGGCGGCTTTGGCAATGAGCTTCATCGACAGGTGCGCAAGCGCCGGAACACAACCCACAACATACTCCCCCGTCGGCTCAAGCTTGACCATCAAGGTCTTAAACGCAATCGCGGGATCAATCCCCAATTTCTCAACGGTTTCCTCACCGTAGGCACGCGCGGAAGGATCATGCTCGTACTCGTGAACAACGAAAGGAACCCCGGCCTCGTTCAATTCCTCAATTGCGTGAGTGGGGCCTGAAGCGTGATCTTTGGAGTGTTTACGAGCCATACCCCCCAGTGTAAGTCCCAAGGAGACAGTCTTTTGGTTTCAGAAAAATAGAAAGCGGCCGGGCTGATGGAAATCAGCCCGGCCCTGAGTTTCACCACAAACAGCGGAGCGGCACTTTAGACGAAGGTCGCCTGCGGATCATCGATCACCATCTTGCCGAAGGAAAGCAGGTGATCGATGAGCTTCAGATTGGCAATCGCCAGGAATACCGATGATGGTGATGGCCTGGAAGAAAGCCGTGATGACATGTCCGATTGCCAGCCAGATACCAGCAATGAAAAACCAGATCAGATTCATCAGCGCCGAACCAGCACCCGCTCCAGGCATCGGGACAACTCTGTTTCACCGAAGGGCCAGATAATGTAGCTCGCGATTCGGAATGATGCACATACCCTGCCGGGATTGTCACGATGAAAATACACGCGAGCAATCCGAAAAGATGTAGTCCAAGAACAGTACGAAACCGCCGAAAACTAGCCAAATAATATTGAGCCAGAAGCGCATTTCATTCCTTCCATCAAGTTGTACTGCATCAAGTCTCGCACAGCCATCCCTCAATTCGCGCTCGCTTTTCCCCTGATTCTCCCCTGATTTCCCCCTGAGTCGTGTGGCTACACTGATGCCATGACTATTCCTTCAGCGATTGCCGAGGCCATTGACCGCATCGACCGCGCACGCCAGGCCGCCGGTCGCAGCGATCGCGTGGCCTTAGAACTCGCGGTAAAAACTCGCACCCCCGAGGAATGCCGCGAGGCAGCCCAAGCCTTGAGCGATCTGGGACAGCCGATCCTCTTGGGGCATAACCGCGTCCAGGAAGCCACGGCAACAGTTGAAGCAATTAGACAGGTACCGGGAGCACAGATCCACTTAATCGGTCCGCTCCAATCGAACAAGATCAATCAGCCTTGGCCTGCGTCGACGCAATTGAATCGATTGATTCTGCCCTACTCGTCCAGAAAATTGATTCACGCCTGAGCCGTGAACTCCCCGTCTTTATCGAAGTCAACGTCTCTGGCGAAGACACCAAACACGGCTGCAGCCCCACCGATGTCCCTGCTCTTATCGAGGCCGTCTCCTCCTCGGCGCACCTGAGCCTCGCAGGCTTCATGACCGTCGGTCTCAACTCCTCTGCCGAAACAGATGTGCGCCGCGGATACGCCCAGCTGCGCCAGCTACGCGACCGCAGCGCCGAAGAGCTTAGCCTCCCCACAGACGCCCTTGAGCTGTCGATGGGGATGAGTAATGACCTCGAATGGGGGATTGCAGAAGGGCAACAATCGTTCGAGTGGGAACCGCAGTTTTTGGGGCCCGGCGCTTAGCCGCGCGGAGATAGCGCCTTCCCAGCGATCCAATCGATCCCAACGATCGCGCCGAGGAATACCAGCGCCCCGCACAAGATTGCGACGATATTGACACATACCTGCTGGTAGCCCAAGACCGTCACATTGACGAAATCATAAGGGTACTGGTGGACGAAGACACCACGAACCAGCGTGTAGATGATCCACGCAATCGGAATAACCAGAGCCTTAAGGACGACTCCACCGCTGACTCCTCCGCGCGGTCCGCACGCCAATGCAACGACGATCATCAAGAGTGGAACAACGACGTGCTGGAGCGGGTTTGTCAGGACAGACCAGCCGCTCAAAACCTCAGTTGGACGGATCAAGAAGTGATAAACAATGGCCGTCACTGTGATCATCATGAGCGCACATAAATGCAACGCGCGTCCCCATGAGCCAATCTCACTGCCTCGAAGTGCGATGAGCGTTGCGACAATGGCAACCAGAATATTCGACCACTCCGTGAAGTAAGACAGGCATTCAATCATTCTCTGGCCGAACCCGGCCCAGCCAAAAGGGAGCTCCACCGAACATCCCAGGCCGGGCCACGGCCTCGCGAGAATACCCGTCGATAGCGGTAATGACCAAGGTGAGGACCACACCAAGCCACGCGGCGATTGCCACAAGCGCATAGCCCCAACGGCCAGCGGTCGCCAGAGTCATCTGCTTTCCTCTCACTGGTCCTATGCCCAGTCGGGAAGAATACGCACGCCGCCCTTATCGGCAGACGCTGCAAGCATTCCGTAGACCTTCAAGGCATCAGAGACGTGACGCGAACGAGGCTTGGAAGGCTTCCACGGGTGGCGCCCATCTCCGCGCGGCGGCGCTCAAGTTCTCATCGCTGACATTCACACGAAGCAGACGCTTGTTGACGTCGATCTCGATCTCATCGCCCGTGCGGACCAAGCCGATCGCACCGCCAGCAGCGGCCTCGGGAGAGATGTGACCAATCGAGATACCGGAGGTGCCGCCAGAGAAACGGCCATCGGTGATCAGCGCACACTTCTTACCCAAGCCCAGTCCTTTGAGGTACGAGGTCGGGTAGAGCATTTCCTGCATGCCCGGGCCACCCTTGGGGCCTTCGTAGGTGATGACGACGACGTCGCCCTCTTGAACCTTCTTACTCAGAATCGATTCAACAGCCTCTTCTTGAGACTCCACAACGAATGCACGGCCAACGAAGTGGAAGAGCGACTCGTCAATACCCGCGCTCTTAATAACCGCGCCATTCTCGGCGATATTGCCGTAGAGAACTGCCAGACCGCCATCCTTCGTGTATGCGTGCTCGACATCGCGAATGCAGCCATTCTCGGAATCCGTTTCCAAGGACTCAAAGAGGTTCGCTGTTGAGAAAGCGTGGGTCGTGCGCACGCCACCGGGCGCTGCAAGGTAGCGATGCTTGGCCTCGTCAGTGGCGCTGCCACTGCGAATATCCCACGCACCCAGCCACTCCTCCAAGGAAGGAGCATGGACGGAGTGCACATCACGGTTCAGCAGGCCCGCGCGGTTAAGCTCGCCAAGCAGGGCGGGGATTCCACCAGCGCGGTGCACGTGCTCAATGTGGTAGGTCGTCGAGTTCGGGGCCACCTTGCAGAGGCAAGGGACGCGGCGCGAAATCGCATCGATATCGTCCAAGGTGAAATCAACCCCGGCCTCGTGAGCGATCGCAAGAATGTGAAGAACAGTGTTGGTGGAGCCGCCCATGGCAACGTCCAAGCTCATCGCGTTCTCGAAAGCGTGCTTGGTAGCGATCGAGCGCGGCAGAACCGAATCGTCATCGTTGTCGTAGTACGCGCGGCACATATCAACGATGCGGTGTCCTGCTTCCAAGAAGAGCTTCTTGCGCTCAACCTGCGTAGCCAAAGTCGTGCCGTTTCCGGGCAGCGCGAGGCCGATAGCCTCGTTCAAGCAGTTCATCGAGTTTGCAGTGAACATGCCCGCGCAGGATCCACAGGTCGGGCAAGCGTTGGCCTCAACCTGGGCAAGCTGGGTATCCGAAATCGAATTATCCACGGCCATGACCATTGCGTCGATCAGGTCGAGACGGTGCTCCACAACGCCTTCAATGGAGGCACCAGACTCCATAGGGCCACCGGAGACGAAGATCGTCGGGATATTCAAGCGCATGGCAGCGATGAGCATACCGGGAGTGATCTTGTCGCAGTTCGAGATACACACCAAGGCGTCCGCGCGGTGAGCGTTGACCATGTACTCGACCGAATCGGCAATCACCTCGCGCGAAGGCAGCGAGTAGAGCATGCCGTCGTGGCCCATAGCAATGCCATCATCAACGGCGATGGTATTGAATTCTTCGCGACGCCGCCTCGCCTCGCGGATTGCGCCGGCGACAAGCTCGCCCATGTCCTTGAGGTGGACGTGGCCGGAACGAACTGGGTGAAAGAGTTCGCGATCGCGATGATCGGCTTGCCGAAATCTCCGTCCCCATGCCGGTCGCGCGCCAGAGCGCACGTGCTCCGGCCATGTTGCGGCCTTGAGTTGATGTTGCTGAACGCAAGGGCTTACTCATCGTTTACTCCCCAATGACATTTTTGTAACTGTTTCAACCCTAGTTCCGCACTGGGGGCTAGTTCTCACCCAGATCAGGGAAATGGACGAGGCCTTGCGTACACTTTTTCGCCACGTGGCGCGGTTTTGCGGCGCTTACTAAAGCTTTGCGCGCTGTCCACTTTTTGACCGCCCACACGGTCAGAGCGATGCCAGCCAGAGCAAAAACGATAAGTTGGTATCGCGAACCATTCTTCGACAAGCGCCCAATTCGCGCCGAGCGCATATCCAGCACCGATAAGGATCGAATTCCACACCGCAGAACCAATTGCCGTGTACACGGTGAAGGGCAGCAGTTTCATTCGTTCAATACCGGCCGGAATCGAAATCAAAGAGCGCACGACGGGGACGATGCGCCCCAGGAGAACTGCAAGCGGGCCTCGGCGTACAAACCATGCTTCCGCGCGCTTGATGTCGGCCTCCTTAACAAAAGGAATCTTCGCGGCCAGGGGAGTAGAAGCGCGCCCGGCCAAACCATGCACCCAAGGCATACAGGGCCAGTGCACCAGCAACCGATCCGAGCGTCGCCCACACGATTGCGCTGATCAGCCCCATACTTCCCGAGGCCGCAGCAAAGCCTGCGGAAGGCAGGATCACTTCGCTGGGGATGGGCGGGAAGAGGTTCTCCGCAGCAACAGCAATACCCACGCCGGGTGCACCAAGGGCGCCAACAAGTGAAACAACGGCTTGGACAATAGGTTCAAGAAGATTACTCATGCCTGTAGCATCACGGCGCAAGGCATGGAAGAGTTTTGCTCACCCTTTGTGTGGGCTGTGAAACCCGATCACGGGGCGGAGCACTGAACGAGCTCGCCTTCGCCCGCGATACGCAAGTGGTGTTCGGCGGCAGAGATGAAGACGGCCTCGCCTTGCCCCAGCGTGCACTCCCCCGCTTCGGTCGACAAACTCAAGCGACCACGGGTAACGAGAGCGATGCGCGGCCCCTCACCCGGGACACGCAAAGCGGTGAGTTCAGGGGTGCAGGTCGTGACAGTGAGTTCGAATTCTTGCGCGGGAGCGAGGAAACGATCCGAGTGTGGGCTGGGGTGCTCGGGAGCGAGGCGAATCGGCGGGAGCGCCGAAAATTCAGCGATTTCCACCAATTGCGCGCTATCGACGTGCTTGTGGGTGAGGCCCGCGCGAATAACGTTATCCGAGGCCGCCATGACCTCAACGCCCAGGCCTCGCTGGTAGGCGTGGATTTGGCGCGGCGGAATGTAGGCCGCTTCGCCCGCACGCAAAGACACAGGATTCATGAGGAATGCCAGGATGATTCCCGCGTCACCGCCGTGCGCGGCCTCGAGCTCACACACCAGTTGGTCCGCACGAAGCGAAGGCGACTCCCCCGCTTCGAGGCGGCTCCGGCAGGCGGCGACAAACTCTTCCACCAGCGGCGGCGTCACTGGTGAATCGATATCGAAGACCCACGAGGCCAAGGAACGCAAGCCCCCGCGAACCGTGGAGAGGTTGAGGCGACGGCGGAGCAATTCGGCCAGCTCCCCATCCAGCCCTTCGAGGAGTCGACGCGCCTTTCGAGGCACTCTAAAGCCAATGAGCGCGTCGAAATCGGTCAAGGCGTAGAGCATCTCGGGCTTGTGGTTCATGTCCCGGTAGGAGCGGTTCGGCGCGGTGCGCTCGATTCCGAGGACTTCTTCGCGCAGGTAGCCTTCACGCGCGATTTCCTTGGTGGGATGAACCTGAAGAGAGAGTGTCTCGTCCGGTGCAATGACCTTCATGAGGAAGGGCAGGTTGGTTCCAAAGGCGTAGAGGATGCCCGAGCCAAGGGCTTTTTTCGGATCCTGCGCGATGAGGTCACCCAGGGTTCGTCCATCATTGATGAGCGTTGGGCCGTCGGGGTGATTGCCAAACCAGAGCTCAGAAACAGGCCTGGGTCCTGGGGTTTCACCCAGGAATTCAGCGATTGCGCTCTGTGAGCCCCAATCGTCAAACTTGCGCCAGCCCTGCAGCTGTTCCATCTGCTCTCCTCAGCCTTTCCATGACACCGAGGTCCGTGCGTCGTTGGAGAACAACGAGTGGACGACGTTTTTCCGAAATGCTCGGTATGTGTGAAAAGTTTAGCGTGTCCCCTCTTCGCGTTCAGCGAGAGCGCGTAACGCTCCACCCGATTCGTAAAGTTCATCCCAGGTTCCGCTCTCCACAATGCGGCCCGAATCCATGACGATGATGCTGTCGGCATCGCGAATGGTGTCCAGGCGGTGTGCGACGACGATCAGGGTCTTATCGCTGGTGCGACGGCGAATCCCAGCCAGCACGCGCACTTCGGTTTCGCGATCAACTTGGGAGGTGGCCTCGTCAAGGATCATGATGGGGGTTTCGCGCAGGAGCGCGCGGGCAAGGGCCAGGCGCTGGCGTTGTCCGCCGGAGATGCGCTCGCCCATTTCGCCGACTTTAGTGTCGATTCCTTCGTTTTCCGAGGCGATCCACTCGCTGAGGTCAACCGCCTCCAAGGCGTCGCGGAGTTCGGCATCGCTTGCGTCGGGACGTGCAAGCAGAAGGTTTGCACGAATTGAATCGTTGAAGACGTGAGCGCGCTGCGGGGCCAAGGTAACAACAGAACGAATGTGATCTTGAGTGTCCTCACGCAGGTCCACTCCCCCAATGCTGATCGAACCGGAGTCCGGATCCCACACGCGAGCAAGCAGAGCAGCAAGCGTCGACTTACCCGAGCCCGATGCGCCGACGATTGCAGTTGTTGAGCCGGCAGGAATAGTGACGGTCACGTCGTGGAGGACTTGGGGGCGATGGTTCTCGTATCCTTCTGAGTCATCTTGAAGGCCTGAAGCTATAGCAACCTGCGGGTAGGTAAAGTCCACGCCCGTAATCTGAAGATCACCGCTGCCAGCGATGGGGCGAGGGGCTTCCGGATCGGGAACCAGTGGTTCGCGATCTGTTACGGCGAAGATTCGCGCCGCCGAGGCGTAGGCCTGATCCAGATCCGCGGTGAGGTCCTCAACCGCCAAAACCGGTGCAAAAGAGGCCAGTGCAACGCCCAAGGACATGGTGACCTGCGCGATGCTCAGTTTGCCCGAGGGGTAAGCCGAGTAGGCGACAAGGAGTTGAGCGACAACAGCCAGGGGAAGCAGTGCTTGATTAAAGCCTCGTCGAACGGCAATCCAGAAAGAGGTCTTGTACTGAGCTTGGAAAATGTATTCTTCCAGCTCGTCAGCCATTTCCTTCATGCGATGTTCCTGCGCACCGAAAGCAATGACTTCGCGCACGCCTTGAACCGAGTCGGTGACGTGGTGCGACAGCCTGCCTCGTGTTGCGCGAAGTACTTGCGCAGCTTCGTCGGTGGTCTTGCCACCGAAGATCGGAACACAAATCCCCTGCCAGAACAAGGGAAAGGTGCCAGAACAAGAGCATTGAGCGGCGAGATCGCCACGCCCATCCACACGACAGTCCCGATGGGAACGATTACCGCTGTTGCCAGGGGCACCAGGGTGTGAGCGAAGAAGACCTCGACGCGATCGACGTCTTTCGTGACTCGCGACAGAAGGTCACCGGTGTCTGCGCCCTCGGTCATTGCTGGAGCCTGAGGTTCAAGAGAGTCGAAGAAATAGTTGCGCAGGAGGGCCAAGGAGCGGAAAGCAACGTAGTGTCCCGCATATTGCTCGAGGTAGCGGAACAATGCCTTGAGTAGGGACATGATCACCAGCGCCCACACCACCCATGACAGGGTGACCGAGGCTGGATCCGAGGCATAGGAACCCAATGCCCATGTTCCCACCGCAAAGAGCGCGATCCCTAAAACCAGCGCGACAATACGCGCAAGTAGAGAGAAAACAAGCGGGAAAAGGACGGGACGAGCGACGCGAATGAGGCGGCGTGAGAGGTCCATGCGCGTGAAGTTCTGGGGGTTCATCGAGTTCCCCTTCCTTCAGTTCGACTTGGCGGTCTGCGTGGGCGATCGTTGCTCCTCGGTGAGAGATTGTGATGGTCGTGCGCCCACGTGCAACGGTATCGATGGCGTTAAGAATCTGTCTTTCACTTTCCAAATCGACGTGTGCAGTGGGTTCATCGAGCAGAAGGATTGGGGCGTCTTTGATAAACGCTCTGGCAAGTGCGACGCGCTGTGCTTCACCGCCTGAGAGAGCCAGTCCTTTGTCGCCGACGCGCGTATCCAAGCCCTCGGGAAGGCGGGCCAGAAGATCGTCGAGGCCGACGGCGCGCAGTGCCGTGAGGATGTCCTCATCGCTGGCTGCGGGGTTGGCGATCAGGATGTTTGCGCGCAAAGTGTCAGAGAAAAGGTAGGTGGTTTGTTCGACGACAGCGATTTGCGAGCGGACCCACTGCAGGGGCACCTGGGAGATATCAACGCCATTGATGAAGATGGATCCCTCGCTGGGACGGTGGTGCGCCTGGATCAAGCTTGAGAGCGTTGACTTTCCAGCACCCGAGGTGCCCGTGATCGCAATGTGCTCACCGGGGGCGACGCGAAGGGAAGCTTCGCGCAGGATCGGGGTGTCGGCCTCGTAAGCGAAGGAGACGCTGTCGATGCGCACTTCCCCGGGTGCGGGAAGCGAAGTCGGGGCAAGAACGCCATTTTCTGCCGGGTCGATGACCTCTGGGGTTTCGCTGGTGAAGCGCTTGATTTCGCGGGTTGCAGCGATTCCACCCATGCCGATGTAGAAGAATTGGCCGATTCGATCCAGGGGGTCGAGCATGATCGAGGAGAGCAGAACAAGGGTGATGGCCTGACCGATTGTGAACCAACCATCGCTCAGACGCCAGTAGGCAAGTGCGGTCGCACCGGTGATCATTCCAAGTGAAAAGACGCCGTCAACAACCAGCAGGACCATCTGGTTTCCGGCAAGGTAGCGCATGACTTTGCGGCGAACGTTTTCTGCGGCCTGTGCAAGGGTGCGGCCCACGCGCTTTCCAGCTCCGATGTAGGACAGCGTTGAAAGCCCCTGGATCGCGTCTAGTTCTTGAGCAGCAAGCGCGCGAGAGGACGCACGATAACGGGTGGAAACCGGGCGAAATGCCCTTTGGAAAGCACCGACAGTGAGGGGAACAACGGGAATCGAGATTGCCAGGACCGCGGCCGATACCCAGTCAAAAGTAAATACGACTGCAACGACCATGATCGGCGTGATCAGCGAGGCCAGCATGGGTGCAATGAAGGTGCCTCGATAATTGGAGCTGCGCTCAACACCATCGGTTGCAGTATTGACGATGCGGCCCGAGCGTTCTTTCGTGCGTTCACTGACTCCCAGGCGGAATACCTGGGCGACCATGGCATGACGTAGACGCGGTTCTTCTGTGCGCAGGCGTGTACCGCCCGAGAATGAGGCACTAAACGCCATCATTCCTGCTGCTAAGGCAAAGAGTGAAAGGTATCCCAGTGACGGGAGACTGATATTGCCGCTGATGAGAGCATCAATGACTAAACCGAGCTCGATGTAGAGAATGATCAGGAACATCGCGGGCAGCAGATTCTTGACGATCTCAATCGCAGTCGCGAGCCGCTGTTTCGGATATGGCTGCGGTAGCGCTCTTGGCGAGGCGTTGGACGCGGGTCCCATCGATTCGCTCTCCTCATTGGGCTATATGACGTCATTTCATTATGACGCTACTTAGGACTACCTTAGCTTCTTAATGACAGAAAGTCATATAGAAGGTTGGAGCAAATAAAGAGGGTGAGAAGGGGCGTTCGATTACTCCGAACGCCCCTTTATTAAGGTTTACAACGCAAAACCGCGGGCACGCCAACGCTTAGTGCGCGGGAAGGCGGCCACAGCCTCGTCAATCAAATTAGGCCAAGCGATACATCCAGCCGAAGGGATCCTCCGCGCGACCCATCTGGATATCCGTGATGTCCTTCCAGATCTGGTGGGTGACGGGACCCGCGGGAAGCTCGACATCGAAATCATCCGAGGCGAGGCGCGCAATCGGGGTCACGACCGCGGCGGTACCACAGGCGAAGATCTCAGCAACCGAGCCATTCTTGATACCCTCAACCAGGTCGGCCAGAGCAATAGATTCCTCGGTTACCGGCACGCCACGCGAACGCAGGAGTCGGCAATAGCGCTACGGGTACCGCCCTCGAGGATCACGCCGGTGAGCTTGGGGGTACGCACGCTTCCATCGGCCATGACGACGAACATGTTCATGCCGCCGAGCTCTTCGAGGTACTTGTGCTCGTAGGTATCCAGGTAGCAAACCTGCTTGAAACCGCGCTCTGCGGCCAAGTTCTGCGGGAGCAGCGAGGCCGCGTAGTTACCGCCGGCCTTCGCCGAACCGGTTCCGCCAGGGCCAGCGCGGTGGTAGTGCTTCTCAACCCAGATGGAGACGCCGGTCTGAGTGCCCGACTTGAAGTAGGGGCCAACCGGGGAGCCGATGACGTAGAAGTCAACCTGGTGAGCGGAGCGCACGCCAAGGAAGGGCTCGGACGCGAAAGTGAAGGGACGCAGGTAGAGAGAGGACCCCTCGGCACCCGGAACCCACTTTTCGTCCGCACGCACGTAGTTCACGAGCGCACCCACGAAGTCCTCGCGGTCCAGCTGCGGCATGGCCAGACGCCAATTCGAGTGGTTCATGCGCGCGGCATTGAAACCAGGACGGAATGTCCAAATGCTGCCGTCGGAGTGACGGTAGGCCTTGATGCCTTCGAAAGCGGACTGTCCGTAGTGAAGGACAGCGGCTGCGGGAGACAGGTCAAGAGGACCGAAGGGAATGACCTCACGCTGGCCCCATCCAGTTTCAGGCGTCCAACGCATGTGTGCCATGTGATCGGTGAAAACTGTTCCGAAGTTCAGTTCCTCCATGGCCTTTTCGTAATCCGCCTGCGGAGTCGGATTCGGGTTCTGGGTCAGCGGGAAACGACCAGCCAGTTCGTCTGCCGAAGGCAGAGGCTCCTCCCCCAATCGCTCCAATTCGGTGGGAGTATGCTGCGTTTCTGTCATCGTGTCCTCCTCAAAAGCTGAAGTACGTTCAGAATATTCCCCTTGCGAGGGTCAAGCATAAGGTGGTCCGCCATCTGACCCGTTGAGGTGGGGTGAGTGGCGCCTTTCGGTTCCTACTCCCCGGGCGCGGCTGCCTTCTGGTTCGCGTTCCCCCCCCAGGGGGCGCCGCACTTTCGGGGCGCGACTGCCTTCCGGTGTCCACTCCCCCGGCCGTGGCCTCGTCAGCGACGAATCAGCGCGACCAAGTCATTGCCGATCTGCTCGGTCGTACGGACCAAGGGATCGCCAGCCGCATTGGCAGCCGCACGATTGCGCATGTCTTCTTCAATCGCATCCATGATCGCGCGCGACTGATCGACATAGCCGAGGTGATTGAGCATGAGTGCAACAGAGGCGATCGTTGCGGTCGGATCTGCCTTACCCTGGCCAGCAATGTCCGGCGCCGAGCCGTGGACGGGCTCGAACATTGAGGGGTGTGCACCTTCGGGGTTGATATTTCCCGAGGCCGAGAGGCCAACGCCGCCGGTGACGGCTCCCGCCTCATCGGTCAAGATGTCACCAAAGAGATTGTCAGTAACGATGACATCGAAGCGACCCGGATCGGTCACCATGTAGATCGTTGCGGCATCAATGTGGCAGTAGTCGACGCGGACCTGCGGGTATTCGCGGCCCACTTCCTCGACGATGCGGCTCCACAGGCCACCAGCGAAGACCAAAACATTGTGCTTGTGGACCAGGGTGAGGTGGTGAGCCGGACGGGCTGCTGCCTGTTCGAATGCGTAGCGCACCAGGCGCTCCACGCCAAAGGCCGTGTTGACGGAGATCTCCTGTGCGACCTCGTGAATCGTGCCTTTACGCAGGGTTCCACCGTTTCCGGCGTAAAGGCTTTCGGTGCCCTCGCGCACAACGATGAAATCAATATCGCCGGGGTTGGCCAGCGGGGTCGGGACGCCCGGGTAGTAGTGCGAGGGACGCAGATTCACGTAATGGTCCAGAGAGAAGCGGAGCTTTAAGGAGCAGGCCGCGCTCAAGAACACCTGAGGGAACCGAAGGATCGCCGATCGCGCCCAAGAGGATGGCATCGTGCTGGTCGATGACCTCGAGGTCCGTGTCGGTGAGGATCTCACCGGCGCGGTGATAGCGGCGAGCGCCAAGATCGAATTCTGTGTACTGCAGTGTGACATCAGAGGGAATGACAGCTTCCAGAGCCTTGATGCCTTCGGGGACGATTTCCTGCCCGATGCCGTCACCGGGAATTACTGCGAGTTTCAGATTTGTCATGCTGCCATTGTTGCGCGGGGGCGACAGGTCGGCAGAAGGTGTCCATATTTCGGGGTGGCTGAGGCGCGAGGGCCAGCCTCAGCGTCAAGCCCGGCGGCGGGCGGCCGCAGCCCCAGTGCGAACCACGGCCTCGTGCGCAACCCCTGGCCCCCAGGTATCGACACCGCTCGGCGGCATTGGCACCACTTGGCGGCATCGCATAGCCCAAAAACCGCAATACCCGTCCTCCAAACGGTGTCAATCGCGCCAACCGGTGTCAATCCGATCGGACGACACCGGATTTCACCGTGAATACCCGACACAAGCCACCTCAAGCAGCGTGAATCCGCGTCGAAGTCACCGGATTCCGCCGTAGACACCACACACAAAGCACGAAACAGCACTTAACCAACCCAACACAGCCCGAAATACCCGCTTTGCACGCAACAAACTTATCCACAGCGCAGGATTTCAAGGATTCATCCACAGTTTTCGCCCGGAAAGCACAAGGCCTTCTCCCTGCGCCCAAACTGTCACTATGACTATGCAACTACCGCACGTGACCCTGAGCTATCGCGGGAGTTCCTCGACCAGTTCCCCTCTCAAGGGACAATTCCGCCTGTACCGCGGCGCTTACGTCCAGTTGCCTTTTGATCCGAGCAGCGCAAAACCATGGGATATCTGGAAGTCAATTGCACTGGCACGCATTATTGCGTCAGTCCAGCAAGGCGATCCGACGCCGCTCGTCGTCGGAACCTCAGCGCTTCTACTCCATGGCGTACAAGGCTGGATCGCGAACCCGAACGTCGAGTTATATCAGCCGCAACGCCGGACAAGTCAGCTCATTCCTCCGTGCAGATGCGCGGCAAAGCCCGTGCCCGCGGCTCGGCGAGTCTATCGACGCGGCCCGCCGATTACCTCGGAACGCGCTCGGGTTTCAGGGATACTGACCGAGCACCCCTACGACGCCCTAATCCGCTGCGCGATGCACGATGACGCGCTGCAAGCCTTCGCGCTGGGATGCAGAGTCCTCCACAAGTGGTCTGGGTTTAGTAACTTTTCGCAAGATGTGTGCCGAGGCCGCGCGGAAGACATACGGACAGAGATCCTTTCGCGTTTAGAGCGCGCGAAGGGACACCGAGGCTTTGCCCGCGCGCGACGGATCCTGAGCGCGATCGACCCAGGGTGTAGCAATCCTGCCGAGGCCGCGCTTGCGTGGGTGGTTCGTGCGCTATGTCCCTACGACTTTTCGACGCAATATGAGTTTTCTGCAGGTGGAGGACCTCTCTTCGCTGATATCGCAATTCCGCGGCTCAAACTCATCATCGAATTCGATGGGATCGAGAAACTGGGGGCAACACAGGGGGAATTCGACCGCGCGAAACGCTCGTGGGTTCAACGCGAACAGGCGCTACAAGACCAGGGCTGGCGTTTCCTCCGAGTCAACTGGCTGGATTTCAGCGATTGGAGTGAGCTGCGCAGACGAATTAGCTCTGCGATCGGGGTAGCCGCGAAGCCTATTCCCGCTCGTTTCGCACTGTTGTGGGAGCCTCCAAGCGAGCGTTGCGATGGTGAAGGGCGACGATTTCGGGGCAACGAGTGGAATGGGACGGATGTGAGCTGGACTTAAAATTTGTTTTTCCGCATGTGCGCCAAAACCAGCACGAACTGAAGGCGGGAGTCAGTAGCATAATCCCATGTCGACAACCATTGATGTTTATCCGACAATAAATGCCCCTGCCTCTTGTTGAGGAGATTCGTGGGCGCACACAAGAGTTATTTCAAACATTGTTGAACCGTCACGGTATCGGTTCAACAATAGAGGTTATAGCTTTCTATCCCTCTCCGTCGAAGGTACCAATTAAGGACGTCGAAAAAGACACGGTGTGGACGCCGGATTTGTATCTAGGCTTCGAATATTTGATTGATGGGATCTGGGATTCGAATTCCTGGCATAGTTGTTCTTTTATCGAAGCTGACGATCGGTACATCGTCGAAGAGCTCGAAGATATTGTTCCCCAACTCGACTTTCAAAAAAATTCTGGCACAGGACCACTACTGGTTTGACGAAAATAACTCTGATGGCCCTCCTGTTGCCTCAACCGGTTACGGTTTGGTTTGTGCAGCTCTGGCTGAAGCAACCGAAGGAATCATCGCCTCATTTGACTGCGAATCTGACGAAAAATACAACGGCGAAACCGCTGAGAAGTTTCTTGCCTGGTGGGGCGACAGACAAATCGATTTCTATGGCGAGGACGCGTTCAGAAATCCACGAAGGAAGAGATACTAACTAGTCTTTGAGTAGAAGACTCATGCACGCGCCCCCAGATGTGGTCGGCAGGCACGAAGACTCATGGACAGCCACCCTATGAACCGAACAACAGGTGGTAACGACTGCGGCTCCCACGAATGCACTCTGACCTCCAAGTTTGTCCCAAATACGGCCGGGCAGCGCCTCTGACCACCAAGAATCTACACGCGTAGAATCGTGACCATCGTCACCGGATACACCGCCCGGAACGCTCACCTACCAATCCGCGCTGCGAGGAGGCAGCTAATGGCACAATCGAATGAGGAACTTCAGGCATCAGACCTGAATTTCCAGACCCCTGAGGGCCGCAAGAGCTTCTGGCTCAACATCGTTTCAGTCTGGCTGGGCACGACAATGGAATACGTCGACTTCGCCCTCTACGGACTCGCCGCCGGCCTCGTTTTCGGCGATGTCTTCTTCCCAGAGCAGACCCCGATCATCGCACTACTTTCATCCTTCGCAACCTACGCCGTCGGCTTCCTCGCTCGCCCGCTGGGCGCCATCATCTTGGGCCGCGTCGGCGACCGCCACGGCCGCAAGGTCATCATGGTGATCACCGTCGGACTCATGGGCGTTTCAACCACTGCGCTGGGCTTGCTCCCCACATACCGCCAAGTCGGCTGGCTTGCGCCTGCATTGCTCGTATTCCTCCGCCTCTGCCAAGGGTTCGGCGCAGGTGCCGAGCTCTCTGGTGGCGCAGTCATGCTCGCCGAGTTCTCCCCCGTCAAGCACCGAGGTGTGGTCGCCTCGCTCATCGGTGTCGGCTCCAACACGGGCACACTCCTCGCTTCTTCAGTTTGGCTTCTAGTCTTGACCATGCCGAAGGAACAGCTCATGACATGGGGCTGGCGAATCCCCTTCTTGATCTCAATCTTCATCGCTTTCTTTGCAATCTTCCTGCGCCGCTCCATGCAGGAAAGCCCCGTGTTCACCGCATTCAAGCTGCGCAAGCAGCGCGAACAGGAATCGGTCGTCGAAGCCGGCCTTGACGCCCACGAAGGCGGCTGGCGCGCATTCTTCGTCATGCTCGGCCTGCGTATCGGCGAAAACGGCCCCTCCTACATCGCGCAGTCCTTCCTCGTGGGCTACGTCGTCAAGGCTCTGGCCATGGAGAAAGCCGTTCCGACGACCGCTGTTCTGGTCGCCTCGTTCCTCGGTTTTGCAATCATCCCCTTCTCCGGATGGCTCTCGGATCGTTTCGGCCGCCGCATCACCTACCGAGTCTTCTGTGCGCTTCTGGTTCTCTACGCATTCCCCGGCCTTCGCTCTTCTGCAATCTAAAGACCCGTGGATTGTCGGTTGCGTTATTGTTGTCGGAATGGGACTGGGGTCGCTGGGCATCTTCGGCGTGCAAAGCTGCCATGGCGTCGAGCTTTTCGGCGTTCAGCACCGTTACTCACGAATGGCTGCTGCCAAGGAACTCGGGTCGATCCTCTCGGGCGGCACTGCTCCCATGGTCGCCTCGGCGCTCCTTGCAACCTTCAATCTCGTGGATCCCGCTGGCAACCCTACTTTGCGGTTACGGCCTTCATTGGCTTTGCGACCACTTTCGTTGCTCCCGAGACCCGCGGCCGCGACCCTCACTCTCCTTGAGGACGCGATCTAATACCTCCCAAAGGAGCGAATAGACATGGCGAAGCAGCCCACCCGCGACGACGTCGCTCGACTTGCCGGCACCTCAACTGCCGTAGTCAGTTACGTCGTCAACGGTGGGCCTCGCAACGTCCGCCCTGAGACTCGAAAACGCGTCCTCGAGGCGATCGAGCAATTGAGGGTATCGCCCCAACGCCTCGGCTCAGTCTCTTTCACGAGGCCGCAGCGACCTTTTTGCGCTCCTCGTCCCCGACCTCGCGAACCCCTACCTCGCCGAGCTTGCCCAACGCCTCGAAGAAGAATTCTTCCGCAGGGACATGGTTTTGGTTGTCGGGGATTCTCATGATGACCAGGACCGCGAGTCCACGATTCTCGAGGCCTTCCGTCGCCAGCAGATCGCGGGACTTGCCCTGGTACGGCGTCACCCAACCGCTCCCTTCTGGATCTTCTTGAGGACGCCTCATTCCCGGTCGTTTTGCTCAACGAACCCGACGGGCACCGCATGGGAAACCACCCAAGGATCACCCGCCTCGTCGCTGATGAACAGGAGGCTGCGCGCGTGGCGACCGAGCACCTCCTGCAGCATGGGAGGACTCGTGTGGCAATGGTTGCTGGTCCTAAGGGCGTCACAATGCCCGCGACGCATCCGCGGGTGGCGTTTGGCTTTGCGCGAGGCCGGGCTCGAAGAGGGGCGGTCATTCACGGGCCCTTTACTCGCGTCGGTGGCGTTCAGGCTGCTCAGGCCTTGATCGATTCAGGTGCCGACGCTGTGGTTGTTTTCGAACGAATTACAGGCTACTGGTTTGTTGCGAGAACTCCATCGCGCGGGGGTCGCCGTGCCTGAAGATATCGCGGTTGTTGTCCCTCAATGGAACAGCATTGTCTGAATTTTTTTGTGGCCGCCAGTGACCAGCGTGGACGTTCCCGTGAGCTCGCAGGCCGAGGCGATCGCTGATTTTGTCACGGGAACGGATCGCGCGCGCGACCTGAGCGTGACTTCCCGTTTAACGAAGCGGGCAAGCTGCGGGTGCTCGTATTCTTCGAAGGAATGATGATGTCTCTTCCGATCATTGTCGACTGCGACCCGGGAAATGGAATCCCGGGCGCGAATGTTGATGACGCACTAGCTCTTTCAGTATGCCCTGCGCCATCCTGAGTTGGATTGCCGAGCCGTGTGGACGGTTTTCGGGAACACCCCTTCTGAGACTGGCGCGAAGTGCGCTCACGAGATCGTTGATCGCGCGACGCTTATCGGCCAGGCTCCCCCACGCATTCAGCAGGGTTCGACCCGTCCTTTGCTGGCGAGCACGCAACGTTGGGACCAGCAGCGCGAGGATTACGCCTCGAGCCCCGAGGGAGTAAGCGCGTGGGGAGACGAGCGCCTCGTCCCCGTTGCGGGTGATGGGAATTCTTCCATTGACGAGGCCGTGGCTGAGAAGTTGTTCCGCGATGTTGCGGATGTTGCATCAGCCGGTGCGCCTACAGTCGCAGACCAAAAGGTAACGATTGTTGCGATCGGTCCATTGACGAATATCGCGCGCATGTTGGTTGCGCATCCTGAGTGCAGCGAGCTGCTTGAGCAGATCGTGCTGATGGGCGGCTGCTTTGGTTTCGGCGATCTTGTGGATACGAATTTTGCTGTCGACCCCGAGGCTGCGCGGATTGTTTTCGATAGTGCAATTCCGCTGACTATTGTTCCTTTGGATACGACTCGGACGACTCACATGTCTGGAGGGCGCTGGGATCGCATGTTGAAAGCTTGTGAGGAAAGGGATTTGGCCGAGGCGCTTCGACAGTGGATTAATCCGTGGCTCGCTTTTTTCTCAGAAGACTCGCCCGGTTGATGGCATGTGGGTCCACGACTTAGTGACGCTGTTTGCGTTGACAAATCCTGAGTTGGTCATGATGGAGGATGCGCATTGTGCGGTTAACGAGGCGGGGAAGCTGATGCGTCGTTCAGACGGGCGCCTTGCGAGTGTTGTGACCGCGGTGGATAACGAGAGTTTGCTGGGAGCTTTGGAGCGAGTGATCGCTGGCCGGAACTAGGTTTTTGTTTGACCGGCGCAAAACTGCCCGCAGATGAGGGTGCTTCACAGTAAAGTGAAAGCATGCTTGACGATGCGGTTGCCCAGAAATTACGCGAGTTCTCTGATGAGCGCGATTGGGATCAATTCCATACACCCGAAAACTTGGCGAAATCTATTTCGATCGAGGCCGCGGAACTCTTGGAGTGCTTCCAGTGGTCGCCCGATGGGGATCCCCAGGCAGTCAAGGAAGAGCTCGCCGATGTCCTGACCTACTGTTACTTCCTCGCGATGAAGGTCGGGCTTGAACCCGATCAGATCGTGTTGGAAAAGCTTGCTGTGACGGCCCAGAAGTATCCGGTTGAAAAGTCTCGCGGGAGCAGCGTGAAGTATGACCAGCTGGATTGATCCGGCTGACAACGGCGATTGACACCTGCACAAATCCGTGCAACACCAATACAAAAGCAGCGAAAAATTACACGCAAAAATTACATCTACGTGATTCAGATGCATTAATCTGGAAATACGCAGCACGCCTTCGGGGAAATCCCCAAGAACGCAGCCAGTGATCAGTGATGTTCACTCGGCACCTATCCGCCACAGAGAAGGGTATCTCCATGCACAGTGATCCCAATGCAGACCAGCTTGCATTTGAAGTTGATGGCGTTCCAACGCCCAACGAGAGCTCTATCCCTTCTGCATCTACGGTCACTGAGCCTTCCACTCCCCCATCTTCTTGAGCCAACGCTCTGGATGCGCTCCTGAACGAATACCGTGCGCGCGCGACAAGCGAGCGCGCGAAGGGCACGCTCTACGATCGCTTCTTCTCCCAAGCCCTCCCGCGCATGAGCGAGCGCCTGGGCATTGTCTTCACCCCCGTGGAGGTCGTCGACTTCATTATTCGCAGCGCCGACGACGCGATGCGCACGGCCTTTGGCCAAAGCCTGGGGGACCCGGGAGTGGCCATCATCGAAACAAAGACGTCGAAAATGATAAAAGCCGCATGAGCCAATAACCTCTGTTGAGCAGGGGTTTTGTTGTTTCTGAGGCTGTTCGCTGGCGTGTTTGACCTCCGGCGATCTGGTGCTTGACGCCGATCTGCCCATTGGATTGGAGCGCGTTTCTGGTTGAGGGGGTCTAGGCGTGAGTTTGCGTTAGCGAATATCTGGCGAGGGGGCGTGCCCTCAATTGTGATTGATAAGACCGTGCCCACCTTCGACCTTGTGGGGCATTCTCGCTCGCGCGCATGTCTCCATCTTCACGAAGAACCACATGCAAAAGTACATGTAGTATCTCGCGCATGTTGTGACGATATTTTGCATGCATTTATGGGAAAATAAGGCGTTGACGGTAACTCGTGGTGAAGGATGCAATGGTGCGGAAGCGCACGGCGAAGAAGTCGATGAAGCACATCAACATCGGCGACCTTGGACGTGGTCAGGCATCGAAGCTGCTCAAGGAAGTGGCTGACGGTGACGATGTGGCCTACGTGTTGCGTTACGGAAAGCCTCTCGTGGTGGTCATGTCGCATGAGTGTTACGAGCGATTGATGGAAGATGGAGTTGACCCGAATGAGCACTGAGAAAACAACGAACTATGTCAGCTTCATTTGAAGATTGCGAACCTGCTGCGCGGAGACTACTAAGGAGCACGAGTACGGGGACGTGATCTTGCCATTTACTGTGCTTACCCGTCTCGATTCGGTTCTCGTGGGTACGAAGGACAAAGTTGCCCAGATTCGTGACCAGAAGGGTGTGCCTGCCGAGGTAAAGCGCCTGCAGTATGCGAAGGCTACGGGCTACCCGTTTTTGGAACACGTCGAAGTTCACGCTCCACACGCTGAAAAACGATCCAGACAATCTGGAAGGCAATCTGACTGCCTATGTGCAGGCGTTCTCACCGAACGCGCGTGACGTGATGCAGTCTTACGGTTTCTTCAACGTGATTGACCGGCTCGACCGATCGGGACTCTTGTTCCAGATTCTTGACGCGTTCACCGCCCCTGATGTTGATCTGTCTCCGAAGGCGGTCTCGAACGCCGACATGGGCACCATTTTCGAAGAGCTTATCCGCCGTTTCAATGAGCTCTCGAACGAAACCGCTGGCGAACACTTCACGCCCCGTGAGGTCATTAACCTCATGGTCAACATCTTGTTTGAACCGGACATGGACGTGATTTGTGAGCCAGGATTCATGGCCTCGCTGTATGACCCAGGGGCAGGCACAGGTGGCATGTTATCAACCGCGATTGAGCAAGCCCACGACCTGAACGACCGAGCACGCATTGAAGTCTACGGACAAGAGCTCAACCCGCAGACCTATGCGGTGGCGAAATCGGACACTCTCATCAAGGGTGAGGATGCCGACCGGATCTACTTCGGTAACTCCTTAACGGACGATAAGACTGCTGGGCGGACGTTCAACTATATGCTGTGCAATCCACCGTTTGGAGTTGAATGGACGAAGTACGCTGCCCCGATCAAGGAAGAAGCTGAGAAGCGGGGCTGGAATGGCCGCTTCGGTGCAGGGCTGCCGAGGATCTCGGACGGCTCGTTCTTGTTCTTGCAGCACATGATCTCCAAGATGAAGCCCTACAATCCGAACGACACTCAGAAATCTCCGGGCACGCGCATCGCGATCGTGTTCAACGGCTCACCTCTGTTCACGGGTGCTGCTGGGTCAGGTGAATCCAACATCCGGCGTTGGATCCTTGAAAACGACTGGCTCGAGGCGATCATCGCCCTGCCTGACCAGATGTTCTATAACACGGGGGATACTTACCTACATTTGGGTACTCTCCAACCGCAAGGAACCCCGACGCAAGAACAAGGTACAGCTCATTGACGCCACCAGCTTCTTTGACCGGATGCGCAAACCACTGGGCGAAAAACGCAAATACCTCACCGAAGCAAACATTGCTGACGTCGCACAGATCTATGGCAGTTTCACTGAAGGTGAGCATTCGAAGATTTTCGACACCACCGAGTTCGGCTTCCACGAGGTCACAGTAGAACGCCCACTACGGTTGAACTTCCACACCAGCCCCGAGCGCATTGAGCGACTGTGGGAACAAACCGCGTTCAAGAACCTTGCTAGCTCGAAGAAACGCAGCGAGCCTGCACGCAGCGCCGAAATCCAAGCAGGCAAGAACGCCCAGACTGCTATCGTCAGTGCGCTCGATAGCCTTGACGGTGAGGTGGTGTGGAAGAACCGCGACGAGTTCACAAAGGTTCTCAAAGCTGCTTTCAAAGAGCATGGTTTGACGGTGCGCGCACCGCTACTCAAAGCGATCCTTGCTGCTCTTGGTGAAACTGATCCGAGTGCGGATATCTGCTACGGCGCGAAAGGCAACGTAGAGCCAGACCCTGCCCTGCGTGACACCGAGCAGATTCCGCTCGCCGAAGACATCGGCGCCTACATCCAGCGAGAAGTCATTCCATACGCCCCAGACGCCTACGTCGACCCCGACAAGACCAAGATCGGCTACGAGATCCCCTTCACGCGCTACTTCTACCAATACGAAGAACTCGGCAACCCCACCCAAACCCTGGCTGAAATCCAAAACCCTCGGAGCCGAAATCCAAGCCTCCATCGCCAAACTATCCAGCGAGCAGGTGTGGTAGATGGAACGATCTTCTAAGGTGAATCTAGGAAGTATGGAGATTACTGCAGGCTGGGAAATTGCACCCCTTCGCCACCTGTTCACATTATCAAGGGGTTACCCAGTTGCTCGAAGCCAAATGGGCAGGCGGGGCGTGCCTTGTATTCATTATGGTGATATTCATGGTCGTCACGGGTTCAGTCTAGATATCGATACCGCGCCAATAGGACGGGTTGAGCATCCTGAGGAGCTAGGTGTCGGTTCATTCGTTGGCCAAGGCGATTTCCTTTTTGCTGGATCGTCTGAGGATCTCGAAGGTTCAGGAAATTTCACGCTACTTGAGGGTGAAGGCCGCGCTATTGCGGGTTCGGACACAATCGTTGCACATAGCTCACTCATTCACGTACCTCGGTTTTTCGCATACCAATTTGATTCACTGTTTGTCCGTGAACAAATAAGGCCGCAGCTCATGGGGGTAAAGGTATTCCATCCGAGCCCGCGAGCATTGAAGCCCGTTAGGCTTCTGATTCCACCGGTGGCAGAGCAGCTCAAAATTGCAACGTTCTTGGATGCGAAGACTACTGAGATTGACGTGGTGGTCGAGAAGCTTAGGCGTCAGCGGGAGTTGTTGGAGCGTTACAAGCGTGAGTTGATCGCCCACACCGTCACCAAAGGCCTCGACACTAATGCTCCAATGAAAGACAGCGGTATTGACTGGATTGGGAAGATTCCAAATCGCTGGCATTCTCGTTCTCTGAAATCTCTGTTGACCCGTAAATCGCGTAAGGGTGAGCCTTCCTGGAGAGTTCTTTCTGTTGAACGTGAGCGTGGGGTTGTAGATCGTGAACTTGAAGGGTCACCAGATAATAACAACCGTCTACCAGATGATTTGAGTGGTTATTTGGTAGTTCGGAACGGCCAATTTGTTATGAACAAAATGAAGGCTTTGGCAAGGATCATATGGAGTGTCGCTGTATGACGGGATTGTCAGTCCTGCGTATTACACCTTCGATTTAGCGTCTTCCGTGGATTCTGAATTCTTCAACTGGGCTATACGGTCAAAAGCATATATTCCCTTCTTTGGCAGGGATTCTTACGGAATTCGCACAGATCAATGGGACTTTAAGGTACAGGCGCTCCGAAATATTCCACTATTTGTTCCTCCGGTGGAAGAGCAAAGGCAAATCGTTGAGTACCTTGTTCAACGGCTGAAAGGGATCGATGGTTTGATTACCGATTTGGATCGTCAGGTTGAGTTGTTGAGGCGGTATCGCAAGCAGATTATTAATGATGTGGTGACGGGCAAGGTCCGCGTTAGTGAGGAGGCATGATGGATACGTCGGAGGGCAGGTTTGAGTCCGAGATCGAATACTGGCTGACTACCCAGGGAGCGGAGTTTGACCGGTTTGAATCGCGTGACCCGCAGGGTTTTGATCGCCAGCTGTGCCTGTATCCAGCTGACCTGATCCAGTTTGTGAAAACCACGCAACCGGATCAGTGGGCCAAACTGGAGCGAGCCTATCACGGTCGAGCCGAGGAGCGCTTCGCAAAGCGTGTGGCTGATCAGTTGGACCAGCGTGGCGTAATTGAGATACTGCGGCGCGGTGTCGAGGATGTTGGTGCCCGCTTTAAGCTAGTCTATTTCGCGCCCGGTACGGATTTGAATGAGGCTCTGGCGGAGAAATACTGGCAAAATCAGATGAGCATCATGCGCCAGGTACATTACTCGGCGGAGAATGAGAACTCGGTTGACACGGTACTGCTGGTGAACGGGATTCCGGTGGTAACACTTGAGTTGAAAAATCAGCTGACTGGGCAGACATATCGTGATGCGATCCGCCAGTACAAGATGGACCGTTCCCCGTCGGAAAAGCTCTTCGCCCTGGGTAAACGCGCGGTGGTGCACTTCGCTGTTGATACCGATGAGGTGTGGATGACGACGAAGCCCGCCGGGCTCGACACCGTGTTCTTACCATTTAATCGTGGTGTGAATAACGGCGCTGGGAACCCGCCAGTGGAGGGCAAGTTCAAGACCTCGTACTTGTGGGAGCAGGTCCTAGCAAAGGATTCACTGCTCGATATTTTGCACCGGTTCGTCCAACTCGTGCCGGGCAAAGATGGAAGTGGTCGGCGGGCGCGGGCGAAAGACAAGGTGATCTTCCCGCGTTTCCATCAGCTGGATGCGGTACGCACACTCGTGAAGGATGCGAAAGAGAAGGGTGCTGGGCACAACTATTTGGTGCAGCATTCAGCTGGTTCGGGTAAGTCGAACACGATCGCGTGGCTCGCTCACCACTTATCGAATCTGCATGATGACGAGCAGCGGGTGGTTTTCGATTCGATCATTGTGATAACGGATCGTCGTGTGCTCGATCAGCAGCTGCAAGACACGGTGTTTTCCATGGATCACACCGCAGGTGTTGTGGTGAAGGTGGATAAGAATGCCCGCCAGCTCACCGATGCTCTCGGGCGTGGTTCGCGCATCATTGTCTCGACCTTGCAGAAGTTCCCTTTCGTTGACGTGTCTCAAGTGGCGACCGAGGGTAAACGGTTCGCAATCATCGTCGACGAGGCGCACTCGTCTCAGACTGGGCAGGCTTCGGAGCGACTGAAGCAGGTGTTGGCTGACACCGCAAAAAAATGGGTGAAGAGTCTGAAGCTGAGCTATTGGATCGTTACGCTCGTGCCGAAGCGCAGGTGGAGGCTGAAGAGTTAGAGGTTGACGAGCAGATCGCAGCAGATATGGCGACCCATGGACGTCAGGCGAACCTGTCGTTCTTCGCATTCACGGCCACGCCGAAGCAAAAGACGCTGGAGATTTTTGGGACCCCGGTTGCTGGCGGTACTCCGCGCCCGTTCCACGTGTATTCGATGAAGCAGGCGATCGAGGAGGGCTTCATCCTTGACGTACTGGAGAATTACACCACGTATAAGACCTACTACAAGGTCGGCAAGGCAACGGCTGATGATCCCGAGTATGGGAAGAAACAGGCGAACAAGGCGCTTGGGAAATACTTGGCGTTGCATCCGCATAATCTGCGGCAGAAAGCCGAGATCATTATCGAGCATTTCCGTTCCAACGTGGTGCACAAGATCGGTGGTAAGGCCAAGGCCATGCTCGTCACCGGATCTCGGTTGCATGCTGTGCGCTACTTTTTTCGCCTTCCAAGACTACATTCGGGCCAAGGGTTATACCGATCTCGGCGTTCTCGTGGCGTTCTCTGGCAATGTGGAAGATCAAGGAAACGAATACAGTGAGGAAGGACTCAATGGATTTCCTGAGGCGGAGTTGCCTGAGCGTTTCGACACTGGCGAGTACCAAATCCTGCTGGTGGCTGAGAAGTACCAAACTGGGTTTGATCAGCCACTCTTGCATACCATGTATGTCGATAAGAAGCTTCACGGTGTGAAGGCAGTGCAAACGCTTTCACGGATTAATCGGATGTGCCCTGGCAAATCGGATACGTTCGTATTGGATTTCGTGAACACGGTTGAAGATATCCAGTCAGCGTTCCAGGATTACTATGTGTCGACTACGATCAGTGAGGAGACTAATCCGAACATCGTCTACGACCTTTACCATTTCCTTGCCTCGTTCCAACTGTGGAGTGAGGGCGAGATCGACGGATTCGCTCGGGTATTCTTCACAGAGCAGACGAAGCAGACCAATCTGGATTTCGGCAGGCTCAATGCTTTCCTTGACCCGGCAGTGGCGCGTTTTGACGCGTTGGACGAGGAAGCTAAGCTTGAGGCGCGCTCGGCGTTTAACAAGTTCAACCGCAACTACGAGTTCCTCACCCACATCATTCGTTTCGATGATGAGAGGCTGCACAAGTTCGCCGCATACGCCAAGCTCCTTACCCGCAAGCTCCACATCGATGGAGATCCCGCCCCACACTTGGATGATGAAGTGACCTTGCAGTACTACCGGCTGCAGTCTGTCTATGAAGGTTCGATCGATCTGGTTGATGAGGTGGGCGAACTTGGGAATTCTCCGAAGCTTGCCATGCCCACCGAGGACGAACGTGAACGGCTCTCGAAGATTCTCGATACCTTGAACGAACGGTGGGGTACCGAGTTCACCAACATGGACAAAGTCCTCGAACAAGTCGCCGATGACCTTGCACAAGATGATGAAATTCAACTACGTGCTCATAACACGCTGGACTTGTTCAAGATCATCTATGACGAGAAGATGCCCGACGTGATGCTCTCACGGATGACGCAGAACCAAGAATTCGCCATGAAGTACCTCTCCGACCCTGCATTCAGAGGTGACGTGGATGCGATCTTACTGCCGCTTATCCATGAGCGCCTCAATCGTCGCGACGAGGATACCGCCGTTTAAACCCACGCGGCCATGGGGCGTGCTGCACACCACTCCAAAGCATGTTAGCTTGGTTGCTAACGACATTTGGAGGTTGTTTCTCGTGGCTGAATCAGAAACCTTTGGCGCTTTCCTTGAGCAACATAGGAAAGACCGAGATCTCACCATGCGCAGGTTCGCCGACATGATCGGAGTCACCGCACCCTATTTGAGCGATATTGAAAAAGGGCGCAGGGCTGCCCCTGACGCGAAACTGGAGAGTATTGCTGACGTACTTCACCTCAACCGCGACGAACGTGAAAAGATGTACGACCTTGCTGCCCACACGAGGGAGAACCAAGTATCGACTGACTTGTCGGGCTATATTATGGAAACCGACATGGCGCGAGTTGCCCTTCGCCGGGCCAAGGAGCGAAATCTTAGTCAGCAACAATGGGCAGACATCCTCGACATCATCGAAGGTGAGGACGACAAGTAGTGAGTCTTGAGCCGAAACGCATCAGCAAAGAAAATCTCGACGAACGGGCAGAAAAGCCTCTGTCGAGAAATCGAGGTGGCACTCTACTCGCCGTAGCGGCACCGCTCGATATCGAACACTTCGCAGAGTTCGAGCTCGACGCCAAACTTGACTACCAGCAACTATCGGCAGATGACTCCGGAATGTCAGTCTTTCAAGATCTGACACTGGCTGGCGCAAGCGCAAGTGGGGCTCGCGCTCATGTTGAAATCCCTGCAAGAACCATCGTGCTTGACGATCAGGCACTGGATGACTCACCAGAAGGTCGATTTCGGTTCACCATCGCACATGAGTGCGCGCACATGATTTTGCACTCACGAATCTTTTATCGCGACCCTTCGATGTCACTCCCGAACAAGAGTGGTTACCTTCCGTTTACGGCTGAAACCTAAAATGTAGGGAGTGAGAAGTTCAACCGAGGCAAGTTTCAGGCTAACTATCTTGGCGCGGCCCTGCTTATGCCAAAGATGACCTTTTCACGGGCATTTCATGAGTTTGTGCCACTGCCATGGGGAGAGACGACTGACCGTTATAAGCATCAAGTCATCTCGCAACTCGCAGACCTGTTCAACGTATCTCCGCCCCCCGCCACCCTTCGCATCAAGCATCTCGAACTTGCTTCGTAAGGATGGGAAGGGCGTGAAGCCTTTTTAACGAAAGCGTAAGGAGATTAGCGAACAAGCAAATGGGTGGAGGTTCATGAAACAATCAAGAACGCAGCAGGCAAGACAATCTGCCGAGTCGATCTGCACAACAAACACATCGAAATTGTCAACAAGGGCTATCGATCGTGGATTTGGTTCGACGCCACGGGCAGACTTCACGAACGTCACGTGCCACGACAGCCATCCTAACCAGGCGACATCGCAAGCACACAACTGAATATATATATAAGAACAAAGTTCGATCCGCAGAACCGCTAGACGGGAAAGGATCACGCAATTCCTCCACAAGGAGGCGCGTATCCTACCCGTCTTTGCTGTCTCTGCGGCTTGGCGGACTCCTGCGGATCTCAATCCGACAGGAGAAAACCAATGTCAAGCGCTCCGACGCTCAAGAAACCTTTCGCACAATCACAATCCGCTTCAAGCACAAAGCAGATAACAACAAGAAGGAGTCCGTCACTGACACTTTCGACATCGACCTTGGTGAGTTCGCTCTCATGATCGCTACCGACCGGCAGCAACGTGCGGCAGCTACTGGTGCTCCACTCGATCAGGTTAAGCCCCACACGGTACAAAATATCCTGGATAAGCTTTGGAACGCATAGGATGCGGGCACGCATAAGGCGGTTCGTAGAGATCACGGCAAAGGTAAAAAGAAATGCACATGCGGGGCTGGGTGTGGTCCTCGACGTGGATGCCGTGTGCCGAGCGACAAGCCGTTTTCGTATGAGCAGATGCCCGAAATCGACCTTGATCCAGCCTCACCGGGTATCAGCGCTGAACACCAGGTTATCGAACGTGAAGACAGCGTCCAGCGTGCCCGTGAGATCGCAGCACTTCGGAATGTCATCGACGGGTTAGATTCTCAGCATCGTGAGGTGATGACTCGTCTGCTTGCAACCGACAAGCTCAATCAGGCGCAGGTGGCTCGCGATATGGGGTTGACCCGTGCTCGGGTATCGCAGCTGGTGGCAGAGGTGAAACCGCTGACCCGACATAGTCTCAAGCTTCATATCGCTCGGCGTATCCCCGACGACCCAGGAATCGTCGCAACTAAGAACGTGACGCTGCGTGAACGGCTCACGCGTCTGCTGCTTGGCACTCCGCGCAAAGTCATGATCCATGTCCCTGGTGATTCGGTCAAGCAGATCGACATCACCGAAAACACCGATGATGACCTCATAGCCTTGGCCGATGCTCTCAAAGCGGGTGAGTCCAAATGATGATGCCGGAAATTAACGCCTTCATTCGTGATGGAAACCAGACGATGCGATCGCTCGCCGATTTGCTTGCGTGGGCTCAGCAGATCGTTGAGGAGAGCTTCGAAGACCACGCAGGAATTCCTGGTGAACGACCAGAGCTTGCACTGCAGATCAAGGAACCCTTCGAAACCATCCCAGCCACGCACGCCCAGCCAGAACTACTCGCGGACGAGCCAGAGGTTGAACCTGAACAGATAGTGACGCTCGAAGAAGTACGTGCTTTCCTTTCCGAGCTCTCAGCGCAAGGCCACACCGCAAAGGTTCGTGAGCTGATCATCGAGACCGTGGCGGACAAGCTCTCACCGGTGGATCCGGCGAAGTTCGGCTGGCTTCTTGAGCGGGCGAAGGAGATTGCTAATGGCACCGTCTGATCACGCGCTCCTCTCAGCTTCTGGCGCCCATAGGTGGCTCAACTGCACTCCCTCGGCACGTCTGGAATCCGATGAGCCGGAATCAACGTCGGCGGCTGCCGAGCAAGGCACCGCCGCCCACGCACTGGCTGAGCAAAAACTCCGCTTGAGACCGGTCCGCTTGCACCACTACTACGAAGACTAAACCAAATTCAAGACAAAGAAAATCAGAAAAAATTTCTGACCCAGCCTACGAAAGATGTCTCAGGGTATCGATTGTGACTATGAGAAACGCCCCAGCCGATGAAAGAGTTATTAATTCACTGCGCGGATGGGAGCTCCACGCAAACGACTTATTCTTTCTTGGGGGGATCCCGAAAGCGAAAGTGCTCCAAGTTCTAAAACCCCATATTTTCTTTGACGATAAGATCGATAATCTAGAAGAGAGCGCCGATACAGTTCCGTGCGTCTACATTCCAGCTTCCGAATGAGTATTTGAGAGCTACTGCCGCGTACCCCTCACGA
>BNJU01001203.1_pt1 | contig 41823 bp, 57 predicted proteins | sample 8539281 | NCBI WGS metagenome assembly BNJU01 (sample SAMD00202456, study PRJDB9452) | human saliva metagenome | isolation source: human saliva | place: Japan
TACATAGAGTGTTTGCGCTGTAATTCTAATAGATATTAGAATTACTGATCTTCTTATCTTTACCATATTTTATTATTACTATATTAACAAATATTCTACATACCACATGTGTTATCCAAAATATTCTAAATGCATCGCCGGTTACAAGTTCTTTAGAGTCCATCCCTGCTTTATAAGATACATAAAAACAACATTTGTGCAACCAAAATTACAAATGCAAAACAATAACTCTTTATAATTATCTTCATAGAATGATTTTCTTCTCTGATATTAAGATTTTACACCTTAATACTACCCCTGAAATACTATTTTTTTAGGAATAAATTGTATCCTAAGTTCCATTCCATTCCTTCAGCCGGCCTTTTTCAAAAAAACTTACTGTTGGATTCCTTGTGCCGTTCCGGCATCAACGATAGCCCTTATAACATCCATTTCCGGTTGTATATCTTCGTATTCTTTTCTGAATTTTATATCTTTAAGCTGTCTCATTCAACATATCATCAAACGTTCTCATTTTTCCACTTATCCTTTCTATGTAATCTTTTCCCTCACCTTTTCACAATTCTTATGACTCTTCTAAAGAAATCATAGCCCCCGTTTATATACTCACCCGTCTCTTTATCTTTTTCTTCAAAGTACGGTGAAATAGGGAAATATCCCCACACCGACCTCAGTCCTCCGCATATATTGCGGCTACCATCACCACCCTTATATGAAAAATATCCCGCCATCATATACAATCTCTCTGCAATACGGATCATCAGCTATATAAATTCCAAAAAGTTTTCTTTTCTCCAAGGCATACTCTTCGTCATCATCCATAAGCTCTATATGCCTAAGCTTCATGGAAAAATCCATATTACTGCCCCAAGGAAATATGCTTCTACAGCCCTTGCCGGCTAAATATTCCCACTCTCTTTTTGTGGGCAGAGAGTAACCGGCATATGTTATATCCTGTAAAGCTCCTTTAAATGTAGTTTCTCTATACAGCTTACCATTCCAACTTTCATTTTTCTTTTATATAGACAAATACTCTTATAAACTGTTATTTCAGATATGCCCTTCTTTTCAGCATTTTCAATCTTTGCTTGCCATTCTTTGTTTCCTTTAAGTTCATCATCCGAAATATCCTCCCAACAGGTTTCACTGTAGTCTTTTTGTACTAACATAGGGTGTATTAAAACAGTCCCTCCTTACTGAAATTGTTATTAAGATAGTCTTCTATCGTTGATATAAATCATTATCTCAAGCTTTTTTCTTTTTATCTTTTCTGTAATAGAATCCTGACTGTCATCTTCATACTCGTCTATAAATGAGTATGCAAAGATCATATAGTTTTCCTCATTGAAAAATTTCAGAAGGCTTTCTACCTTTGAAGTCAATTCCCAGCTTAACACACCTCCCGGAACGAAAAACAAATTCGATAATTCTCCTTTGAGCGAAACTCTGCCGTATATGTAGACTTATTAAAAACGGAAAATTCTTTAAAAGCCCTATTACTTCCAAATCATATGTATTCTTAATATTATTTAATAATTCCTTCTTATCGTACACGGAAAGCAGATCATACTCAGGGTTATATGATTTTTCTATTGATATATTATTCATTGATTTGAGTCTCCTTAGCACAACGACTCTTATAATTTTTTCTATAATATATTATTTTTCAAATTATGCCACTCACTTAACACCGCTTCCGGCTATCTAATTAATCGATCTTTGTTTGGAACATAAGGTGATGTAATTATATTTTTATAGGCATAGTTTCTTTTTCATAAAAAGCTATATTTATCTGAATCTAACATTGTAAACAGTTCGCAATAATGTGACAGTGACAATTTTCGGACACCGTCCGGAAAATCGAGGTGATTATATATAAGAGTCTCATATTGTATAGATTAGATAATCAAAAATCCTACAAACTGAAGCTTGTTTGTCTCATTTAGCTTTCTTGGTTTCTTTTCTGCAGTTCCGCATACATACCTTTCAGTAGTTCAGTAATCAAATCCATATCCTCAAATCTGTCGAATCGCATCATCAATGTCTTTGAACCCTCATACGGATAACGCAATTCTGAGTCTGCAAGAAGTTTGTCCGATGTCGGCGTTCTCTTTAAAAATAGTTCATTATCGCAAATGTCACCCTATCAGCTTACCGTTAAAATATATAGGTATCCGCCCATCATGGATCTTAGACAATATCACCTGCTGTGGAAAAATCTCACGAACAAATTCATTAAATCTCATTCACCATGATTACCTCCTTCAAAAATCAAATATTCCTTACTTTATGGCATACTCTTCCCTATTTATCCTCAAAAATTTCAGCAATCCATTTTCATCAAATTGAAAATTCATCTCATGAAACTTCCCAATAGTATCCATCTAAATCGAAAATATGCGTGATATTCACCCAAAAACTTCCTGTGGCTCTTTTTACAATTTTTCCACCTGCTTTTTCTTACTAATGCAATTACAGTCTCTACATCTTCTTTATGTTCAACATTGTAGGCTAATGTAATCCTGAAAATCCATTCCCTTTTGGTGGATTATTTTCATCAATATCTTTTGCTAATTGTTCCAAAGGAAATAGTTCAAACTTTGTTCCCGGAGTATCAAAAAGCATACTGACGGATTATTTTCTCTGCAATCAGTCTTGTATCCCTAAAACCATCTCTATAAAACTTTATTGACCTTTCCATATCTTTCACACCTAAACAAATACAAGTAATCTTGTTCATCGTTACCTCTATGAATTCTAATTTGTACTATTCATTTCAAAAATAAGCTTTTACATAAGCAAGCAATATTTCATCCGAATAATCTCCCCTGTAGAATATGCTATGTTCATTATTTCTAATGTAGCTTCATCTAAATTCTTGTCATCATTTGTAAATTCTGAAACTATTTTTACATTTTTAAAATCATCTCATTTGCTCCATATGGCAATTTCATCCGGTCATCCTTTCTACAAAAGCTCATTGCTTTACTCTTTTAAATTATATACCTATATGTTAAAATATAACAGGTTAACTTGGAGATTTATTCAGGTTTTATTGTGAATATACTTATTCAAAGCAAAAATATTTTAAAGAAGGTTTTTATATGAAACTAGGAATCGTTGGCTTTGCCGAATGTAGGGTAAGAGTACATTATTTAACTCATTGACAAAGGCGGGTTACTGCTGCAAACTATCCTTTTGCTACTATTGACCCTAATGTAGGGTAGTTGTAGCGGTACGGATGACAGATTAAAGGAACTGGCAAATTATATAATACAAAGAAGGTCACACCTGCACTTATAGACTTCGTTGATATCGCGGGTCTTGTAAAAGGTGCCAGCAAGGGTGAAGGTCTTGGAAACCAGTTTTTATCAAATATTCGTGAATGTGATGCCATCATCCATGTGGTAAGATGTTTTGATGATTCAAATATCATCCATGTAGAAGGAAGCGTTGATCCTATCAGAGATATCGAAACTATCAATCTTGAACTTATATTCTCCGATATTGAGATTTTGGAAAGAAGAATTGCAAAGACTAAAAAAGCTGCAATGAATGACAAAGCCTTAAAGCATGAGCTTGATATTCTTTTGGAACTCAAGGATATACTTGAAAATGACAATATGGCAAGCAGTTATACATCTGCTGATGAGGAGGATATCGCTTTTGTAAAATCACTTGGACTTATCACATATATGCCTGTTATCTTTGCTGCAAATGTAGCTGAGGATGACCTTGCTGATGACGTGTGTCAAATGAGTATGTAGCTAAGGTAAAAGAATATGCCGCAAAATCAAATGCAAAGGTATTTGTTGTATGTGCAGCCATTGAAGAAGAAATTTCACAGCTTGATGATGAGGAAAAAGCTGAATATCTTGATGCTCTTGGTATCTCAGTGTCAGGTCTTGATAAAGTTTTTATTGCATCCAGCTACGATCTCGCTTGGGCTTTTAAGCTATCTTACAGCAGGTGAGGATGAATGTAGAGCCTGGACTATAAAGAAAGGCACAAAAGGCTCCGGGAGCAGCAGGAGAGATTCACTCAGACTTTGAGCGTGGATTTATCAAGCTGAGGTTATCAACTCATCAGGGATCTTCTTCGACTGTGGCTCACATCTGCCGCCAAAGAAAAAGGACTTGTTCGTATAGAAGGTAGAAATATGTAGTACAGGATGGAGATGTAATACCTTTAGATTTAATGTATAAAAAGTTTATATCAAAGGGGCCTATATGAAAAAGAATACATTACCTGTCTTTTGGTGTCGATCCTATTTATGCCGTCAGTTGTTTACTTCTAACCGCCTTCGGGCTTTTTCTTAAAAAGAAAGGATTTCTAAATGGCGGAGATCTTCCTGGCTTAAAATCTGAAGCAATGCTTATAGGCTTTTATGCTCATTTTTATCGGAGTCGCATTGTGGATATATGCTGTAATCATTCAAAGAATCAGTAAAGAGATAAGCAGCGGGCATCTGGTAACAATCGGAATATATTCCATTGTCAGAAACCCTATATACCTTGCATTTTTGATGTGTGTGTACAGGCATTTTGATAACTGCACATAATGTGTACTTGCTTATAATTCCGGTAGTTTTGTATATATTCTTAACTGTACTGATGAAGCAGACCGAAGAAAGTGGTTGCTTGATAAATTCGGATCGGAATATGTGAGTATTGTAAACATGTTAACAGGGAATCATACCCTGGTTTAGACATTAATATTTATGCCATCACATGTGATGACGGAATGGAGATTATTATGGCGTTAATGGATTTGTTTAAAAAGGCTTTTATGGGAGCAACTGACGAGGAAAATCGTAAGAACAAAGCCAGAATGAGAGAAATATTTAACAGCAGTGTTGCAAACGATGATGATTATGCTTTATTTATTGCCATATGGAAAACTGTACCCTAAATGCTAGTTATAGTTCAGGTTACAAGACATAGTAACTTTATTGTAGAGATACAAGAAGCGAAAGTTGTGGTTATTCCTGTAAATGCAGAACTTACAGAGTATGGGGATGCAATGGTATTTAATAAAGCTAAATGAGAGCTTTCACAAAAACATCTCTGGGTTTTTGTTTTGTAGGAAATCTGAAGTTTCTTTACAATTTGTTCCTATGACATACGAACCCGGTATAACCGCAGGTGCAAGACACTCAGCTTTCAATCACTCAATCATCTGCAGAAGTGTCCGAGTTCAAAAATTTCTTTAAAAGGATTACAATAATTTGTAAATGTAAGAATTATGAATAAAGAAGATATAATTACTGCACTAAAAGAAGCTGTGGTACCCGATGAAGAGTATTATATTAATAGTGAAATAATAGATGCAATGCTTGAGTATCCTGATTCATTCAATTTGTGAAGCCTATCTTGGAAATATCACAAAACCCAGGTGTTGACTTGGGTCACCCGGAGAATTGGTCCACTTTGTAGAAAAAGTTTTATAAAAAGGGCTATGAAGAAGCACTGATTGAATCGGTAAAGAAAAATCCTACATTTCATATATATGGATGATTCATCGTTGCTATAATGATGCAAGCTGCACTTTCCATAATGACTTTTTATCGCTGATAAATGAGATTAAAGAAAACCCTTCACATCTGCCGATATTAAAAGGCGATTGAAATGTTTAATCAGTAATTATTTAATAAAAAAATCTTGGAGCTGGCAAACGCCGATTCCCAAGATTTTTCGATTTATCCAACCACTATATTTATAATCTTCTTTGGAACATAAATTTCTTTTCTTATTGTTCCTTCAAGCTTTCCGGCTTCTGATAAAGCTTTCTTACCTGCCTCATAGCATCTTCCTTGCTTTACATTGGCATCAAGCTCAATAACAAGCTTTTGTCTTTCCGTTTATCTGAACAGGAACCTCTATTGTATCCACTTCCTTATGGCTCTCATCAAATGTGAGCCACTCTGCATGGAATACCGAGCCTTCTCCACCAAGCTCTTCCCAAAGCTCCTCACCTATATGAGGTGCAAACGGTGCAAGCAATATTGTAAATGCCTTTAGTGTTTCCTTATCCACACCGTTCTTTTTACTAAGCTCATTAAGCTTATTATTACTCATAAAGCCTGCAATAACTGTATTTAAGCTGAATGCATTAAATCTTTGCTCAATATCCGAGATAAGATTTGCATGACTCTTAAAAGTTCTCTGTCAGCCTCTACATTCTTATCCTTATTGTCCATTACAAGCTTTGTAGAACTTATTTAAAAATCTTGATACACCCTCGATACCTCTGTCATCCCAGTCGGCATCAAGCTCAGGCGGACCTACGAAAAGCTCATACATTCTAAGGGCATCACAGCCATAATCACGAACAAGATCATCAGGTGAAACTACATTTCCTTTACTCTTACTCATCTTCTGTCCGTCACTGCCGTTTATCATACCCTGATTGAAAAGCTTTGTGAAAGGCTCATCAAAATCAACCACACCTATATCATTTAAGAACTTGGTGTAGAATCTTGAATAAAAGAAGGTGAAGTACGGCATGCTCAACGCCACCGATATACATATCTACAGGAAGGTATTTATCCGCCATCTCCTTGCTTACAAGCTCATTATCATTGTGAGGATCCACATATCTTAAGAAATACCAGCTTGAACCTGCCCACTGAGGCATGGTATTTGTCTCACGCTTTGCAGCTGCACCACATACAGGACATGTTGTATTTACCCACTCATCAATAGCCGCAAGCGGTGACTCACCGGTTCCGGTAGGCTGATAGCTCTCAACCTTAGGAAGCTCTAAAGGAAGCTGATCCTCAGGCACAGGTACATTTCCACAATGCGGACAATGTATTATCGGAATAGGCTCTCCCCAATAACGCTGTCTTGAGAATACCCAGTCACGAAGCTTGTAGTTTGTAGTCTTCTTACCATAACCCTTCTCCTCTATCATCTGCGGAGCTTCAAGCTTTAACTTGGCACTTTCCATACCGTTCCAGTCGCCTGAATTTATCATTGTACCTACCGCATCTGTGTATGCTTCAGTCATGTTTTCAATTTCTTTACCGTCTTTTGCTATAACCTGAACTATAGGAAGACCAAATTTCTTTGCAAACTCAAAGTCTCTGTCATCATGTGCAGGTACACACATAATAGCGCCTGTACCATAGTCAGCCAAAACATAGTCTGAAAGCCAGATAGGTGTCTTTGCACCGTTTAAAGGATTGATTGCGTAAGAACCTGTAAATACACCTGTCTTTTCCTTTGACTGCATTCTGTCTACATTTGACTTCATTGAGCTGTCAAAGATATATTTTTCTACCGCATCTCTTGTCTCATCTGTAGCCAGAGATTTTTGCAAAGCTCATGCTCAGGCGAAAGTACCATAAAAGGTAGCACCGTAAAGAGTATCAGGTCTTGTAGTATAAACCACAATATTTTTGTCCTGTCCATCCACCTTTAAAGTTTACTTCGGCACCATAGCTCTTTCCCTATCCAGTCCGACTGCATCTTTTAACCTTCTCAGGCCAGTCAGCTTGTCAAGGTCATTAGAAGTCTGTCTGCATATGCTGTTATCTTTAACATCCACTGACGAAGATTCTTCTTTGTAACAGGTGTTCCCACATCTCTCACATTTTCCGTCTACTACCTCTTCATTTTGCAAGACCTGTCTTACATGAAGGACACCAGTTAATAGGGAATTCCTTCTCATATGCAAGGCCTTTTTTGAACATCTGAACAAATATCCACTGTGTCCACTTATAAAAGTTAGGATCAGTAGTATTAACCTCTCTGTCCCAATCATACAGTGCTGCGATTTCATTTATCTGTCTTTTGATATTAGCTACATTTTTCTGCTGTGGATTTTGCAGGATGAACTCCCATCTTTATTGCAGTAGTTCTCTGCAGGAAGACCGAATGCATCCCAACCCATAGGATGTATTACATAATTACCCTTTAGCACCTGATATCTGCTCCATACATCAGATATTACATATCCTCTCCAGTGTCCTACATGAAGTCCAGAACCTGAAGGATATGGGAACATATCAAGCAATAGTACTTTGGCTTTTTTCCATCATCAACATTTACAGGGTTTTCTTCCCAGTTTTTCTTCCATTTCTTCTCTATTGCACTATGATTATAATGTGCCATAATCTCTTCCTTTCGCTACCGGTTTAAAGTTGATTAGAGCTTCCCTCCACAAAAAGTGAAGTTAAAGCTCTACTCAAAATAAGTTAAATTTTAAAATCTGAATTTATCCTCAAAGTAAGCCTTAAGCTCTGCTATCGGAATTCTTACCTGCTCCATACTGTCTCTGTCTCTTACAGTTACAGCATTGTCATTCTCAGAGTCAAAGTCATATGTAATACAGAACGGTGTACCTATCTCATCCTGTCTACGATATCTCTTACCGATGTTTCCTCTGTCATCAAACTCGACATTGTAATACTTTGACAATTCTTCTGATATCTTAAGAGCACCCTCATTAAGCTTCTTTGAAAGCGGTAAAATACCGATCTTAACAGGAGCAAGTGCAGGATGGAAGTGAAGAACTGTTCTGGTATCACCACCCTCAAGAGTCTCCTCATCATATGCCGCACAAAGGAATGCTAAAGTAACTCTGTCTGCACCAAGTGAAGGCTCTACTACATATGGAATGTATCTCTCACTTGTCTCATCATCAAAATATGTAAGATCCTGTCCTGAAACTTCCTGATGACGACCAAGGTCATAATCTGTTCTGTCTGCGATTCCCCAAAGCTCTCCCCAACCGAATGGGAAGAGGAATTCTATATCTGTTGTAGCATTTGAATAGAAACTAAGCTCCTCTTTGTCATGATCTCTGAGTCTCATCTGCTCCTCTTTGATACCGAGAGCTATAAGCCAATCTCTACGAAAGCCTCTCCAATACTCAAACCACTCAAGGTCTGTACCCGGCTTACAGAAAAACTCAAGCTCCATCTGCTCAAACTCTCTTGTTCTGAATGTGAAGTTACCCGGAGTAATCTCATTTCTGAACGACTTACCAATCTGTCCTATACCGAAAGGTACTTTCTTTCTTGAAGTTCTTTGTACATTCTTAAAGTTTACAAAAATGCCCTGTGCTGTTTCAGGTCTTAAATAAACCACATTTTTAGCATCCTCCGTTACACCCTGGAAAGTCTTAAACATAAGGTTAAACTGACGGATATCTGTAAAATTGTGCTTACCGCAGGTCGGACAAGCTATCTCATGCTCATCAATGTACTTTTTCATCTCATCATTTGACCATGCATCCACGCTACCGTCTATAGTAACATTATTTTCCTGCATATAGTCCTCAATAATCTTATCCGCTCTAAATCTCTCATGGCATTCCTTACAGTCCATAAGAGGATCTGAAAAGCTTCCCAAATGCCCTGATGCTATCCATGTCTGTGGATTCATCAAAATGGCACAGTCAACACCTACATTGTATGGTGACTCCTTTATAAACTTCTGCCACCAGGCAGCTTTAACATTATTCTTTAATTCAACACCCAAGTTACCATAGTCCCAGGTATTTGCGAAGACCACCGTATATCTCTGAACCCGGATATACAAATCCTCTTGATTTTGCCAGTGCTATGATTTTTTCCATGCTATATTCCATGAATTTCTCCTTTTATTTAAATATAATATAATTAAAGCCATCTACCTTGGCAGTATTATCATCAAACTCGATATCATTTGATACATAGGTGATTTTTCCCTCTGTATACACATCGGCCTTACCGTCTATTAGCGCAATATAATTGCCTTTGATTCCGTCAGGTATCTCTACTGAATCCATCTTTGATACATCAATATCTTTAAGATTGTATACCTCTACAGAATTCAAATCAAAGCTGTTGTCTTGAGTGAACTTTGCAAACTCTTTCATACATTCAAATGAGCTGTATGAAAATACCAGTTTTGCCACATTCTTTTTTATTGCGGCATCTTCAAGTTTTACCTGATTATCCGCATTTAACTTATTAAAGTCTTCTATCTCTGCATTGGCAAAGCTTTCAAGCTCATCGCTCTTCGCTTCTGTATCTATTTCTTCAACCAAGGCGGACTTTAGTGTGCCGTCCCCGGATATAAATATAGAGCTTTGATCAGGATGGTATGAATATGACTTGTTTCCACCACAGCCTGTCAAAAATAACAGCAACGCTGCAGCCGCCAAATATCCCTTTTTCATGAGCACTCCTCTTCTATATAATTTATCCGCTCCCAAAAGCAGTATAACAATTAAAACTATGTCAGAATATTCAAATTTTTATTAAGACACTAGAAACAAGTATGCCACAAAAACGGCTCATTTTCAGGTAGGAGAGATTTTTATTGTATTTTTGTTCGACTCTAAAAGCTCTGATTTAAACGTAGTCGGAGCTTTTTATAATTAATTTTTCATACTATCCTATTACTTAACCACCGGTGATGCATATTTACCGGGATCCTTAGCGGTTTGACAGTATTCTCTCCATTCATCAAAGCTATGAATATCATGCCTTTTTCCGTCTACTGAATTTTCAGCATTTATTTTAACTCCGTCAAAGACACTTCCCTACCCTCAGGCAGTATAATTGACATTATTTCCTCTTCACTTGGATTACCTGTAAGTACTATATCCACTGCAATTCTTGCCCTTACTTTTATCTTCATTCTTATTTTTATTTCATCGTAGTAAACTCTTAAGTTCAGGAACATAGAAAACAGTTTTGTATTATTCTCTGAGATATTTTCTATATCAGTAAAATGTATCTGCTCTGCATCCATCAAAAAGCTTAATGTTCTTACTGAATTTGTATCAAAATCCGACCAAACTACATTATCCATGTTTTTGTTCCATAAACTTTACTAAACTGTGATGTGTATATTAGGTTTATTCTGTTTTCATCTTCCAAATCACCTATGATATTCTCATATTCTTTTTCAAAACAGCTCTCCTGTCTCTACATCAATATATATCATCCTTTTTGTATTATTGTTCTTATCTTCATTTTGAAGGCACTATATCTTCCGCTCCAAATACAAGACAAGGCTTATTCTCATACATTCTTGTTAGGAACATAGTATAGTCGGTAGCATTATATTCATATTCTTTTCTTTTAAAATCTCAAGAACATTTATTTCATTTTTATCTTTGCTTACCTCCTATACCATAAACCTTTACGTCAAAATTTTTCTATATTTCTTTCTAAATATGTTTTTATCTGTATTGACATCCCTCATTCTGTTTGAATGCACTGTCTATTCACTTCCACAGCATATTTTAAAGGTATATAAAGCATATATCTTATTACAGGGTCTTCACTTTCTTTCATATCATTATCCTGTATCGCACAGAGGGCATTTCGTCTTCACTAATCCAAAGCCTTTGTAAATTATTTTTATTCCCCATGTCACTGTGTAACCGTCATCTACAATCTTATGTGTTGTATTTTTCATCCACCTTTTATCTTTACTGCCACATCCGATACAAAACATTATACAAAATACAAATAATAAAAAGTCTTCTTCATCCCTCTACTCCTCTGCCCATATATTTATCTGTTATCAGGTATGAGGCTTATAACTTGCTTGCCATCTCCTCCGGCTCAATATACTTTTTAAAGTCATGCAAAGTTATTAATCTTATGTGGAAGTCCGTCTACCGAATGTCTTCCATCTATTATCACTCCATCAAATGATATATCCTTCATTCTCAAAAAAACATATCCGCTAATTCCTTATCGCTTATACTGTCAGATAACATAAAAGGTCACTTTTAGCCCTTTCTCCTTCGGATATAAGTTTATCCAGATTTTCTTTTAATTTTGGAAATAATTCATATAGTTTTTATTATCTTTTGGGATTCTGTCTATCATATACATATACATCCGTAAAACCTTCCCATACTGATGATGAACTAACAGTAATATATGAATAAAGTGAATTTTGCTTTTAAAAAGTATCTCATTAAAAATATCCCATTTATCAACAGCAGTTATTCTCTCTTTACTCCGCCTTTCTAAAACATCCCTTGCCCAATCTTCAAAATATGTTTCATCTTCTATATTGATAAATACAGATTTTAGCCTATCTTCATATCCATTTTCTATATCTTTGCTTGTTTTTTTCAGACCACACCTAATATATGGTTTCCGTCATATTCTAATGCAAATTGCTTTATATGGTTTTGTCAGGGTTTTTATATTATCATCATTATCAAATATACTTTTTACATCTATTGTTTTGAGTTTTTTCCTGTTTTAATATCATATATATCAACATTGAATTTATCAAGCTCCGTAGTTTTCAAATTAAACCTCAAAGGATTTCCGTTTTCATCCCAAAAAGTATCCAAATATCTTGCAAAATCATTATCTGTAGCGTATCTATTGGGATTATATCATCCTCACCTCCCCATTTAGTATCATCACCCTATCCCCTTATGTGAATATATCACATACAATGCATCTTTATCTTCATTAATTTCACTTGCATATAACCGGTTTTATATGTAAGATCATACCTCCTCTCTCAACCTTATCTTCTTTTTAGCACAAAGCACATACACAGGCAAAGTAATATGCTAATAAAAATTTTACCTTTTTCATTTATTTACTCCATCACTGTCAATATTATCAAACAATTTATCCAAAGCCGCAATTCAACACCTGTAGTACTATTATAAATACTATTCAATTCTTGCAGTGCCTCTCAACCTCTGCTTTATCCATATTTTAAAAACTTCATCCTTACAATCACTTCTCCGTCAATATATCTATCTGTTATCAGGTATGGTTTATAACTTGGACTTGCCATCTTATATGGCTCCTATACTTTTTAAAATCATCAAAATTATTAATTTTATGCGGTAATCCATCACTGAATACCTACTGTCTACTATCACTCCGTCAAATGATATATCCTCTACATTCTCAAAGAACATATCCGCTAATTCATTATCGCTTATACTGTCAGGGCAACATAAAGGATCACTTTAGCCCTTTTTCCTTCGGATACATAGTTTATCCAGATTCTCCCTTAATTTTTGGGAAATAATTCATATAGTTTTTATTATCTTTTGAATTCTATCTATATCATATACATATATATTTGTAAAACCCTTCCCAACATGAAGAGGAACTAACTATCTATATATGAATAAAGTGAATTTTGCTTTAAAAGCATCTCATTAAAAGATATCCCATTTATCAACAGCAGTTATCCTCTCACCCTTTACTACGTCTGTCTAAAACATCTCTTGCCCCAATCTTCAAAAATATGTCTCGTCTTCTATATTGATAAATACTGATTTTTGCTTATCTTCATATCCATTTTCTATATCTTCACTTGTTTTTTCAGACTGCACCATAATATATGGTTTTCCATCATATTCTAATGTCATTGCTTTATATGGTCTGTCAGGGTTTTTATATTATCATCATTATCAAAGATACTTTTCACATCTATTGTTTTGAGTTTTTCCCTGTTTTAATATCATATATATCAACATTAAAATTTATCAAGCTCCGTAGTTTTTCAAATTAAATCCCAAAGGATTTCCATTTTCATCCCAAAAAGTATCCAAATATCTTCCCTTGCAGGTCATTATCTGTAGCGTATTTATTGGGGATTATGTCATCATCCTCACCTCCCCATTTCGTATTATCACCGATCCCATTATATAAATATATTACATACAATGCATCGTTATCCTCATTAATTTCACTTGCATAATAACCGGTTTTTATATGTAGATCATATCCTCCTCTCTCAACCTTATCTTCTTTTTCTAGTACAAGCCCACATAAGCACAAACAAAGTAATATGCCTATAAAAATCTTATCTTTTTCTCATTTATTTACCCCTCTACCGCCTTTTATCCATCATTATCAGCTTATTAATAAAAGTTTGTATTTACTGTCAGGGACTTTTGCAACACTATCTAATCAAATAATATTAGCTTAAATGCCCTTGTCTTATATCTAACTTTATTATACTTTTTATATAAATTATGTAAACCCTGAAATACTTATTGTAATTTTTATTTTACTCTTTTTATAACTATAGATTTTCCCTCGACTATATATTTTCACATACAAAAAAACAGGGACTTTCATCCCTGTTTTTATTTATTTACCTATTATTTCAACAACTCTCCCATTGTATGCCAGCCAAGTACTGCACATTTTACTCGTGCAGGCATATGAGAGATATCTCTAAGGGCTCCGGCCTCATCAAGTTCCTCTATCTCTTCTTCAGTTGCCTCTCCCTTTATCATACGGAAGAACATATCTGAAAGTCTGATAGCTTCATCCTTTTCAAGACCTATTACCATATCAAGCATTATATCCGCTGAAGCCTGTGATATGGCACATCCGTCTCCTACGAAAGCACCGTCTTCTATGATACCCGAATCATCAACCTTAAGCTTTTAAAGTGATATGATCACCACAGCTTGGATTTACACCGTCCAGTATAAGATTGGCACCGGGAAGATCATGTTTATGATAAGGTCTTAAATTATGCTCTGTCAGAATTTCATTATAAAAGGCTCTGTTCTCACTCATCGTATCCCATCTCCTTTCTTATCTCTAAAAGAGCAGCTGAAAGTGCATCTATCTCTTCCTTTGTGTTATAGAAAGAAAGACTTGCTCTTGTGGTTGAACTTATTTTTAAATGTTGTAAAAGCGGCTGTGCACAGTGATGTCCGGCTCTTACCGCAATACCCTTTGAATCAAGTATCGTTGATACATCATGCGGATGTACTCCCATCCAGTATAAAGTTAATTATACCGCTGTGCTTAGCAGGATCTTTTGAACCAAGTATTCTGACATACTTATTCTTTGAAAGAACCTCCATAGCATACTCACTGAGCTCTCTTTCGATACTCTCTATCTTATCATAGCCTATGCTCTCAATATAGTCGATAGCTGCTGCAAGTCCTACAGCACCTTCCGCATTTACCGTACCCGCTTCAAATTTATGAGGTAATGGCGCGAATGTAGCTTTTTCTCTGGTAACATACTCTATCATCTCTCCACCGCTAAGGAACGGAGGCATAGCATCAAGTAATTCCTTCTTACCATAGAGTACACCGATACCCATTGGTCCGCAAAGCTTATGACCTGAGAATGCAAAGAAGTCCGCATCCAGTGCTCTTACATCTATTTTCTTATGAGGTATGCTCTGTGCACCGTCAACAACTACTACAGCTCCCACACTATGAGCTTTTTCAATAATATACTCTATAGGTGTAGGTATTCCAAGTACATTTGATATCTGTGTACAAGCTACCAGCTTTGTATTTTCATTTATTTTAGAATCTATTTCAGCCTTTGTGATCTCACCGTCTTCCTCGCAATCAAGGAATACAAGCTTGGCTCCTGTAGTTCTTGCCACCATCTGCCATGGAAGCATATTTGAATGATGCTCAAGTATACTTACAACTATCTCATCACCGGCCTTTATATTGTTCAATCCGTAGCTGTATGCCACAAGGTTTAAACTCTCTGACGCATTTCTTGTAAAGATTATCTCTTCACTTCCGGCTGCATTTATAAACTTAGCCACTTTGCTTCTGGCATTTTCATAGTCCTGCGTAGCTTCAACACTGAGCTTATATACTCCTCTTAAAGGGTTTGCATTGTGATGCTTATAAAAATCATTCATCGCATCCAGTACTGCCTGTGGTCTCTGTGAAGTAGCCGCATTGTCCATATATATAACATCGTCGGATGCTAAAAGCGGAAAATCATTTCTGTATATACTCTTACTCATCTTCACTGCCTCCAAGATAAAGATTTACCTTTTCTTCAAGTTCGGCATTTTCAAGCTTCTTGCTGATAGCATCTATTCTGGCTCTTGCCACCATCTTTGTAACACTTTCCTTGTCCATGCCTCTTGAAGTAAGGTAGAAAAGCATCTCCTCATCAAGGTTTTCCTATGGAAGCACCATGTGTTCCCACCACATCTTCCTCGGCACAGAGTATTACAGGTATACTCTGGTTGTGGATATTCTGACCTAAAAGAAGTACATCCTCAGACTCTTCACCGGTTGCATCCTTTGCGCCTCTCTTAAAGTCAATAGTACCTCTTAGAAGCTTCTTTGAATTGTCATTAAGTACTCCTGAGGCTATCATTTTGCAATTACTGACTTTTCCTATATGATCCGCCACATAGTTAAGATCTATCTGCTCCTCAGCCTTACCGTAGTAGCCAAGGTCTGATATAAACTCACTTCTCTTGCCTATAAGGCTTGCTCTTGCTCCTGCAAATATCTTCTCTCCGCCAAGTAAGAGCTGTACAAGCTCAAATGAAGCGTCTTTTTCAACCTTGCACCTATATCATTGAGTGAAATATCACTGTCTGACTGAAGTCCCTACCTGGTACAATTTTACCTTTTGCATCTTTCTCTGCAAAAACAAATGTCTGTACCGCAAAGCACCTGCATTCTCCTCATTTGAAGAGTAATCCATCCATACATTGGCTTCACTGCCCTTCCGCCGCATAGATATATACTCTTACCTTTTGACAGGCTTTTCCTTATCTCTGCATATATTTATATGACTGTTTGACTTTTTCACCTGCAAGAGTATTTATAATAATATCTTCACTTTCAGAGTCACAAAAGCTCTGTCATATTTGCTCCCATTCCTGTAGGAAGGGCTTTCATAGCTTCAATAATCTCTTTTGAAAGTTCAATGTTTGCATTTTCAGTTAAAACTTTTATATTTGCACTGCCTGTTTCACTTGGTATAGAAACAGCAGTCTCATTCATCTTTAGCCATCTCCAGGTAAGAACCGGTATTCTGTTTAAAGTAATATCTCATTAACCAATACTTCCTTTCATCTCTAATTGAATGAGATTGTTCATCTCTACCGCATACTCAAGCGGCAATTCTTTGGATACATTGTCGGCAAATCCGCTTACAATCATTGCCTTTTGCATCCTCTTCACTGATACCTCTGTTCATCAGATAGAATACCGCATCATCACTGATTCTTCAATTCTTGCCTCATGACCTACATCGGCATCCGCACATCTGATATCCATAGCAGGCACTGTATCCGAGCGTGATATATCATCAAGCATCAAAGACTCACACGATACTGCAGACTTTGAATTCTTTGCTTTTTCAGATACCACTACGGCATTTCTGAATGTAGATATACCGCCACCCTTTGAAATTGACTTTGTATTTATAAATGAAGATGTATCAGGTGCCGCATGTACTACCTTTGAACCTGTATCAAGATTTTGTCCTGCACCTGCGAATGTGATTCCTGTGAACTCCATTCTTGCACCTCTACCCTTTAATATACTCATAGGATAAAGATATGATACATGTGAACCGAATGAACCTGAAACCCATTCAATTCTTCCGCCCTCTTCCACAACAGCTCTCTTTGTGTTGAGATTGTACATATTCTTTGACCAGTTCTCTATAGTTGAATATCTGAGTCTTGCATTCTTTCCTACATACAACTCCACACATCCTGCGTGAAGATTGGCTACATTATACTTTTGGTGCCGAACATCCTTCGATAAAGTGAAGATCCGCACCCTCATCTACGATAATAAGTGTATGCTCAAACTGTCCTGCACCCTTTGCATTAAGTCTGAAATATGACTGCAAAGGAATATCAAGATGAACACCCTTCGGTACATATACAAATGAACCGCCTGACCATACCGCACCATGTAATGCCGCAAACTTGTGATCGTTCGGCTTTACAAGCTTCATGAAATGCTTTTGAATCATATCTGCATATTCACCATGCATTGCACTCTCAAGATCTGTATATACAACGCCCATCTGTGAAACTTCATCTCTTACATTGTGGTATACAAGTTCCGAGTCATACTGTGCACCTACACCTGCCAAAGATTTTCTCTCAGCCTGTGGAATACCGAGCTTTTCAAATGTATCTTTGATATCCTCAGGAACATCGGACCACTTGCCGCTCATCTTTGTATTAGGTCTTACATAGGTAACAATATTGTCAATATCAAGACCGTCTATAGACGGACCCCATGGCGGAACTTCCATCTGATTATATATCTGTAATGCCTGCAATCTGAAATTCTGCATCCAGGCAGGATCGTTCTTTTCTTTTGAAATTTGAGACACCAACTCAGGTGTAAGACCTGCAGCTATCTTGAAGTTGTCCTTGTCTTCATTTCTGAAGTCATACATACTTCTGTTAATGTCTTCTACATATGTCTTTTCCTTCATTATTTGCTCTCCTGAATATACTTTTCAAATCCATGCTCATTGATTTCATCTACCAAAGAAGCATCTCCTGTCTTTATGATTTTTCCGTCTACCATAATATGTGTATAGTCAACCTTTAATGACTCAAGTATTCTTGTACTGTGAGTGATTATAAGGAGAGCACCGTCTTTTTTCTTCTGATATTCTTTTGATACCGGCTGAAACTGTTCTTACAGCATCCACATCAAGTCCTGAATCTGTCTCATCAAGTATTGCAAGCTTCGGTGAAAGCATAAGAAGCTGTAATATCTCAGCCTTTTTCTTCTCACCGCCTGAAAATCCTACATTCAAGGCTCTGTTGGCATACTCGCTGTCCATATTTAAGACTTCCATATTCTTTGCAAGGTCTTTTTTAAACTGCATCATCTTTACTCTCTTGCCGCTTACAGACTCTACTGCATTTCTGATAAAGCTGCTGAGTGGAAGTCCCGGTACCTCAAGAGGATTTTGGAATGATAAGAACATTCCCGCCTTTGCACGCTTGTCTGCTGATTCATCAATTATATTCTTACCGTCAAATATAATTTCTCCACTGTTAGCAACATATCTTGGATTTCCCATAAGAGCATAGCCTAAAGTAGACTTACCTGCTCGTTCGGTCCCATAAGTACATGTGTTTCGCCTTTTTAATTTCTATATTTACTCCATGAAGAATTTCCTTTAAATTTCTCATCATCTTCTATGGAAACTGTTAAATTATTTACATTTAATAATGACATTGATCTTTTCCTTTCACCTTCTCCCTTGAGCTTGGTGTAATCTATAATAGAAAACTAGTATTCTATTAACTATATTTTGGAATTTTAAGGCTTAATTCCCAGTAAGTCAATAGGAATTAAAAAGCCCTTAAAAAGGGCTTTTAAATGCTTATGTATTTAATTTTGTACAATATTTTTATACAATTCCCTGTGAGAATCATTGCGTTTGCAACCTTCTCAAATCCGGCGATATTGGCACCTGTCACATAGTTGCCTTCCTGACCGTATCTCTTAGCCGCATCGTCAACCTTTGTAAAGATATCCTTCATAATGCCTTTTAGCTTCTCATCAACTTCCTCAAATGTCCATGAAAGTCTCATAGCATTCTGGCTCTGCTCAAGACCTGAAACAGAAACACCTCCTGCATTTGAAGCCTTACCCGGCATAAAAGAGTACTCCCGTTGTCCTGAAGATACTTTGTTGCCTCAAGAGTTGTGAGGCATGTTTGCACCCTCTGCCACTGCAAAAGCATCCGTTAGCTACAAGTGCCTTTGCTCCGTCAAGATCAAGCTCGTTTTGAGTAGCACATGGAAGATAGATATCACATTTGATATTCCAGATACCCTTGCCCTCTGTATACTTGGCAGAAGATACTCTGTTTGCATACTCTGATATTCTCTGTCTCTAACTCCTGATATCCTTAACAATATCTACCCGTATGCCGTTCTCATCATATACATAACCGTTTGAATCACAGAGCGCAACAACCTTTGCTCCAAGCTGCTGTGCCTTTTGTATTGCATAGATTGCGACATTTCCTGAACCTGTAACTACAACTGTCTTTCCCTTAAGTTCCTTGTTGTTTGCCTTAAGCATCTCATCAAGAATGTATACAAGACCGTAACCTGTAGCCTCTGTTCTTGCCAAAGAACCTCCGAAAGGAATTCCCTTTCCTGTAAGAACACCTTCAAACAATGTTGTAAGTCTCTTGTACTGACCGAAAAGGTAACCTATCTCTCTACCGCCTACACCGATATCACCTGCCGGTACATCTGTGTCTTTTCCGATATGCTTATAAAGCTCGTTCATAAAGCTTTGGCAGAATGCCATTACTTCTCTGTCTGATTTTCCCTTAGGATCAAAGTTTGAACCGCCTTTTCCTCCACCCATAGGAAGACCTGTAAGTGAGTTTTTAAGTACCTGCTCAAATCCGAGGAATTTAAGTATTGACTGGTTTACTGTAGGATGGAAACGAAGTCCTCCTTTATAAGCACCTATTGCATTGTTGAACTGTACACGATATCCCTTGTTTACCTGTACATTTCCTTTGTCATCCACCCATGGAACTCTGAATGAAATAATTCTCTCAGGCTCTACAAGTCTCTCTAAGATACCGTTCTTTCTGTAAAGCTCCTCATTTGCATCAACAACAAGCTTTAATGACTCCAAAACTTCCTTAACAGCCTGATGAAACTCCGGCTCATTCGGGTTTGCAGCTACAACCTTCTCTAAAATCTCTTCTACGTATGACATAATTCTTACCTCCTAGGCTTTGTCGGTACTTTGAATACTCAAAATACTCTTGACGTTCAACTCTTAAATAAACGGTTGAATCATAAATATATAAAAAGGCAAAGACTCCCTATATAGGCGTCTTTGCCGAACACAAGTCATTTTAGCAGAATTTCTTCAAATGTCAAGAAAAAAATCATAAAATATCTTCCAGAATATCAAGAGAATGAAAATGTCTGTCATATATTTTCTTATCATGATATCCATATTTTTCTATCTCTGTAAAGTGCCTCCTCTGTGATTACAAAGGTGAAAAGTTTCTCGAGGCTTTTGAATATATTATATATTCCCAGGTATATAAGGCGGTTTTATCTTTAAGTCCGGGAGTCAAATCATACTCGCCGTTTATTGTCATAAGCTTAAGCTCGAAAAATTCTTCTTACAAGTCTGTTAGGTATGGATTTTTTGGTTAAAGCCAGTAATGTATAATATATAAGCTTTAAGCTCTCTATATCCACCAAAGCTTCCTTCGTGTAATAATCAAGCATTTCAAGAAAATACGTGCCGTAGCAGGTACTTTCAATATCCGCACTTACCTCTTCAAAATAGTTGGCAATATCCGCATTGACTATATTATAGGAATCTCTGCCCTCATACAGTTTAAACTTTCCATATGCAAATATTCTGGCAAATCCCATCATCTGATTGTTGATACGCCTTGCACCTTTTGCAAAAGCATATATTTTGCCTCTCTCTTTTGTAAAGATAGTCACACGCCTGTCAAAATCACCGATGGGCATTGATTTTATAACAATGCCCGTCAATTCAACAAAATCTCTCACATTATAAATCCTTTGGATTGTAACCGAAATTCTTCATCTGCACATCCGAATCTCTCCACTTCAGGTCTGACCTTTACCCAAAGCTTCAGATTCACTCTGCTCTCAAGCAGACCTTCTATATCTTTTCTGGCTGCAGTACCGATTCTCTTCAGCATACTGCCTCCCTTTCCTATAATTATTCCCTTATGTGAGTCTTTCTCACATACTATTGCAGCCTCGATATCCACCATATCTCCGGAGTCTCTGTAGTTAAATGTATCTATCTCCACAGCTATACCGTGAGGTATCTCCTCCTGCAAAAATCTCAGAGCCTTTTCTCTTATAAGCTCTGCCGCTATTTGCTTTATAGGCTGGTCTGTGACTGCATCTCTCATCATAATACATAGGACCTTCCGAAAGATATTTTAAATATAATATCAAGAAGTTTATCCGTATTTGTTCCCTTAAGTGCGGATACCGGCACCACTTCGGCAAACTGCATTCTTGATGAGTACTTGGCTATTACCTCAAGCATATCTTCCTTTTGCTTCAGCGAATCCATCTTATTAATGGCAAGTATTACAGGTATATTTACACTTGATAAAATCTCGAAGATATGCTCATCACCTTCACCTATAAAGGTACTCGGTTCTACAAGCCAGAGAACCATATCCACATCTCTTAAAGTTCTTGTAGATACCTTTACCATATATTCTCCAAGCTTATTTTTGGCTTTATGTATACCCGGAGTGTCAAGGAATACTATCTGACCTCTTTCGTCTGTAAATACTGTCTGTATTCTGTTTCTTGTAGTCTGCGGCTTATTTGATGTTATAGCTATCTTTTGTCCTATCAGCGTATTCATCAATGTTGATTTTCCTACATTCGGTCTCCCTATAAGGGCAACAAATCCTGATTTCATATATTCTCCTATCAATCCTTATAAAGATGCTTTACCTCTTTAAAGAGTTCCTTATCCTTTTCTATCAAATCTTCATTACCGATAGCACAAATAAGTTTGTCTGAAAGCACAGCCTCGATAAGCGGTACCAAAGCTCTGATATCTTCCTCACTTGTATTCAATACCTCTTCTCTTTCCTTTACCAGATCCTCATGTCTGACTTTTGAGTAATATGAGCTTAATCCCTTTAATCCTTCTCTTGAAGGTGTCAGAGGTGTGTCAAGTTCACTGATTGCACCTATTACAGATTTTGTCATCTCTCTGTCATTTGCCGTAAAGTTTTTCACATAGTCCACTATGCCCTCGTATACCTTATTTGTATTTGAAACATTAGGGGTCTCTGAATGAAACAAAACCTGAGTTTCCGCTTCTTCCAAAGATTGCACTGCATCCGTATGCGCCGCCCTTTACTCTGATATTGTTCCACAGATAGTCATAACTTAAAAGCACCTTCAGTACTCTTAAAACTCCCGTATATTTAAATCCGTGATTTACAAAATTTCCGAATCTTGCAACATAGTTTACCATTGAAGGTGTTACAAATCCCTCATTTTTGATTTCTGTTTTTAATACGGCCTTTTCAGGCTTTGTGCCTTCTTTGAAAAGACTGTCTGTGAGACTTTCTATTCCGTTAAATGCATTCTTATATCCCTTTTCATCACATATGGTATGTATCAAAAGATTATCCGCACTAAATACTGTTTTTGAGAGTCTTGAGAGGTTTTCGTAAACTCTGTCAAAGTCTTTTTCTATATCTATATTTTCAAGGAAGTTAAGATAAGCAATACCCTTTGTCAAATCGTTAAATAAAAGTTCCTTTGATATATAAGATCCCGCTCTTGTAAGTGCACTCATATGACCTGATGAAACCAATCTGTCCTTACCTGCCTTCACCTCAGCTATTATATCCTTAACTCTCTTTTTATCCTCAAGCTTTGACATTGTGAGTACTTCAGCCACATTGGAATAGAGCCAGGATTCTTTTGCCATATAATATTTTTGCATTTACACTGAATGCAAAAAGTAAAATCTAGGAGTTGCATCGGTTGTAAATGCCTCAATAACATATCCGACTCCACACTGAATTTAAATTTACATTTGTGGAAAGTGCCGCATAGCTTGCTTCTGTATCTATATAGCCCAATATTTCCTTTAAAAGTGCCAGATACTTAAGTTCTTCTTCATTTGCAAAGTCAATATTGAAGATAAACTTCATATAATTGATTCCCGATGTAAATACTTTTGAGTGAATTACAGGTATATCTTTTCCTGAAGCCTTTATACTCTTTTCTTCATACTCGAGCATCTTTACTTCTCTGCTTATATCATCTCTGCTGAGTAAAGGAATCTTTAAAAGATCCTCCTCACTTGAAAGACTCAGACTGATACTTTTTAAGTGCCAAAAGTATCATCATATATCTTCTTTATCTCTTCTTTTGACAATGTATCTTTGAATGCTTTAAGCTTCGCCTTAAGATCGGCATCCTTCTTTGTGGTAAGACCTTTTTTGGGTGTCATGGTAACTATAGCCGTATTCTTGTTATCGAGAGATAATTCTTTATCAGATTTTCAAAATAATTATTATCTATCTCTTCTCTGAGAGTTTTTGAAAATATTTTCAAATCTCAAATGTATTGTAGGGTCCGCATCATAAAGCCATGAATCAAAGCTTGAAAGTCCGTACATAAGCCCCTTAGGATATGAACCGTAGTCAGCCTCTCTTGCTTTAAATTCAAATACATTTATAGCGGCCTTTATAGTCTCTTTATCAATTCCTTCATCTGCAAGCTTCCTTAAAGTACCCTCTATAACGGCCAAAAACTCGAGGCTTTCTGTCAAGATTTGTATTCTTTGAAGTTACGGTGAAATATGGCATAGAGATTCCGTTTGCATATCCGCCGAATACATCCTCTCCTATGCCCGCATCAATAAGTGCATCAGTAAGATATGCTCCCGGTGCATCTATAAGTACATACTCAAGTATGAAATCCCATAGAAACAACTCGGATCAAGCTCTCCGCCCACCAATGTATTCCATGAAAGATATGCATTTTTCCTCACCCTGAGCCTCTGTAATAGGATATTCAAAGTTTTGCTTCCTTTACACTTTCAAGCTCCTTTACTTCCTCTATCTTGGAATCAACCTCTCTGTATTCAAACTTATCAAGATATTCTCTGTCTATACAGTCAAGTTTTTTGCCATATCCATATCTCCGTAGAGATAAATATATGAATTTGACGGATGATAATACTTTGAATGCATATCAAGAATTTCTCATATGTCAATGTAGGAATAAAGTCAGGATCTCACCGGACTCCTCACCATAAGAATGTCCTTCAAACAATACCTTTGTTATTGACCTTTCCAGTACACTGTCGCAGATGAAAAAGGCACCCTTCATCTCATTGTATACCACACCGTTTAAAATAATCTCACCGTTTTTCACCGGATTGCCCTTCTCATCCACTACCTCATAGTGCCAGCCTTCCTGCTAAATATCTTCTCCTCATTGTATACATTAGGATAAAACACGCATCCAGATAAACTTCCATAAGATTGTCAAAGTCCTTATCATTGCAGGATGCAACCCGGATAAACCGTCTTCTCGGGATATGTAATTGCATTTAAAAATGTATTTAGTGAACCCTTCACAAGCTCTACAAAAGGGATCCCTTTGCAGGGAACTTTTTGGAACCATAAAGTACCAAATGCTCCAGAAACATGAGCAACTCCTGTGAGAATCCTTTGAAGTGTTCTGAATCCTATGTAAATACCTTTATTGTCATCATCTGATAAAAGGTAAATACTCTTGCCTTTGTGTCTTTTTATGTTCAAGAACAACCGCTTTTGCACTGATTTTCTTCGATATCGGATATATCTTTGATCTCATATGCCGACAATTCTTTTATATGTTTAACTCTTCATCAATATTATAATTTTTCAATATCTGCCTCCTTAGTAAAATTTTAAATATATCCTAAAACTTGACTTCAAATTACCATAATGTCTCTCTTAAGAGCATATGTAAATACAAAACTATTACCGGACTTTGCACTTACAGGCCCGAAACTTGTGTGTATCCGAGCTTTTTGCCACCTGCATAGCTCTGAATATGTAATCATTTGTCAAAAATACCTATGGTCTCCGGTCTTGCTTCCACAACTTCAACCGGACCCATATCGTTTCTGATTATAAAATCCGTATTTATCTTCATCTCTTCATCATACTTATCCAAAAGAGCTTTTGTATATATCAGATTTTTCTCTTGTATTACGTGATTCAACTTCTGCAAAAATATTATCTCTGTCAATGCCTCTTTCTGTAAGATAATCAGCCATTTCAAGTGCTTCAATTTTTCCCGTTTTTGCATTCCCCACTTATAACGATAATTGTGCAGGATTTTCCTTATATAATCTATAGCTTTTTCAAGTCTGTATCTGCAGTCACTTTCTTTCTTATCAAAAATCTGTCTTGGCACCAAGTATAACTAAAAATCAATGATTTTTATCCTCCTTCGGCTTTACAGAGAGTCTTATTACAACTACCGTAATAATAAAAATAAAATTCCAAGAGTCGCCAAAGTACAGACAGATACCACAGACCACAATGGAATTCTCTTATTTTGAGATAAAGTTTGATAAGTTTGCCAGAGCAAAAAATACAAAATGCAAATACATACCATATGTAATTTTGCAATTCAAAAAGCCTGCCATAAAAATAACTACAGTCCCGTAAATCCGCATAATATTCCAGGATAAATAAAAACATTATACCTCACTACTGTCTTTCGGGATTATAAATTCGTAATATATCTCCTTCTTCAGCTACCTGTTTATCAAATGTCACTTTCAAAAAGTTGCAGAGGATGTGGAGCACTCTCCATCTTTTCATCTTTTTCATCTTCGATAGACTCAACACATAAAGATGTGTTTTCACCGTTCTTTTTCATAATCTCCATAGTTTGTCTCCCACAAAGAATCTGTTTTTCTGGTTGAATACCGCTCTTCCTTTTCATCCACCTCATTTACAGTTTCCTATATAAATATAATTCTTCACATAGGTATTGCTGTCGTAAATTTGTGTGTCACTGTCCGGCTTTCGAAGAAAAATCCGGTAGTAAACTCTCTGTAAAGTACATTTTTCCTATCTCTGATTTATACCATTCAAGATTTTCTTTAAAGGTCTCGGTGATTTTTAAATAATCGTCTATAGCCTTTCTGTATGTTCTTGCAACAGTTGCAACGTAGAGTGCAGTCTTCATTCTGCCCTCTATCTTAAAGCTGTCTATACCGGCCTCTATAGTTCCGGAATATACTCAATCATACAGAGGTCTTTTGAATTGAAGATATATGTGCCTCTCTCGTTTTTCATAAACCGGCATATACTCTCCCGGTCTTTTCCTCCACTACGAATACTTCCATCTGCAGGAATGAGTACATTCTCACGATTGGCATCCTTACCTGTAAAATTACTGAGCAAACATCTGCCGGAGTATGACATACATAGCTCCATGTACAAATGTCTCTATCTCCATCTCCTCGAATATTGTCTCTGATCTTTTTGTCTCCTCAAGTGAAAGCTCTCTGGCTGTAACCACTCTTGTGGCTCCAAGCTTCCACCAAAAAGATAGAGTGGCATAGTTTGTAGTATTTGCCTGTGTTGATATATGTATTTCCACCTCGGGCCAGACTTCCTTTGCCACTGTAAATATTCCCGGGTCCGATATTATAAGTGCGTCGAGGTCCTAGTTTCTTTTCAATTCCTCAAAATAGCCTCTTGCCACATCCAAATCATCATTATGCCCAAGGATATTTGCCGTTACATAGACTTTTTCCTCTTTTATGTGCATATTCTATTCAAAGCCTTCATATCCTCTTTTGGTGAAATTTTTGCCTTTGCTCTCGGGCTGAAAAACTCACCGCCTATATATCCGCATCGGCACCGTAATCTATCGCAACCTTAAGGTTTTCAAGATTGCCTGCCGGTATCAAAAAGTTCTAAATCTCTCAGTTTTACCTCCTACTTCTGCTAAGTAAACTCCATCTCCTAGTGAAAATATCCATGACTCCAAATCTTCATCATGTAAAAGAAGATAAATATAATCTCTCATTCTCTTATGTATGGTCTTATCTCTTTTTCTTGTGCAGGAAGACTCTAACAAGTCTCCCTCCTGCAAACAATTATCCGAAAAATTATTCCCTTATCCTTCAAAGAGCTTTCACCATAGGAAGCCATGTAATATACTGCGCCTAGCGGCATCCATGAAAATAAATCAAATTTTTATTTTTCATTTACAAGCCCTTTCAGTATTTCTCGGCATCTCCTCAATGATTTTCACTCTGTCTTCCAGATTCGCATACTTAATATTTTTTAGCTTCTTCCACTCTCTGAGCATTTTTTCAGCAGTTACTATATCCACCGGAATTTTCCCAGCATAACTATGGCGGAATACCGACAGCACAACCTATCTCCAAAATCGACTTGGGATTTTGCATTTTCAAAACAAATTTCAAAAGATTTTCAGTGCTCTTTTATTATCGAATATAGTTTTCCTTTGCACAGACCTTATTTCCTCTACAGTCTGTGAATTGACAGGAAATAATATCCAAATATTCCAAAACCTTAAGATTTGTTATCATTTACATTATTCTCCAAAAACTCGTCATCAATCATCTCAAAGCATCTGTCTTGTTGTCTGTGATGTGTTAAATGTATAATCCCTGCATGCATTCTGATTTCAAAAACTTTGCCTGTATCTTAAAGGAAAACTTATTTTTCTATGACACCCTTATCATAAAAGTATATCAACAAGATTCATCAAAATTCATACCGTCCGTTATATTCACGAACATTGTTGCTCGGTGGTGAATCACACTTGAGGCATAGACCACACTATGTCCGAGTATAGAGCAAAAAGTATACCTGCTATCAATCCCAGTATCATAATATACATGATTAATCTTCCGAAAAAAGATGCAACTCTTCTCTTTGTTTTCCTTTTTGATGTAGTTTCTTTGCTCATTTACTAATGTATCTCCATTATTATTGGCAATATTACAGGATTTCTCTTCATCCTCTTCCACAAAAACTCGCTTAAAGAATCTCTTACAACATTCTTTATCTTTGACCAATCTGTGATTCTGGCATGAAGACAATCCGCCACAGCCTCTCTGACAACTGCGCTTGCCTCGTTCATCAAATCTGTAGACTCTCTTACATATACAAAGCCCCTATGAAACTATGTCGGGACATGATAAAAGTCTGTTTGTTCCATGTTCAAGACTCATTGCCACTATTATTATACCATTTTGTGACAAGCTTTTGCCTATCACGAAAGCTACAATATTTCCTACATCACCTACTCCAAGTCCGTCTACAAAAGACTCCGCCGGCCTCTACATGACCTGTTATCTTGCACGAATCCTCACTAAGTTCGACCACATCACCGCTTGACATGATAAAGTACATTTCTCACTTGGATTCAACAGCCTCTGCAAGTCCTTTTCCTGCCATAAGATGTCTGTATTCACCGTGCACAGGCGGTGCAAACTTAGGCTTTAAGTGAATACATAAGCTTTATCTCTTCACGACATGCGTGACCGCGTACGAGGTATCCTGGAAGATAACCTCTGCCCCTTCATTGAAAGCTCATTTATAACCTTTGATACAGCCTTTTCATTTTCCCGAATAGGGGTTGAACTCATTATAATAACATCTTCCGGTACAATCTCCACTTTTCTGTGGATTGATGAAGCCATTCTTGAAAGAGCGCCATGGACTCACCCGACTTCCTGTTGTAATAGTACAGTCTTTTTCAAGCGGATAGTCCTTTCAGATGATCTATATCTATAAGTGTTCCTTGAGGAATATCAATATAACCAAGCTCTGCGGCAGTTTCCCGATAACGTTACCATGCTTCGTCCCTCACCACCACTTTTCTGTCATGCTTGTATGCCGTATTTATTATCTGCTGCACTCTGTCCACATTTGATGCAAAGGTGTGGCAACTATTATTCTGCTGTCTCTATGCTCAGCAAATATCAAATCAAAAGTCTTTCCGACCGTTCTCTCAGACATGGTAAATCCGGGTCTTGTAGCATTGGTAGAATCCGAAAGCATCGCAAGACATCCCGCCTTACCGATTTCGGCCATTCTTCCAAGATCTGCCGGATCTCCGAATACAGGTGTATAGTCAACATAAAGTCTCCGGTGTGGAGATATTGTAGCCTGCCGGTGTGAAATATGGCAAGAGATGCCGCATCGGCGATAGGTGATGTGTCTTTACAAACTCCACCCTTTAAAAGTCGCCAAGACTTACAGTATCACCGTATGTTAACTATATGAGCTTTGCGGTATCATCAATTTGATGCTCTTTAGTTTCTTTTCAATCAAAGGCACAGGGTCGCCTGTAGCCGTATACAGAGTACATTGAGCTGCTTTAATATATAAGGTAGAGCACCGATATGATCCTCTATGGCGTGAGTTATACAAAATCCCTTTACTTTGAGATAGTTGTCCTTTAAATATGTGATATCCGGAATTACAAAGATCTATTCTAACATATCATCACTTGGGAATGCCAGTCACAATCCACAACCATATACTGTCATCATATTCAAAAGCAGTGATATTCATACCTATCTGTTCAAGTCCTCCAAGCGGTATGATTTTCACCTTTTTATTTGACTTTTAGTGACTCTGCCTCTTCTCTTTTGTTGTATTTTCCATCAAAATAACTTGATACCTACTCTGCCAAAGAAGGTACATTCTTATCTGCAGGTCCCATATCTTGCCTTATTTTCTTTGTATCTGAACTCGAGCTCTCATTTGAGGACCACATCCTCTTTGGTACTCTCTACAGGCTTTACTCTTTTGCTTGCAGTCTTTTTGTCTGCTTTTTCCTCGGTTTATTTTCTTCGAATCTTTTGATCCCGTTTTCAGACTTTTTATCTTTTTCAGAACTCTGTCCTGTAGTCTTTTTGTGACCTGCTCATGCTTTAATCTTGCATTACAGTTCTTTCCTTCTTAACTTTCTTTTTCCGGTGCACTATCACCCATCTCATTTGCACTTGCCTCGCTTAACTCCTTGCTTTTCCTGCATTATTCTTTTGCATATTAAAGCAACGGATTCTTCTCATTCTCGTTCAACTTTTTATTCCTTTCCGATTTATACTTATATTCACATAATGATTACCGAACAAGGTAAATCATTTTTATAATTTCAACATCATCATCCATCATATTTTGAAAGATTTCAAATACCGCATCCAGTTCCTTCTCATCCTCTACAAAAATATAATTGGCCCTTCATCGTCCTTTTTCTGAAATATCTTTCATAATATAGCAGTCTCCGCTTTCATCATCCGGACTGTCTGTAACCAGTATAACACACCGTTTAACTTGGTTTCATCTATAATTGTAAAATCGATATTTTCTCCGTCTTCCGTAACAAAATGTATACTGTTATTGTCCATTTTCTTTCTCCATATTCTTTCAAAATTATACTTGCCGCTCGATCTATAAACTGTTTTCTGTCCTGCTTTTTACCGATTCGTCAAGTATTTCATCCGCTTCTTTATTGTGAGTCTCTCATCCTGCATAATGATGGGCACATCAACTCTTGACTTCTAACTTCTCTACAAATTCCAAAGTAAGAGCCACTCTTTCTCCGCTTCCCCATCCATATTTACAGACAAACCTACTACTATTTTCTTTATATCTTTCTCTTTAACAATCTCAGCTATTCTTGCCAGAGATCTTCTGAGTTTATTTTTCCGCATTTCGTTCTATGGTTTCAAACGGCTGTGCGGTAAGTCCCAATGCGTCCTTATAGCCACACCTATGGTCTTTTGAACCATAATCAAGTCCCATGATTCTTTCTTTCAAATTTACCTCTAAACTTTCCAATATACAAAAAGAAGTCTACCGTCAAAGCAAACTTCTTCATACATCTTATCTCATACTTTTAAATATGTTTTTGTTGTATGTAGCTAGCCCCAGAAGGTCCATCACGCGGCTGATGAATTTTATCTCAAAAGTTCAGCTAAGATTTTTCAATATAGCTCTTTTAATAACTCTTCGACTATCTCATCACGCTCTACTTTCATGATAAGACTTCTTGCACTGTTATGGCTCGTGATATATGTCGGATCTCGACATCACATAGCCAACAATCTGATTCAACGGATTATATCCTTTTTCTGTCAAAGCTTCATAAACCAGCTTTTAACACTTCAGTCACATCCATTTTATTTTCTTGTACTGCCCTAAAATATTGTGTATTTCTGAACATCCATACCGTCACGCTTCCTTTTCTAATATTGATTTTATACGATTACAGGCCATATTGCAATATTTTTTCTTGATTAAAAATAAAAGAGTGTATCTACTGATTTCTCAAGCAATAAATATCATCTGTAGAAAATCAACTATTCTACCGCTTACTATATCGTTAGTCTTCAAATCACTGTTTAAAACAGCAACTTTCCATATTCCTTTGTATAACCTGTAAAATATTCTATTCGTCTTTTTATGAAAATCTCCTCACAAAGCAGCTCATCTTCTTTTCCCAATCTGTATAAAGCTCTAAACTCCTTTTGATTTTTAGATTGATTTCATTTAAAATATTTGCTCTACGAACCTTTCATTTCGTCATCCATAGCGTATATTTTGCCTTGTACCTTTCTTCTCTCTATCGAGACCAGGGAATATATGTCTCCATAGAATTTTCACCTTTTTTCTACAAAAGTTTTACTCTCTTCAAAAGTCTTTCTTTGTCTCTCCCAGAAATCCACAACAATATCTGTAGGTAATAGCAGGTGATGCAAAATATTTTCTTATAAACTACTCCCTCATAAAACTCATCGGCAGTGTACTTTCTGTTCATACTTTTAGAGATCTTATCACAACCGCTTTGTAAACTCAATGAAAATGAGGACAAAACTTATCTATTTTGCTGAGACTTTTTAATAAAGTTTTCCGTATAATCCTCATCCAAAAGAACCTATACGCACTCTCTATTCCTCTATATTCGCAATATTTTCTATCAGACAAAGAAGCTCATTCTTGGCTAACAAATTCTCATCGCTTTCCTCGGTCTGTGTGAGTTTTTCCATTCTCTTATTATGAGACTCATCCAAAAGTCCACACCATAGGACGAAGATGTATACCTGTAAGAACAATTTCCTTTATATCCGGAAGCTGAGGGACTTTTCACCTCATCAATTATGTTTTCCATCTTTCTGCTTCTTACCCTGCCTCTGGTAAAGAGGATAATGCAGTATGAGCAAAACTGATTACATCAGTCACGAACTTTTGTAAAAGCTGTATGATCGTTTTATTTTGCTACATTAAATTCCTCATATTCAGCTCTGTTATATCAATGATGAATTTATTCTTGTTTTATCTATAAATATTTGTAATATTTACAATATCATTCTTATTATTGTTTCCTACTGTATATCAATACTCAGATCTTCATCTATCTTATTCTTGCAGACTCCACATAGCATCCTGCCGCCACAACTATAGCATCTTCGTTCATCTTTTCTGGCTCGAGTAAAGCATTTGTCTTGATTTTCTGTCTGCAATATTTGTGAAACGAACAGGTATTTACAATATAAACATCCGCTCTTTCTCCAAATTCGACACTGCATATAGCCCTACCGAACTCCATGAGCTGCTGCATCGCCTCTGTCTCGCTTATGTATTTACTTTGCAGCCAGAGTGTATGAAACACACAGTTTTCATAAAAACCTTTCTAACTTATCAAATGTCATTGACTTTACTTAAAATTTATATAGGATATACATAGATTTAAATGTGCAAATCATGAAAGTATCTGTTGCATTTATCACAATATCATGGAGGATTATGTAGAAACAGTTCAAATTTTCCTTAATTCTATTGACAAAGTAAAGTCATAGTAAATGAATTAGCTAAGTACGATGTGAGACTTTTGGACTTGGTTTCAGAAGATATGTTAGTAGTGCAAAAATCAATAATGGTATCTTCAGCCTGGATTTGTCAAAACCGAATCGATCTAACATTCACGCAGAGGATAATGTGAGCAATACTTGAGCACTCTCTCCATATATCATCAAATAATTTTATTTTTAAGTCTGACAGGATTTACCCTGCCGAGACTTTTATTCGAGCTTTCACCAAGATTCTTTCTTTTGTTTTCCAGGGCCTTTTCCATAAGCTCATCTATGATTCCTTCAAGCTTTTCTTCAGACCCTTTCTATATTTTTCCAAAACAGGTTTTTGTCACTGGATGCTGCCACAAATATAGTACAGCAGTCCTCATGAGGCTGTATAGATGTCTCATAGTACCTATTTTTCTGAAATTTCTACTATTTCCTGCTTATCAAAAGCCTATCAGTGGCCTGAACACGCAAAGAGGCCGCCGCATCTGTTATAACAATGACTGTTATTGTCTAGATACCTGTCTCTCTCACCTGTAATAAGAGCACGATCGCCGTTTTCTGCAGCAATTCTTTCATTGCTATCTTGCTATATATCTTCTCATAATGATAGTAAGCTCATCAGTGGACACGTAACCATTGTTGCAGCTGTATATCGTAAAGTTTGTATATGTAAATTTACCGGACCCGGTATATTTTGAAACCAACTCATCAAGCTCCATAACCTTTCTCTTGGCTCTCCAGAAGTATAAGGCGGTGCGGAAAGTATGCAGCCTCCACTCTTACTCCCTTGCAATCATATATCCGGCAACCGGTGAATCTATACGCCCGAAAGAAGGAGCATTGCACTTCATTGTTGACCTATGGGCTATTCCGCCCGGTCCGGTATTTTCAACGAATATATATTTATGTTCTTATCTCAACTTTATAAGTACATCAGCTTTCTTACATTAACTTCATCTGTGAAATGCATTTAAATCACCCTCCGAGTTCCATATTGATACTCTCTGATGTTCGGGAAACTCTTATCGGCTCTTCTTGTATCTGCCAGTAAAGTTCTGTCGGGATACACCGCATCCACATATTCCACCACCTTTACTAGGTTTTTTATATCCTTTGATTCTATTCTGACCATGGACAAATATGACTATACCGACTACTTGCTGAGTCTGTCAATCTGCTTCCTCATAATCATAATCGCCATCCATGTCCCACATAGATTCTTCCAAGCTCCTTGGTACGTTAAACTTTCCTCTACTTCTTGTAAGTGTGCATCTGTTTCCTAAGGGCATCTTCAAACATATATCTGTTTTTACCCTTTACGCTATCTCACCGTATTTAATTAAAATGATTTGTACTTCATTATCCACAAATTTTCTAAGAAGCAGCAAAAGTTCCTTTAAATTCTTTTATGAAAATAGTCACTCTTCCATATTATAAGCTCCGACAAAGAGATTCTTATAGTAGCGTCAAAATTCTCTCTTACACCCTATAGCCTTTAATGTACGATATGCCGGATGATTTGATGAACAAGCCGAACCGCTTGAAACATATATCCCTCTATCCTCAAAGCGTGCAGTAAAACTTCCGCTCGTATCCTCAATGATACACTTATAACGAGTTGCAGGTACTCACCTCTGCCTGTATTTAAAATCGCGCTCTCCTGTCTTTCAAGCTCATCCATCAGATAATATTTCCGATCAGATATCTTATTTATTCTCTCATCAAAATTGTCATGAGCTTCTTTTAGCGCAACTCCCATTTCTGCAATTCCTGTGGTGTTTAGCGTTCCTTCTCATTTCTCTTTGATGTCCTGCCTCCAGAGTTATCTGCTTGCCCTTTGCATTGCTGTCGATGTGGTATACCCACAATCTCTTTCGGTCCGTGAAACTTATGCACTGATGCTGGCTGATAGCATATCACCCTAGTGATTTCGGATTTATTCTAAGCTGTGTGTGAGCCTGCATGGCATCCACATGAAACAATATGCTCTTTATTCTTAGCCTTTATTATCCTTCGAGAATTTCTTCCACAGGCTCTATGGCTCCTAGTTTCGTTATTTCACGCATCACGGACACCAAAGCAGTGTGCAGCATCTGTGAGTGAGATCTTAATAATCTGGCAAGGTCCTGCCCGCCTTCAGAAGTTTACAGCACTGCAGTTCCTACGTTCCGTCATTCATGGTCAGCTGTGTATCCATACTGCTGATGCTCTAGTGTCGATGTATTATATGCTTCCGTATCTTTTCCTTGCCTCATGCTCACACCGATAAGCGCTATTATTGGATTCCCGTACCGCTGAGGTAAAAGATGACTGCATTTTCTTTACTTTTAAAGTCTTTAGCTATACATCCGCCGCATCTTTCCATAACTTTCAGCTTGCCCACATATGCTTGCCGCTTGTGTTGGCATAATCGTCCCTGTGGTCTTAAGCATTATTTCTATGGTTTGTCTTTTTCACTCTACCTTTCGTAGAGGCCGGGGTTGTCAAAAATATGCGTCCATCTATTCATCTTCCAATCTGATCTGATTATATTACTGAGCAATGCAAGTCCGGCCGTTTTCGTTCTTAATATTCTTTTGCTGAGTGTAATGACTTCCGTAGCCGGAGTTTGTTTTTATCCTTTCAACTTCCGACTCCTTCAAATCCGCCCTCAGGCCCGATCAAATACTGCAATGATAACTGTCTTTGAGCTCATCATATTGTCCAGTATTGTCTGGTCAATGTATCTATTCCGTCTGCATTCTCGCAGGGTGATGATTTTACACTCAAAATCCTTTACAATTTCAAGTGCATTATCTGTGGACATGAGGCCTACATACTACTCTTCGGTATCATACTTCTTTTGACTGTGTTTGCTGCACTTCCTGCAATGGCATTCCATCTGCTTTACTTTAGTATGCCTGCTTTCTTTCAACCTTATCTTTACTTACGCCTCTTGGGTCTTTTACCGTATTATCTCACCCACCAATTGTTCAACCGCCTTTTGCATTATCATCTCCAGTTTGTCAGATTTCGAAAGTCCTGAAGCAGGTGAATGTTGGTACAGTACCCTCTTTTGTTCCATACTCCTCACACTTCAGGTTCACCTGTCGCCTCTATATCAACTAGTTTTGCAAAAGATAATCCCAGTCCCCTTTGACACTGATAAGCAAGCTCCTCCACGGTTTCATTCTGAGACACTGGCTGTATGATTTGACATCACTGCCTTCATATCACGCATTTCTCTCGCGTTGTCGCTACTTCGAGACATGATACATTTATTCCCCTTTTTCGCTACTATGCTTACCCCATTCTCCAAGATGATTTATTTCAAGGATTTCAAAATCCCTACTCTAAAAGGCGAGCACTACGTCGGCTTCTTTTTGACATCTATTACCCGATGTAACAAATATTCCGCCTTTTCTCTCATGTGCTTTGCTACAGTCGTCTTTATCAGTTCTGTTATAACAGGGCCAAAATATTGGCCGCTCACTATATCAAACTGATCACCGCCAGTTCCGTGCTGTTTTCATCTGTCAGAATATCTCCACACCGCCACCAAACTCCGGTCACTATTTCATTGCTGATCATGTTTTCCACAACCGCATCTATAGCCATACTCATCCAGATCGGCTCCGATTACAGTCTAGCTCCAAGCTTAGGATGCGGCAATTCCGAGTGACGCTGTCTGCACTACAGCCAAGCACCTCTGACATCTTAGGCTCTGTTCTTTAGATGCTTTTTCCAAGGGCCAGCATACAAAGCTTTAGAACCTCATGTGCTCGTACGAATAGTGCAGTCTCGGATCTGTCTGTATCAGGTCCTATGCTTTGCATCCTCCGGTTGTCTCTTCCCATGTGGCTTTTATGAGGATATGCCAACATAAAAAGGCTTAAATACTGTTTCCGCAGTTCGCTTTGTCCAGTCTTGCATCACTCGGTCTCCGACTTTATAAGTCGTCTCGATATCACGAAAACTCTTTTCAGCCTCTTCCAATGTGACTTTGGATATCTTCCAAAAAGCTTTGTGTTGTCGGCCTCCGAACTCGGATAAAAGCTTGCCTTTGCTATTCCTTCAAGCCCTCCGGTAGCTCCGGCAATATATCTATAAACATTCCCTTTGTTTCTTCTGCGTTAGGATTAGGTACATTGTCTTCTGTTCAATACCTTCACACCGTGTGTCCCGAAGTGATGCGCTCAAAAATATCCACCGCATCGGTCTTTGGTAATAAGAGTATACTGCTCCCACTTCATATACTATTACTCACTACGCCTAGTTATTTGTGGTCATCCCATTATGAAGCAGGCAGCTTTCAGCGATTTTCACGCAGTCGCAGTAGCGTTTGGCTCGTTGCGCATGTCGAACCCGCACTCAGCAGCGAGCCTGTCTGGTGCGGTCGCGCTGTCGAACGACGGTTCCGCATGCAAGCCAAATCGCTGCATGCTGTGACAAAACTGCGTTGGGATGACGATCATTTCATTTTATGTATTTTGTCAAGGAGAGATTACTAGGGTACACTGCAGTGCCAAATCCTGTTATTCCAATCAGCAAACTTATAGCTACCTTCAATGATCTACTGTTACTTATTTCGCTGCCAGCAGGCGAACCACATGCCTTACAAACTTACGTGAGGGAGCTATTAACTCCTCCGCACTGGACATTTCCTTTACAAGACTTGTAGCTGAGCATCTCCAGTTGGCTCTTCTGTCTCTCTTCACTACCGAGATGTTTTAGTTCTTTCTGGACAAGTGACATTCTTTTCACCTCTCTCGAGAGTCTCAGACTTTAATAATTATAATAGCAAGGTTGCCTGCGTCAATATTATTTTTAGCCAGTCTGTAAAGCATCTCTCTTGCTATAGCCAACTCCTCATTTGTAGGCACTGTTGATGATCTTTAACCTTTGAGTCGGTGTTGAAATCATAGTTCTCTTTACCACGAGCATTGTTATGCCTCTTCATCAACCTTGCGCTGATGAATCCCAAAGGACTTTCCTATCTGTCTTGTAATCTCATCATTCTCTCCGACACATGCAGTAAACAAGAGCATCGTCTCCAGCCCATGGCGGCTGCATACAGCATTTCACGCATGCTTTGTCTAATTCTGTATCTGAACGCCTCGAGTGCAACTGGTGTATTACCAGTCGTACTCAGCATTCTCCGATATCCCTGGAAAGTCTGATGACACTCACGCCGCTCGATGCTAGAACGCACTGATTTCTTGTTAAGTATATCAAGCACCTCGTCCACGACTCTTGTTCTCTTCTCTTGCAAATATGCTGTACTATATGCAGGATCGATATCCCGGATCTTGCACCCATGATAAGTCCCTCGAGCGTGGCAGACCCATTGACGAATCTATACACTTACCGCCTACAGATGCTGAGATTGAAGCTCGTTTCCAAGGTGACAGCTCGATAACTCTTGCTGTGTCCTTTGTCAGAGACCGCAAACTTTGATAGCTCTCCTGATACGCCCATGTGGCTTGTGCAAATTGTGAACTCGTATCTTCTGGTATAATGGTAGTTCTCATAGTACTCGTTGAAATGGCATGCCTATATGCTTTCTCGGCTTGTACTCATACCGAATGATGCATCGAAATGCCGCCACATTAGGAAACACCTGGCATAACGCGCTGTCATGCTTTCACACCCATAAGTTTGCCGGTGATCATGAAGGTGCAGGTCGCATACTTCTCAATGTCCTTCTTCACCTCATCTGTGATCGCTTACAGATTCGGGATATGCCACCGCAGCGACTCTGTAAAGTCCGATAGCATAAATCTCGCTTATGCATCCTTTGGCCACCATGATGTCTTTATCTGTAAGAAGCTGCTGAGCGCAAAGCTATAGCCTCTGTAGCGTTCTTTTACATCCTTTTTCAATCTTAAACTTTCTCTCTTCCTCGAGCTCGTAATGTGCAGCTGATCCGGGAACTGCACGTCTCAAACAATCCCTTTGCCAATACCTCTTCGTTTTCCATGTTTATAAGCTGATGCTTTTAAATGATGAACTTCCGCAATTTATAACCAATACATTTTCATCGTGAAACCACACCTCTATGTATTTATCTTCTCTGACGGCTTCGAGTGCTATGTGATTGCCACTACAATCACTAGCTCTTCGCATAAGAGCATCCTCTTGAAAAGATCGTTTACAGCTTTGCCAATACCGACACATAGATCCGTAAGCATTTGCGCTTTGCAAGTCTTTGGAACGTCATATCCGATATTTGCCGCATCAAGATCAGGGAATACAAGTACATTTGCTGTCCTGCAACCTTTGAGCCCGGTGCCTTGCTCTCTCCTGCAGGAACCGTAGCTAGCCATCGTTGCAGCGTCAAGACGCAAAAGATGCGCAAGTTTTCTGCGATTCTTGTAGCCTCAACAACCTTTGGCAACATCGTGCATGCTGCTGCTACCCGCTTTGATGAGTGGTTGAGCATTGCAACTCTGAGGTCTGCTCCTACAAAGAGACTTGAGCCTCTCGCTGATGAAAAGTGCAATAGATGTCATAGGATCCGGGATTTTGCTCTCATAGAACAGCCTGCAACATAAATACACCGTTCTCACGAATTCGCAGTTTGGAACTTCGCGTACAAAGAATCACCGAAAGCAAGCTTTGCGCAGCTGGCTTTGTCTTTATTATCTGCAATACGTGCCCAAGTGTATTAGCTGTATGAACGACAGGCACGCTGCGTCCGTCCGCATCTCCGCGCCTTGAGCATAGACATCCGTAAGTAGTATGGTCGCTTAACATTTGCTTTCTTGCATCTTCGAGTGAGGTCGCTGACTTTCTAAGCCCATGAAGAGATCCTCATATTCTTTAGTTTTTCTCGCATGCTATTTGGATCGATTATTGACTGCTGTGTGATATCACAGCCTTTAGAATACTCTTCCCACTTCCTGCGAGTGCCACTATTATTATGGGGTCTGCCAAACCAGTCTGTGAAACTACCTGGCAGCAACGTGTAGATTCTCTTATCCATTGACCTCGTGTAAGATTATGTGTTTTCTCTATTCTCTGCTCTTTTTCAGTTGATCCATCATTTGACATATGATACATCCTTTTCCATTCTCAGCATAGTAGTAACTTTCTAGTCCTGTGCTTGTTTGCACACTAAAAAGCCTTAAGAGCTCATAGCATGTAATAGTACGTAAAAGATAGCAACATTACAAGCACTATGACGGGTTAATAAAATAACAAACAAATGTGGTGCAGCAAGTACAATCTTTTGTCATTCATTATTCTCATCAATATGTTATCCGAATTATGTTACAACTGGCTTGCCTGGAACGAAACAGTGAAATTCTTTCAGATCCCAGTACAAACAAATAAGCATTGACATCGCTCCGGCAGCCCTCATGATAAGGATATATGCTGCCGCACAGTATCCGGCTGCTTCCTGCAAGTATTATTATCGTTCTTATAAGGTGCCTTTACAGACATAAAATGCCAGCTAAATGTCTGCTTTTACCGGATTGATAAACCTTGGCCTTGCATCGGAGTAATACATAGTGAATACTCGTAGCCAAGCAGAAAATCAAAAAGCAGGTGATTGTAACATAATCATTTTCTCTCTCGCATTTTCTATAGGTGAATCAGAAGCTGAAGAAACCGATATCAAACGAATTCCACTCCGACAAGTGCCAGTATCACCCATATGAATTGTCGACTGCAGAGATTGTCCTAAAGCTTGTGAGCACATGATAGTGCCCACCGCTGCTCACGATCTCTTTGTCTTCATCTAATGCAGTAGCCACATTGCCGTAGTTGATGTCTGAAACCGTCACTATAGGAGAGTGAACATACTACCGGCAAAGTAACGGAGGATAAACGAGATCCCATATTCTTCCTACAAATCGCCATATGATTGTCATAATTAAAAAGTCCGCCCAGTATATTTCTCGGTCAAAGTGTTTTAAATATCTTTCTTGGATGCAAGTTGCTTTCAATCTTGGATATGCAAAGCTGGGTTGACTTATTAAAACCCCTGTTATATCGGCGGTATTATGGTGACAATTAATCAGCATAAAATATTACTTGCATACAAGATTAATTTATATATGAAAGGGCGTGTAAGAAATATCTGCCGCACAATATATATATTCGGAAATGAGAAACGACATATTGATGGCTAGCTTAAACCCGGGCAACTTGTGAGTAAACATCCTGCACCAGATACCGTGTTTTCCAAGAACGCTGATACGTGCTGCGCTTTTCAGGGCTTGCGAGGCGATGGGCTTGTCAATATGGTACCAGAGCGGTTCAAGAGTATCCATGATCAATATGGAAATCGTCAAGGATTATATATGAAGAGATTTGCCACTGAGTGCAGCGCGATTATGAGTTGATCATAGATAGCAGGTGGCAACAGAGGAGATATCAAAACTTGGAAATGACGTCAGCGCAACTGACTAACAGCTATAAAAACTACCAAATGCTTTAACCCGACAAATTCAAAGAGATGAGATTTGATCAATGCGTGAGTATCGTGTACAAGAAAACCGGACACCTACCGTGTGGGAGCGAGATAAGAACCATCCGTTCTTAATTACACAAGATTTTGCATGCTGGATAACAGTTGACGTAGTATGAGCAGGTACACGGAGCACAAACAAATCTATGAGGAATCAAAAGCAGAATACCTCCAAGACAGAGGATAGTTAAGCATAATACGTAACTTC
>BNJU01004576.1_pt1 | contig 41812 bp, 56 predicted proteins | sample 8539281 | NCBI WGS metagenome assembly BNJU01 (sample SAMD00202456, study PRJDB9452) | human saliva metagenome | isolation source: human saliva | place: Japan
GAAATGGGGGCAGATCATACGTAAGAGAAACCTTCTTTTTATGCATGTATTATACATTCTGTCCTCTCATATGCCCTACAACGCTTCCGACAACAAGGCCGACCACAAACGGAGTAACCCAACCGAATCCGACTGCCGACAAAGGCATGGCGGAAACGATGGATTTTGCTGCTTCCAGACTGCTAAGTCCGGGCAACGCTTCTATAAGTGCATAGGCTGTAACGGCATAAGTAGCTCCTTTATAGGCTTCATTATGAGAAATAAAAGAAGCGAATGTTCCCAATACCATAAGTGCCAAAACCGGCGGATAGCTGACTCCGAAAATCCAACCGATATATTCGACAATACCGTCCACACCGAGAAGCGCCGTCAATGCCGAAAGTATACAGGTCATAATGGCAACGACCTTATAGCTCACACGATTACTCGACGCCGTATGGAAAAAATCGGCAACAGCCGCAATCTGTCCGACAGCGGTCGTTAAGCACGCAAGGATAACCGCCACCCCCATGGGTAACATAACCGCCCCGCCGACACGCTTAATAACCAAAACTAAAAGCTCTGCGCGGCCCGTATCCGACGGTACATCGGCACTTACACAAGCCCCCATAAACAAGAGGCTACCGTAAATAATAAATAACAAAATAACCGATACGACACCGCAATAAAACATCATGCGATTACGATCCCGACTTTCAACATACCCTTTGTTCTCAACGGACTGTATAAACAGGGACGCCATAATAAAACTGACCAAGACATCCCCTGTATTATAACCGCCCAAAAAGGCATTGGTAAAGGAGTTGGCTACTGTCGGTTCTGCGGGAGTTCCAATGGGGCTTACTACCCCTAACACTCCGATAACCACCAGAATCAAGGCTAACAAAGGAGTCAAGAATTTGCCTACCTTATCAAGTACGCTCGTTTCATCCGACGTAATCCAATAAGAAAGTAAGAAATAAATAACTACTCCGGGAATAAAAGGAACATTAGGAAAGTTTCCCTGTATTCCTAACTGAATAGCCGTAGCACACGTACGGGGAATAGATACAAAAATACAAACAATCATCAATAAGGTAAGCAAAATATTATATGTATAAGGGCCGACCCGCTCCGTAATACGGCGTACATCACCATATCGGGAAATAATAAGAAGGGCAAAAATAGGCAATAAAATTCCCGACAACGTCAATCCTACCAATGCCGGCCCGTAAGACGACCCGCTGACAAACCCCAATTGTGGTGGAAAAATAAGATTCCCCGCTCCAAAATACGTAGCAAAAAAAGCAAACCCCAAAATCAGCACATCTTTGACTGCAACCGATTTATGCTTAATACGGCTGTCATTCATAGCCTCCGACACCTTCCTTCCAACAGCATATAAAAAACGTCATCTTGACAGATGACGCATTCATTACAGGCCATATCATCTGCCGTCACCCTCAAGTAACGCTGGAGTTGGCACCTTTCCTGCCGGAAGGTTGCCGCAGCTTCAACGGGCCAGTCCCTCGGCTGCTCTGGATGATTATTTATTTGATTGAAATCATACAGGAATCATCCTTACTTGTCAATAAAATACATGTTCGATTCACAGTACGACCTATCTGTCTTTTCTGTGGATAATACAAGAATCCGTGCCTGTTTTCATCTCGGTTTTGAGTGTAAGGATTGATTTTCTTTTCGGTTATCATTACTCATTCACCAAAACCATCCCCATTTCAAAGAATTTTATACACATTATCTTAAATAAGATAGATTGAAATAAAATAGCGTATCTATGCCGTTTATATAATGATACTTTTATTTCATATCCTTATCATTTTAGATTTATCCACATTTTATTTAAAGTGTTACCAACGTACACGGCCTAAAAACAGCTTGTTTTAGGCACAAAAAAAAGTTATACACATAACTTTCTCAACAATGTGCATAACCTGTGTATAAGTTCTACTCAACCGGACGACTCCAGTCAATATATACGGTTGTCGCCTCCCAAATTTTACCCAATGCAAGTTTGAACATATCTAAACTATCATTCGGCATTCCCGATATTTCTTCAAATTCTGTAAGTCCGGTGAAACGTTTCAGTGCTTTCGGCGTAGATAAATATTCATAAGCCGCTTTTTTTAAAGCCTCATCTTGAAGACAGACCGTTATTTCCTTCGTTTCTTCATTATACCCGATCCAGCCCTGGTTATCGGCACCGGTATGTGCCGCTACTTTAAACATTGCCATATATCATTACTCCTTTTCTTTCACTTCTTTGACACTACTTTCCGCTTCCCACAAAAAACCTTTCATAACAGCACGTTTTCCGAATCGTTCCTGTAATTTATCGATAGCCGTCGTTACCTTTTCATCGGCTAACCGTTTTTGGGTTATCGGGTCTTTCGCAAAGAGAGAGTCCTGGATAATGGCGGTCTGCAATTTACTGACCGTAATCCCCAGTAACCGTACAGAACCCTTTCTTATCTTCTTAGCATATAACTTTCGTGCGGAAAAATAAAGCTGTTCTTCTGTATAAAGACCTATAGATTCAGACGACTCCGACCTCGTCTCTGTCGTAAAAATCATTATACCGTATTTTCAAAGTTATTGTACGCCCCATCAACCCGTGTTTACGCAAGCGATGTGCTACTTCTTCAGCCAAGAGACGTAACTGCCGATCCACATCTTCCTGTAAGACCAAGTCATTTTCATATGTTTGTTCATTACCTATCGATTTCACCTGCTGAGCTGTTTCAACTCGTCTGTAATCTCTTCCGTGAGCCAATTCATAAAGCCGCTCAGCCTGATTACCTACAAGAGGGCGCAACTTATCGGGAGAGGCAGCCGCAATACTGCCTATTGTATCGTACCCAGCAGCTAAAAGACGATTTTCCGTTACCTTGCCGACACCCCAAATCTTACGAATAGGTAAAGGTGCTAACAATTCCTCTTCTTTTCCATAAGGAATACAGACCAATCCGTCGGGTTTGTCCAAATCGGATGCAAGCTTAGCCAGAAATTTATTCGGTCCGATACCGGCCGATGCAACAAGACCGGTCTGTTCTTTAATGTCCTTCTTTACAGCCCGCCCGACTTCCAAAACATCCTTATAATATCCATACAACCCCGATATATCTAAAAATGCTTCATCCAAAGAAAGCGGCTCGATATACGGTGAATACCCTTCAAATATCTTCCTGATTTGACGGGAAATAGTACGGTAATAGGCAATCCGCGGAGGCAAAAAGATCCCGTCGGGACATAATTGTCTGGCCTTCTTTGTGCCCAGTGCGGAATGAACACCGTAAGCTCGTGCTTCATAGGAAGCCGTGGCAACAACACCGCGATCACTTGTACCGCCTACAATGACGGGACGACCGCGAAGTTCGGGGTTATCTCTTTGTTCTACAGACGCATAGAAAGCATCCATATCGACGTGCATAATCCATCGTCTGACCACAAAGCATCCTCCTTTCCCGTCGGTTATAACATTATACAATTTTTGTTCAAAAATAAATATAGACAAAAGCCATTTTTCTTGTTCTATTCTCTTATGAAGGCTTTTTTTATGCCTTTCTATTTTTCCCATATTTATTAAAAATGTGTTAATCATCGCTTTGGCCAAGTTTTTTTCTTATTTTATTTTTTTCACCATATTTACCATTATTCACCATGGTTTTTTTGACGGATTTTTTTGTCGGATATACCAAAAGGGCCCTTTTATAAGGGCCCTTTCTATCTTAAAAATATCTTTTAACAAACGCCATTCTTTCTTCTACTTCTTCCGGTCCGCATTCATTAATTGCGGCTTCTTCTATAATATTGCCGATGATCGCCTTAATCTCTTCTGAAAAATTTTGCAACGCCTTTTGTCTGACTTCTTCCGTTTTCATGTGAAAGGCCCAGCTTACGTCAAGCCCGCCTTCGGCGCCGTTGTCGCACGTTTCTTCGTACGTGCCGTCGGAGCGGTGTGTTACGAACTCAAGAGAATCGACTACGTCGGCCGGCCAGTCTTTAGAATCTTCGGCGAATTTTACCGCCGCTTCCGTATACGGTTCAAGGCCTCCAAAATGCCATTCCTGTTTTTGTTTCATTTTCTCCATCTCCTTTATGACTAAATTCGATGCCCATTCCGGCGGCATTCTTTGCTCTAGCTCCCAGTCCTGCCATGTTCTTTTCGGAATGTTTAATTTTTCGGAAATTTCTTTTTGTGTCATCCCTAATTCTTCCCTTGTGCTTTTAAATTTATTCATTTTTTATTCTCCTTTTTGTTTTATTTTTTTATCAATCGCCTTCCTGTTACTTTTATATGTTAGCACGCATTGCGTGTTCTGTCAAATATTTTTCTCTAAAATTTATTAATAGATTTTTTTATTTGTTTTTTTATTTAAAAAAATGGCTTCACAGAATTACTTGAGAGGCGTTTTGTGTTCTTATTCATGTTCTTTTATGCGTCGTTTTGTAAATCTCGTTGTGGCTTAAAAATAGAGCTTGTTTTTGTGGATTTACTCTTTTTCTGTAGAAAAAGGTAGCTGTTTTCCTGGTTTTTTTATGACGTTTTCATTCTTTTTTTGATATGGTTAAGTATCAAAAAGACGGATTCAGGGTCTTAACATAGGTTAAGTTCCAAGAATCCGTCTTTTTGGTTCTTATTGAGTTGTTTAGGAAATGCCAATTTATTAAACAACTTTTTGTTTTTAGTTTAATAAAAGTGGTTTTGCTTAAATAAGTTGTTGCGTAATTTACAACAACTTATTTTTTGCTTAATCCGTCCAGGCCGTCCTGGATCGTTTTAATGATGTTGTCGATCGCATTGTTAATAATGCGGATGTAGAAACGGTTTCTAATCTTGACCCACACGGAGCTTGTGGCTTCCGCTTCTTGTTGTAAGGGTCCCGTGATTGTTTTTAACTGTTCTTCCACAATCGGTCTAAGGTCGTTTGCAGAAAGCGAGCTAAGGGCTGCTGTTGCTTGTTCTTTTACAACTTGTGCGGCTTCTTTTGCGAGCATGTTCATAATTTCGTTCTTGTTCATAACGGTTTCTCCTTTACACGTCACTTAATAATTTGTGGTGTCTATAGTAATTGGCATTTCCTCTAATTTGTTGCCCGCCGGTGCCTGGTCCTTCACCTTCACGTAATACCCAAAGGTCCCAGCGTTCACATGTTGAATCTGGGCCGTAATCGTCGTGAGTATAAAGCCCGTCGAGATTATCGGCCGCTTCGGCGTGTGTCATGACCCGGTCCGCATCAATTGTAAGATCCAGCGCATCGGCTAAGACGCATATAACCTGCGATACGGCGTTGATTTGTGCTTCTGTAGGCGGGTATGGTCCGAGGTTGTCCGGCCCTATGGCGTCCAAGGCGCAACAGAGCGTAATTGCAATGCTACCCGTATTTCTCATGTACGTTGCGTTTAACTTCGGCAAAATTTTCAGTCGAGATAAAGCAGCGGCCTTCACTTGTTATGTTGATGTGGTAGTCACTAAAAGTCTGGTTATAGCGACCACCTGTCCAGTGAATGTAGAGTTTGACGTCACGGCCCATACTATGGGCACCGTTCCATAAGTCCCAGTAGGCTTCACGGGCTAGGTTTTTAATTTCTTCTAGTGTTACTTCTCTCATTTTTCATCACTCCTTTCTTTATGTGGGGAAAGTTTTGAGCCTCCGATGTATCCAAGAAGGCCGGAGGCAATAGACATGGCCAATTCATTTAGGCCAAACAAAATAGCCATTACAAGCCCCGTTACGAGGCCTGTGATGACTACAAGGTCTGCGATATTAATTTTGTCTATCACGTTTTCACTTCCTCATTTTATTGATTTCCATGAACATGTTTTTAATTCTCACAAAATGGTAGGTATCTATTTCTCTCAAGTTCTCAATAATTGATGAAAGCTCCGATGCTACCGGCCACCACATAAAGACGTTGGCCAATAACTCATCCCCACGGACTCCGATAAATACGGTATCCGGAAGAGATACACATGCAATCGATAAGAAAAACCACGCCGGATAGAATATACATATTTTCTTTAACATGCTGCTTCTTAACTTCTCACTCATGAGATAGCGCTTAATCTTGCCCGTATTGGCGTCGATATAGTTGCCTTGCCCCCAACCATACCATATAAGCGTTGTGATAAAAGTTTTGGTCGTGTTCTTACGGTTGTGGTCCTTATTATACTGAAATACTTCCGCAATGATACGCAAAAAGGCATCGGCTACTAAGAGAATCAGCACCAGTAGGATTACGTTACAAATATCAAGAATATGTTCATGGGATACGTTTAACAGTATTCTTGTAACCAATTCATCCATGAATTCCACGTCCTACTCCTTTTTTTCTTCTCTTTCTGCTAACCAATCGGCTTCCGTTTCGGTCTTCTTTGATCCGCTGTGAGAACGGCCGAATGACTAAGTAATAAGCCATGCCGCCGAGCGTGCTTATAATCGTGAGCGTCGTCAAAACGTCGGCGAGCTCAAAGCTCCATGTCCACATTGAAAGCCTCCTTATAAATCGTCGGGAACGTCATACTGTGCGTAGCCGATGTGCGTTGCCGTCTTCCCGTTACAAGGCTGTCTGCTCCAGTCGAAGCTGCCCCAACGCCCAGGATTGGAACCCTTATCCCATTCATAGAATGTGAGTTGGAGCGACTCGGAGCGACTCGGCAAGAGAACTTGCTTAGGTGCGTAGTGGTCTTTAGCGATATACACTTTACTCGTCATTCGTTCGAGCATTGTCAATCCTGACGGTGCAAGCGTGTCATTATCTATGTTCACGGTACTAACAAGCTCAAGGCTGTCGAAGTGAAGGTTATTGAGTTCATCTTCGTGCCGTGCAAGCATGTCTAGAGTGGCGTATACAGGGAATTCGAGTACCGCTTGCCCGTCTGCACGGCGGTATATCCGCATCGACTCGATACTGTTATTCGAGTTCCATACCTCTTCATCGCTTCCCCCTGTCTGTACTGCCGGGATTGTAAGCGAAGCGGCCGTGCCTTCACTGCTGTTCGGGTACTCCATTGTGAGAATCTTCTCGTTACCGTCGAACGGAGACGATAACGCAAAGTCGAGTCGTCCGCTGTCGGGTATCATCTGACGATTGCCGTTCGTATCGACCACGTAAAACCTGGGCTGTCCTTCGACATGTACGACCGTGTCGCCGACTGCAACCGACGTACCGTCAACGAGCTTGAATTCTGCAAGGTGCGACGTATATCGACCGTCGGGAATAACTTCACGCAGTAATGCCTTGAGAACGTCCTCGAGGCTGTCGCTGTCGACCTTCATTGCTCTAGCTTTCATCATCTGATATACAGTCGGGAAGTTCATACTGATAGTGCGTTCCGTTATCTCATTTATTTTTGCTTCCTGTTCCTGGGCAATGAGAGTGAGATTGTCAGCTACCGTCTCAACGGCGTTATACGGATACTTATTAGGAAGATCGGCATTTTGTTCTATAGGCGTTTCTCGTTTAATAACAAGGGTGTCGGTCGTGAATAGAGGTACTCCATTTACGGGATAGATGAATTTATTCTCTACTTCGTCAAAACGGTAGTTGGCTGTAATCGGCATTTCTTTTCCATTTACCAGTAGATACCCTTTAATATCTTCACCTGCTCTGTACTGATAAGGGAAAGGGAACGAGGTTGTAACCCCGTCCCCCTTATACGTGATTGTGGTTTTGTCTTTACTTATCATCTCTTATTTTCCTTTCTTTTTTTGTTCATTAGTCTTTTTCTTGTCTTGGCGTACCCGCTCTTCGTGTGTTTTATAGCGCTTATCGAATATCGTTGTGGTGATAAGCTCCTGAACACTTCGGTCTGTGTCAACGAGCGAGAACCTTACAAGGTTCCAGAATCCGTCTGATAAGGTATCGGAGAATTTCCAGGTACGGTTAGCAACGCGCGATAACGAACGGCCCACGTCGGTGAAGTCTTTCTTTTCGTTTCCGGCTGCTTGGGCCGCCTTTACAAGTTCGTCAATAGCTGTAATAGCGAGCGGTGAATTGTTCTGGTCGCTTCCTAGCAAGAAGTGATTCATGACGCCTTCTAAAGCGTCACGGACTACTGGGAAGCCCTGGTCCACATTTCTCACGGTCGTAATCCCCAGGCGACGGAGCATTTTGTCCGGATCGTCTAGCTCTCCAGCGACGGCACTTCTATAAACGGTTTCGGCGAGGGTCTGCAACACTACCCAATAGAGAGTTGCGTTAATAAGCGCCATGTAATCTCCATGGTCTTTTACTCTGTAACCTGCTTTGATGAGGGCGTTTAATACGGTTGAACTGTAGCTATAGAATGGAGTTAGCTGTCCCACCAGTGTGTTCTTACGCTGCATAGCCACTTGGTCTTTTACTTGACCGCTTCCAAATACCGCTCTTACGTTTGTGTCTGCGTCTGAAATGGCGTTTGTTCCATTTGCTTAACGTCCGTCATGCCCGCTTCGATTTGCTTTCTCATCGATTCGTCGTACCCGTGTTTCCATAAAGCCATTGAGAACATGAGGTCCGTTTCTGTAATAAACCAGTACCCAAAGCGATTGAACTTTTCTTTGGCGTGTGTTGCCCGCTCTCTAATAAGCGAGGTATCTTGCCCTACTTCTAACTTCATGTCCTGCTGCATATCCCTGTCGATCGTATTCATACGGTCGCGCATCATGGGCGATTTGTCGAACACGAACTGCCGATTTCTGGCGTATGTATCTGTTCCTTTATAGAATCCTAACCCAAAGCCGGTAATCGCTTTTAAGGTATTCATTCTTCCAATCTGATGCATCATGGGAAAGACGTTAAGAACGTTTAATAGAGCTGTCCCTGTTCTCATGGCCATAACGGCAAAGGCCGAGTTTTTACGCATTTGCTCTAAGGTGCGATTAATAATATCGGCTTTTTGGACGTCCGTTTTCCACACGTCTTTGCTCCACTGGCGGATCATGTTGTACGTTTCCATTCCGTATTTTTGTTGCACGGCTTGCTGTACCGCCGGGTGCGTAATTAATTTGTACACGTCCGTTGCCGCTTCACGCATGGCGATATGGTGAATGGCTTCTGTAACCGCCTGCGGCCACACGTCAAGGTGTAGGGCTAATTGCTGTCCTTTTACTTCACTTACACGGGATTTCGTGCTTCCCATGCCGATTCCAAACGTCGAGCTTCCCGAAAGGCCTTGCTTTACAATGTCGTCGGCTGCAAGGTCCGAGGCTCTTATGCTTAGTTTTGGATCATAAACAATCGGATAGTAACCACCTTTTACCTGCCTACCGTTAATATTAAACGGCAGCGCTTGTACTTTTCCGAGGCCCTGTCCGTATAGGTTTTCCTGTACCTTGTTTCTTTCGGCCCAGTACGAATCAAGCTGTGACCAAATGGCTTCGATGAAGTTCCAGTCCTTATCAGTGAGTGACGACTCTAGTACGCTTTGCATGGTATATTCGTCGATGACGTCCGCTTCGTTTTTAGCCGATTTATTTATCGTCGCAAGGACTCTTTTACGTCCTTCTTTGTTACCCCAATTCAAGGCCATGCAAATTAATTGTTCCCTGGTGAAGTTTGTCGTAAGGCCGATTGTAAAGACTCTGTCGGATCTCATTGCTTGCCATTCTTCTAGTGAGTACATGTTGTAAATATTGGAGAATGTCTTGCACGCTTCTTGCCGCATTGTAAGCTCTTTGTTCGCCCCTTGGTTTATGGGTTCGTACACAAGCTGCATCCAGTCACCGCCAAATCGATTGAAGATGGTTTCGGCCTTAGTGAGGTATAACAAAGCGTCTTTTGCCAGGCTTTTAGCCTTTGACCTTGTGTCAGTTTGGTTATTCGAATCTTGCAGCGGATTGAAGGAATTATCTACGCCGATAGCTTGAACGAGTTTCATAGCCGCTTCTTCTTGGCTTATGACTTTGCCGTTTCTGTCCTTAATGGTTGTAGCTTCATAATCTCTTCTTGAGGCTTTATATAAAACGTTCATGGCTTCAACCATATCCTGGAATTGGTCCATTTGCATTTCGCTGTAGTCTTTGCGTTCTTTACTTTCAGCTAATATCCTAAGCCACGGTGCCACGATTTTATCAGGGTTTGGTGCGGTTTCTTTGTCCATGGCATAATCGGGATTTAAATCACCATAGACCTTTTCCCAGTTAATACCTACCGGTTCCCCTTTTTCGTTTAACGGCTTAATACCGTCTTTTTCGGTTATGCCCGTAATGTAGGCCAGGTGCTGGATCATATACCGGCTGTTCGGGTCCAGGCGTACCGGATTTTCCCTTCTACTTATACGCTTAACCATACCTTTGATGCCGTCCATGGCTTCTTGCTGCATGTCTACGCGGCCGGTTGAGCCTTCAAGCTTTGTGCGGACGTATTCTTGGTTGCCTTTGGCCGCTCTACTCATGCAGTAGTATTTAAGGCTGTTTCCCTTAGCAATGGCCGCTTCTTCAAAGGCCCCTGCTGCCATTAACTTGTCGGCGTTATTTCCTTCTTGTTTGGCCTTTATTTCCCAGTGCCGCCAGGTGGTGGCTTCTGCTACTGTCATTTTGTTTAGCTCTTCACGGGCTACTTGAAGGGTTTTAGTGTAGCTACCGGCTGTAATGTCTCTTGCCGTGTTTAATCCTCTCATGGCTTCTTTAAGGGCCGCTTTAGCCGAGGCCAATTCTTCCCTAGCCGAGGCTCTATGTTCTTTGTCCTTTTCCTTGGCGTCCTTCAATCGTTCCTTGAGTTTTTGGATTTCTTCGTTCTTAGAAAGCATTAGGGCTACTTGACGGCCTTTTTTTGCCGCTTCATCGTCTACGCCTAAAATTTCTTTAATGCCGGCCGTGATTTCTTCTTCTGATTTACCGTCCAGGGCGTCAAGTTCACGCATGGCTTTAACCGCTTCTGCGACGTATCCGTTTACTTTTCGCTTAATTGCATAGGCTTCTAATTGCGAAAGTCTCATTTGAGCGTTGGTTGAAGCAAGTTCCGCATCGGCTGCGTTTTTAAAGTCTTCGGATGTCGGCATCATTTCTTCATATTCTTTACGACGATTTTTCCATGAAAGCTTTTAGAGCGTTCTTCTAGCGGACCGCCTGCCTTTTTCAATGGCTGATTCGAACGATTCTTTCGAGTCATAACCGATTGTTCTTAGGTAGTCTTCTTTAAATTGTTCGCCAGTTTCCCTATAAACCAATTCTTGGCCGTATATCGGATTTTCATCGACCAGGTGTTTTTCGTAATCGATGCGTTCTTTTTCGAGGCTGTTTTCTAAATCCGTTCGCCATTGGTTTTCCTCTTGCCGCATCAATTCTTTTTAGCACTCGTTCCTTGGCTTTTTTTCTTTGGCGTCTTCGGCCCAGCGTTTAATCATGTCCCCTTCTGAACCCGTTAAGTCCCCGGAAAAGCCCTTTTTTTGTCCCAGGCGTTTAACTCTTTGGCTTTTAGCCCAGGCTTCTATTTCGTCATTAGTCGCAAGCATCCGATCCATGACGCGCTTTACTTCTTCCGAGGCTCTTTGCCGAGATTCTTTAAATCTCTATAGATTGATACGAGCCAGGATTTAAACTTTCGGAATGCACTTTGTAAGGCTTGCGTCGGGGCTTTTCCTTCGGCTATATAGCGTTCAAAGCCGCGGGCAAATCGCTCCTGTATCCAGCGTTCTTCGGCAGCACGAATGGCTATGACGTCGCCACTCTTACGAGCGTCTTCAATAACCTTGGCGTAAGATTTAAATTCTTTTTCTCTTGCCGTTCCTTCGTAGTCCTTTATATCTTCCGGCTTATATGCCGCCCATTCTTGAATGGTGTTCCAGTCTTCCAGGAGGCCCTTTGGTGCCGCTTCGTCGGTTGCCATTTTACTCATTTCCGTGAGATACATGTGTGCCGCTTCGTGGACGAATGAAGATTGGTCTGCTCCGTCGAATAAGTTAATGGCACCTGTTGAAGAGTTGTACGAGGCTTTTATTTCTTGCTCGTATTTATTACGTATTTCAATTGCTTTGTCATCGAACACCACATAACAACGTTCGTCTTGTGTGCCCTTGTATGTAATTCCCTTAACCCCAAATTCGTTTAGCTTTAGCGATGCCTTTTTATCGTCTCCGTACAGATTACTTAGCACTTCGTATATTCTTTCCCGGTGGCGTTTTTAAACAGTTTTCTTGATAATTGGCCTTCGCCTGTATTGGATATAAGCTCGCTTAATGCGTTTTTCACCTTTTCCGGTTGTTCATTAAACGATTTTTGCTCATCTAATAGTACATCCGTGTCCGGGATTTCAGCTTCCAACAGCCTGCCGCCTTTATGCCCTTTCGCTTCGCCCTGACGTAAAATATTAACAGCCTTTTGGGCTTCGGCTATATATGCTCCACGGAATTTTCCCTCTTTTAAGTCTTTCTGTAGACTGTTTATTGCAGCGTCTTTTGTTCCGTGTTCTTCTAAGGCATCTAAGGCATACCCTATTGCCTCTCCATATTTTGCGGTTTTTCCGGTCGTCTCCCAGTCTCCTGATTCGTTGACTGTCCATACCTCCCCGTTTAATTCAACGGTACTCCCCTTATCGCCGAGTATTTCCTTGTATGTCTCCGAAACTTCTCTGTCCTGGGCAAAATATAATCCCCATCCATGTGCCTGGTTTCCTTCGCCGCTGCCTATACCTGATAAATCAAAGGCATCAAAATCATAAGGTGTGCCGTGCCACGCACGCTGTTTATATTGGTTGATAATATTTACCGCCTTATCACTAAACACCACGACGCAATTGCCGTCTTCACTGTCGTAATAGGATATGCCTTCAATTCCGTTTTTATTTAGGAGCCGTGAGACTTCTTCCATATCGCCGAGTGATGTCGATAGGTATTTATAGATTTCTTTGCCGGTGCCAACGCTTCTTTTTAATGCGTCTTTGGGATCTTGAATTGCCGCTTCCAGAATGCCGTCTTTTCTTTCTTTTATCGACGCTTCGGCTTTTTCAGCTTCTTTTTTTACAGTGGCAAGGACTTTTTCTTCCTTTTCTTTCTCCTTTTGCATGAAGTCCCGGTCTTGGATTTGTTTGTCGATATACCCAAGAGCTTTAAGATGCTTTATAGCTATTTTTTCTTTGAGCTTAGGTTTATCGGTATTTTCGAGTCCATTAGCCGCTACTTCTAATTGCTTTACCTTGTCTTTCGCTTTATCCAGATCTGACAATGCTTCGGTTTCTTCGGGTAATCTCCGCATTTCGTTGCGTAACAGTTTTTCCCAGAATGTCTTTTGTTGGCTGTCCGGTAAATCCGATATTGTCCTAGCAAGCTTTTCTTGTATTTCGGACGGCTGTTCTTGGTACCGTTTTTCTTCTGCAAGAAGGTTTGTGTCTTCGGGAATGTCTACCTCGTATAAGTACGACGGCAGCCCTTTGCTTTTTGCGTGTTTTTTATACGCCTGGGCTGTCTTTTTGTTTTTAGCTGTGTAAATACCCCAGCCATGCACCATATCCCCGGCGCCGGTAAGAGCCTTTTCTAAGTTAAACTCGTTAAAGTCCATGCCACTTCCGTGCCATGCACGTTGGTTGAAAGTGTCTTTTTCTTTGTTGACACTTTTCAATGTTTCCGCTATATTGTTAATAGAGATAGCGGAAGTGTTCTGACCCGATAGCCCCCGCGGAGTATCAAGCGCAAGACTACGGGCGGAACCTTCCGCTATTTTTGTTTTTATGATATTTTTAGCGGCATCTTTTTGGGTTGATTGCCCGGATTTAAACCAAATCTTCCCAGCCTTGTCAAATTCAAGGCTGACATAATAATTACTTAAATCGCCCTTTATTTCGGCTAATATTGTTTCTCCGTTAAAGTTGTTTAGGTGTGTCTTTTTAGATAAGGCGGCGAAATGCAAGACGCCTATGTTTCTATCAATATCTTCTAATTGTTCCACATTAAGACTATGTCCGTGATGTGGCTTGATGGCGTGTTTTGTTTGTGCCTCTGTATAAATAACTCCAGATTTGCCTGTGAACATTAATTTGTTTGTGGGCTTTTTTTCTTTCTTCTGGTCTCTATCCTTAAGATGAAGTCTTTAAAATTATCCACCCCGGCTTCACGAACATCAAACATGGGTTGTGTATAGGTTTCTTTTATGTTGTATGCGCTACCGATATTCACCGCATGTTCCGCCATAAAATCCTTGGCTGTATAAGCCGTGTCGCCATATTCATTGCGAATCCTTGCCCAGCTTTCGGCCATTCTGGCGTATATGAAGGCGTTTTCGTTGGCTGCTAATTTTGATTTTTCGCTACCGTCTTGAAGTCGATTTACGACTTCGTTGTATACTTCGTAACCCTCTTTGGTAAGGGATTGTTTTACGGCATAGTCACTCTTGGCCAACTCTTCGATTTTTTCCTTTAAGCCTTGCAGTGCCTCGTATTTCGCCTTTAAGGAATTTGCGTTTTGTGCAAATTCGTCGGCTGTTTCAGGAGCCAGGGTTTGTAATTCTTTCATTTGATCTTCGTAAGCGATATCGAGCATTTCTTCTCTTGTTGCTTTACGGCCCAGCTTTTTATACATTTCCTGGTACCAGTAGTCATTATTTGAGACTCTGATTCCACGGCCTGTCTGACGGCTTTCTTCGTCGGTGTACATAATGCCAACGCCCTGCGGTTTGTAATTCCAGTAAGCGTCAAATCCCAATGCGTCTTCATATTCTTTTCTTGCATCTATCAGGGCTTCTTTATAGCTCTTGTTTAAGTCATACGGATTTTTATAGATGACGCTTTCGGCTGCCGTTCTTGTGATATCGTCCGCATCCTTAAAATGTTCTTCCATGAGTTCTTTGGATAGAACATCTTTTTTATTTTTGGTTAAATTAGCTAATTCTTCACGGATCGCTTCCACTCGCTTGGCTTTTTCTTCAAGGGCTGCACGGTGAACGCCGTTTTTGGCCATGGTCGTTGCCCGCATTAAAGTATCAGTATCTACTGACTCATCGGCAAGCTGCGCAAACGTGCCTGTCGGAATTACGATATCTGCACCGGTTGAAATGGATTTATCCACTTGTTCGCCTGTAATAATTCCACGGTTTACCATATCGTTTAAAACGTCTACGCCTTTATCCGTCTTTGAAAGTTCTTGTGCATCGACATACATGTTTTGCACACCGGCAAGACGAGCCTGTTCTTGCACGACGTTTTTATAGACTTCCGGATTTTTTTGTGCTGTCTTGTTTTGGGCTTTGTTGGCTATTAACGCTTCAATAGTTTGCTGTTCGACTGTTCTTCTGTATTCTTGCTTCCGGTCTTCGTTTTTAATAGCCGCAATAGCTCTCATGCCGCGGTAGTTTCCTACGCCGTGCGTTACGGCACCCATAGCTCCCATACCCACTACTGCCGGGACGGCCTGTACCATAGCATCTACCGCATTTCCTATGATCTCCGTTGTGGTATGCGGAGCACCTTTTTTATATAAGTAGTATTCGGCATTATCCATAAGGTCTTCGGAGGCTTGCTGCGCGCCTTCTTCTGCAAGCTCTGCGGCCGTACTTCTACCGAATTGTTTCATGGCTGCTTGTGCGGATAATTTGGCGATGCTTTCTTTTCCCGCATCAATAATGGCCATTCTGGCTGCGGCGTTATTTAATATGCTTTTTGCCGCTTGGCCGCCCCATGCTTTGGCAATGGGATTGTACCCTAGTTCCATAAGGCCCAGTTCAATAACCCCATTAGCCGCGCCCGTTATGGTTGAGTCTACAAGGGCATGGTTTCTGCTGTATTCACCCTTGCGGTTGTTCATTAGTTCCCAGTATCTTGCGGCTGCGCTTTGCTGTTCAAATTGTTCAAACATGCCTACACGCATACCGTAAGCGGCCCCTGTTGTAGCTCCGGCCATTAAAATAACCGGTGCTGCGGCTGCCCCGATTCCCGTTGCGGCTGCTCCTCCTGCCGCTGCGGCCGAGGTTGCCATGCCTAATGCAGCACCTTGTGCGGCTCTTTTTGTGGCTCTTGCGGCCTGGGTTCCCATGATTGTTAATTGCTGAATAGTGTCGTATAAGACTTTTTGGCTTGCTGTGGGTTCTTTGTAGGCTTGTAGTTCTGCCGTTAATCTATCTACTTCGGGCCTAACGGAGTCGATATCTTCGCCTTTATAAGCTCTATATTGTGCATCTGAAAGCTTAACCATGTCCGAGCCGGAATTAAAAGCGTCTTTAGCAAGGTCAAATATTCCTCTCGTATCTTTTATATCTCCGTATTCTTTAAGCGCAATGGCGGCTCCTACGGGATCTTGCTTTCTAAGGGCTTGAATTTCAGGATACATGGCGTCCAGGGCTTCGGCTGAAAAAGCGCTGCCGCCCATAAAGCGTGCGTTTAAACGCTGATTGTATAGCTTTTCTGCCTGTTCGTAAGCCGCTTCGTTATCCATTAAAAACTGTGGCGAAACACCTATGAATTGTGCATATGCTTTGGCATTATGCATGCCTTCGGCGTTTCCATTAAAGATGTTGCGATATACATCCATGGCCGAATCTTTGATTGCGTCGATAAAATTCGGTTTTTGGGAAGGCGGTGCCGTTGCTCCGGCAAGGTCTTCTGCTGACGGGTTTCTATAGTCTGACGTCGGTCTAAAATTCATTGTGCCATTAGCAAGTATGGCATCGGCTTCTTTCCATCGTTTCGCCTGGTCTGCGTCGTATTCCACCTGGCCTTCTTGTATTGCCGTTTCTGAATCTTTAAATCCTAGTACATCATTGTTCGGCGTTTCTCCGGTAGGATTTTCGGGATTAATTTTAAAGTTGTTAAAATTGTATTCTGCCATTGTTTCACGTCCTTATTTATACTGCCCGCTTTTAATGTAGTGTTCGGTAGTTTCTCCGTTTAACAACTGTTGGTAGTAAATATCGTGCACCGTGTTTTCGGTTCCGTCAGTCCAATAAATCTTCCAATACATTTCGCCGTCGTCGCCTGTTTCTGAATACGCTTCTTTAATTCCGGCTGATAATTGGTCCGCTCTTGTTCTTCCGTAAGACTCATCTCTTGATGTTACGAGCGTTATAGCGTACGCATACATTTCGTCTTGGGTTGGTTCTCTGCCTTGTTTTGATTCAAATTCTGCCGCCCATCCTGCAACAGAACGCTGAATTACTTCTGCGTTATTAATAAAGTGTCTTTGTCTATTCCGGATCTTCTTGCCAGATTGTCCATGTTAATGGTGAATTCAGGCTTAAATTCGCCGGTACCATTTGTGTAATCATTAAAGGCTTTGGACATACTGTTTTGTTCATTTATCGACAATGAGATTCCGTTTGAATTGCAATAGTTTATAAATTCGCTAAAGCTGTTAAACTGGCGTCCAATCATTGATTTAAACTGTGTTAATCTTCCGCCTTGTCCTCCACCGCTTCCGCCGGACCCGCCGCTTCCACCTCCCGCTGCTCTAGGTGCCGCTATATATGTTCCTATAGCTCCCTTTAAGGCTGCGTATACTTTGGGATTTCCCTTGCCGTATTTTTCGGCTATAGCTAACGCTGATTCATAGGTCAGTGCTCCGTTTTCGTGGGCTAATTGCATTTCTTGAAGGCCTGCCTTTACCAGTCCGTCGTTTGCGATTTCTTCGTTTCTTGTCGCTTGGGCTTGGTATGCGTCTGCGATTTTTAGCATGTGCTGTGCTTCTTCTTCTGAATATTTAACGCGTGTTCTGGTTATTTTGGCGTTTTCGACTTCTTTCGGGATTATGATTTGTGTCGGTTTTAGGTGCTGCGGGTCAAAATCTGCGTTACTTGCTTCTGCCACGCCACCTTCGCCGTTATTGTTGCTAGACATATTGCCTACCACTTTCCCGCCTTCTTCTGCGATCATAACGTGAGTTTGGGTGTCGCCCCCTACATCGTCATACACAATGATTGAACCGGGCTTTACTTTTGACGGGTCGTAAGGAATCACCGACATACCCGCTTCTTTGGCTCTATTAACCAGAACGTCTACATTCACTACATTGTCATCGTGGAACTTTTTCAATGTAGGGGAATACGCCGCTCCAATACTGCATGCCGCTTCCACACACGCGACTTTTTTGTTTGCGAGCGGAGCGCTTCCTGTCCACTGTACGCCTTGGTTTATAGCGTTTTGGATGTTTGAGCCACTAGTCCCTATCTTTTCTTTTGCTTTATGAGCTTTGGCTAATCTGTCATTTACGGAGGCGTTTCCGGGCGGTGCGTCATCCCACGTATAAAAATCGTTATCAAGATAAAACCCGTCTTTTTTATCAAGCCACGCCTTACCGGCAGCCGGTCCGAAATTCCACGCGATAATAAGCGCATCTTCGTTGTCCGAGCCTATCCATTGGGCTAACGTCTTTTTGTATTGAGCTGCTACTTTATCTTGTGCTTCCGGTGACCTGTCGTTCGGGTCTACGCCTATTTTTTGTGCTTCTTCGGCGTAGGTGCTGGGCAAAAATTGGTATCTTCCGAAATGTCCGGAGTCATTGACTAAATTGTAGTCGTCATTATCAGTTTCTACGGCAGCGATCATCTCCAGAGTTGTGTCGCCCGTTTTTCCGCCGCCACCTTCTTCTACGGTGTAGGTCATTTTTGAGCGTATGTATTCTTCGCGTTTTTTAGGATCATTTGGATATAGTTTCCATGCTTCCTTTGCTATGTCCGTCATATCATGCTCGCGTTTTCGTACGTTTAATTCCGTTCTTAACTTGGTAATATCCGCATCGTAGACAAATGGGGATGCCTTGTCGATAAAACTATATGCGTCTTCATAATCTGATTCGTCGCCGCTTTTTATTTTGTTGTAAACCCATTGCTGTACAAATGTTGTGGCCGCTTTTTTTGTCATTTCGTCTAATTTTTCTTCGCCATATATGTTTTTATATTGGCTATACACGATGCCTCTTATTTGAGTAAGTGACGAATAGGCATTTTCTAATGTATTGGTTTCCATCGACGTGTCTGTAACGTCTGCCACGGCTCTTGCTACGCTTTCATTTCTATGAGTTGTTGTTTTTTCGTACTGGTCTTGCATGACGGCACCTGTTTTAGTGAGGTTGTTTTCGTCCGCCATGGCGTTAAAAGCCCTGTGTGCCTTTTCATAATTGGGAAGGTTTGCGATTGTTTCTCTTCTTATTTTTGCTTCGCCTTCTTGGTATTGCTTTAAGATGTCTAAGGCATTCGTATCTTGCTTGTGTAATAGGCCACTATCCGGATCATTTAACAAGTCATTTACACGCTTTTTATATTCGTTTGTGGCGTCAAGCACCTTCATACTTATTTGGTCATCTACATATGCCTGTATTTGTCCTTGTAAAGCCCCTACGGCTTTTCCCATTAATTGGTTTCCGGTTGTATTTCCACCAAAGGCTTCTATGTTATTTGTGGCCTGTACATTGGCGTTTTCGACGTTAGGGTCTACGGCCCTGTTGTATGCTTTTATTTCCATGGGTTACCCCCTAAAATTCTTAGATCCAAAGGGATTTGAACTGAACAATCCTTTTTCTTTTCCCCTGTACTGCGATTTTCCGAGTAGGTCAGGCTTGTAATTGAAGTCTCCGCCTACATTGTCTTTTTTAGCCGAGGCATACTCATGTTTAATTCCATACATGCTTGATGCCGTGGAAAGAAGAGTGGCTATGCCGGCTAATTTCCCCTGGGCTTTGGCGTTTTCTGCGCTTGCTTTGTAACCGGCTGCTTGGTTTTCGTAATTATACTGGTTGAATAATTCCGAACGTTCATCGTTGCGTTGGTTCTGTAATAATTGACTGCTGTCATCTTGGTATGTTCCGTATGATGAGATAAGAATATCTAAAGGACTGCCTGTAAGTGTCATGTTCGACGATCCGGCTTGGGCTGCTGTTTGTCCTGCCATGAGCCGCATCCTGTCGTCAAGTTTACGTTGGTCGTTTGCGTATTTATCGGCCATTTGGTCTTGCCTAAGTTCGCTTATTTAGCGTTTTGTTCGGCCGCCTGTTCTTGCTGCCTGTACATAGCAACCTTGGCATTTGTTTCTTGCTTTATTTGTTTATATTGCATGATGCCCTGGACGGCTTGGCCTGCTATCATGCCCCACACTCCACACATTATTCATTCCTCCTTATCACAAATTGTTGCCACGTTACGCCGTTTTCATTAAACGGTGCATCAAAAACGGCGCCGGCTTTTAGTAGCCAACGCCGTGATTCATTATTATCTATGCTTATATAGTTCGTTATAGGTCCGTATTCATTAATAAATCTACCGATTTCTTCAAAGCCCCTAGTGATTAATTCTTTTTTGTACTTTTTAATTTCCGTTGTCCCTACCATCCACACGGCATGGAGTCCGTCTATCGGATATTTCACGATCCCGTATATGGCAATAGGTTCTCCCTTTTCGCTGAACGCTAGGAAGTTATCACAAAATTCATGTATGGCGCATTTGGTAACGGATGTATAAGCGCCTTGTAGTTCTTTTTTATCAATCGGCCGCAAATGTTCTTCTATGTACTTTACGGCCTGTAGGTGCCTTTTGTTTTCTTTATTAAATTTCTCCGTTGTAACTCTTAACGATGCCGCCATCAATGCTTACCTCTCTTATAATCGCGTTTAGTTCAAACGGGAATGGTTCGTTGTGCTTGATGCAGATATGGTTTTTGGTGTTGCTACCGATATTTGCGACCGGCATTTGCTGCACGATGTCGCCTGTTTCTAACGTTTCGTAATCTTCATACCGGAGTTCATCCATATCCTTATCTTTAAATGTGTATCCGATATCTCCACCGTAGGATTTTTCTACCCTTAACACGACGGTATTAATTTTTGAGATTCTAGCCTGCATGGTCCCTTCTTTTAGTCCTATATCAGGGCCCGGCTGCTTAATTTTCGTTTCATAAGCAAGGCCTATCGTGATATTCGAAAACGACTGGCCAAAGGCCACTAAGCCATTTTCAGGTACTACCGCATCTTGCATCCTTGTTCCGTCGGCTAAAATTTGTACGGTTTTTCCTACAAGGTGAGGTGCGTCTATACTACTGCCGCTTCCTGTAATATACGAATCCATGTATACGGCCGCTTCCAGATTGGGGTTGAACCGCTCTATATAGGTTTTACCGTTTCTTTCTACGGTTATATACAGTACGTCGCTTGCGCCGTTTGGAATGGATGCTACCTTTTTATATTTACCGTCTGTCGTATGGTGCGACCAGGCAAATACGTTTTGTTCTTTAATGAAGGCTAATGAAAGCAGCACTCCGTCGTCACGGACGTAATACAAAGTGCTGTTTGGCTCTTGAATGTATGCCGAGGATACCAGCTTATGACCTTCGGTTAGGTGAGTGGCTAGAAGCGTTAAGTCGTCGCCGTTGTAATTATCTGCATCATACTGATAGCCGAGGTCTCTTACGGTCTTACCACTTCGCTGTACATGGACTATACGATTTCCGATGTGCTGCGGAGGGCACGTATTGGATCCTCGCATGGTTTGCGGCCTGGGATTGATTTTAGCCGGCGTGATGACGCTTGCACCTTCAATAATCCATTCGTTGCCCGTTGTAAGGATGACAAGGTCTTTTGCCGGTACTAGGTGTAGAATCTCAAAGCCGTTGCGAGTGATAAGGTCTGCTTTAATAGCCGAGTCGTCCGTTACGCCACCGTCTACTTTTTCAATGCCAAAGTTCGGATAATCTCCTGTTCGACTCATCCATATGGAGTAGGGTTCTTTTTTTGTGGCGGCTAAGACTAATCTATCTTGGAAAAAGCACGCCATTTTGGGGTATCCGTTATCGTCGTTCCAGCTGCTTAATGCGTATACTTGGGTTTTGTCTGTGTTTACAAAATCAGTAATGACTGATGCTTTAACTTCCGTCGATGAAACGACTTCTGTTATTTTAGCGGTGCCGTCGTTTGAGTAGGGATTTCTTGAAAAGTCTACGGTAAGTTTGCCCCTTCCGTTATCTGCATCCGTTACGGCCACCGCTTTCATCCAGGTAGGTGTTGTTACGGTACCTGATTCAGTGAAGTTTTGGTCGTTATTTGACTTGTAACTTCTATATTCTTGCCAGGTCTTATTATCATCCGAATGATATACGGTGACCTTACCCTTCCATGTGCCATGGGTTGTAATCTTCCAGGCCTTTCCCACTCGTATAGACTTGGTTTCTTCCGTTATTGAAGAGGCCTGTATTTCAATTCGTTCTGATTGGTTTTCAGCTTGCTGGGTTAATTTAATGTGACTATTTACCATGCCGGGTGTGAACGTGTCTTTTGTGGCTGTAATGGTGACGTCGTTTCCCGATGTGGCCGAGGGTTTTAATTCGTTATTTCCGGAGAATGTGATTCTTACGTATCCGTTTTGGCCGTCTTTCCCGTCTGTTATTTGGGAGGGATTGCGTTGGATATCTTTGCATACTCCGGCGGTGCCGCCTTTAGCTCCGCCTTGATATGAGGTCCCGTCCTTTCCTTTGGTGCTTTGGTTTTGGCCGTTGGGTTTACTTGTGATCCCTGCACCGCCGCCTTTAGCTTCTACGTTATTAAAGGACGATTTCCTCCGTCCGTTCCGTCCGTCGGCTGTGCGTTGCCTCGCCGGGAATATTGGGATTTGCCGCCTTTTCCACCAGCGCCTACTGTTACGGAGTGTGTTTGTCCTGCGGTTAGTGTGTCTATTGTTATTTTCTTTTCTCCGGATCCACCGTTTCCGCCTTGTAATTCTATGGTCCCTTGGGCTTCTTGTCCATCGCCCCCATATGTATATGAGTAATGCTGTACTCCAGTGCCGGCACCGCCGCCACCAGCCCCTATGATTTCTACGGTGTATTTACCCGTTACTTGCGGCGTAAAAGTGTATGTTCCAGGTGTCGTGAATGATGTTTCTTTATTTACCGCTTGCGTTGCCGAATCATAATAAGGTTCTGTGATTTCATACTCTTTAAACGTCCAGCCTATAGCCGTTCTTTGAAGGCATTGTATCGGGTAATCACCGGAGCAAATGAACATGGTGTCAGCTGATTGGGTAAACTGTAAGTTATCCACATTGTCATACGGTGTGGATAACTCTGTCCCGGTGTATTTGCCGTCTTCCCAGATACGGATATATTGATATCCCACTTCCAGGAGGTATGCATCGTCTATTCCGGCATTAAAGGCGACAAGGGCTGTCGGCCTATCGTCGTATTTAACCTTCCCGATAAATTCTGATCCTTGTCTACGGTAACAACCGCCGAACGGACGGATGACTAGGTTTTGGGCTGTTAGAAGGGCCGATTTATATTTATCTAAATCTACCCGGTTTGCGACGTACGGCGATATTTCGCCGGCTGCAAACGACGGTTGTATGAGATATATGTTCATCGTACCCTCCGAGTTTGTGCATAATTACTGTGATATACCGCATCCCTTTGGCCTTCTCTTGCGTCGTTTAACTGTGCATCGTGAATAATGGCCTGAAATAACTGGTACTGCATCTGATAGGCTTGCGGATTTCCCGTAAGGCGCATAGCCATATTGGCTGCAAGTAGACGTGTAAAGGCGCTAATGAACAAGGTGTCCATAACCTGTACGTCTTTTTCGTCTACCGTGTAATCGGTGTAAGCGTCTTGTAGGTTACAAGCAATGGCCTTTGTGGCTGTATCTATATTTACGATAACGTACGGAACGTGTTCTTGTACGTTTATCTGTTTGTTTCGAATGTTATTTATCTTCAAGCAGTTTAGGATATGCGTAACAAAAATCATATCCAGGTACTTCTTTATCAAGAAGGGCTAACTTTTCAATTCTATGAGCAAAGCTCCACGGATACGCCCGGAGTACCGTTTCTCTTGTTTGGTCGTAATAGAGCTTACATGCCCTTGCGTTTTCTTCTTTATCGTCCATTGATATAATAGTGCCTTTTCCTAAATTTGATAATGCCATGTTGCAAATATCCGTGTCTGTCATGGTTTCTCCTTTTTAATAAAGTCGGGGACGGTGTTACCCGTCCCCTTTTCCTTTATAACTTGTGTTTTTTAACGAGGTTTACAAGTTCCTCTTTGGTTTCGTTGCCGGTATATTCGATACCGACTTGAATCAACTTAGCTCGTAACTCATTGGAATGTAACTGATTTAAACTTCTTCCTTTATGGCAATCCTTGAAAGGGATTCCCGGCTTATCGTACGTCTGCATCCATTACAAGTGACGCCGAAATGGTGCCTGCCGATTGAGCTGCGGCTGCCGTCCATTTTAAGCGGAGGTAGCCGAGATCTCCGTAAGGTACCTTAACGGCCAAGGTTTTACCTTTCTGCCGTGTAGGTACCTAAGGTTTTAGCCCCTGTCATCTTGTCGTTGTCCGCCGTTTCAAGCGTTACCGTGCAATCGGCTGTTGCGCCGGGTAATTTTACGACTAAGGTTAAGGGGCTTCCTGCATCACCTTTACCTGTTTTAATAACTTCGCCTGTGCCGGACGTGCCGGATAATTTGACGTTCCAGAAGAACGTATTTTCTGCATCGTATATCATAGTTTCTCCTTTCTAGGCGATAACGGGTTCAGTTTCCGTTAATGCGTCATTTTTCTTAACGATAAGGCCCGATACATAAAGAGTCGGAATGCCCTGCATGAGCTGCTGTTGCGTTACATATACGTTATTTTTATCTGCGATGTGTAGTTCAAGCATGGTGTATGCCATGGGCGACACATACAGAATCGGGTGTTTCGGGTTTATGATTTTGTTTTTTGCGACTACAATTCTTTCGGCTAATGCCTTACGTGCTTCGGAGGTAGAGTCTTCGGCAGCTGCTTTGCAGTCGATATTGCGAACGGCTGCGACTTTACGGATGTTTTTAACAGCAAGGCCTGCATCCCAATCAAAGAGTGTTGCAAGGGCCCGGTATTTACCGCCGTTTGCATCGATGGCGTCGATTTCTCCGAGGTCTTGGATGTCAAGGCCTGCTTTAGAGCCCTTCGGGTAAATGCCAACTACCGCGTCTTCGCCCCAGTCTACGATATACGCGGAGGTTTGTTTATTAGCCGTTTTACCGCCGGCGTTTACGACCTGGTAGCCTTCTTCGCCAAGGTCGCCTTTAAACGTGTTATAACGGATGCCGAGGCCGTTAAACTGGTCCGGGTTTGCGTCCGTATCGCCGTAGAACATGTACTTTGCTAAATCATCCGTAAAGCCCTGGACATAGGCTTTGTCTTCGGACATGCGGAAGGCTTGCTTATCCGGAGCCAGTTTTACGAGTTTTACATCGACTTCACTTCGTGCTTCCATTAAGCAGCACGTGTCGATGATTTGCCGCGTCGTCGATTTTCCGGGCTTTACGCCGGCATTAATGCGCCGTAATTCCGGATGAGGGTACGACGTACGTACGGTTGTTTGGTTGCCTGTGGGAAGGTTTCCTTCCATCCAGGGAATATCTTCCATAATAGGGTTACTTTGGGCCATGACTTCCATAATCGCGTCTAACTGGCCCTGGGGATTTAAGCGCTTACGCAAATCCGAGAAAGTTAATGCTGTGCTTCCAATCATATTTTTTGTTCTCCTTTTAAATTAATACTTGGAAAAATCCGTATGAGGATACATGTCGGTACTTATTGCGGCGGTACCTGCGCCACCCATTTTGCCAGGGTCTTCACCGATTAAATCGGCAAAGGCTGCCATGGTTTTAATCATGGCTATATGATTACCGGCTCCTGTTAGATTTAACATCTGTGTAAAGCCGGGAATCTTTTGTTCGATGTAATCTCTTGCGGTTGCGGCCTTACCGAGCGTTTCTTGATAAGCCCCGCCTAACTCTTCTTTTGCCGCATCACCCCAGGACTTTACTTCATTTACGTATTGTTCCTGGAGGTTTTTGGCAACCGCTTCTGCCACACCTTGAGCATACTTAATGCCGTATGTCGCCATACCGGCTGCCTGTTCTTGGGTTGCCCCCATGCCCTTTAAGAGATTGGTGAACTCTTCGGTGCTTTTTTCGTCCGCTTCAAGGCCCGTTTCTTTTAATACGGCCGTGAAATCGTACGATTCAGGTACTTGCGGAGCAGCGCTTTCGCCGTCGCCACCTAAGGCGGTTTGAGTACCTTTACCAATAAATGAGTCGCTACCCTCCTGGTTAGCGCTCGTATCGGTTGTATCTGCCGCGCCTTGTGCTTCGTCTTGGCTTTCCGGGCCTTCGGCGAATCGTTGTAGATCAAATTTTAATTTCAATTGGTCCATGTTGTTTTCATCCTTTCAAGTTCGATTCTTTTTTCGGCGTATTCTTCTTCCATTTGGTGAAGTAGTTTCATGCCTTCAAGGCCCATGGATTGAATGAGTTTTAAGTATTCAAGGCCTACACGGCGACGCCCTTCGTCTAAGAGCGTGGTTTCATTGGATAACGGGCTATAGATTCTTGTTGTGTCTAAAGGCGAGCCATAAAATGCCGTCCTAACGGACTTTCCATAATGTACCGCAAGGCTTCCATATCTTGGCTACGTATGGTTTCTTCTATGAGTTGCGCGGTCTTTCTTTCTTTTTCGTGCATTGTTACCTCATTCCTAGCCATTCTTGCATAGCGGGATTGCCGTCATTTGCCGCTTCTGTTGCGTTTTTAGCGGCGGCTGCAAGGTCCGGAGCCTGGGCAATGGCTGCTTGTTGCTGGGCCTGTGCTTCGGCTGCGGCCTGGGCTTCTTGACGCTGTTTTTGGATTTGTTCCACTTCTTCGTCTGAACGGATCATGGCTGCCGGCACGCCTACTTGTGCTAAGTAGTTTGCGACCGCTTCCGTGAGGTTTACTTTATCAAGTACCGTCTGGTCGAATTGTGCGGCTTGTCCGATAAAGCCGATACCTTGTTCGATGGATGTTAAGCCGCTCATCTTTTGCGCTTGGGCTAACGGCGAAATATATTCGATCCTAAACTCTTCGCCTACAATGTCTTGCAGCTCTTCGGGAATGTCCGGGAATACGCCGCTTCGGTCAAGAATGTTATAGACCCTTTCCAGGATACGGTTTAAGAATTCGTATTGAAGGCGTTCTACGACCGGGCCTAACTGCTGCAGTTTTTCTTGGTTACGGGCCATGACTTCCTGGGCCGTCATACGACCTTTGTCTAACTGGTCCAGCATTAAGAAGAGGTCCGAGGAGTACGTTCTCTTTACCCTATCTTCGACTCGTTGGATTTTTCCTTCAAGTTCACCAATTGCCAGTTGTCCTTGGAATATAGGGCGTATGGCTTCGTTTGGATCGTTTATGGCTGTCGTGCCGCCGGGAAAGAGATTGATGTTGCCCACTTGCGACGGAGGGACCTGTAACGGAGGTTTTACGCCCATTTCAATAGCCGTTATGGCGTCTAACTCCATTTGCTGTAACATTTGGCATCGGGCAAGGCGTTCCAACCAGGGCCTGTTGCGTAGGCTTCTGTTCCTTTTACCGTGTAGCGAGCGATAGGAACGGGCCATTCTTCAAAGCCCGTAACCGCCAGGCATTCATCTTCGTTAGAGTCTTCTACCCAGTAGGTCGATGTGAACGGCATCTTTTTGTTGTTAAGCTTGTTTGGGTCGTTATCTTCGTTCTTTTCGACGAGCCAGCATACCGTATGGTAGTTTTGATGGCCGCTTCCGTTATCGTATGACTGCTTAACGGTCATCGGGCAATTGTCATATCCGAATTGCTTTACGATTTGATTCACGGTCATTTTGGCTCTTCTAGCAAAGGTTGAGACTCTTCCTGTCGCGTCACATGCCAGGGCGTACGTTCCGATGGTGTACGGAACAAACGTCACTGTACCGCCTTGTGAAAAAATCCCCAGGGCCGCTTGGCCAAAGGGAAGTTCTGAATAGCATTGATGGATGGCGTTGTAGAAGTTTGAGCCGGATAATACAGATTCCATGATATCGGCCCTTGTGTCTAAGAACCGTTGAACGCCTGTATCATCGGCAAGGTCCTTATTTCCGATGCCAAATCTAAACCAGCGCCTGGACGGCGGTGTGAGCCCTGATTGAACGCCTGCTGCAAAGGTATCACGGGCTTCTTGAATAACGCCTGTAAAGATTTCTTCATCGTGTATGACGGGCTTTCCTGCCGTGTCGTCATCGAATAAGCCGTCATAGGGAAGTTCATAATCGCGGATTAACTTCCATACCCTTTCCCAGGGCCGCCTTGCCTGGAATAAGGCGTTAAAGCGTTGTACGAGCTTTCTTTTATCTTTGCACGTGTTCGGTTTTACCGTCTTTTTATTTTCCGTCGGGCTTCTAGCGAGTTCTGTTTTTATTTCTTTACGCATGTTTTTTTCTCCTTATCCCAGCGTGTTTTTGCCATTTGTTGTTCCTAATGCTGTATCTATAGCCGTGCGTGTACTCTGAAAACCGCGTTTTTTACGCTGCTTTTCGACGCTATCGACCGTTCCCTGGTCGCCGTTATTTACGGCCTGCACCGTGGGATCCGGTGTTTTAAATTCGGGAGATGAAGTATTTCCGCCGAATAATCCTTTTAATCCACACATTGGTATTACCCCCTTTTAAACGGATTGTATTTTGTTTGTGCTGCCTGTTTTTGCCTTTGGCTTTTTAATACCGGCAGCGCAAATGTTAAGGCCAGGGCGTCCGCTTTATTGGGTGACGGTACGCCACGGGCTTTCATGTGGTCTTTACTTTCCAGGATGATTTCACCTTTTTCATTGACGGATGCTTCGGGACCTATGAGGTCATCTCTTAAAACGTCGTCATCGGGAAGGACTCCGCCATTTATAAGCCAATCCTTCATCTTCCCCCAGATTTCAGCCCTTTTATTAGCAAATCCTTTTGTTCCGGACTTTCCCCCGAACGCTACTAATTTCCAATTTCTTCCCATGGTTACGCCGAACGAATAAAGCCCTGTTCCGTAGCCCTGGTCAATGAAGACGGCATCAGCCTTATATTCATCTTCAAATCCTGCCAATATGGCCGCCATGGCTCCGTCGTTGTCGTTTTTCTGATATTCGCCTAGGACCTTAGAATAAAGGCCTTGGCGCATGATAATTACGAATTGGTCGCTTCCCGTCCATGCCGGGTCTACGCCAATGATGACGGGTGCAAAGTTATATTCAGCCGGCCGGAGTGTTCTTTTTGTAGCCGCATCAACTATATCTACTCCGATATATTGAGCGTCAGAAGATGACGGGAATTCGCCGCGTACACGGACTTTAAAAAAGTCCGAATCTTCACCGTATTGGTTTTTCCATTGTTCGATTTGGGCTTTGTTGGAAATAGCTACGTCCCTGGAGTCTATCTTCCTGGTGTCCCAGTAATTACGGTACTTTGTAAAGCACGAATGAAATCGCCCTACATTGCGGGTAGGGTTTCCATAACAGCACCAGATTATTTCCGTGTTCTTATCTGTTAGGGCTCCTTCTGCGACTTCCCAGATGCGATCGTCTATAGCGGAGGCTTCATCGAATATGATGAGAATTCGCCTTCCTTGGTTATGAAGGCCGGCAAATGCTTCGGTGTTTGTGACGGACCAGGGAATGGCGTCAATTCTCCAGGTTCTTTCATGCTCCGCTTCAATGGAAAATATCGCCGTTGCCGTGTAGGTGAATAGCTCTTTACCGATGAACTTTCTGTGCCATTTGGCAAGCTCCGCCCAAGTCTTGGTTCTTAATTGAGCTTCAGTGTTGGCGGTTACGACGCCTCTTGTGTCCGGATGAGTCGATATGGCCCATAAAATAAGCCAGGCTACGGTCGTGCTCTTTCCTATACCATGTCCTGATGATACGGCCTGACGAATTACTGTGTCCGGAGTCTCCAATCCTTTAGCGATTCTTTCTAACTGCTCTAGCTGCCATTTTTGCGGCTTTTGGCCTTTTAGTTCCGGGTCGTTATCCCAGTCGAACGCAAAATATACCCAGGCTACCGGATCGTGAGTTAAGCGGCCCAGGCAGTCCATAAGCTTGTATGCTTCGTCTTTATTCACTAGCCGCTTCCCCTTTCTTTAATAGCGCCTGCTGCAGTCGTTCTGATAGGTCCATATTGGCGTTTATTTCAACGCTTCCGGTTAATTCTGTTTGTTGCTTTTGCTTCCAATCGTCCGGTGCTAAATTGGTAAGAATGAAGGTCGCTGCCTTTGTTTCCGGCGGTACGAACACAAGCTCGTTTTCTATTTTCTTTGTGACCTGCTTACCTACGACCTTGCCGTCTTTAATGATGTCTGTTGTGACGGTTTGTTCTTTCTTTGGCATCTTCTTTTCGATGCCTACGGCTCGTTGAAATAGTGCGTTTTCTACTTGGGCTACACAGTAGTCTTTTCCGATCGAAAGTGCCTCCGAGAACTCCGGATGTTTCTTCGTCCATTCGTAAAGCGTTGATTCGGAAATTCCGATGTAGGCGGCAATCTCATCATTATGCCATCCCTTACGACATAGGCTTTTAATAACTTCCAGGTTTTGGTCCGTGTGAAACTTTTTCCAGGTTGTTGAACGACGCCTTATATTAATGTTTTTTCCTCGCGCGTCTTTTGTGCGCGTATCTGTGTCTTTGATAAATATCTTCTCACGGCGAACGGGTTCACCTCGTACCTTGTTTTTCGTCATGGGTTCTCCTATTTAAACGTACGCCGTCTGGTTGAGTAGTGGACGGGTGTATGGTTTATATCTGTTTCGTTTGTTTTTCGTTTCTTTTGCCATTTTGGCTCAAAGCATATGCACCGCTCCGATTCTATCTGTAGGTGCATGTTTACGCATATTTCGCGATGGTTGTGTTTACATCGCTGATTGTCACATCGGATCATGCTACCCTCGCTTTACGGCAACAAAAAAGGAAGGCCTGCACTATACAGGTCTTCCTTGTCTTATTTTTCTAGCTTACATGATAGCACAGAGTGATATGTAACTTTAAGTACCCTCTTTTGATTTTTTTAGGATTATATCAAAACTTTTTATGGCTCGCCGCTGTGTTCTAAAGATATTCGGCCAGGTGCAGCCCAGGGCTTACATATGTTTTCCCATTTTTCACCGTATAAGTATCTTCTTGAAAGGATGCTTTGGTGTTTAGGATTTTCCAGCTTTTCAATTAAGAGCCGTGCCTCTTCTCTTTTTTCGATGAGCTTATCCCATTCCTGGTCCGCATCCGCAATCATATCCGCTAGGCGTGCCACTTTATCTGCCATGCCGCTTCCAGGCGTCCCGGAAACTTTATCTGCCGAATAATCCGTTCCTTTTAGGGTACAGATATCTTTTCTATATCTTGAGATTCTCGTTTCCAGGGTTTTTAGCTTGATATCTAGCGTTCGGATTGACTGTAGATATTTTATGGCCGTTATGTTTTCTACCATTCTTTTATGGTCTCCTTAACAATGACGTCCATATCTATGGTTCCGTTGTACCGTATGATGTTGTTTTTCTCTATTTCTCCGGCGTGTAGTGCTCGTAGCATCCATAATATTTTTTTCATCACTTTTCTATCCTGGTCTTCTTCTCCGTGAAATACTACTACGTCTTTTGCATTTTGTCTTGCGACGATTCCCGTCTTTCTGACTCTAAATAATTGCAGTGCTCCTATGGTTTTCCCGTTTTTGATTATCAGCATGTCCGGATCTCCTTTGGCCTTTGTGAATTGTTTGTTATTGTTCGCCTATTACGATGCCTTCTTCTCTAGCTCTTAGTCTTAGCAAATTTAAGTACCGTTCCATTACATGCGACTGTGCCTGGAGTGCATCTATCGGAGTCTTTGTATCTCGGTCTAATCGTTGACTTTTTCTTGCTATAGCGACTTGAAGTTTTTGGTGCCTAATTTTTAACTGCCAGTATTCGGCAAGAAGCCGATCTTTATAGTCGTCGCTTGTCATGAGGCTTATGGTGTCTTTAGGTCTCTTATTCTCATGGTTTAATCCTCTCTTATTTGTCCGTTTTCACTATTTCTTATGTTGCTATCTTGCTTTATTCTGTAGTTTTCCTCGAAATATTTCTTTCTCATTATTTCGACGATTTGCAGCGCCGTACCCGCCCGCGGCTTTATGAAGTAGTCGCCAGGGAATGCAACTTCTGTTTCCCTGCTCCATACTATTTCTATTCTCTTGGGACCGGGAAAAATACGTATCTCTTGTCCTTCTAGGCAGTGGCTTATGACTTCCCAAACGTCCTGTATGTTTTCGCCAGTCCATTGTACGGCCTCTAACGTTTTTGAGCCTTCATACTTTTGCACCTTTGTTGCCGCTTGTGATGTGGGAGTGAATTTAATCTCGACGTCTTGTTCTTTTGCCGTAGACTTTAGTACGACGGCTAGGATTATTAGTGTGATTATCAGCCCTATTATTAACCCTGTGTTTGTGGTTATTTCTAGCTCCATTGTTAATTCTCCTCTTTGTCGTCAAAATTTAATTTATCCTGGGCTCTGTCGCCGTCTATATACCGGAATATTTCTGTTGTTAATCGTTCAATTATTTCGCTACATTCAGGCGTAAACGGAATTTCATTAGTCGGTGTTCCGTAATTTATAACTCTCTTCGGCACCTTTACTTCGATGAACGTTCCGTCATTGGGTATATAAAATTTGGCCGTTATGGTAACGCTTGTCTCTGCCGTCTTCTCGTTATATGTGTAGGTAAGCTTCCTTGCTATTAGGCGATCTTTACAATCGTCCGGCAATTCTAAAATCGCGGTGATATAAGGCGAAAGTTCTTTTACCGCTTCAATTAATTCCGGTCTCGGATACTCCGCACATTTTATTTGGTATGTGTCATACGCCCCGGTGTTTTCGTTTTCTCTTTCAAACGTGATTTTAAAAATCTGGCGCTTGCCGATTTCGAAACTTTTTATTTTCCTGTCTAACATAGTTTTCTCCTTTCTTAATTTTATTGGCGATAACCACCTGTTGCTAGGATCGTTCCGATGAGTACCATGGCCCCTAATACGTACAATGTTATTCCTTCTATCCCGTGGCATTCATAAATCCATTTTCCCATTACAATTAATATCCCCGTAAGCCCTACTAAGAACATACCTATTCCGATTTGTTCCATGTGATTTTCTCCTTTTGGAACCAGTTCATTCATAAATTGAATTAACTCAACCGCTTCCTACGCCATCTTGTTAATAACCGCATCGACGATTTTATCCACATTGATAACCGCGTCCGTTCGCAATTCTCCGTGTTCGTTAAGCTCGCCGCTTGCCCTGAATTTGACGTCGTCTATAATTGCTCTCATGACGGCCCGGTCTTTTCTTTGGCAATCGCCCTCGTAAACGATGAACTCTTCTAATCCGTATCGTTCGATAATTCCTACTTGCGACCGTCTATACAATACGTCCGCAGGACGTTCCTTTCCGTATCTTATGATTCGCATTGCTTACGCCTCCTTACGCTAACTCGACTCGTTCCATTTTGGAGCTGGTTCATTCTCTCTTTGCACCCTCTTCTCCATAAAGCCCTTGAAGATATTCACGGCATACCGCTTCCCCTTCTGCTACGTCTTGGAAGTGTCGTCTATGATGACAGTTAGGGCAAAGCATAACGGCTTTTTCTATTTCGTCTGATTTGTAAATTCCGCAAGGCTCGTGATGATGTTTTACGCCGTATTCAATGGGAGCCCCGCACCAAATGCACGTGCCGCCGTCACGCTCATATATGGCATTGTAAAATTCTTTAGCGGCCTTTCCTTTTAATTTCACTCTTTTTGTCTTTAGTAAATTCATCGTGTTTCACCACCCTGTATTTGATTAACCTGCCTTCATAGACTCGTTCAATATTTGCCCAGCAGCCTTTATGGGTTCGTTTGCCATTTATCGTTTCGACGAAATGGATTTTCTCATCGGGCTTAAAGCAACGTTTATCGTCATGTACCCAAAGGGTATTTTCTCTTCCTTCTTCTATTGCGGCGTATTCCGCTCGGTTTTTTCTTATTAGATATCTGATCGTCATCATCATCCGTCCTTATCATCCGGTAGAACATATATGGAAAGCCAAAGGCGGTGTATCCGTACTGTACCGGTTTTTGTATGTAGTAGCCTTTGGGGGCTTTCGGCTCTTTCCAGGTCTTACTTTTTATCACTTCTTTTTTTACTTCCGGCTTTTTTAAATTCCTACTTGCCCGGTAGCGTGATTTTTGGATGGAGTCTTCTTCGCAAAATGTTTCTCTTGTTTCTTTTACAAAGTATTCGGCGACCCGCCTTGCGTCATCCGGCTTTCCGTCATAAAACCGAAAGGCCTTATAGGGAATTTCTCCGTACGGCCATAACTTTTTGTAATCGGTTCGGGATAGGCCGATGTTATTTATCAGTAGGTGATGATGAATGCGATGGCCCTTGCATTCTGTGGTAGCAATCCACTTTAATTGTTCGCCCAGCTTATGATAGAGTCTTCGGAGCTTACGCAGAAAATTATCCAGCCGATTTTTTGCCTCTTCCTTTTCAGGTTCCGGTTCTTTATAGGTGAGGTCGATTCTTATATCTTCCTCTTTAAAATTTTCAAGAATCAGGTAATAGAGATTTTGGATTGAATTTTTCTCGTTTACCTTCCATTGCTCGGCCGATGTGTTTTTGCTGTTCGGGGATCTTGGCATCGTCGGAGTGTTATATCGCGACGTGTGGTATTTACAGATTTCAATTACGGGTCCTGCTTTTACCGTTTTTTGTACATACATAATTCGACCTCTTGGTTTTAATTTGGTCGTATATTTAATAGACTTGATCTAGCGATAACAGGGCCGAAGCCCTGTTTTTTTCTCGCTATATAATGTATAATATATATAGACCATTTACGGAGCTTGCCGGCTCCGGTCTGTCTTTTACGTTAGACGCCCTTGTGGCGTCTTTTTTTATTGACTTCTTCTATTCGGTTTCTCATATCGTCTACCAGCTGTTTAGCCCTAGAGTCTTCTTGTTTTGTTTTGTGCCTAACTCTATATAGGCACGCCCAGGTCCTATGGCCTTCAAAATACTTACAGCTAGGGCAAACGGTATCAGGGATTAATCCGTCTATCGGGCAGTGGATAAATGATTTATTACTCATCGGGTAATTAAATCGACCAGGCTTATAGAGGTTATGAGATCCGCGATTACTAACATGGTCACACATATTCCGCCACACATGGCGTAGAATTTTATATCTTTGTTCTCTTCTTTAAGACGGCGGTTTTCTGATAGAAGCTCAAAGTTATTTTCCAGGAGTTTTTGGTTTAAGGCTCTTTCGCTTTCAAGTTGCCATTTTACATCTTGGACGTTTTCTTCTTTGTGTGATTTGTTAATCCATTCCGGCAATGTAATTTTCATGTTTTATCCTCCGCTCGGTAATACTCCGTATACGTCCTCTGAATTAATGGGCCAGGCGTGTGTAATTTTTAATCCTTTATCTCTGTTATTTTTCATGTTGTTATCATAGGCCTTTAGAAGGTAGCGTTTCTTTCTTATGAAGTTTTGGCTAGGCACAATGCTTATTTCGGGTCCGGCTCCTTCTTTTTCGATCATGAGTCCTATAAACTTATTGCTGTTTTTTATGGCGTCTTCGAATGCTTGTATGACTTCTACTCTGTTCATCAGTTTTTACCTTTCGTATGAGTTTATTTGGATCTTGGACGCTAGTCCCTTTTTAAAAACGACTATCGCCGACGGAAACGGAGCGCTTCCTTTGCCGTCTCCGAATTTAAGGCGTCCTCTTATAAGCCTTATTTCATTAGCCTTCATGGCGTAATCGTGCCACCAGGCGGTATCTGTTCGTGCCGGCAGTAGGCAAACGACTGTCGCTTTTCCTTGCCGTGCCGCTTCATTTGCCTTTTTAACCCAATTTCCTATTTGTCTTCCGTACGGAGGATTCATCCATATGATCCCCCCCCATTCTTGCTTTAGGGCGTCTTTTTCTTTGGTGTAGTATTTATGGCATTTGGCGTTTTCTTTGCTTGCACATATGTCGAGAGTAAAATTAAACTCTTCGTTTAGCCTGTTAAAGAGTTTTTGAGGCGTACCCCATTCTTCACTGTTACTGGTGTACATGCCTTTTGTCATCATTTACCGGTACTTCCAAATCCGCCTTCGCCGCGATCGGTTTGGCTTAATTCGTTTGCTTCTTTGAACTCTACCGGGATGTTCTTTTCGATAAGCCCTTGCATGAATCGTTCGCCGGCTCGTATCCATTTCGTTGAATCTCTTCCTGTTGTCGCCTTGAAGATCCCTCTTACTTCTCCTCGATAGCTGCTATCTATAATCCCGACGCAGTTGGCAAGGAATATTTTCTTTTTCGCTCCGTAGCTACTTCGCATAAAAAGTTTCATGTGGTATCCTTCGGGAATTTCAAAGGCAAGCCCCGTCCTTACAAGTGTTGCCGGGCCTTTATGCATAGACCTGATCTCTGTGTCTTCCAGCGCGTAAAAGTCGAAACAGGCGTTCCCTTTTGTAATGAGGGGTAATTGGGCTTGGTCGTGAGTCTTTTTAACTTTGATTTTTAAAGGTTCCATGTTTACCTCCTATTTAAAGAATCCTTTCTTAAGAATGTCGTACAGCATAGCTGTATGGCAGTAGGCGGCTATTCTTATGGCTTTCTCGTACCCCGACGGCCATTTAATAGTTACCGTCCAATCTTCCGGATTGTAGGTCAGTGTGCATTCTTCGCCAGCCATGCAAAGGATCCGTTCAAAGGCCGCCACTATGATTGCCTTTTGTCTTTGGTCTTGTTCTACGACAAGCCGCATCATTTCTTTTTCTTCCGGCATCATTTTTTATATCCCTCCTAAATCTCTCCGCTTATTACCAGTAGCTCACTGGTGATTTTTTTAATCTTCTTTTTAAGACTTTCGTTCTCCGCTTCCAGGCGGCTGTTTTCTTCCTTTAGCCGTTTGTAGCCGGTTGCCGAATACTCCCATTCAACACCGGCTAGGGCCTCTACTTCTTGGCGACCGAACTTTACACCCGGCAGTGGTAATTTGTGCAGTTTGTTTTCATCTCTTAGCCTATATACAGCTGATTGAGATACCCCGTAGTATTCTGCTACATCTTTTACAGACATGACGTCTTTCTTTGTTTTCACATTATTAGGCCTCCTCGTCATCGTCATATAAGGTTAGCCAGCAGTGGGCTTGTCCGCACGGTCCCTGCCCATAGCCGTTGTCGATTCCGTTGTTATGACCGCATTCCCTACATGCAGTGCTGGGATCTATGCCCATTTGTTCTAACTTGTTAGTCGTCCAAACATCCATTTTTTATTTCCCTTCCCTATGTTGCACGGTTTTCCGTGCTTAATAAGTAAAAAAAAGAGTTTCTACTTCTTCGGCCGAAAGTTTCTTGCCGGTTGCTTCCCTAGCCACTTTTGCGATCTCCCTTTGTGTGAAAGGGACCTTGTTTTGCATTCTTTCAGACAGGGCCGTAGTGCCGATTCCTAAGAATTTAGCAAAATTGCTATGGGTTACAAAGTGCTCTGCAATAAAACCTCTTAATTTTGCATAATTGAATTTTTCCATTTTCTTCACCCCTTTTGCACGGTTTTCCGTGTTGTTACAAATATATCACACATATGTATTTTTGTAAACGGTTTTCCGTATAATCTTTTTTATTTTATATTGATGTGATACGCTTTTCCGTATATACTACTTATATAGTTTGTTTCGTTCGCGGATTGGAAGGTTTTTTATGAATACATTTATCGAGCGATTGCGGCAAATTATGTCCGAGCGGTCTATTAGTCAAGCTGACTTATCGAGACTTACGGGCCTAAGAACTTCGTCTATTTCTGATTATTTAACCGGCAAGTATGTCCCTAAGCAGGATAAAGTGGCTCTGATTGCCGGTGCTTTATCGGTAAGCCCGGCGTGGCTTCTTGGTTATGATTTGAGGGTAGCGGCTTTTCGGCACAAACCGATCTTAAAGATGTGTTAAGGTCCGCTTCTTATTGTACTTACGGCGGTAAGCCTATTAAAAAAGAGCTGCTCGAACGACTAATTCAGGCGGCCCTGGAGGATGAATCGTGAAACGCATGTTGCCGGTTGTGCTGGATTTAATTCGTGAATACGGCACAAATGACCCTGTCGAATTGTGTCGGTGTTTAAAAATAAGCGTAGAGAAGGTGGTAATCCCCGATATGCTGAAAGGCTTGTCTCTTTGTGTGTTTGGGCATAATGTTATTTATGTTAATAAGCATCTTGATTTTAACGCTCAAAACGTTGTTATAGCCCACGAGCTTGGCCATGCCGTCCTTGGTCATGTACAGCACAGGGTTTTGGGTTTCGATGTTGTTCCTCGCAAGGAGAGTCCGGAGAGAGTGGGTCGGCAAGAGCTTGAAGCAAATAAGTTTGCGTTTCTTCTAATTGCTCATACGTGTTTACGGAATAATGCCGATATGATAGACGGGATACGGGAAGAGAAATTGCTTACTACTGAACGAGTATTGGAATTGCTAAAGGTTTTTGCGGGTACGTCGTGTTACATAAATTGAAAATAAGGCGGTGTATTTTATGTTAATCAAGCGCACATTCTTACTTTTTATTGCGTTCTTTATTTGTATCCTTCCTGTTTCGGCTTCGTTTCTTTCCGATGGGGCTGCTTCCGGTGGTCGCTACAGAAAATTCCATTCTACTATGCGAGCCACATATTATATTGATACCGCCTCTATATGCCCCGTCCGTTATGATCCTCCGTTTTATACAATTATTGGCGATTATTGGACGGAACTTTACGACAGTGATGGTCCTGTGTTGGTTAAGTATTCCTGTATTTTCTATTATGATTTTGACTCCCAAACCATGCAGTTATTAAGACGTCAAGGTGGCGCTTACGACGAAAACGGTGCTTTTTTGTTTGATATGGATGCTGATAAATCCGCAAAAGTTGTTTATTCCCCTGCAATAGCTAAATTTTCCCTCCGTACAATGGTAGGCGAACTTTTCTTTTTTGAGTGTTATCACATGTACTTTAATAAAAAATTAAATGCTGATTTCCAGCGCTCTCTTTATAAATAAAATCCATTGTATTAAACAGTGACGGATGCTTTGGTGAGGATGAATAGCTATAGGTGGTGCTCATGAGCAAGAAAATTATGGCCTTATTTATTGTTATGTTTGTTATTATTGCTATTCAAGGGGTCTATATTTATCAACTTTCGCAACAGATTAACTCGCTATCTGATACGGTTTCGTCACTTCGTTTTTCTAGCGATATAAGCGAATTGGACCGTCGTATCGATAATTTAGATAGACGAATTTCTTCTAATGAGTCCGAAATATCAATGCTTAATGACGATATTTCAGATGTTGATAGTCGATTAGATAACGTTGTTTTGTATTTAAATGCCGGATTTTACCGCTAGGGGTGAATAAAATGAAAAAAGTTTTGTTAATTGCCTTGTTTACAGTAATGGCCGGGACGTCTCATGCAATGGTTTTTGGTGGTAGCAATTTAGGCATTTTTGGTTATCCCGAATTTAAATCATATAGTAAACCTTATAATCCGGCTACCGCCAGTTTTGACGAAATGCAATTTTACCGTAGAGATGTTGAAAAATATATAAAAGACGCTAACAGCGATATTGAACGAATCGAAGAAGCCAAACAAAAGGCACTTGAAGAATATAATCAGGCTGTCCGGCAATATAATACGGGTAGTTATTATTAGGAGTGGCGTATTGTATCTTTAATTATTTTTCTGGAATTTTTTTATTCTTGCTTATGTGTTAAATGATACAGGATGTGGTGCTTTCTTCTATTTGTGTGGTATTTTCCGTTATTTTATGTAAATAAATGGCTTTATAGTGTTTTGCTAAGCATAAAGTTACATTTTGTTATTTGACATTTCTCATAGGTTTGATGTAAAATTAATCCACAGAGAGTAAGCGACAAGCCTGCGGGTGCGTTGCGGGGCTGGAGTAATCTGCGGATTGCTCCAGCCTTTTATTTTTTTTCGAGGTGTCCTATGTCGAAGCCGTTTCAAAGTCATAATCAGCAATTGAAGATTTTACGCAAGAGAAATATGATTGTTTCCAATGGAGCCAAGGCTAAGGCGATATTAGTGCGAGAGAACTATTATCTTCTTATTAACGGTTATAAAGATATTTTTCTTGATTTAGTTGAGACCGAAAAACGAAAATCTGATTATTTTAAAGATGGAACTACATTTGAGCATGTGTTTTTCTCTTTATGAGTTTGACCGCAATTTACGCAATATACTTATTAAATATCTATTAATGGCCGAAAATTCAATAAAATCAAAAATAGCTTATCGATTCTCTGAGGCGTATAAAACACCGTTCAGCTATTTTAATATTAATAATTTTTGCCCTGATGATCGTGAAGCTACGACTGAGCTTATTACAATTCTTTCTAATGTTGTAAAAATAACACTGACTCTAAAAAAATGTGAAGAATCCATTTTGTCATTATTTTAATCATCATAAAGAGCTCCCGTTGTGGGTTCTGGTAACTAAGATGACGCTTGGCCAAATTTGCAAATTTTATTACTGTCTTTCACATTATTTAAAAGTCCAGATTTTTAAATGATATTTTTATATGAGTTGAGGCACGAGTGTTCCAAAGTCACTTCAGTTGAAGCCGAAAAATATATTTTTGAATTCAGTGCTATTCTGAATTGTCTAAACCGCTTCAGAAATGTTTGCGCTCATGAAGATCGTTTATATAATTACGAGGCAAGAAATTATCGAAATAAAAAGATAGTGACTAACTTTTTTTATCTTAAATCGTCTCCTAATTTCGACGGTAAGGTTTTTGACTTAATTTTGCTTTTGCGTCTTTTTTTAACAAAGAAAAACTTCAAAAATTTAACAAGTCAAATTTCTAACGAAGTTGATGATTTGGCGACTGCATTGCCCGAAAACCTTTATTCAGAAGTTTTGCGTTCTATGCGTTTCCCGAAAAGGTGGAAATCGGTTTAAAGGACTTTGAGTGATGCAGGCAAACATTACAATACGAAAAAAGGACAACGCCTATCAGGTTATTGTTAGTTATAAAGATGGTCGTAAGTGGCGTCAAAAATCAAAACAGGGATTTGAGACTCGTCGCGCGGCTAAAGAATATGGGCAAGATATAATAGAAGAATTAAAAAATACGATCTCCATATTTATCCCAGAGGATTTGAAGTCCATTACACTCCGGGATTTCTTATCTTTGTATCTTGAAGAGCGGGTGAATTTAACATATAATACCCGGACTTCTTACCGGCTTGCGATTCAATTTTTCTCCGAGATTGCGCCGCTTCCTATCCGTGAGATAACTCATGCCCAAATTATTCGGATTTTTAACGACCGCAAGCTTTTGCCCGGCACCCGTAATATGTATCTAGTTAGGCTGCGGACAATTTTTAATTACGCCAGGCGGCCTTATGGAATTATTACTCATAACCCATGTGATTCAATCGAACGTGTTAAAACTACAACCCGTAAGGTAAAGACGTTTAGCGAAGAGGAAATAAATGCGCTCTTTTCTTATCTAAGAGAGACTTCCTTGTATTGCTATACTCTTATTTGCGTGGCTCGTTATACCGGCTGCCGATATGGTGAAATTCTAGGGATCACGTGGGATGATGTAAATTTTACCGATAACACTATTAACATCAACAAACAGTTTGTCCGCATCAGTAAAGCTGAGTGCCGCATCGGCCCTCTTAAGACAAAAGGTAGTTATCGAGCGCTTCCAATGCCGCCTTCTTTAGTAAAGGTCCTTAAAGATTACCGCATCCACTCTAAAGACGGCCGATTGTTCCCCGAAAATATTTCTGAATCGGCAGCTATTAACCGGGCTATTCGCCGTGTTGTGAAAGATAAAACCATTCATGATTTTCGCCATACATACGCTACTACCCTTCTGGCTAACGGCGCTGATATTAAAACTGTCGCCAGTCTTTTAGGTGATAATGTTTCTACCGTTATTAATACGTATGTGCATTATACGGATGAAATGAGGCTTAAAGCAGCTGAAAAGGTTTCTGATGTGTTTAAGTAATTTTTGACGGATTTGTTGACGAAATTTGCATAAGCCAGTTTACAAGCCAATAGTTAAAAGGTGTT
>BNJU01003857.1_pt1 | contig 41761 bp, 63 predicted proteins | sample 8539281 | NCBI WGS metagenome assembly BNJU01 (sample SAMD00202456, study PRJDB9452) | human saliva metagenome | isolation source: human saliva | place: Japan
TTTTTAGATTATGTATGAATAAGAAAATGTATAAACGAAATTACATAGAATTTAAAAGAATAAACAAAAATATAAAATATATCATTCTGCTTAAATTTAAGTGTTTTTGTTTTGTTAACAAAAGAAATAAATATTCTGTTTTTAAATAATATTTTTATTTCGTTTATGTTATAAGTATAGTATATAATTTTAAAAAGTCAAGAAAAAAATATAAATATTTTTAATTTACCATATTTTTAATATTTTTTAAAAAAATAGTAATATTCATATTTTATTTATTTTATATAATTAAAGAAAGTAAATAAATATATAAAAATAATATTTTAAAAAAATATTTTTTTAATTTAAAATAGTAAAAAAAGATAAAATATTTTTGAAAAACTACTTGACAATCATAAAATTATGTAGTATACTCACATTATAATAAAAAAACAGAAAATAAAAATATGTAAAATATAATTTAAAAACAAAAATACAGTTTTTTTACAAAAATAAACTTAAATAAAAATATAAATTTTAACAGAAAATAAAATGATTTAAAAACTATAAGGAGATACAACTATGAAAAATTAAAAAGTAAAATATTATTAGGAATTTTAGTATTATCAACATTAGGTTTTAGTGCAAAAATTAAATTATACAACAGATAAAGGAATTAAATATAAAGGAGAAATAGTCAAATTTGCCAAAAGGAAAAACAAGGAAGCTATCCAATATTTAATATGCTTTATGATGGAGAAGCGGGAATGTCAACAGAACATTATTGGAAAGATAATTTGGGGATAAATTTAAAAGATGTGAAAGTATTAAGAGGAACAACAGAAAATGAAAAAAGATTTTACAATGATAATGCTCATATGCTTTCAATGTTTGAAGCATTTGATGGAAATGTCAGGTGGATATGTAAAAAAATCATTTAGATGAAAGTAACAGCAGCTTCAGTAATAGTACCTAATTCAATACCAAAAGGATTCTGTCATTATCAATGTATTATATAACAGGATCAACAGGATTTATGACAAGTAAATCAGTATATTTTGGAGATACCATAAATGAATTGGCAGGTGAAGTGATGCAAACACCAAGATTTAATGGATATACATCAGATAATACAAATTTACTTTGTTTCAGCTTATGGAAATGATGACACTCTAACCCCAAAAAGCAAGAAAAAGGTGAAGATATTTATGCAATACATCCATCACAACAAAGTTTTTTTCTTTCCAATGTTTGGAGAAGAAGTTCAAAAAATGCAAAGAAGTGATATAATAAAAGTAAAAGACTTTGTTTGTAATGGATATAAATCAAATAGAACTTTTACTGACATAAGAAATATGGATGGACCTAGACAGGAGAATCCTTATAAAGGATGTGGCGTAAACGATAATCCAGATAAAGGTTATTACCCATTCTTTGCCTTATATTCAAGAGCTAACACAATTCTTGCAGATGGTGAAATAACAGCGGCAGGTGAAAGAAGAACAGGTTCTTCATTTGCTGTTCCAAGATTATCTGCCATTATAACTAAAATAATGCAAAAATTTCCTGGTGTTTCTTACTTGGAAGCAAAAGAAATTCTTTTAACTTCTGCTACAAGAGAAAAAGATATACTAGATAATCAATATGGCTGGGGAGTTGCAAATTTAGGAAGAGCTTTAAAAGGACCAGGTGCTATAAATACAGGCTTAATCGAAGAACAAAAATTCTATACTGGAATGTATGATAAAGTATTCGATTTTAATGGAAATGCTTATTTTTGGGCTTCCCCTACTAGCGATTGGACTTGGAGCAACGATATTTATGGAAACCTCCCTAAACATCCTTCAGGTTCTACTAAATATGATATTGTTGCTACAACTAAAGATAAAGATGGAGATATTCCTAAAACAAGTTTGGCTTTCCAAACAATAAGAAATGTATCATTCCAAAACTTTATTCCATCCGAAAAAAATTATTATGCTGATACAGCAGAGTTTAAACCAGGTTTAAGAAAAGCAGGTGACAAAACTCTTACTATTAATGGTAATATCTATTATGAAGGGCCTACACAAATTCTTGAAGGAACTCTTGTATTAAATGGAAATGTACCTAAATCAACTGTAATTGTTTATGAAAACAGCACTGCTGTAATTTCTGGTAATGTAAATCATTTGATAATGGCTGGAGGAAATGTTTACTTAAAAGAAGGTGCTGTGATTGGAACATTAGAATTGATCCCAATAACCCTTCTTACATCAACATTGAAAACGAAGGAAAGGAATAACAATTGGAACAATAGCTTCCAAAAGAGAAAAAAACTTGATAAATTTAAAACTTTGTTTAAAAAAATGGTACACTTAAAAGCTGAAAGAGAAATAACTAAAATAGATGTAGAAGATGTAAATGTAAACCCTTATAAATATCAAGATTTAAAAAGGGAATATTTCTTTTCAGGCTTTTGGTGATAAAATAAAAAAATACTAAAGGTAGTAATATTTATCCCAAAATTATTAAAAAGATATACTGAAATGGATAAAGCACCTGAAAAGTGCCAAAAAAATATCGTGCCTGGTTATTCAAAATGGTCAATTTATGTTAGATGCTTACGCTCCTGGTGATTATGACAAAGAATTTACCAAATTAACTAATCCTATTGCTTCAAATGATAACTACAAAAATTTCACCTTCTTCAGTTGAATGGTCTAACTTCTATGATGCTAGACAAAAAGCTGGACTAGAAAAATTAATAAAATAATATAATTTAAAGAATAAAAAAAGAAAAAAAATAGAGATCTATTCATATTTTTTTACTCTGTCTTACAAAAAAAGCACTCATCTCCCACTTATAGAAAGCCTACGACTTCTTGCTATCTTTTTGTTAAATCCTTTAATTCAAGAGTAATTTTTTCATCCTTTACTGTCAGTATTTTCCTAAGCTTTCTCAGCATAGTATTCGCCTTTTAACGCTCTTAATTTTTCCGATAAATAGTAGTCCCTATCTTTTTCAAGAATTTCAGCTATTTTTTTATTATTTTGTAATTTTCTTTAGCAAAACCTCTAGTTTATTTCTTTTCATTTATGGTAAAATGCTTGTGACTCATGATATATTTTCTTTAGTTAATGTTTTTGTGGTTACTAACATTTTTAACATGAAATTATCATGAGTTCTATTTTTATTTTAAAATTTGTTGCGTTTTATTATACGATCTATTATATTATAAAAATTTATTTTGATTAATACTAAATTTAAAAAAAGAAATAATATTTTATATTATTTTGCTAATAGAGTGTTTTAATCTCTTGCAAAAGAAATTTATAACCAATTTGTAGTTTAAATGGGGAATAATTTAGGGTAAAAAGATTATGGAAGAAAAAATTAATTATGGAAGGAGAAAAAAATGACATTACAGCAGTTAAAATATGTAGTTACAGTCGCTGAAAAAGGGACATTGAGTGATGCTGCAAAAGAGCTTTTTGTTTCTCAACCAGCATTGACTAAGGCTATAAAAGAGCTAGAAGATGAGATGAATATATCAATTTTTAATAGGACAAATAAGGGAGTTATTGTTTCTCTTGAAGGAGATAGATTTTTGGGATATGCAAGGCAGGTTTTGGAACAGACAAATTTGCTGGAGGAAGAGTATAAGAAAGGGAATAAGATAACTCGAAGATTTTCGGTGTCAACTCAGCATTATTCGTTTGCGGTGAATGCTTTTGTGGATGTAATTAAGAAATTTGGAGAGAATAAGTATGATTTTACGCTTAGGGAAACACAGACTAATGAAATTATTGAAGATGTGAGCAAGAGAAAAAGTGAAATTGGGATTTTGTATACTTCAGGGGCAAATAAAACTGTGATTGAGAAAATGATAAAAAGAAATAATCTGAAAATTTATTGAATTATTTACTGCAAAGCCACATGTTTTTATTAGTTTCAATCATCCTTTGGCAAAAAAAGAAAGCATTAGTCTTGAAGATTTGAAGGAATATCCGTATTTGTCGTTTGAGCAGGGGATTACAATTCTTTTTATTTTTCGGAAGAAATACTTAGCACGATTGACAGGGATAAAAATATAAAAGTTAGAGATAGAGCGACTTTGTTTAATTTGGCAGTTGGGCTTAATGGGTATACTGTGAGTACAGGGATAATCAGTAAAGAATTAAATGGGGAAAATATTATTGCAAGACCGCTGGAAGTTGATGAGTATATGAAAGTTGGGATTATAATGCAGAAAAATATTGAACTTAGTGTTTATGGGAAAGTTTATGTTGAGGCTTTGAAGGAGCATTTGAAATATACGGAAATTTTTGTAAAATTTATAAAAAAATTATTTTGAGATATTATTGAAAAAAACTGAAAATAAAAAGAAATAAAAAAAGACTGGATTAGAATTGTAAATTTTAGTACGGTTTTTTTATAAAAAAATTGATATAAATAAAAGTTATAACAAAACCAAAAAAATAAATGTATTTTTACAGAAATAATATATTTGTATATAATAATTTTATCAAAAAGTAATTAGAAATATTATTAGTGTAACAAATAGATAAAGGAGATAAATTATGAAAAACGGCGATTATTGGATACCCTAGAATTGGGGAAAAATAGAGAATTAAAATTTGCGATAGAAAAATATTGGAGAAATGAAATTACAGAGAATGAACTTTTGGAAATAGCGGAAAAGCTTAGAAAAGACCAGTGGTTAAAACAGAAGGAAGAAAAAAATTTTCATTTATTCCGGGAAATACATTTTTCATTTTTATGATGGAATACTGGATACAATAATTTTATTGAATGCGATTCCAAAACATTATAAAGATTTAGGATTGAATGAACTGAATACATATTTTGCAATTGCGAGAGGTTATCAAGGGGAAAAAGGAGATGTAAAAGCTCTTTCAATGAGAAAATGGTACAATACCAATTATCATTATATGGTTCCTGAACTAGATGATTATGCAGAGATTAAATTAAATGCAGATAAGATATTTAATGAACTTGAGGAAGCTAAAAAATTGGGAGTGAACACTCATCCGTCAGTAATTGGACCATTTACATTTTATAAATTGGCTAAAACAACTGGAAATAAAGAGAAAAAAGAATATTTAACTGATATTGTAAATGTTTATGTGGAATTACTGAAAAAAATGTAATGAAAAATATCGAGTGGATTCAAATTGAAGAGCCGCAATTAGTAACAGATCAGACAGAAGAAGATATAAAATTGTTTGAAGAAATTTATACAGAAATTTTGAAGAATAAGAAAGATGTAAAAGTATTGCTTCAAACATATTTTGGAGATGTGAGAGATTGCTACAAGACAATAACAAAACTTGATTTTGATGGGATAGGTCTTGATTTTGCTGAAGGAAGACAAACTGAGAAATTAATAACTGAAAAGGGATTTCCAAAAGATAAAATATTATTTGCAGGAATTGTAAATGGGAAAAATATTTGGAAATGTGACTATAAAAAAGTTTTAAATATATTGAATAATTTAAAAGGAAAAGTTGAAAATATAGTAATAACGACATCTTGTTCACTGCTTCATGTGCCTTATACTTTGAGAAATGAAAAAAATTATCAGAAAAATATATTAAGACATTTCTCGTTTGCTGAGGAAAAAAATTATCAGAATTAAAAGAGTTGGGAGAATTGAGTCAAGTTCTTTGGGAAAATTCGCTGGAAAAAGTACAGGAAAATGAATTTTATGTAAAAAACCAAAAAATTATAACTTCTGAAAAAGGAATGGAAGATAAGGAAGTTAGAGATACGGTTAAAAAATTGAAAGATAGTGATTTTGTAAGAGAGGGAGCAAGAAAGGAAAGACAGAAAATTCAAAGGGAAGAGTTGAATATTCCTTTACTTGCAACAACTACAATAGGTTCTTTTCCGCAAACAAAGGAAGTGAAGCTAAATAGAAGCAAATTTAGAAAAGGTGAAATTAGCAAAGAAGAATATGATAAAAATGTATTTAACTTTCATAAAAGAATGTATTGAATTGCAGGAAAAAATTGGACTTGATGTGCTTGTGCATGGAGAGTATGAAAGAAATGACATGGTTGAATTTTTTGGAGAAAATCTGGCAGGATATATATTTACAGAAAAAGCGTGGGTTCAGTCTTATGGAACAAGATGTGTAAAACCGCCAATAATTTTTGGAGATGTGAAAAGAACAAAACCAATTTCAGTTCTATATTCTGAATATGCTCAAAAATTAACTGAAAAAAAGCCTGTTAAAGGAATGCTTACAGGGCCTGTAACAATACTAAACTGGTCATTTCCAAGAGAAGATATTTCATTAAGCGAAATGGCATTTCAAATTGGACTTGCCATACGAGAAGAAGTATTGGATTTAGAAAAAGCAGGAATAAAAATAATTCAGATAGATGAAGCCGCACTTAGGGAAAAATTACCGTTAAGAAAAGAAGATTGGCATAAAGAATACCTTGATTGGGGATTGAAGGCATTTAGACTTTGCCATAGCGGAGTAAAAGTGGATACGCAGATTCATACACATATGTGCTATAGCCAATTTGAAGATATAATAAAAGACATTGACAATATGGATGCTGATATTATAACATTTGAAGCTTCAAGATCAAAATTGACAATTCTTGATTTCCTAAAAGAAAATAACTTTGAAACAGAGGTAGGTCCTGGAGTTTATGATATTCACTCTCCTAGAGTACCTTCAGTTGAAGAAATTGTAGCAGCTTTAGAAATAATGGTTAAAAAAATTGGAAAAGAAAAATTATGGGTAAATCCTGATTGCGGATTAAAGACAAGAGGAATTACAGAAACTGTAAAAAGTTTGGAAAATCTTGTTGAAGCTACAAAAATTGTGAAAAGTAGATTATAGAAATATTATTAAAAAAATAAAAAAAATGCAAAAAAATATAATAAATTTATAAATAAATAATAAATAAAGGAGTTGATAAATATGTGTACAATAAATGCACCTCATAGACATGATACAGTAGGAAGTTTTTTAAGACCTGAAAGATTGAAAAAGGCTAGAAATGATTTTAAAAAGGGGAAAATTGACAGGGAAGAATTGACAAAAATTGAGAATGAAGAAATTAAAAAAATTGTGGATAAGCAAATTGAACTTGGATATACAAGTGTTACTGATGGAGAGTTTAGACGAAGTTACTGGCATTTGGATTTCTTCTGGGGATTTAATGGAATTGGACATATTCACGCTGATAAGGGATATGAATTTAATGGAGTTGTAACTCGTGATGATACTGCGATTGTTACTGGAAAAATTAGTGGGGAAAATCATCCGTTTGTAAAGCATTTTATATTTTTGCGAGATTTGGTAAAAGATAAAAAAGGTGTGGAAGCTAGATTTACGATACCAGCTCCAGCACAGTTTTATGCGGAATTAGTAAGGGAAGATAAGCATGTTGAGGCACTTCTTAAAGTTTATCCTGATTTTAAAGGATTGGAAGATGATATTGTAAATGCTTACAAAACAGTAATAAATGATTTGTATAATGAAGGGCTTAGAACTTTGCAGATTGATGACTGTACTTGGGGATGTCTTGTCGATGACAACTTTATTGCTTCATTTATTGAAAACAGTGACAGGGATAAGGAAGTTATTAGGCGTGAATTTGCAGAAAGATTTTTAAATATAAATAATAGAGTATTTCAAAATAATCCAGAAGATTTGGTAATTAATACGCATGTTTGCCGTGGAAATTATGCTTCGACTTGGTTTGGACAAGGTGGGTATGACAAAATTGCGGATGAACTTTTTGGAAAAGAAGATGTGAACGCTTATTATTTGGAATTTGATACAGAAAGAGCTGGAACTTTTGAATCACTTGCAAAAGTTTCTGGGGATAAAAAAGTTGTATTGGGGACTTATAACTTCTAAAAAAATCCGACTTTTAGAGGAAAAAGAAACTGTGATTGCTCGTATAAAAGAGGCTTCAAAATATGTTCCGCTAGATAGACTTTATTTAAGTCCACAATGTGGATTTGCTTCAACAGAGGAGGGAAATCATCTTACAGAAGAACAGCAATGGGCAAAACTTAGATTTATTAAGGAAGTTGCTGATGAAGTATGGGGAGAAAAATAATAAAAGAAAATTATTTAGAAAAGTGTGCTATTTGTCACACTTTTTTTTGTGAAAATATGATAAAGATAATTTTGTTAATCAAAAATATTTTTGTTTGATAAAAAAAGAAAATAAGGAGTCAAAAAAATGAAAGAGGAATTTAAGAGCAAGTATAATTTGAGTGGAAAAACTGTAATAGGAGATGTTATTAAGAAATATCCTTATATTAAGGAATATATGCTGATGATTTCTCCAGAATACAAAAAAACTTCTGGATCCTGTTCAATATATGATGATGTCTAAAATAGCAAATCTTAATATGATAGCAGAACGTGGGGAATTGGAACTTGATTATTTGATTATGCTGATGGAAGCTAAGATTGATGAAGAAGAAAATAAAAATAAATAAAAATGTGATAATTGAATTGTAATAAAATTATTTTTACACACTCTAAGGATATAATAAACAAGGGGTTAAGACCCTTTGCTAAACAATTAATAAATCAATCTAAATCCAATTCCACCTCGAACATTACTTCCTTTAGTATCATATCCAGCATTCACTGTAACGCCAAATCGTGTATTGTCAACTCCAATATTTAAGTCAAATTTACCATTTCCACGTCTATCTTCTTTTTCGCCTCTAATTCCAAACCAGTCAGCGTTAGTATATCTAACTCTCGCTTCATTATTAACATCTCCAACTTTTCCAAGCTCATTTTCATAAGCAGCCGTCAATCCAACAATCAAATTAGTTCTCACTGCCAATGGCTGAACATATTTAAATTCCACTCCAGCTTCTGGTTTTACTGATAAATAGTCATTATTCTTAACTTCCAGTCTCATTTCTCCTGAATCTTCTTTTAAGCTACTAAATCTTCCGTATTCCATCTTTAAGGCCCCATAAGGTCTTAAATGTATTCTTTTACTTAATCTCATGTCATATCCAAGATCCGTTTTAAGAGCCGCACCGTAAGAATAATAATCTGATTTAGCCTGGAACACATTATCAACAACTAAATATTTATGTTTCATATTATTAATTCCCGCAAATATATCTCCGCCAATTGTCCATTGCAATGCCCCTGTTGTAGTCTTTTTCAGGTGCCATTGTTTTGAATGCTCCAGCCTTCATCATTGTTTGATTTTTCTCTAGATTTTTCCAATATCTTTAAATTTGAAATTATTATTTACAATTCCAGCATACTAACCACTTGAATTACCCATTTTAATTTTCTCATTTTCGTGGATATAGGCTACTCCATAGGCATTGCTTGTATAGTCAATTATTCCAGCTGTATCTGTTTTGTATTCATCTTTCATTCCAAATACTTTAATTTTGTTATTTTGTTTACTAGGATTTCTCCAGTCGTGTTTTAAATATTTAAATTCTTTGTCAAGCATATTTCCAGTTGCATTTATTCTCAATTGAGTATTTGCATATTGATGTCCCATCATTTCATCAGCTGCTTGATAAAAGTAAAATTTCTTCGTTATTTCCAATTCCATTTAATTTTTTTGAAATAACTGATTTTCTCTACTTCCAAGAGCTTCTACACCATATCTTTTGCTCTAATCCATTTAAGAAATTAAATGAATCTGTACTATTTACAGGAGATGCTTCATTTCCGCCCAATATGTATAAGGTATTTTTAGCAAGGTAAGCATTTTTTTATAGTTCCATCTGTTTGATCTTGAGCAACTGTTGACATCCAAAGTAAGTGATCCTGAATAAATATTCCACTTTTCAATTTGTTGATTATCCTTAATTGTTGTATTATATGGGTCAGTTATTCTAGAATCCACTTGAATGTATTTTTCCAGTTGTGTTTTGAGTAGCTTCAACACCCATTATTAAATCAGCCTGTTTCAAACTTTTTTAATACATTAAGACCTATGATAGGGTTTGTAAATACTTTATTTGAAGTATCAATATACATTCCTATTTTCGATAATTCCATTGGTTTAAATTCTTCACCAGAAGTTGTTGCAATCTCAGGTATTACAAGATTTCCATCTACAGTTATTGTTCCAGTCGAAGATCCTTTAGGTACATCTATTTTTTTATTCCAGATATTGTTTTTACTCAAATCACTTACATCTGTTCCAGTAACTGTTGAATCATTAACATTTGTTACACCATTTATGTTAAATGTTCCATAATTTTTTAATTATACTAAGATTTGTTCCCAAAAGATTTCCTTTTGAAAGAATTCCTCTAGCATCCAGTGCATTTATATCAATATGTCCGTGATTTTCTATTGTTGAACCATTTTTTACCACAACCCCAACAATTCTGCTTAATCCAGCACCATTTGATTTAATCGTTCCATAATTATATCCATAAGCTCCATTATCAAGATAAATTCCTGTAGTGTTACTAGAATTTAATTTTATTACAGCATTAGGATTTGAAGCAGTCCCATTGTAAACTTTTGTTCCTGCTCCAGTTCCATACATTCCAACACTTCCTTCACCTGTAACATTTATAATACCGTTATTTACAATATTTCCCGTATAAGGCGTTCTACCTGCAGCAATATCAGCAGCTGTTGGAGTAAATCCTGCAGCCATTCCCAAAGCATAACGATTATTCTTAGAATCTGTTGGATCCAAATATGATTCTCCAACTGTAATTGAAGCATTATTAGTTGCAGTTCCCCCATAAGTGCTATAAATTCCGACATTTCCATATCCTGAACTAAAATTTATATTCCCTCTATTTGTAACTTCTCCTGTTGAATATATTCCATAATTATAAGAGCCTGTAGAAGTCAAGTTTGTATTATTTACAACTTGTGAACCATTTCTATCATCATTTGAATAAATATACACCGTGTCATTTCCAAGGTTATTTACATTTATAATATTACTAATAATTTTTATTTCCAGTTGAACCTGTTCCTTTTTTTCAGAAATAATTCCAAATGAATTATCAGAAATTGATATATTTGAACCTGAGCCAGCAGTTACAGTTTGATTATCTCCATTTATATAAACCGCTGTCGCCTGATTTTTTTCCAACCGTTATTGTTCCTCCTGTCAAATCAACATTTCCAGCTTTACTAAATATACCAGTTCCTGCATTACCAACATTAATATTTCCACTATTATTAATTTCGTGACCATATATTCCGACAGAATATTTTTCCTATGGTAATATTTCCCGAGTTTGTGATCTTGTCGCCATTTTTTTAACGTAAATTCCAACACTTTCCTTTTTATTTACATCATCTATTGGATTATTTAATGTAATATTTCCACTATTTCTAACTTCTACACCTTCAGAAATAATTCCATATCCCGCATCAGCAGTAATATTTCCTTGATTATTAATCTCTCCTGCAGTTCCTTTTGCCAATATTCCCAAAAAGACCTTTTGTATTACTAACAGTATTAACTGTATCATTAATGTTTATATTCATTTTTATTTAACATACTTTGCTGTAGACGATGTAGATTTATTATTCATATACAATGCAACTGCATATTCTGTAGGCAATCCAGAATATTTAAGTTCAAAGTTCTTATTACTATTCAACGAAGGATTATTCCCTTCAATAAAGATTCCTGTCCCTTTATCCTTAACTTCCACTCCATAATTTGTTTCAAAATTTACTGCCGTATTATAGGCATAAACTCCAATACCCTTTTTCTCAACTATAATATCTGAACTTCCGGTTCCATTAAGTATTACTTCAGGCCCTCTAAATAACAGCGGATCTCCCCACATAGATGGCGTAACCTTCGATACGATTCCTACAGCACTATCTCCATTTAAAATAATCTTCCCATTATTTCTAATACTTCCATGTGAAGTTCCAACTGCTCCAACTTCCACACCAAAAGGATTATTCGTTACATTATTTAATTCTCCATATATTCCAACAGAACCATCAGCATTAGATTTTATAAGCCCTTTATTTTCTATTTCAAGCGTTTTTTCTGTACTTCCAAGACTTCCATCATCAATTTTTTTATCAGTTCCATAATCTTGCAAAGTATTTCCAGAAGTAAATGCCGCCATTCCAACACCTTTATCTGAAAGTTCTATAGTAGCATTAGAATTATTTACAAGTTTACTTCCATTAATTCCATATACAGCGACGCCCCTTATCCAGCTTAATCAAATTATTATTTGTTATAGTTCCAAAACTTGTACTCAAAGCTGTGGTTGAAGCATTTCCTCCACTTATATCAACTGTTCCATCATTTTTCGTACCCAGTAGTAGCATTACTAGTTACACTTGTATCATCATAAGAACCTATTATCATTCCCTTTCCTGATGTGGAAGTAATATTTATAGAGGTGCTATAAATATTTTTCATTCAAAAATTTTATTCTGTCAAATTCATTGGTAGCATCATCCAAATCTATATCTTGTTCTATAGAATATTCTCCATCCCTATAAAAAACTTTATAATCTGCTCCTGTACCTATAGGTGAACTACTCCCGCTTTTAGAAGCGGGAGCTTCTTGGGAAGTACCTGCTTTTGCTAGCCAAATATATTTACCAAGCTCTTCGGGTAGTTCCTACCCTGTCTTCTTTTATTTTTCTAATATTCCAACATCAATTTTCCAATGTCTTTTATATTCAATGCCGCATTGTAATCTCTATCAATTTCAATCCCACAGCACTCACATTTATAACTTCTTTCTGATAATTTCAGTTCCTCTTTAACATTTCCACATTTACTGCAAGTTTTCGATGACGGAAACCACTTATCTATCTTCAAAAATTGTTTCCCTAAAAACATCAGTTTATACTCAAGCATCTTCAAAAACATTCCCCATCCATTATCTCCTACACTTTTACCAAAATTTAATGCCTGGCTCATCCCTTTCATATTCAAATCCTCAACAACCACAGCATTATACGCTTCAGACAATTTTTTCGATAATTTATGCAGAAAAATCTCTTTCGACAATTTTTTTAATATACTCATGCAATTTTTGATATTTTTTCTTTTTTTGTTTATACCAATTTTTTTAGAAAATTTCACTTTTCTTGACAATGACTTTTTGTAATTTTTTTCAATTCTTCTTCCAACATCCTAAAATATTTTTGGATAATTAGCTCTTTGGTTTTTCAGAACTGACAAATAATTCAGACATTGAAAAATCAAGTCCAATTACTTTATCATTACTAGCTACCTTTTTGAATTTCTTTTTTTCAAATTCCGTCAAAATAGAAACATAGTAATTTCCATTACTGTTTGTCAATGTTACTGACTTTTATCTTGTAATCCTTCGGTATTTCTCTATGATATTTTAATTTTACTCTTTTTCAATTTTGGCAAAACTAAATATTTATTTTCTTCAATTCGGATTGAATTATTCACACAATTTGTCGTGTAACTTTTAACATTATTCTTTTTAGATTTGAACCTTGGAAACTTCGCTCTCTTCTGAAAAAAATTCGTAAACGATCGTTTTACATTCAATTGAGCATTTGAAAGTGCCAAGCTGTCCACTTCTTTCAAAAATTGGTTTTCACTTTTCAAACTGGCAGGTGTAACTATTTTATTTTTTTCCCAGTTTCTTCATAAAATTTATTCGCAGTGTACAAAATCGTATTGTAAACAAAACGAACACATCCAAAAGTCTTGTTTATCAACAATTCTTGTTCCTTATTTGGATAAATCCTGTATTTGAATGCTAAATTATATTTCATAAAATTACACCTCCTTTTGATTTTTGAATATTATTTTCTAATTATTTCTTTAGAAATTTTTATTATTTATAACTTCTCTTCGATATTTTATACAAAAATTATATCATGGATGTATCCTTTTTTTCAATAAAAAAAGCAATTCATCTCCCACTTGTAGAAGTCGGAGACTTCTTGCTATCTTTTTGTTAAATTTTTTCAAATGCATATCATTTTTACACCAGCTATTAATCCTCCAATTCCTATCCATTTATTATCAGCTTTTGTTCCGCCTTTTGTTACTTTTAAAATAACTCCTGTCCCTTCAACGTCAACGGATACATTACTCATACCAGTATATTTTTTACCATTTGTTGCTGTAGCATTTGCAGGATCCGATGAATCCTCATCTGCATAATCATTTTTCGTTCCTGGCATAAGTATTCCATCATAAATTGTAAGTTTAGTATTTCCCTTAAAATTAATATTTGACCCAGTATCAGCTAAAAATGGTACAACTCCGCTATAATCGTCATTTGCATTTCTCTTTTTAGTTTCAATTTCTCCTCCACCAAAATTAATCTTTCCATTATCTTGAGCTATTAATCCACCATCCTTCGCAGAATAAATCTTATTATTAGTCCCTTCAAATTCAATCATAGACCCCGTTCCATTAGAAAATCCTCCCATACCACGTATTGTAACATCCTTTTTAAACGTTACTTTAGAACCGTCATTTGCATATCCTCCAACATTCTTATACAAATATGGTTTAGTAGCATCATCATTTGCAGCCCACTCATCAACTGCTGTAACCTTATCTTTTAACGTAATTTTCGCATCATTATCTGCATACGCAATTATAGATCCAAACCCTTTAGCATCAGTAGTTCCTTCAGCTGTAATTATACCGCTATCTTTAGCCACGTATGCCACTGGGAATGATTCTACTTTTGTTGTAGAACCTGCTGGTGTATAATCTTTATATCTAGCTGTCATAACAACATTTCTTCCAATGTTTATTTGACTTCCCTGATTTTCAAAATTTTTCGCATCTTGTGAGGGTCATTCCATGTATACGATTTTTCCCATTTTTCCTGCTGAATATGCAATAATTGTCCCTGTAGCCACTTGATTATTAGTATTATCATAAGAAGCAATTAATTTAGTTGTTCCTGTAGGCAAAAGTATAATCTTTTTATTTCTCCACCCATTAAATCTACTGTTGTATTGTCATTTTTTTGATACAACAGTTCTATTCTTATCTTTTTATATCATTACTATGTTGATTTTTCCTGTTACAGCAACATCAATAACAGTTCCTCTTTCAGAAGCTACCATAACTCCATTTTTTTAGAATTTTTTTACCAAACGTTATATCAACGTTATTTATTTGTAACGAATGTATTTTCATCACTATTATAGATAATATCGTTATCTTCCGCTCCTAAATCTTCTTTTGGAAGTATTTGTGCCACTTGACCATTTATTGTTTCTTTTTCCTCTCTGTCCTGATCTAGAATATATTCCTATATTGCTCTCAACCTCTTTTGATGCATTATCAGTTCCTATTCTTGCTCTAGCATCGATCTCCCTTGATAAATTCCAATTACAGATTTTTCCAATTATTATTATTACCACCATAGACATTTATTCCAGCTACTGAAGTTTTATCCATTTTATCATTAAAAAGAAGTACAATATTTTTATTACCGTTTATAATAGGTGGTTCGGAAAGTTTTTTATACTTGGAGTCATTCCTTTTTGAAGATTATCTACTACAAATTTAGTTCCTGTTCCTATCAAATTATTCCAGTTAGGTACATATCCATAACCAGAATATACAATATTATTATTTCCTGTTATATTATATTTCCCTTTACTGTCAATTTCAAAAGAGCCTTGAGCACCCAAAACTGAATACACAATATTTTTTTATCAGTTTTTATATCAGCATCAACTTTTTCCAATAAATCCTCCACGTTGTTTTGTTGCACCTAAATTTGGGTTCTCTCTTTTAATTCTATCATATGTTCCTGGATAAATAAGAAATATAGTATTTTTCTTCTCCTGTTCCTGAAACATCTTCTGTTCCTGAAACATCTGGAACTTTTTGAATATTTACTTTTATTTCATTTCCTGAAGTATCATCAAATTCCATTTTTACCTGCCCACCATGTTTCAAGTGAAAGAAACGCAGCTCTTCCATACAAATTTGCAGTTATGTTTGAAAGTTTTCCATTCCAAACTGTATGTATTCCAAGGGCTCCGTGATGATCACTAGTAGGTTTCCCAACTATCTTACCTATCATTCCTGCATCTCCTATATTTCCAGCTTTTTATATCTCCAGCTATATACATTTCTATATTCTTAGCCTGAAATTTTCTATTATCTGGATTACCTTGTCCAGAAGCTCCGCCACTATGAAAATAGAATAATGCTCCTGTCCTAGGATTCATAGGTTTCACAAAATTCGATATATATGCTGGTGATGTATTGGATAATACTTGAGCAACATATCCATTAGGTAACGCGTTCCCATCTATTCCAGATTCTTTAACTAATTTCCCTGTATCTGATCTATATCCTGTCCAAAATTTATGATTTAATCCATCATTAAATTGAGAAATTGGTTGAGAAGTTGTAGGAACGTATATTCCACTAGCATCAGTGTATGTTCTACTATCGGTAGCTGAACTTACATTATACCATCCCAATACTCCATTTTGGTACAAAAAATCCGCAAATGGTTTTGCAGATATTTCTGGAAGAGCCACTTCTACTTTAGGTGGTTTTGGTTTTGGAATTGTTAAAGTAGCTGGTACTACTGTTGGTACACTTAGTGGAGCTAATATAGGTGAATCTATATTGATATTTGGCGCTGTTATTGCTGTTTTATGAATTTCTTTTGGTTTTATTGTAGCATCTATTTAGGCTTGCTATTCTTTCTTGTCTTTTTTCTGTACTTGATAGCCCATAACCACTTTTAAATTCTGTTCTTTTGTTTGATAAAGCTGTCTTAAAATCTTTTGATTTACCTAATAATTTATAACTTGGACTTAGAGGAGAAGTATATTTTTTTCAAATGTATTTTCACTTCTTTCAAATTTTTCCTTCATAAGGATATTTTTTTCAGATTTATCTCCTCTTCCTTTATATGTTTGTCCCCAATTGTTAGAAAATCCATTAATTCCATATTGCCAACTACTCCAAGGGATTTGACTACATGATCTCCTTGTTCCATTAGCTGAATTAATTCTAAATTTGTCTTTTTTCAAAAGTTTGTCATTTTCTTTTTTTGGTTTCATGAACTTGATTATAAATATCCTTCATCGACGTAGAAATTGTTTGTTTTTTTGATTTTTTTAATATTTTTATTTGTTTCAGCAGAAAATAAATTATTTGAAATATTCACTGCTCCTGTAATTAAAAATGTAATTAATGCAGAATCTGTATATTTGAAATCTTTACATTTTTTGGCAAAAGCACATAAATCCTTCTTTACCTTTCTCAAATTGTTAGTCATCTTTTTTTCTCCTTTTTTTCTTCTTATATTTCTATTATTTTTAAAATATTACAAGATATTATACCATAAAAACAAAAAAATCAATTTTTTTAAATATTCTCATAATAATTTTTAATTTTAAAGTTGTAATAGTTATATTTTTTTAAAATAATTATAAAAAAATGTTGACAATTTAAATTATTTTTTTGGTATAATTAGTTTGTATTTAAGATAAGTACAAATTATAATTTAAGGAGTGATAAATATGTCAAAGACAGTTGAAAAAAATTAAATCTTTATTTAGCAAATTTAAACGTATTATACAGAAAGGTTCAAAATTACCATTGGAATATTGTTGGTACAGGTTTCTTTTCTGTTCATGCAAAATTGGAAGAATACTATGATGCATTAAATGAACAAATTGATGATGTAGCTGAAAGAATCCTTTCAATCGGTGGTCGTCCTTTAGGAACATTAAAAGATTACTTAGCAGTTTCTACTATTAAAGAAGCTGAAAACAAAGAAATTTCTATTGCTGATGCAGTTGCTGACGTTAAAAAAAGAATTTGAAGCAATGTTAAAATTAGTAAAAGAAGTTAAAGAAACTGCCGATTCAGAAAACGATTACGGAACATCTGCAATGGTTGATGAATATATCAGCACTTATGAAAAAGATTTATGGATGTTAAACGCATACTTAAAATAAATCTTTAAACAATAGACAAAACTTTACAAAATTATTAAAATTGTATATTATATATGCTTTTAAGGAGAAAGTCTTTTTATAGATTTTTCTCTTTTTTTATTTTTCCTGTTGCATTTTTTTATTAAAAAAATGTTATAATTAATTATTAATTAAAGATTAAAAGGTGGGAGTTATGGCAATAAGTTTATTTAGCTGCAGTTATTTGGGAGTCGATACCTACGTTGTAGAGGTGGAAGTTGACCTTTCCAGAGGACTGCCTGTTTTTTAATATAGTTGGAATGGGAGATCAGCTCATTTCAGAAAGTAAAGAGCGAATTAGAAGTTGCTTTAAAAATGTGGGATTTGAGTTTCCAGTCAGGCGTGTGCTAGTAAATTTATCGCCTGCAAATATTAGAAAAAAAGGAAGCCATTTTGACTTTAAGCATATTTTTTTAGGCATTCTTGCCAACACAGGACATATTTCAAATATAGAAATACTAAAAAAATACCTAATTTTTGGGAGAAATTTCTCTAAATGGAAAAAAATAAAATCAATAAATGGAGCAATAAATGCCACAATCTTAGCAAAAGAAACCGACTTTAAAGGAGTTATTGTTCCAATGGAAAACTATAACGAGGCAAAGCTGATTTCAGGAGTAGAAATTATTCCGGTTGATGAAATTAGTGAACTTCTGGACTTTCTAGATGGAAAAATTGATGTGGAAACTTTATGCAAAAAAGCCGTTGAAATGGATACTTCAAAAATTGAAAAGGATAAGAAGCCAGAAGAATCCATTGATTTTTCAGATGTAAAAGGGCAGCTTATGGCAAAAAGAGCTTTAGAAATCGCAGCAGCTGGTGGACACAACGTGTTTCTAATAGGCGACCCAGGTTCAGGAAAGTCAATGCTTGCCAAAAGATTTAATACAATTTTACCTGACATGTTAGAAGAAGAAATAATTGAAACAACCAAAATTTACAGCATATCGGGAATGCTCAGCCAAAAGGAGCCAATTATCCGAAAAAGGCCATTCAGAGCACCCCATTATTCTGCAACGCAAGTGGCACTTGTAGGCGGTGCAAACAGAGTCGGAGAAATAACATTAGCATTAAACGGAGTATTTTTTCTGGATGAAATTGGAGAATTTGAGGGAAAAACGCTAGAAGCGCTGCGACAGCCTCTGGAAGATGGAAAAATCGTCATTTCCAGAGCAAATTTCAGTGTAACTTATCCTGTAAAAAACATCACAATAACAGCTTCAAATCCGACTCCAAGCGGTTACTTTCCCGATAATCCATTATGTAACGACAGTCTAAAAGAAATAAAACGCTATCAAAAAAAATTTTCAGGACCTCTTCTTGACCGAATGGATCTTTACGTTGAAATGCATCAGCTAAAAAAAGATGAAATTTTTGACGAATCTCTTTCAGAAAAATCAAAAGACATCCAAGAAAGAGTAATAAAAAGCCAGGGAAATCCAAAAAAACAACGATTTAATTCAAATACACTAAACAGAGATATGAACAAAAAAACAATTAAACAAATATTGCAAAATTGACAAGGAAAGCCAAGAAATTATGAAAGCCGCCATCGACAATTTAAGATTATCAGTCAGAATGTTTGACAAAATATTAAAAAAATTTCAAGAACAATAGCAGATTTAGATGGGCAGGAAAATATAAAAAAAGAGCATTTGTTAGAAGCTTTTAAACTATCGAAAAAAACAGTAATTTTTTATTTGATAACAATTTCTCAAGAATCACACTAAAAATTGCAAAATTGGAATAATCTTTTTTTAAATTTTTTTAAGAAAATATGATATAATATATTTGGATTTTTTTAAAAGTAAATTGATAATTTTTATTTATCTTATGAGACAGCTCCAAATAGTATTATTGTAAAAAAATTAAAAATAAAAATTAAAAAAAGAGTTATAAAGTATAAAAGGAGATGATAAAAATGCCAAAAAAATAAATATATTGATATGGATATAATAAATTTGCCAACGCCAGCGTTTATAGTGGATGAGAGATTGCTTAAAAAGAAATCTTGAAATATTAAAAAGTGTAATTGACAGGACAGGATGTAAAAATATTGCTTGCACAAAAGGGATTTTTCAATGTTTTATTTTTTTATCCGCTAATTGGGAAATATTTGAATGGAACTACGGCAAGTTCGCTGTTTGAAGCAAGACTTGGGTATGAAGAAATGGAATTGAAAAAAATACAGAAAGAAAACTGGAAACACATATTTTTAATCCATCTTACAGGGAAGATGAATTTGATGAAATTATGGAAAATTACAAATCATATTGTGTTTAATTCATTTAATCAATGGAACAAATTTAAAGATAAAAGTAAGAGAATTTGAAGAAAAAAATGGTAAAGAAAAATTAGTTGTGGACTTAGATTGAATCCAGAATTTTTCTGAAGTTGAAACAGAAATTTATAATCCAGCGGGAAGATTTTTCCAGATTTGGAGTGACACTTGAAAATTTTTAGGGAAGATGAGCTTGAAGGATTGGATGGATTTCATTTTTCATGCGCTTTTGTGAGCAAAATTCAGATGCCTTGGAAAATGTTCTAAAGATTTTTGAAAAAAATTCGGAAAATATTTGTATGATATGAAATGGCTGAATTTTGGGGGCGGACATCATATTACAAGGGCGGATTATGATGTTGAAAAACTTATAAAATGGATAAATTATATTAAAGAAAAATATGATGTTGAAGTTTATTTGGAGCCAGTGAAGCAGTTGCACTAAATACGGGATTCTTGGTTTCAGAAGTTTTGGATATTACAAAAAATGAGATGGATATTTTGTTGATGGATACTTCAGCTTCCTGCCATATGCCAGATGTAATTGAAATGCCGTATCGTCCATTTATTTTTGGTTCAGGAATGCCAGGAGAAAAAAAATATACTTATAGATTGGGAGGGCCTACTTGCCTTGCTGGAGATATAATTGGTGACTATTCCTTTGATGAGCCGGTAAAAGTGGGAGATAAGCTGATTTTTACTGATATGGCACATTACAGTATGGTAAAGACAAATACTTTTAATGGGATAAATTTGCCTGCGATTGCGGTTTATACTGAAAAAGGCGGAGTTGAAGTTATTAGAAGATTTACGTATGAGGATTTTAGAAATAGATTGTCGTAATTTTTAAGTTAAATAATTAAAATTAAATATAAAAAAATATTAAATATAAGTACAATAGACAAAAGGCATAATAAATGATATAATAAGTAAATTTTTGACTAAAAATATAACTTAATTTAGAGGAATAAAAAAATAATAATGAAAAAGATGATTATAGATAGAAGAAAAAGTATAATGCTTGTGATGACTTGTATTATTTTTTTATGATGACTTATTCAAGTTTGATAGGAACGCCTAGTTTTAGCCATAAATTGAGTGTTTTTTTGTAAATGAGAACAATTTGAGCCATGAAGATATTAGGGATCTGATTGTGAAGATTAATCAGTTTAAGAGCAGGGATAATAGGCGCTTTACACAAGAACTGGAAAAAGATTGGGAAAAAGGAAGGAAAAGGAAAAAAATAATAATAACTTGTTTTTGTTTAAAGGGAATCAGGATATTATTTATTTTGTAAATAAAAATTATCAGGATGATGGTAAAAATTTCTGGAGATTCCCAAGATATTTATGCTTTTTTTAGTAAAAAAAGAATGAGAATAATTTGAGGATACGTGAATAAAAAAACTGAATATTTTATAATAAAATGGATTTAATATGTAATTTGAAAAAAATTTAATATGAGAAAGGAAAAAAATTATAAAATATGTTAAAAAAATTAGGAGAAAAAAATATTTGGTACATCAGATGATAGAGAAATAAAAATGCAGAAATTGGTAAATAAAATTAACGAAATTGAACCGATTTTTTTGAAAAAAATTGACAGATGAGCAGCTGCAGCATAAAACAGTAGAATTTAAAGAAAGATTAGCAAAAGGAGTCGCTTGATGACATATTGGTGGAAGCATTTGCGACAGTGAGAGAAACTGCTAAAAAGACTATTAGGGAATGCGTCATTATGATGTTCAGCTTATTGGTGGAATGATTTTTGCATAAGGGAAGCATTGCGGAAATGAAGACAGGGGAAGGAAAAAAACCCTTATGTCAACACTTGCAATTTATTTAAACGCATTGCCAGGAAAAGGAGTTCATGTTGTAACGGTTAATGATTATCTTGCAAAGCGGGATAGAGATATTATGGCTGGACTTTTTGAGTTTTTAGGACTAACTTCAGGAGTTGTTGTTGGAAATATTACGCCAGAACAAAGAAAAAATGCGTATAATTGTGATATTACTTATGGAACTAACAATGAATTTGGATTTGACTATTTGAGAGATAATATGGTTGGAGAACTTGATGAAAAGGTTCAACGTGGGCATAATTATGTTATTGTCGATGAAATAGATTCGATTTTAATTGATGAAGCGAGAACGCCGCTTATTATTTCGGGAGCTGCTGAAGAAACTACAGAGTGGTATAACACTTTTGCAGAAGTTGCTAAAAAACTTAAAAGAAGTTACAAGACTGAAGAAATTAAAGATAAGAAAAATACAGTTATCCCTGATGAAGACTGGGAAGACTATGAAGTTGATGAAAAATCTCATACGGTTACAATTACTGATAAAGGGATTAAAAATGTTGAAAGAATATTGAAAATTGAAAATTTGTATTCGCCAGAATATGTTGAACTGACACATTTTTTGACACAGGCATTGAAGGCAAAGGAATTATTTAAACTAGATAGGGATTATATTATTAACGATGATAATGAAGTTATTATAGTTGATGAATTTACTGGGCGTCTTATGGAAGGAAGACGTTATTCAGATGGGCTGCATCAGGCTATAGAAGCTAAGGAAAAATTGGAAGTTGCAGGAGAAAATCAGACACTTGCGACAATTACACTGCAAAACTATTTTAGAATGTATGAAAAACTTTCTGGAATGACAGGGACTGCAAAAACAGAAGAAGATGAATTTAAACAAATTTATAAGTTAAAAGTTATTGTAGTGCCTACAAATAGACCTGTAGCCAGAGTTGACCTGCCAGATGTAATCTATATGAATAAAAATGCTAAATATAAAGCGATTGCAAGAAAAATAGAAGAGCTTTATGAAAAGGGACAGCCAGTTCTTGTCGGTACAGCTTCAATACAGCATTCTGAAGAAGTATCAGCACTTCTTAAAAAGGCAAAAATTCCGCATGAAATATTAAATGCAAAACATCACGAAAGAGAAGCGGAAATCATAGCGCAGGCTGGACGTTTTAAAACAGTAACGATTGCGACAAATATGGCAGGACGTGGAACAGATATAAAACTTGGTGGAGATGCAGAGTCTTTTGCTACAAAAGTTGCAGTTAAGGGAACACCAGAATATGAAGATGTTTATAAAACTTATGCGAAGGAATGTGAAGAGGATAAAAACGGGTTATTGAAGCTGGAGGGCTGTTTATTTTAGGAACTGAAAGACACGAAAGCAGACGTATTGACAATCAGTTAAGAGGACGTGCTGGACGTCAAGGAGATCCAGGAACATCTGAATTTTATTTGTCGCTAGATGATGACTTGATGAGATTGTTTGGTGGAGATAAGTTAAAAGCAATGATGAAAATGCTAAAAATTGACGAAGATGAGGAAATCCGTCATAAACAAATCAGTAAATCTGTAGAAAATGCGCAAAAACGTATTGAAAGCAGAAACTTTTCATCAAGAAAAAGCCTTATTGAATATGATGATGTAAACAATACTCAAAAGGGAAGTTGTCTATGAACAAAGAGATGCCATTTTGAAAAATGAAAATCTTAAGGAATTGATTACTGGAATGATTTCAGATACAGTGGACGATATTGTAAATTCAGCTTATGTTGGTGAAGGCAATGGAGAAAAGGATTTTAATTTATTGGCAGACAAACTTCAAGAAACATTTGAATATGAAATTTCAGAAGATTTACAAGATGCAAGCGCTGAAGAAATTTCTGACAAAGTTTATGATGACTTGATAAAAGTTTATGATGAAAAGGAAGAAGCTGTTGGAAGTGAAGTATTTAGAAGAATCGAAAGATATATTATGTTAGAAGTGCTAGATTCCAAATGGCGACAACATTTGAAGGATTTGACAGAACTGCGTGAAGGAATAAGATTGCGTTCTTATGGACAAAGAAATCCAATTCACGATTATAAAATCGTAGCTTTTGATGTTTATAATGAAATGATAGATGCAATAAAACGTGAAACAAGTTCATTTATCCTTAAACTAAGAGTTCGTAGCGAAGAAGATACAAATAATTTGACACATGAAGAAGTTTCAAATGTAAAATACGAACATAATGAAAATGAAATGATTGGTGACGATGTTCCCAAATGATGCGGCAAACGAAACCAAGACGTCCGCTTTCACGAAGAGAAAGAAGAGAACGTGAAAGAAGAAACGTGTAAAAAAATAAAAGTATTTGATTAATAGAAAACTACACTTAATACTAAACCTATTTAAAAAGACAGAGATTATATACGCTAACAAGGGGTTTAACCCCTTGCAAAAAAATTTATGATTTATCTGCTATTTAAATGGAAAATAGTATAGAGTGTAGTTTTTTTATTCAATTATTTCTAAAAATAGCTTCTGGTTTTTTTCAACTTTTTCTTTAGTCAGTTCAAAAAGCCTCCAAGACCATATTTTTGAGATCTCGCTTATATTTTTTTAGTATCATTATAGTAAATTTCAGCAATTTTTTTCATTTTTTTCGCAATTTTTTTCTCCTGCTTTCTTAAAAAAATATTTATTCCTGCCGAATGATCGATCTCATCTCCTTTTTTTAGCACGTCCAGCCCCAATAATCATTGCAGCCTTCCCAATTTTTTTCTGTTTTTTTATTCTTTTTATATATCCTGCATTTTCAGAAAAAAATTTCCATTTTATATTTGGCTTTTTGGAAGCAAATCGTAATTATTTACAAGTTCCTTATTTCCGCCGCTTTCTCCAATAAATTCACCTAATATCCGTAATGCGCTTCCATTTTTTTATAACTTTGTCTATTTTTTTCATAAGCCTCGCAAAGTTCTGATATTTCACCTTTTTTTCCTTTAATGCAAGACCTGCGATTGTATAGACAACTTTTTTTCACATCATCAGCACAGTTTCCTTTAAAAAAAATTCTATCGCCTCAATAATTTCATTCTGCATTTCCAACTGCATATCCCAGCGGCTCATCCATATTGCTAAGTACAACCTTAACTTTTTCTGCCTGCTCCTTTTGCCAATTTCCATCATTCGTTCTGCTAATTTTTTTAGCTTGATCCAAATTTTTCATAAAAGCTCCATCTCCAACTTTTACATCAAGAATTATGATATCTGAGTAAATTGCCAATTTTTTGCTCATAATGCTGCTTGCAATTAGAGGAATACTTGGAACAGTTGCTGTAACATCACGTAAAGAATATAATTTTTTTGTCAAGAGGAACAATTTTATTGCTGTAGCCCATAAGACCAATTCCAGTTTTGTTGGCAATTTTTGTGATTTCTTCTTTTGTCGTTGAAAATTTGAAGCCTTGAATTGATTCAAATTTATCAATTGTTCCGCCAGTATGTCCAAGACCTTTTCCAGAAAGTTTTACATTTCCCATTCCAAGTGCTGATAAAATGGGAGAAAGGATAACTGTAACTTTATCGCCAACTCCGCCAGTGCTGTGCTTGTCCACAAGAAACCTATTTATTCCATCAAATTTTATAGTATCTCCAGAATCTCGCATTAACATTGTAAATTTTTAATAATTCGTTTTTTTGTCATATCGTTGAAATAAACAGCCATAAGAAATGCTGCCATCTGATAATCGGGTATATTTTCCCGATAAATACCCATTTAATAAAAAAATTCAATTTCCATTTCTGAAAGTTCGTTATTATCACGCTTTTTTTGAATTATGTCGACTGCTCTCATAAAATCATCTCCTATTTAATTTTAAATTTTTCTAATAAAGAAAAAGGCTGTAAAAGAACGATATTTAATTTTTATATCAATTCTAAAAACAGCCGTTGGTAATTTTTTTGAATTTAAAGAAATATTATTTAATATAGATGTCAAATAATTATATTTATTGCTTTGAAATTATATTGAAGGTTTTACTACAATTTTTTTCCATCTTTAATATCTTGTTTAATTTGTTCAAGACGTTTGATGTTTTCTTCACCAATTTTATCCTTTGTAAATTCAAAGTCTGTAGTTCCTACTCCATTTTCCTTGATTCCAAAAGTTTGGACTTTTGCTTGGAATTTTCCTTCAGTAGTAGATTTTTATAACATCAAATACTGCATTGTCAACATATTTCATCATAGAAGTTAAGATTGTTCCAGGATATAGGGAATCTTGGTTAGAATCTACACCAATTCCATAAACATTTTTTTCTTTAACTGCTTGGAATACTCCAAGTCCGCTTGCTCCAGCTGCGTGATAAATTACATCTGCACCTTGTTGAATTAATGTTTCTGTTTTCGCTTTAGCTGATGCCTGGTCATTGAAAGAATTGCTTCCTCCGATATAAACAGGTAAAAACTTTGATGCTAGGTTTTTACATATCTTGCACCTTGTGCATATCCAGCATAAAATCTGTTAATTAGTTCAGATTCATTTGCTCCGACAAATCCAATAGTTCCTGTCTTGTCCATCATTCCAGCTAATGCACCTACAAGGAATGATCCTTCATGTTCTTTAAACAAGATAGAAGCAACATTTGGAAGACCAGTTACAGTTTCATCAATTATTGCAAATTTTTTTGATCAGGGAATGCTTTTGCTACTGCAACTAGTGAATCCTTCATTGTATAACCAACTGCGATAATCAAGTCAAATTCTCCAGTTTCTGCAAAATTGTGTCAAAGCATTCTTTGCTTCTGTCGCTGGATCTTTTTGGCTCATATTCTTTAAAAGAAATCCCAAGTTCCTTCTGAGCCTTTTGCAATCCTCTAAAAGTCGCATCATTAAACGATTTGTCACCTTTTCCACCTGTAGAGTAAACTACTGCAACAGATTTTTTTAGAATTTGTTGAATCAGTAAAAGTTTTTTTCCATCTTTTACCTGCTCTCCAGTAGCTGGCTTATTTCACAAGCTGCGATTAACATTAGTGCAAAAAAATTACACTAAAAATTGTTACAATTCTTTTTCATTTTTCTCCTCCTAAAAATTTTTATATTTTTTTCTATAATTAATTATACCCTTATTTTTGAAATTTTTTTAAATGATTTTTTTAAAATATTTTTTTAGATATAACAAACAAGGAGATTAAACCCTTTGAAAAATAGAATTAAGTATTTTTTTAAATTATCAATAAATTACTCTAAATCCAATTCCACCTCGAATATTATTTCCTTTAGTGTCATACCCAGCATTTGCCGTCACTCCAAATTTTGTGTTGTCAATTCCGATATTTAAATCAAATTTACCATTTCCATGTTTATTTTTCTTTTCGCCTCTAATTTTAAACCAATCAGCATTAGTATATCTAACTCTTGCTTCGTTATTAATATCTCCAACTTTTTCCAAGTTCATTCTCATAAGCAGTAGTAAGTCCAATTGACAAAGTTAGTTTTCACAGTCATTGGTTGAACATATTTAAATTCCACTCCAACTTCAGGTTTTACTGAAAAATATTTATTTCCTTTTACTTCCAATCTAATTTCTCCAGAATCTTCTTTTATGCCATTAAATCTTCCATATTCCACTTTCAAGGCTCCGTAAGGTCTTAAATGCAGTTCTTTCGCTCATTCTTATGTCATAGCTAAGTTTGTTATTCAAAGCTGCTCCATAAGTATAATATCTAGATTTAGTTTCAAATATATCATTAACTACCCAGAATTTACGTTTCATGTTATTAATTCCTGCGAATACATCTCCTGCAACTGTCCATTGCAGTGCTCCATTGTAGTCTTTTTCAGGCGACATTGTCTTGAATATTCCAGTTTTTATCATTGTCTGGTCTTCTGTTGAATGACCCTAAATCCTTGAATTTGAATCTGTTTGTTACTATTCCCTGCATACCATCCACTTGAATTTCCCATCTTGATTTTTTCATTTTCGTGGACGTAAGCCACTCCATAGGCATTGCTTTTATAGTCAATAATTCCAGCTGTGTCAGTATTATATTCATCTTTTAAGCCAAATGTCTTAATTTTATTATTTTGTTTAGTTGGATTTCTCCATTCGTTTCTCAAATAGTTGAACTCATTGTTTAGAGCATTTCCCGTAGCATTTATTCTTTGTTGAATGTTTGCATATTGATGACCTCTCATTTCGTCAAATGCTTGAGCTAAAATATGTCCTTCTCCACCGTTTAGACTGCTTATTTTATCAAACAGTAATTTTTCCTTTGTTCCCAGTCCTTCTACTCCGTATCTTTGTTCAAGTCCATCCAGGAAGTTGTATGTGTTTCTGTCATTCTTTTCTGCATATACTGTATAAGGAACTTTGATCAAGTATAACTTGTCAAGAAGCTCTGTTGTATGATTTTTAGTAGGCTGTGCCATCCATGTCAAACTTGAGGATGTTACATTTAATGTAGTTACTCCTGTTATAACTCCCTTTAAGGCATCATTATAAGGGGCTAGTATATTATCTCCAATTTCAATTGCTTTTGCAGTCGTGTATCTTGTAGCTTCTGATCCAAATAATAAGTTAATATCAGTTAGTCCTGTCAAATAATTTAATCCTTGAATAGGATGTGTGTAATTAATTCCTGAAGTATCTACATACATTCCCATACTTGAAATTTCTGAAGATGATGGAAAATCTGTGAAGTAGTTGTTTGTAGAAAGAGTTATCGGTGTAACTTCTGATGGTGATGTTATTATTATTTCAGATGGATGCGGTATTGCAGTATTCGTATCTAACTTGTATATTGGAATTATATTTCCTTGTACATCTGATACTGTAGGAACTGAAGCTTTAGGTGGAACTTTTACTGTGACTCCTCCCATTTCTTTCATATCACTGGATGTAGCTACTTTCATTTTTGGTGTCGAAGTTCCTGTTTGGCTTGTCAAAGTTGTTGGATTTACTCCAGTTGCATTTTTCTTCAGCATGATTTACATTATCTGTCCAGATTCCCACATTTTGTCTATCTGAAGCATCGATGTTTATTGTTCCGTAATTTTTAATATAACCTCCATTAGCAACGTAAATTCCTTTTACTGCCGAAAGTCCGTTTGTCGTTGTCTTGATAGTTCCCTCAATTTTTCTCCAACTGCTCCCCTGTCAATATACATTCCAATAGTTTTATTTCCCATAAGGTTAATGTTTCCATAGTTAATTGCTTTAGATCCTGGTCCTACTGCATACATACCTATCGTATCAGGTTTGCTCACTTCAATAGTTCCATGATTTATAATTGTTCCTTGATTAAAAATTTGTTTGTATGTTGGTGATAATTGATTATCATCATAATATCCTGTTGCCATACCTATACTGTATTCTTTGTTATCAGTATCTGAAAGTCCAACTTTTTATTATTCCACCGATAAGGTTTGTTGCAGTTCCACCAGTAGTTGTATACATTCCCACATTTTCTATACCTGTTGAAAAATCAATTACTGCATCGTTGCTTATAGATCCATTTCCATAAAGCCCATAATTTTTATTTCCTGTTGATATCAGTGGTGTATGGTTAATTACAATTCCTTTATTATCATCCTGATAAATATAGACTGCGTCTCTTCCTAAACTTACTGGATTTGAAGTACTAGATGTTATAGTATTTTTTGAGCCAACATTTACAATTCCAAAAGAATTGTTTCCAATAATCATACTAGAACCTGTATTTGCATTGACATGTTGGTTAGATCCAACCATATATACTCCCTGTAGCCTGATCTTTTTCCAACTGTAATTTTAGAATTTGCATTCAAATTTACTGTTCCGTCACCTTGAGTATAGATTGCAACTCCGTTATCGCCAGTTTTGATTTTTCCACTAGTATTATTGACGTTATATCCATAAATTCCGATTGCATTATCTCCAATAGTGATTTTACCATCATTAGTTACTCGTATTTTTTTAGCCTTTTGCATAAATACCGACATTTGCATTTTCCTGAAGTGTTGCATTTTCCTAATGTTATATTCTCCTGTGCTATTAATATATATCTGCTCCCATCTGACACAATACCAAATTCAAGCGCTGGTGATGTACCCTAGTAATATTCTATTATTTTGTCAAAGTATTATTATGTCCCAGTTGCTATTGTATAAACTCCAATAAGTCCACCTGTTGTATTTGTAGCATTTGATAAGTTTCTACATTTGCATTGTTATTTACGATGCTCTCTGAATGGTCATAAACAATTCCCATTCCTGTTTTCTGTTGCATTTCCGTTGTATTTATATTTCAAGAGAACCTGTTGTATTTGTTTTTTTCCAGAAGCAAAGATACCTATACCTTTTGTCTTTAGTCTCGATTACATAGTCGCCACTTGTTAAAGTAATGTCTGAATTTTTCAGCATAGATACCTATTCCGTTTGACTCCTGTTTTAATATCAGTCCCGTTCCTGAAGCAACAGATGTAATTGTACCACCTTCATCGAAGTTCCGTGATGAACAGTTTTTGAAGATACTGTTGGAGCTGTTGATACCAATGCAATTCCTACTCCCATCTGTTCCAACTGTAATTGTAGTATCATTTTGATACTGTTACATTTGTTCGTGCTGTTCCAGTATTATTTTCAGCATAAATTCCAATTGACCTCATCTCCTGCCACACTTTAATGTACCGTTATTTTACAAATTTCCACAGTCTTTAGTTCGTCTAGATCAGTTGTAGTCGTCAATACTGTTCAGTTTTGCTTTAGAGCGTCCTGTTCCAATGCCTGCATATTCCCTGCTCCATAGCTACAGTCACTTTTTACCGTTATTTAATAAGTTTTACTTCCATTAGTTCGCATAAAGTCCCTGTACCATTATCAATTGTTACTAGCTTTGACCGCATATGTTGTATTGTTGATCGTTCCATAACTTACATTCATTCCAGCAATACCAGAAGTTGCTGTTCCTCCTGTAACATTTATTGTTCCTTCATTATTAAATCCTGTTGTTGCATTTGAAGTAGCTGTTTTTAGAGATCCCATTGAAAGCCCTTGACCTTTTATAGTAGCTGAAGATACATTTCCTGTAACATTTGTTGTATTTCCAATTGTTACAACTTCATTTGCCATTTGTATTTTATTGTACTGGTCTGCAGCGCTGTCCAGCTCAATTTTTGTTGAAGTAACATTTAATTTTCCATCCGTCAAAATACTCTTATTACGAATGATTGTTTGTAGTTATAGTACCTCCGTTGAATTTAGAAATTCCAGGTAGTCCATCTATGTATGTGTGGCCCGCATCTGTCTGGCTATTCCAATTTAAATTATTCAATCCGCTAAATGCTCCAATTGTAACATTGTCACTTTGTAAGTTTACAGATACATTTCCTAGCCCTCTATACATTTCTGTACCTGTAGTTGATGAATTATAATCAGTATCTTTTCCTGTAATTAGTACTCCATCATACATATCCAAAGTTGTTGTTCCTGTAAACACAATTGATCCATTAGAAGTATCTCCTTTAGCATAAAACGGTGTCGTATTATCATGGTCGTTAACTGATGTTCCTAAAGTTCCATTATTTTTATGAGTTATTGTTCCGCCTTCATATTCTACTTTACCACCGTTTAAAGCAAGCAATCCACCGCTTGTACCTGTGTTAATATTAGTTGTCCCTCTTAAAACAACTTCTCCATTATCATCAGCTAATGCTCCTATTCCGTAAATAGTTGATGTTGTTGGTGCTGGAGTTATTGTTGAATTAACCTTACTTGTTCCATCATAAGTTGATACTGTTACAGCTGAAGTTTTTGAATTTGAACCTAAAGTTACTTTACTTCCAAGACCTGTAGCATATCCTCCTATATTTGTGTAAAGGTATTTTTTAGTATCGCTATCATTTGATGCCGCATCATCTTTTGCAGTAACAGATCCATAGTTAGTCACTTCTCCTTCACCAGAAGCATATCCAATTATAGAACCATATCCATGAGCTGTTGTATTTCCGTAAGCATTTACTTTACCGTTATCCATTGCAGCAAAAGCTATTGGATATGATTTTGACTTAGTGCCGTTATCAGCTGTAACTTCTTTGTATCTTGCTGACAACTCAACATCTTTTCCTATGTTGATTTCACTTCCTTTTCCTTTGTAATGCTAGAGCATCATTCGATTGCATTTGATTATTATAATAATTTCCTGTATCCCATGTTCCTTTAGAATAAGCAATTATTGTTCCTGTTGCCGCTTTATTATTAGCATCATTATAAGAAGAGGTTGGAGCAGTTGTGCCAGAATAATCTTTAACAGATGATCCCATTGTTGTTACAATCGTAGGATTAGTCGGCATCAAGACATCCATAACAGTTCCATTTTCTGAAGCTAGCATAATTCCATCTTTAGAGTATTTCCCAAATGTTATTTCAGCATTGTTTATTTGCAAATTATGTATTAAATCATTATCAAATTTAGCATTCTTGGTTTGAGCAAGTGTAGCTCCTAAATCCTCAGATGGCTTAATACCGTCTCTTTGTCCAGATTTTGCATAAACTCCCACATTCTTTTCAACATAATGAGCATTGCCTTCTGTATTACCATCAGATGTTTGAGTAGTTTTAGTTGCATCTATCTGTGCCTGATCACCTATTTTGGCTCTTGCTTCTATTTCACCTTGATAAATACCCAATACTGTTTTAAACCATCCAGTTCTATCAGCATTAAATGTTTGCCATGGACTTTGTTCTTCTAATTTTTTCCATGGATTTAGATTATTTGATGATTTCAATGTACTATTAAAAACAAGATTACATTACTATCTCCATAAGATTCTACAGGCGTTGTTAATTTTTATAAATGGTTTCCAATCGTTTGCTGAGCCTGACAATATATTACCTGTTCCAGAAAATTTAGAGAAAATCTGCTGAATATCCCTAAACCTGCATAAACTAAGTTATCTGCACCTTCTAATCTATAAGTTCCTTTACTATCTATTCCAAAACTTCCTGAAGCCCCTAGTACAGAATATACTATATTATTTTTTTAGAAACCATATCGGCTGAAAAGATATCCTCAAATCCTCCACGTTGATAATGTGCACCCAAAAGATAGTATCTGTTATAGTTTTTTATATTGTAGGAAAAAAATAAAAAAATACTGTATTTCTATTTCCTGCTACATCTAATTTAACATCTATTAATTTAGTTTTTTTCCAGCCCACCAAGTTTCAAGTGAAATAAATGCTTTGACCATACAAATATCCATGTACATTTTTCTATTTTTTTCCATTAGCAACTGTATGCATTCCAATTTCACCATATTTACCATTTGTAACCCTACCTGCACCATTTACATTTCCAGCTGCATGTATATTAAAATCTGTTTAATAAATATTCACCATGATTTGCATAAGGACCACCATGAACATAAATTATATTTTGAGCTCTTAAACCATTAGTGGACCTGATAATTTAGTATAATTACCTGTTGTAGTATCTAGTTCCCCAACTTCATTTATATAATTTCCACTATTTAAAAAGTTGTACCATTATAATTAGGTTTAAATCCACCATAATATACATTATTATTTCCAATATGAGTTCTAGAATGGTTACCTGGACCTTTAATAACTACAGGTTTTCCTTCACGATCACTAAAATCATAATCAGTAAATACATCTGTACTTACCATAGGTGGTGTCACAGTAATTGTAGGAATATTAACTTTTTATCTCATCTATTTTAGCAGGTTCTGATACACTTATATTCAAAATTAGGGGTATTTGGAGCCAAAATTTTTGGTAAAGTTAATATTCAACGGGAGTTTTATGAATAGCTTTGGGTTTAACTGCTGCATTTATAGGTATAACTGAAACAGGTTCTATAACCTTTCTGCTTAGAGTTGTAATTCCATATTTTCCTCCAGAATAAGTTTCAAATTTGTCATTTGGGTTTCTTGTGTACTTTATATTTCCTGTTTTATCCCCATAGCCTTTATACGTACCATGCCAATTGTTATAAAAATCATTAATTCCATACTGCCAGCTTGACCAAGGTGATTTAACTACATGATCTCCCTGCTCCATTAGCTTGATTAGTTCCATATTTGATTTTTTTAGAAGTCTGTCGTTTTCCTTTCTAACTTCTGTGAATTGGTTGTGTATATCGTTTATTGATGTAGCAATAACTTGTTTCTGATTTTCGATGCCTTTGCTTGTTTCTGCAGAAAATAAATTATTTGCAATGTTTACAGCACCTGTAATCAAAAAAATGTAATTAATGCTGAATCTGTGTACTTAAAAATCTTTACATTTTTTTAGCAAATGAGCATAAGTCTTTTTTTGCCTTTCTTAAATTGTTTGTCATTTTCAATCTCCTTTTTCTAAATCTTGACACTATGAACTATTTGAAAAAAATAGAAAAGATGTTTTTTTATTCTTTGAAAAATCTATCATTCTAATAGTAAAAATAGTATCATTTATTCATCTTTAAATCTAAATTTATACCGTATAACCTAGAAAAATCCTTTAAATTTAATTCTAATTATCATTTTTTTAGAATTAAATTAACAAAAAGCTGACCAAAGCTGAGCACAAAAATAACTTTCCATTTACTTTTAAATTTAATTTTAAAGTATATTTAATATAAATATAATTCAAAAATGTTTTCATTTTCACAATATCATATCATAACAACAGAGATTTTACAACTTAAAAAAATTTTTTTCATTTAATATTTATAAAATATTTTTGCCCTAAAATATTTTTTTCAAATATAATAAACAAGGGATAAACCCTTGCTAAATAAAGTTAAATATTTTAAATTATCAATAAATTATTCTAAATCCAATTCCACCTCGAACATTATTTCCTTTAGTGTCATATCCTGCATTTATCGTTACCCCAAATCTTGTGTTGTCAATTCCAATATTTAAGTCAAATTTACCATTTCCCTTTTTATTTTCTTTATCTCCTCTTAATTTATAGTAGTTAACTGTTGTTTCCTTAATTTAGCTTCATTTCTAACATCATTTACTTTTTCCCAATTCATTTGTATACGCTGCTGTAAAACTAGCTTTAAAGAGGCTTCTAGCTCCTACAGGTTGACTATAATTAAATAATACTCCTAATTCTGGTTGTACTGAGAAGTAGTTATTTCCTTTTTATTTCCAATGCCATAGGTCCATCTTCTTTAATATTTGAATATTTTCCATATTCTAAGTTTAATAGCCCCATAAGGTTTTATACTTGTTCTTTCACTTGTTCTAAAAATCTTTTCCAATTTCATTTTTTAATGCAACTCCGTAAGTTATGTAGTCTGATTTTTGTTTCAAATGCTTCATCTATTATCCAAGATCTACACTTCATTTCTCCACGTCCTGTAAAAACCTCTCCAGAAATTTTTCCAAGTTAATGAGCCATTATAATCGTTTTTGGAGACATTGTCTTAAATAATCCTACTTTAACCATTGTTTGCTCTTCTTGTGATTTTCCAATATCCTTAAATTTAAATTTATTATAAACAGATCCTGCATACCATCCAGATTTACTTCCAAGTTTAAAAAGTTTCATTTTCATGAACATAAGCCACACCATAAGCATTACTTGTATAATCAATTACTCCACCTGTATTTGTTTTTAATTCTTTTCTTTGACCAAAAACTTTTTATTTTATTATTTTTGTTTTTGAAGGATTTTCTCCATTTATCTTGTAAATAATCAAATTCTTTATTCAAAATATCTCCAGTTTCTTTAGTTCTTTGTTGAATATTTGAATATACGAATCCTTTCATTTCATCAACTGCTTGTGCAAAAATATTAGCTTCTCCGCTTGTTATTCCATTTAACTTATCAAATATTTTCTTTTCTGTTGTTCTCAATCCTTGTATTCCATATTTTTTCTTCAAGTCCAGCTAAAAAAATTTTTGCGTATCAGTGTCTTTAGCTGTGGCAAAAGGCAGTATAAGGAACTTTTACTAAATATACTTTATCAAGTAAACCTGTTAATTTATTTTTAGTAGGTTGTACCATCCAAGTAAGACTTGAGGATGTAATATTTAAGATTGTTCCAGGAATTACTACTGGTGCTAAGGCACTATTGTATGGAGCTAAAATATCATCTCCCAGTTCTATTGCCTTTTGCTGTTGTATATTTTTGTAGCTTCAGGTCCAAAGTATAAATTAATATCTTCAAGATTAGCTAAATTATTTAATCCTTGAATAGGATTTGTATGTTGAATCCTTGAAGTATCTACATACATTCCAAAACTTGTCACTTCTGAAGTTGATACGTAGTTTTTTTAATCCAAAATTATCTAAATTTAATGTTGTTATTCTGAAGGTGCTGTTACAGTTATTTCAGGAACAGATGGAGATAAAACATTTGTACTTACATTTACCATTGGTATCGTATTTCCATTTACATCTGTTATAGTTACTGAATCTGTTCTGAGTGGAACTTTTTATAGTAACACCTCCAACCTCTTTCATATCATCAGATGCAACGACCTTTATTACAGGTGTCGAAGTCCCGTTTGATTTTTATTATTTATTGGATTTATTCCTTGTGCATTTTTCTTCTACATTTTCTGCATTATCAGTCCATATTCCTGAACTTTTTGCATCGGAGGCTTTCGATTTTTATTGTTCCATAATTTTTTATATAACTTCCGTTTGCAAGATAAACCCCTTTAACTGATGAAAATCCACCTGCTGTAGTTTGAATTATTCCCTCAATTTTTCTCCAACTGCTCCATGATCAAGATACATCCCAATAACCTTATCTCCAGAAAGATTAATACTTCCATAGTTAATCGCTTTTAGAATTTGCACCAACAGCATACATTCCCATTGAATGTGGATGACTTACTCAATTATTCCTCTATTTATTATAGTTCCTTCATTTTGAGACAGTTTCAGTAACTTTTATCATAATATCCTGTTGCCATTCCAAGCCCAAATTCATTAGTTAGAGCATTTGTAGCTCCCACCTTAATTTTTATTAAAATTTGTAGCTGTTCCACCAGTTGAATAAACTGCAACATTTCTACACCAGTTGTAAAATCAACTATTCCGTGATTTTCTATTGTTCCATTTCCATAAAGAGCGTAATTTTTATTTCCAGTGGAAGTTATATTTGTATTATTTACAATTTTTCCAAGTGGATTTGCTGAATAGGCGTAGACAGAATCTTCATTTACTGTTGCTGTTGTAGAATTTCCCTAGTTAATTGACTTTGCAGTAGTTGAAGTAATAACGTATCCAAATGAATTATCTCCTATTGTCATATTTACATTTCCTGTAATATTTGTAGTCACTGGCGTTGAATCATCTGCTATAAATACACCTACAGATTGTTTATTTCCAACATTGATTGTTCCAGAAAGTAGATTGACTGATGGACCTGTTGCAAATATTCCAACACCATTATTTGCTGTTTTTAATTGTTCCACCTGTCATTTTTATTGATTTTCCATAAATTCCATAAGAGTTATCTTTAATGTCTATTAAACCTCCAGCTTGTTCTGGAATTATAGCTGTATTGTTTGAAAACATCCCAACATTTGGAACTGTTCCTGTTGAAGCTCCTACTGTAATAGTTCCTCTATTAACAAGTACAGAATTATCAGTATTATTTGTTATTCCATACATTCCAATTTGTGAACTTGTTCCCTGTAAATCAATTTTTGCGCCAGTGTCATTTATAATAGTGGCTCCTTCAGCAAACATTGCTACTGAAGCATTTCCTGATGTACCATTTTCTTTCATTGTTATTACACCACCAGATAAGTTGGTTGCTACATTATCTGCTTCTGTTGAAGTTCCAGAATGAGAAAGTTCCAGTGCGTCAGGAGTATTGTTTTTTATGTAAATTCCTTTGGCATTTGCAGAATTTAGTATAATATTTTTATAATTATTTATTTTTTTATTTTTTTCCTTCATTTCCAGATTCAAATTCATTACCAACAACATCGCCTAGTTGATTTTGTCTATAAGCTAATCCTAAAATTCCAATTGCTTCCTCTCACTAACTTCAACATTTCCTTTATTATTGACTTTTGAACCATTTACCGCAAAAATACCAACACCTCTATTATTTACTATATTTTTATCATCTGTTTCTACCAAAACTTTTCCGCCATTATTAATATTTATTGTTCCAAAATTTGTATAAAGTCCAATTGCTCCATTTCCGCTATCTATTCTATCAGCTATTACACTGTTACCACTATTTACATTAATTCCTGTTTCTGCATTAGTTGCAGCTCCTTTTGTTGAACTTATTGCAAGTCCATAAACTGATGATTCACCTATTGTCGTAGCATTTGCTGAGGTTAAAATAGATTTTTACGTTATTATCTACATCTAAAAATGCTCTTTTTGAATTAAAATATTTCTTATAAATTTATAAGTTTGTGAAGTAGTGTTGCTTATTGCATCATTTTTTTATCCAGTAATGAATTAATTTTAAATGAATTTCCGTCATTTAATCCAGTAATAACAGCTAATTTGTATTTTTGTAGAAGTACCTCCAATAGGATTTGTCAATCCTGATATTGAATTTAAAGTTGTATCAAAATTGCTTAATTGTAATGTTGAAGGATTAGAAACATGCATTAAAAATAACATCATCTGAGTTTATATTTACTGTTGATCCTGTCAAATTAACATGCGAAGTATTTCCTGTTACTTCAAATCCTACCGCTTTCCCTTCTAACGTTACTGTTGTATTTTTTTGCATTTATTGTACCAGTAGCACCACTTTCTCCAGTATACATCGCAAAACCATTGCCTTTGTATCTTAGTTTTCCACCTTCAATATTTATTGAGGCTCCGTCTGTTGCAACTAATCCTGCATTTCCAGCTTCAACATCTATTTCCGCTTTTTTAATTTGCACATCAGAATTATCAGTCGCATATACAGCTAGTCCTCGAGTCAAACCTGTACCAATATTAGAATCATCAACATTTATAGTTACTTTGTGACTTGGAGTAGTAGAAGTAAAAGTTACATTTTTTCTTGAACCTGTGCTAAAAATTCCAATCGTACCATTTTTTGCATTTATTGTTGTATTTCCTGTAATATTTGTAGTCTTTTTGTTGTAAATAGCAGCTGATTCTGAACCATGTACTGTAATTTCACTTCCATCGCCTATTTCTGCTGTATCTCCATCATTGTACACTCCAACTTTTTTTAATACCTGTACCAGTAACTTGAATTATTCCATCTGTTTTCAAATTAGCACCTGCAATAGCCGCCATTCCAATACTTTCATCTTTATCTCCAGTAATATTTATTATTCCGCCAGTTGTTCCAGTCCGTACATTTTCTACAGCAGCATTTTTCCCATTAGCAACTAATCTCTAAATTTTTCTGATTAGAAGCTGTAAGTTTAGCTTTATTAATAATTTTAGTTTGTAAAGGCGTATTAGGTATTGTACTTCTTGCTGTATCATCATTTGCAAATCCAATTGTATTTTTCTCCATTTGCATGCCCATCAGTAATTGTAATATCTTTCTGAAGTTCGATATTATATTTATCACTACGAATCAACGTACTTTTAAAAAGCATTGTTTCCGAATTTAAAATCTCCCATAGTAAAAAGAATCAAAAATCATAGCATTTTTTTATTATTAGTCGAATAATCCTTATGTCTTAAAAACCAACATTTTTCAGAAATTGGATCACCAGCTGAATCAGTTCCACCATCAACAGTAACATTCAAGTTTGTCAGATTGGCTATTGGATTAGCATTTTTACTATCTGATAAACTTTTAACAATTGCAATTCCGATATTTTTTTGCCCTTTTACTAAAATTTCTTTACCTGTTCCTCCACTATCTGCTGTTATATTGTCAAAAGTAATTCATATTGTTAGGATGAATATTAAACATTCTAAATCCGACATTACCTGTACCATTTACATCTATATTTCAATTTTTAAAGTACTTATTAATTTTAGATTACTATAACTTCCATAATCAATTCCAACACTTTTTTTCACTGTTTATTGTTATTTTTTTCCATTATTTTTGTGTTATAGACGGTATATGATTTAAATTATTTATAGCTTCTACATCAATCATGATTCCAACAAGATTTTTACCATTATTTAAAAATTATTTCACCTTGATTATCTAAAAAGAGGTTGAATTTGGATTCAATGATTGTCGTATTATTTGGTGTTCAAGCCCGATTAATACTTTTATTTGAAGAACTTGATGCTGAAACTCCATTTAAAAATTAACTTAAAATTAGGTTTTAAAAGAGCTTTTTAGTTTTATTATCTCCTGTAGCATCATAATGTCCTTTATGTCCTCCTGCAACAGAATTATAACTTAAAAATATTCTTGTTTTTGGTCCATTATCTTCTGCAGCAGTCATTTTCATATTCACCTTCATAAGTAGAATTTCTATCTCTAAGGTCATTAATAAATGCTAATCCATCAGGTCCATTGGGTATAATTGTAAAAATTAATTGCTCCATAAGTTGGATCAAGTACTCTTTTCACTCGTTATTCCACTTGGATTATAATTATTAGTGACGTCTGTTTGAACTTTTGATTTACCACTACCTTGTGGAAGAGTCATTGTTGTATTTGAGAGTTCTATTTTAACTCGCCCTTCTGTTTTATAAGTATTAAAATTGGATACAAAAGTTCTTCCATCTGCGTTACTTCCAACAGTGTATTTATTATCATAAGGATGTAAAATTACAAGCATGTTGATAAAATCCTCCACCTTGAAAAGATGGAGTTGTTGTATTTACAATTGTTGGTTCATCAACTTCAATATCTGATGGTGGAGATGGTGCATCGACTGTTCTTGTATTAAAAGTTGGTAATGCTCCTGTTGGCTTTTGAAATTGTAAATGTTGGTGCTGTTTTGTGGATATTTTTGTTTTTACTGTTGCATTTATTGGAATCACTGAAATTGGCTCTGCTACTCTTTTTAATAATGTGCTGTTATATTTTTCCAGCTGTGTAATCTAGAAATTTACTGTTTTTTTATCTCTTTTGTAAATTATGTTTTTTGTTTTTATCTCCACGTCCTTTATAAGTTCCATTCCAATTATCAGACATTTCATTTATTCCAAATTGCCAACTGCTCCAAGGTAATTTAATTACTTGATCTCCCTGTTCCATTAATTGAATTAATCCTAAATTTGTATTTTTCAAAAGTTTATTGTTTTCTTTTTCAATTTATGGACTTTTTGATGTAAATCTGTAATTGAATTAGAAATTACTTGCTTCTGATTTTCAATACTTGTATTTGATTCAGCAGAAAAATAGATTATTTTGAAATATTTACTGCTCCTGTAATTAAAAATGTAATTAATGCCGAATCTGTATATTTAAATTCTTGACATTTTTGGCAAATGCACATAAATCTTTTTAACTTTTTCTTAAATTATTTGTCATTTCTCCTCCTTTTGTTTTATTTGATTTAAAAATTTAATTATTATTAATTTATGTTAAAATAAAAATTGATTTGTTAGAATTATGAGGTATTTAATTTAGAATAGTTCAATATTAAGCCTTAAATAATTTTTATTATTAACTATTTTATATTATACCACACACAAGTAACTTTCATTTTTCAGATATTTTTTAATAATCGGATGCTACTATGTAACTCATAAAACTAATTATTTCAATATTAAAATAAAAAGTATCCAATTTTACAAATATATTAATAAAAATAAATTGGAAAAAATATCAAATTTGCTATAATATAAAAATGAAAAAAATTTGGAAAAATGGAGAGA